>Ga0114996_10009588_pt1 | contig 10603 bp, 6 predicted proteins | sample ArcticOcean_MG_C_4_FD_87039 | JGI IMG/M metagenome (GOLD analysis project Ga0114996, IMG submission 87039) | Marine microbial communities from western Arctic Ocean - ArcticOcean_MG_CB4_134 | ecosystem: Environmental > Aquatic > Marine > Oceanic | place: Arctic Ocean: Canada Basin | collected... | reverse complement strand
GCCGTCTCCCGCATGCCCCGGGAACATTACGCACTCGTCGGGCCCGACCTCGACGCGAATCTGAGAAATCGTCGTGACAACCTGGTCGAGGCGGCTCAGAAACTCTACGAGATCGTCTTTGGGTGGTCGGATATCCATGCCACCGACGAAGACGAAGTGGCGACGATAGACCGTCTCGGGGATGGCGGCGTTCGTGTCGTGCTCCAGGAACGCGGGCAGAATGGAGATCCCCAGGGATCGCCCCACTTTGATCGCGTGTTCGCCCCGAACGAGACCCGAGAGGTCCGCGTCTACCTTCACGGCGGCGACGACCTCGGCCAAATCGGCGGCAGTGGCGGCAGCGGCGACCCGTCGATTGAAATCTTTCTGGTCGGTGGCGGTGGCCGGGACGAATTCGTCAGCTCGTCTTCCGTGGGTGGAATTCGGGTCTACGACGGCGGCTCCGCGACCGTCATCACCGGCCCTGGAATACAGTTCGACAATCGCCGGGCTCCCCGCCCTTGGTCTTGGAGGGGTGAGTCCCTTCGCGTATTGGATTGGGGCTCGGAGACCGGCCCCGAGGTCAGGATGGACTACGACGAGGACCGTGGGTTCATGCTTTTTGGCGGCGTCAGCAAAACGCGCTATGGCTTCCTCTCCGACCCCTACAGCTCACTCACGCAGGCGAGCTTCGGGTGGGCGTTTGGACGATCGAAGCCGTTCGTCGATGCTCGACATGACGTCCGGGGGCTTTTCGGTGGTGGGGCGGATCTGAGCCTCAGAGGGCAGTTCTCGGGACTGGAGATCGTCAACTTCTACGGGTTGGGCAACGAGACGTTGCAGGAGGAGCCCAAGCGCTTCTACGAGGTCGATTACGACGAGGTCCTGGTGAGCGCATCCTTGAGCTTCGGTGATGGCGAGAAAACGGACCTGGCCATCGGTCCTGTCTTCAAGCGGACCGCATCCGATACGACCGACACCGGCAATTTCGTCTCCGATCAACGGCCCTACGGATCCGGAACCTTGATGCAGCTCGGCGTTCAGTCCTCACTCGATCTCGAGGGGCGAGACCACGTGACGTGGCCGACGAAGGGTTACCACGTCACAGTCGGGACGGCCTATTACCCCCAGATCCTCGATCTGGAGAGTGGAATCGTGGAGGCAAGGGGGGAGGTCGCCACCTACCTTTCTCCAAGCGGCGGGAACCCCACTCTGGCCACCCGGGTGGGGGGAAAACACTCGTGGGGTACCTTCCCTTACTATGAGTCCGCCTTTCTCGGAGGGTCCGGGAACGTACGGGGACTCCGTAGACAGCGCTTCGCTGGACGCTCGTCCCTCTACGGAAGCGCCGAATTGAGGGTCTCCCTCGGCCGCTCCCCCGTCCTCTTCCCAGTCGATTTCGGCGTATTCGGGTTCGGCGATCTGGGGCGGGTGTTCCAAGACGACCTCCCGTCGGACGAATGGCACAAGTCCTATGGTGGAGGGATCTGGATCGCACCGTTGACTCGGGCGACGACTCTTCAGATATCGCTGGCCAGGAACAGACGCCGCACGGCGCTATACTTTGGGCTGGGCTTCGCTTTCTGACGTTGCCCCTCCGGGCTCCAGGCGCTCCTCAGAGGGTATGAGACGCCCCTGGGTCCTGGCGTTTCTCTGGGCCGTTATCTCGCCGATTGCCTTGTTCGCCCAGGATTGGGCGCTCGAGGCCGACGTCGAGCTGGCGAGCAAGTACGAGTGGCGGGGCTTGCAGTTGAATCCAGGGCTCAATGTCCAGTACGCGGTATATGGGTCACTGGCCTGGAGTGACCTGATGTTGACCGCGGGGGTTTGGTCGCTAACGGATCTGTCGTCCGAGGCGACGGTCGGCCTTCCGGTGCGCTGGGCCTTCGAGACGAACCCGTGGATCGAGGCCTCTTTCGGTGGGAATGGCGGTCAAGTGGTGGCGGGAGCTACGGGATACGTCTTCCAGAGTCCGGCGCCGGGGACGGTCTTCAGGAGAGGGAATACCTGGGAGCTGTACGCCGGGGCACGAGGCGCGATGCCCGGGGCTCCTTTGCTGGGTGAGGCGACCGTCTACTGGGACGCCGACCGCGTCGGCGGAGCTTATGCGGAAGTCGCCGCCACACTGCAAATTCCCGTCTGGGCAGGACTGGTCGTACCCATCGGATCGATGTTTCTGGAGGGCCGCAGTGGTTTCGCCCTGGGGCAGGAACGCAGCCCCGATGACACCGATCCCTCCGACTATCTCTTCGAGGACCGGGGCATCACACACGTCGACGTCTCGCTTCGCACCACGCTTCTGCCATTCCCGGCGGGTCCGTTCATGGCTTCTCTTACCCTGGATGCGCACTGGGTCCGGGGCTTGGATGCAGAGACGAAACGACTTGGGGTGCGGGTCGCCGGGTCTCGCGACCGGACCCGGTGGTGGTGGGGCCTTGGGTTACGCTTCACCCTTCCTCGTTGCCGTCCAGAAAGGGAGTTATGCCGAGATTTATGAGGAGGAGAAGACTCGCGCCAATGCTTGGCCTCAGGCTAGTGCTGGGCGTCAGGGCAGTGCTGGGTGTCATGGCAGTGCTGGGCCTCGGCGGCTGTGCGTCCATCCAGGAGACAGCGCTGCCCCGGCCCGTCTCCCCACCACCCATCGCCCCACCGCCCGCACCTGTGTCTGGCGGGCTCCGCGCCGGATTCGGAGCCCGAGACATCACACCACCGCCGGGCGTGGGGATGAGTGCCTTTTCTGCCGATAGCCGGCAGGCGGTGGGCTTTCGGCAACGGCTTTACGCACGGGCGATCGTCCTGGAGGACAACTCGGGCGAGCGCGTCGCGCTGGTGGTCGTCGATCTCGGAATGGTCTCACTCGTACTGCATCGCAGAGTCGCCGATCGGACGCTTCGGTCGGGGACCGGGATCGGGGCCGACCGGCTGCTCCTTTCGGCGACACACACACATTCGGGTCCAGGCAATTTCTTCGCCGCCGACGGATACAACGCCAATGCGGGCCGCTTCATCGGCTTCGACCCGGTGGTCACGGACTTCCTGATCAACGGGATCGCCGGTGCGATCGAGGATGCTGCTTCGGATCTGCAACCCGCCCAAGCGGGTTGGCGCTTTGAGCCGGTCTGGGATTTCACGTTCAACCGGAGCTACGAAGCGTATGAACGGAACATCACACCGCGGGTGACGGTCAATCCGGCTGCGGCACGCCGGTTGGATCAGCAGGCGGTCGACTCCACCTTCGCACTCCTCCGTGTAGATCGCTGCGACCAACAGTGGGAGAACTGTGCGCCTCGCGGCGCCTATGGCGTGTTCCCTATTCACAGCAGCAACATCCCGGCCTCCAACAACCTCTTCGACTCAGACATCCATGGGGTGATCGCACGGACGGTCGAGGACCATATTCGGCTGGTCCGGAGTGGTGGGTCAGCCTCGGCGCCAGCAGACGCAACAGCCGGCAGCGGGGCCTATTTCCTCCTCGCTCAGGGAGCCCATGGTGACGTGGGCGCGAATCTACGGGACCCGGTGCCCTGCAGGTTATACCGCTTCCTCCCGGAGCGCCGGCCGGCCGGCCCGAGAACGCTTCCGGCTCCAGAAGCGTGGCGCGCACCGATGTCCGAGGTCGAAGCGTGCCTCGACGAGACGCGGCTCGAGGTGGACTCGTTCGCCTCGGCCCTCGGAACTCGCGCCACAGAAATCTTCGACCGTGCCGCAGCCACGCTCTCGTCAGATCTGTCCATCGGCCGCGCGTTTAAGACCGTGGACCTCCGAACCTACACGGGAACACACCAGATTTGTTGGCCTCCCCGCATGGGTGCAGCCGGGGTAGGTGGCGCGGAGAAGGGCTACATCCGGACGTGGAAGCAGCGTTTGTTCTTCTTCAATCTGAACTTCGTAGAGGGTCGATCGGCCGCACGAGCGACGCCCAACGGTTGCTTCGGCCATAAGAAGGTCCAGCTCGGTGTGTTGATCAAGGAGTACACGCTGCCTCAGGTTTTTCAGTTCGGCGTGTATAGACTGGGTGACGTCCTGGTCGGGTCGGTACCGGTGGAGCCGACCACCGAGGTCGGCGCGCTCATCCGAGAAACCATCCTCGGGAACGGGCCGCCCGGGGTCGAACGCGCGCTCGCGGTCAGCTTGGCGAACGGCTACGCAAGCTACGTTGCCAGCGCCCAAGAATACGAAGCACAATATTACGAGGGGGGTTCGACCTTGTACGGGCCCAATACAGGGGCAATGCTCGCCGACGAATTGGGGCAGTTGGCCGCCAGCCTCCGTGGCGCGAGCCCGACCGTCGCCGTGGACGCCGCTCTGGCATTCCACGCGGAGAGCCCTACTCACTTTTGGGCGCCTCGCCCGATTCCCGCGGGGTTCCGCAGAGAGGTGTTCGACCTGGCTTGCGGGGCGTATGGAGTACGGGTCCGATGGACCGATCTCAGACCGGGCACGTTGATCCCCGCGGACGGTCCCATTCTTCAGATCGAGCGGGACAGCGCCGGACAGTGGGTCTTCTTGGCCGACGATGCGAATCCAGAGGTGCAGGTGCAGGCCATCGAAGAGAGGGGCGACGGCTACGTGTGGGAGGCACGCTGGGTTCCGCAGTCTGTCCCGGCGGGTAGTTACCGACTCCGCCTGCTCGCCCGTCAGGGGCTAGTTGAAGCGGTGGGTTCGGCGTGTACGGTCGAAGAAGGAAGTGATGGATCTCGGTAAACGTCTTCGCCTGCGTGTCGTCGACTCGACGAACGACCAGGGCGGGGGCGAGTTTTCAATCCCGCCCCTTCGCAGCTTGCCCCATGTTTGCCCACAGCCCAAGATGTAGCCAGATCGACACTCCCACGGAGGAGAAGGAGAGAAAATGCGAACCGTGTCTCAGTATCTTCTCGCAGCCACGATCGGTGTCCTCGCCGCCGGGGTACCCGCATCCGCTCAATCACCGACGGCGAACTATACGCCTGTCACCCAGGACATGTTGCTCAACCCGCCAGAAGGTGATTGGCTGATGTGGCGGAGAACGTATAACCACTGGGGTCATAGCCCGCTCAACCAGATCAACGCGTCGAATGTCGGGAACCTCCGCTTGGCGTGGGCGTGGACGATGGAGGAAGGCAAACAAGAGACCACTCCGCTGGTGCACGACGGCATGATGTTCCTGCCACAGGCTTGCGATTTCATCGAGGCCCTAGATGTCCGAGATGGCTCGCGGATTTGGGAGTACCGACGGCCACGAGTCAACCACGCAGGCGTCCAGGCGTGCGCAAACCGTAATGGCGTGCTCTATGGTGATAGGCTCATCATCACTACGCATGACGCTTTCCTGGTCGCGCTCGACGTGCATACGGGTGAGGTGGCCTGGGAAGAGCAGGTAGGTGATTGGACGATCGGACACCATTACTCCGGCGGACCTCAGATCATCAATGGCCGCATCGTAGCGGGCATGTCCGGGTGCTACCAGATCAACTCGGGCTGCTGGATCTCGGCCCACGATGTTGAGACGGGTGAAGAGGTGTGGCGGACCTACACGATTCCCAAGAGGGGTGAGCCTGGCTACGACACCTGGGGAGGCATACCCGATGAAGAGCGCCGTGGCGGTTCTGCTTGGATCGCGCCGAGCTTCGATCCCGACTTGAACCTGATCTACATCGGAGTAGCAGTGCCGATCCCGTGGGGTTCGGCGCAGCGCGGCACCGGGGACGCAGACGTCCTGTACACGAACTCGACGCTTGCCCTCAACGGCGACACCGGCGAGATCGAGTGGTACTTCCAGCACCTACCCAACGACGAGTGGGATCTCGACCACCCGTTTGAGCGCATTCTCGTCGAGACCGTGGTCGCGCCGAATCCTGATGCCGTCGAATGGCTGAATCCGAACATAGCCCGGGGTGAAAGGCGCAAGGTGGTCACCGGTATTCCGGGCAAGACCGGTATCATTTGGACCCTGGATGCCGCCACTGGCGACTTCCTCTGGGCACGCTCTACGAACTACCAGAACGTGGTCGTCGGCGTTGATGCCGAGAACCGCAGAGTCCTGCTCAATCCGGAGATAAAACTTCCGGACATCGGGGAGGAAATCTTCGTTTGCCCAACTGCCACCGGTGGCATCAACTGGCAGGCCGTGGCCTACCATCCGCAGACGAACGCGCTGTACACGCCGACCAACAACCTCTGCATGGACTTCACGCTGAATCCCGTGGAGCCGACACTCGGTCAACACCACGGTTCGGCGCGCTTGACTCGGCGGCATGTGCCTGACACCGATGACATGGTGGGTCAGCTGACCGCCGTGGATGTAGCGACGGGTGAGACCTTGTGGATGCACCGTCAGCGAGCAGGGTTCGGAGGCTCTGTGCTGACCACTGACGGCGGCTTGGTCTTTGTGACCGACGACGCTCGCCGCTTCCGAGCCTTCGACGCGCAAACCGGGGATATTCTCTGGGAGCAGATCCTCAACTCAAGTGCGGGCGGATACCCGGTTACCTACATGGTCGACGATGTGCAATACATCGCCATCCCCGCTGGCGGTGGCGTGAACTACCGAAGGGGGCTCACCCCGGAGATCCAGCAACCGTCTGGCGGAAACACGCTCTTCGTCTTCAGACTGCCATGACTCGCCCCGGACCCTGACACAAGGCAGCTGTCCTTCGGGTGGATCGGGCCTTCGAGGGAAAGGGTTGGACGTATTTGCACATGGGTCGCTTGGACGACGCCATCGGCACATTCGAGCACGTCCGCGCTCTGACGCCACACCCCAAGGGTGGTATAACGCCACTCGCCTACGCCCTTGCTGTGGCAGGACGGGAGGCCGAAGCAGAAGAGCTGGTGGCGATCATCGAGGAGCGGGAGCAAGAGGAGCCGGACGTAGCCCTCGACCTGGATCTCGCGACGATCTTCTCGGGGCTGGGAAGAGAAGAGGAGGCCCTGGACCGCCTACGTCGAGCCGCCGACAAACGCATTGGCTCTCTCGTTTTTCTGCGGAGCTGGCCTTCGTGGACGAAGCTGGGAGAGATGAGCGGCTTCGAGGAATTCATGGAGGAACACGGGCTCTAGTGTATCGGTCCTATCTTTCTTAGCAGGTCTTGGAAGCGCGGATCCTCACGCAACCCGCCCCATCCACGTACAGACGTCGCCACGAAAAGAAGCGAACTGTCCCGCTGCTCAACGCCCTCGTCCAAGTAGCGAAACGCCTCATCGAACTCCCCGAGGCCAGCGTGTACGAGGGCCAACTCAAAGCTCACGTTCACCCCGTGCCCATCCACTTGCCATTGACGAAGTTCATCCAAACACTCCCGAGCATCATCCGTGTGCCCCGCCAGGCCACACGCAAACCCCAGCGACCCAAGAGCCTTTTCACTCCCGGAGTTCGCGATGCGGAGAGAGCGGAACGTGTCTATGGCGGTGGGCAGATTACCACGGTGCAGATCGAGCCACCCCCGCCCCTCCAACGCCAGGAAGAAGTCAGGGTCCATGTCGAGCGTGCGTTCGAATCGTTCGGCGGCATCGTCGAATCGACCCGCAGACGTGTAGTCGTTCGCGAGTGCGTTGTTGTAGAGGGAGGCAAGCGGATCGAGACTAGTGGCCGTCTCCAGGGCCGCAATCGCCCCATCCAAGTCACCGATAGCACGCATGACGAAGGCGTAATCATAGTGAAGTTTTGCGGATCCTGGACTTCGAGCGAGGGCCTTCCTCATAGCGGCGCCGGCAGCCTCAATATCCCAATCGAGGAACATTCTGATGTAGGCCAGGGCCGCAGGGCCTTCGCTGCCCTCCGAATCCAATTCCTCCGCCCGGGCCGCAGCTTCACGGGCAGGCCCCACGCCTTCCTCGTTACCCATGTGTCCCAGTACGAGAAGGAAGGTGTACGCGTACGCTAGACCTCCATAGGCCGCGGCGAATCCCGGGTCGCGTGCCACTGCTCGCTCGAAATAATCCAAAGCCCGTTCCACACCTGCTGCGTCCCACTGGCTCATGAAGAACCGTCCCCGCAGGTAGAGGTTGTACGTCTCGGGGTCCTTGGTCCGCGATCGCACGAGCGACTCCCCAGCCGTCCCCGGAAGAGAGGCCCGCAATTTTTCGGCGATCTTGTGTGCGATCTCGTCCTGAGTGTCGAAGATATCCTCGATGATCCGATCGTATACATCGGCAAACACGTGATAACCCGTATCGGTATCGATGAGCTGAGCGGTGATGCGGACCCGCCCACCCGACTTGCGGACACTTCCCTCGAGAACATGCCCGACGTTTAGCAGAGATCCCACCTGGCGGATGTCGGTTGCCTTGCCCTTGAAGGCGAACGAGGAGGTGCGAGCGGTAACCTGAAGTCCCTCCACCCGCGTCAGCGAACTAATGATCTCCTCGGCGATGCCATCGCTGAAATATTCGTTTTCTTCGTCCCCACTCATGTTGAGGAAGGGGAGTACCGCGATGCTCTTTTGGCCGTTAGCAACATTGGCTGGACGTCCCGCCACCTGGGGGAGTCGTGTGGACTCGCCGCGTTGGGAGGAGGGAAGGTGACGTTCATCCGTCACCGCAAACACCGCCATAGGCCTACTCACGTTCTTGAGATCGACACGTCCGAGGGAGCGGGTGCACAACCCGGGCTGGTTCTTGACGTCGTCGAAAACCTTCCCGGAAATAAACACTTCACTCGGCGGGCACATGCTTTGAATTCGGGAGGCGACGTTGACACCGTCTCCATAAACTCCCTGGTCCTCTCTTACGACGTCCCCGGTATGGATCCCGATCCGCAGGGGAACCACGGGAGGAGCAGACAGGATTTTCTGGATCTCGAGAGCGCAGTGCACAGCCTCGATGGCGCTGGCAAATATCGACAGGCTGCCATCGCCGTAGTGCTCCAGCAACTCTCCACGGTGCGGGGCCAAAACGTCCTTCAGGACGGCACGGTGCCGATCGCGGACCTGACGTGCCTTCTGCTCATCGCGCTGCATCAGGGCCGTGTATCCCGCAACGTCGGTGAACATGATGGCAACGAGGTGCCGTGTCTGCTTTCCCACCATGGCGATCTTCGGCTTGGGCCGGAGGGTGATCCCCCTGCACGCAAAACAATAGGGCGCCCCGGATCGGTAGGCCAGGTCTCGAATCCGCCTCAAGTCTGAGAGCGTGCCCGCCTGGGAGGGTGATCGGAAAGGGGGGCGGGTCGCGCACATGGCGCTTGTGCGCGTTCAGACAAGGAACGACGACGAGGCGTAGCAGAGCTACTCCGAGGAGGAGAGACGCAGGATCAACCGCACAACCGCCCTGTGCCCACCACCATGTAGGGCATGACCTTACAAGTTGAAGGGTTGCGGTGGCACGACCCCGACCACGCTTCGCGCGGTGCCCCCGGTGTTGGAGTTCCTAGCCGTAGCGAATGCTATGGCGTCGTCGCTCCGCCTAGGAGCTGGGACCGTGGCATCCGGGGTACCCGTGCCTCGGCACGGCTCGCGGCCCACCCCCCTTTCCGATCACCCTCCTAGGGCCTGGCCCGCACGTACTTAACGAGGCGCTGACGCCCCACCTCGCCGGCGTAGATGTTGCCCTGGAAATCGACACCCAGGAACTCTACGCCGGTTCCGGTCGGCGTCTCCGAGTCGGGGATAAAGGCGGTCACCCAACCGGATGCCGCGTCTCCAATCCTGATTCCCCTCTCCCAGCCGGGGTTCCACCGGGCGTCAGACATCCCGTCGCCCGCGTAGATGACGTCTTCGGTGTCCACGAACACCACACTCGGGCGCCCAAACTGGGTCCATACCGCCAGACGGTTTCCCTGCTGGTCGAAAATCTGGATCCGGTTGTTTCCCCGGTCCGCCACGATCACACGACCTCGACGATCCAGCGTGATGTCGTGCGGATCGTTGAATTTGCCCGGGTCACCGCTCAACGATTCCACACCGCCCCCCACCTCGAGCAGAAACTCCCCGTTCCTCGAGAACTTGACGATGCGGTTGTTCCCACCACGATGCCCGTCCGAAATCCAGATCTCCCCATTGGGTGCAATCACGACGCCGGACGGCCCATTGAAGTGGTTCGGCCCGTACCCGGACACTCCGGCCTCGCCCAGGGTCATGACGACCTCGCCGTCCTGGTTGAGCTTGAAGACCTGATGCCCCAAGCCCCTCCTCAACCCCTCCACTTCTCGCGCATCTCCGGCTGGAGCGCCCTCCGTCACCCACAGATATCCCTCATGGTCCAAGAAGAATCCGTGTGGGAAGGAGAACATCCCTGCGCCGAAGCTCTTCACGACGTTTCCTTCGAGATCGAACTTGAGGATCGGGTCCTGGTCCGAGAGGGCGCAGTGGTTCGCGCCGCACCTCGACAGCATCCAAATATGAAGACCATCGGGATCCGGGAACACACCGCTGACCACGCCGATCTTCCAACCGTTGGGCATCTTCTCCCAGCCGTGAACCGCGTGATACGGATTGTTCGCCACAGACTGGGCCCGAGCCTCTCCCCCCACGGACACCACGACGGCGAGGACGGCGAGGACGGCTATCCATACCCGCTTGACCCGACTGGAACGCGACATATCTCAACCTCCGGCAGATACTTTGGATACTCATCCGATCAAACAAACCGACGGAAGCTCGCCCGTGAGAAGACCAACCGCCAGAAGCCGAGGCCTTGGTGGCCTAGG
>Ga0114996_10009585_pt1 | contig 10603 bp, 14 predicted proteins | sample ArcticOcean_MG_C_4_FD_87039 | JGI IMG/M metagenome (GOLD analysis project Ga0114996, IMG submission 87039) | Marine microbial communities from western Arctic Ocean - ArcticOcean_MG_CB4_134 | ecosystem: Environmental > Aquatic > Marine > Oceanic | place: Arctic Ocean: Canada Basin | collected... | reverse complement strand
TTGCCGACGCATCGTAGCGGTGACCGCGAGTTGCGATAACGATGAACGAGTTGGTGCCTATAGGAAGCTTTTCGAACGCTGAGCCGTAGTCGGAAACGACGGTCTGCTCGGCTTCTGGGAAGCGATCAGCATTCGAGAATTCTTCCCGGTCGTCGATGATAAATATGCGGAATCCCAGCGTCGTAGCGATATTTGAAAGCGCTTTCGAAACGTGACCGCCACCGGCAACAACCAGCGTCGGGGGAGTTGTGTAGGCCTCGATGAAGTACTCGGCACCCGATTCGGCCGTGATGTAGTCGTTCTTGCCCATCGCCATAAGTCGGCGTGCTTCGTTCATTGCGTTGGCATCGAGCTTCTCGTCACCAAGCGATCCTGATGTCGAGCCATTCTCTCGAATCAGCAATTTCGTACCAACTTCAAGTTCCGATCCCTCGGGAACTTTCATCAGGCTGGCAACTGCGACTGGCGCTCCGCCTTCGTAGGCAGCGATAACTTCACCGTTGAACACGTCAGCTTCCGCAGGTTCCCGAATTGGGTCGAGTAGAAAATACATCGTTCCGCCGCATACGAGGCCGTCTTGCGCAGCGAGGTCTTCGTTCAGCTCGTAGTCGCGCATCTCTGCAGGACCGCCGTTTTTCAGCAGCTGCGAAGATGCGAACCATATGTCGCCTTCAACACATCCGCCACCAAGCGTGCCCACTCCGGAACCATCGGCTCGCACGAGTAGCTTCGCACCGGGCTTTTGTGGTGTGGACCCAGAGGTTTTGACGACTGTTGCAACGACCATCGCGTTGCCAGCTGTCATTTCGTCAGATGCGGCTCTAAAAACCTGTTCCATGTATTAGCTGTGACCTTAAGGGACTAGTGGAAATCCTGTGGTGTTTGATGCGCCAACGGTCGAAGTCGGCGCGTGTGCCGTGCAAACTCGTCGAGTCGGTGCCTTGCATGAGTTCAGATTAGCATATGGGCATAGCGAAACCTTCGAGTACCGACAGATTCCTTCGCCTTCAAATCCACTTCGAAATCAACTGTGGTAATGTCGTGAATCTTCTGAAAACGATCACTAAAGCGAAGGGCTGTCCATGTCGAAATACGAAGGTTTACTCGCCGAGACCGTGACGTATGAGGGTGATGGAGGTGATTTGATCAACGCCTACATGGCCCGACCACTCGGATCGGGACCCTACCCCGGCGTAATCGTTATTCATCACATGCCCGGCTGGGACGAAGCGACCAAGGAGATCACTCGGCGTTTCGCACACCACGGTTACGTCGCCGTGATGCCGAATCTCCACTATCGAGACGCTCCCGACGCTGAGCCCGACGATGCAGCAGCCATTTCACGTTCGAACGGCGGCGTTCCCGACGATCAGTTCATTGGCGATGCTGAAGCTTCAGCTACTTATCTGAGCCGATTGCCGTACCACTCTGGGAAAACCGGAATAATCGGCTTTTGCTCTGGTGGCCGCCAGACGTATCTGGCAGCGGGGCGATTGGACACTCTGAGCGCTGCTGTCGATTGTTGGGGAGGGCGTGTTATAGCCAAGCCCGAAGAGCTAACAGAACGACAGCCGGTCGCACCTATCGACTACACGCCAAACATCGATATTCCATTGCTCGGGATATTCGGTAACGATGATGGATCGCCGAGTCCGGAGCAGGTCGATGCTACTGAAGTTGAACTAAAGAAGCACGGGGTCGACTACGAATTTCACAGGTACGACGGCGCCGGGCACGGCTTCTTTGCTACTGACCGACCGGGTTTTCGGCCGGTTCAGGCTAAGGAGGCGTGGCAGGAAGTGTTCAAGTTCTTTGGGAGCAACCTGAGTGGATAGCCTGCCTAGTGTGGAGTTATTACCCGGTCGCTCTCGTCCCGTGGGGTTCGAATGGCATCGGGTCTCGAAGTTTGTCGAATCGAGCCCTTCCACGCTTCGAGCTTCTCTGGATTTTCGAGTTCCTCTTTCGTCCAGCCATGAAAGTCGAGGGCGTGATGCTTGACCCCGCTGATCAGCTGATCCATCGAGTCACCAGTAATTTCGTAGCCGCAGGTGTAACCCATGGCGGCGCAAGTGATGGTCATTGGCAATGGATTGCTCCTTGAAATTTGAGAACCGGGCTGTCGGTCGGCGTTGACGGGCAGTTATTAATAAATCATATCCAACTAGTTGGCTGACTGTTTGGACTGAATGAGATGCAAAACAACACGATTAGATTCCGGAACAGATATTCGGAGTCGAAAATTGGAGACGCTATGTGTACCTGGATTATCGAAAAGGCGGAGATGGAAGGATCGGCAAAAGGGCCGGACGGCTGGTTCAAGCTGGCACAGGCGAACGTGTACTACGATCACCCTTACGACGCGCCATTGGATCATGCGCTGGTGATCGATTTTGTGAAGAATCCCGACAAGCCCGAGGGTCGAGTCGCCATTGAGATCAGTGCCGAATCGGCAAAACGCCTGATCGCCAGCATTCAAACAGCTCTGGAAACCGGTGAACGAGAGCATGCGCTGGATTAGATGCTGAACGGCAGTTGTTGCTGTCATTCTGAACTTGATTCAGAATCTCGTTAGTGCCGACTTGAGTTTGTTTTCTGACCCTGGCTCAAGCTGGAATCCCAGCTCTAGTCGCTCAGTACCTGTGATACTGTGATCCGTCCGTCGATTTCGTAGACCCGTACACAGGAGTCATTTTGACCGCCAATTCCGAAGACATATTCGAATCGTCAGCCGGTTACTACACCGAGTTCAGGAAACCGTATCCGCCGCTCTTGTTCAAAAGAATCCGCGATCAGTTCAACCTGAACGGCAAGGGCGCACTGCTGGACGTCGGATGCGGCACGGGACAAATTTCACTCCCGCTAAGCAACGATTTCGAACGCGTCGTAGGCGTCGACCTCTCGAAATAAATGGTCGAAAATGCCAACCTTAATGCTGCTGCCCAGAACATTAATGATGCCGAATTCCACGCCATGCCCGGTGAGGAAATATCTTCTCTTGAAGGCACGTTCAAGCTTGTGACCTTCGGCAGCGCTCTCCACTGGATGGACATCCCAAAAACGCTCGGAGCGAGCAGCGATCTTCTAAGCGACGATGGCGGTGTTGTGATTTTGGGCATGCGGAGTATTTGGGGCGGAAAATCGGACTGGGAGCGTGTGGTGGTTCGCATCATTCAGAAGTGGATGGGCTCCGAACGTCGTGCCGGCTCAACGACCTTTAATCAGCCCGGAGTGTCGTTCGTGCACGGACTGACGGAAGCTGGATTTTCTGTATTCGAAGAAAACAGCCTTGAGGCCGAGTACACAGTAGATGTGCCGTTCATTCTTGGTCACCTGTACACAACTTCATACTGCAATCGAGATCTACTTGGCGATAGCGTTGATGATTTTGAGACAGATCTGAATGAACAACTACTCGGGATTAACTCAGACGGCGTGTTTAGATGGGTGCCCCGAGCGACCTACATTTTCGCCCGCAAAACTTCCTGAACACGTTTGGGGCGAGCTACGGCTTTTCGTACACCGTGAACTCGGTAAAGTTTGTTGACGAACCGTTGAAATCATCGGCAGGAAACAGTCCAGATAGCACTGAAACGTTGCCCGGCGCCGATGCTCCAGCGAACGAAAGATCGAGAACCGCTACCTCTTGGTCGTTGATCAGGAATACGCCTTTTTCTGCGCCATCGAGAACGCCGAACCAAACGGTCAACCTGTTCTTCCCCCCAACCGTCCGATCAAAATCGAACTGCCCCAATGCCAGAGTCGGCTGATTGCCAAGCGAACCACCTCGGGCGAAATGTCCCCACTCGCCATCGCTATTAATGAACACCGCGTGGAAAGTTTCTTCCGCTGAGTTTCTAAATACGAATCCATGGCTCCACTTACCAGATACGTTCGGATTTTCGAAGATCGCATCTGCAACACCGGCATCGATATTCACACCACTCTCGAACTCGGGTATCTGATTCGCAGTGGATTCCAGTTGCAAGCTACCGTTCACCGGACCAAATATCGGATCGCCCAGCACGACCGGCGTCGGAGACGGTTCCGGGGTTGAAGTTGGCGGCACCGGCGTTGGCTTCCCAAAGTCGCCAGCATTGTCGCCAGTGAATGATGAGGCGATCAGGGCCACCCGCTCTTGAACTGCGAAACTGCTTGTAAATCCACCGCCCGTGAAGCTTGCTGAGTAACTGTACTAGTAGCCAAACGGGCCGATTCCGGGTCGAACATATTCGCTCTGGCTATAGTCGAACTTTTCCTCAGTAGGGCAGAGAATTCGACCGTCGAAAAGCGAGCATTCCCCACCGCTGTCTGCCGATCTGACGCTGTGCCACGCACCGTGCTCCACATCGTCCCAATCTGCGAATGCATGCCCATCGGTGAGTGAACCATTGAAAGCCTGGACTAGAACGTCGGGTTGGTATCTGCCAGAGAAAAAGCTGCTGGCAGCCCAATCGCCGGTTTCGGCGTCGAACAGAGTCGCGAGGGAGGAGTTGCTTGCTGAATTCGCTACGACAATTCGTGATCCATCGATTCCGATGTAACTCCAGTCGGGAGAGAACGAATGGGTGGTGTTCCCGCTTATGTATTCCGAATTTCCCGTGGTGAGAATCTCGAACAGAGTCACACCGTTCGAAACGGTCGAACTACCGAGTGTTATCTGGAATACACCGGCATCTTCGGTGTTCTTGCAACCCGAACCCTGTGCGCAACTTCGATCGGTCCATTCCCATTGGAACCGCCAGAAGTCGCCTTCAGCAAACTCAAGATCGTAGCCGGAGAACAGCACCGCAATGGTGTCCGTAGTTGGAGTCGGCGTGAGAGTTGGCGTTGGTGTCGTCTTGTTTTCGGATTCAAGCGTGTTACTTGTTGAATCAGGCGAATTATTCGAGCTTTCCGGCGAACTCTCTAAATCGCTAAGAGGAGTGTTCGTCGGAGTAGGTGATTCTGTGATCGGAATTCTGGGTGAAATGGGAACGTTGCTCGATTCATCGTCCCCACCCGAGCAAGCTGTTGCTATCAGCACCATCGTTGCGAGAACCAGTGCGATGGCGATTAATCTCCCAACACCCGTGGAATTATGGCGTGCGTCATTGCGGTAGGAACTTCGAAATATCCGTGAATTCAAAGTAAACAACCCGCCCAACATCACACGAACTTCACCGCCGAAAATCTCGGTCTCGCGTTGAATTTTGCCTCATTAGGCAGTTCCGTGCATTGGTGCCCGTGTCCATAGGCAGGGCACCAGCGAACTACGCTTTGCTTAGACGCTCGGCCGCATCTTGTACAGATCGAACGATCTTGTCGTAGCCGGTGCATCGGCACAGATTGCCGGCTAGCTTCAAGCGAATCTCGTTTTCCGAGGGGTGCGGATTTTCGTTCAGTAGGGCGGTCGTCGCAATCATGAACCCGGGTGTGCAGAAACCGCACTGTAGGCCTGAGTTCTCAACGAATGCATCCTGAACGGGTGACAGATGACCGTGATCGGCGAGACCCTCAACAGTAGTCACTTCTAGACCATCGATTTCCGGTGCGAGTACGAGACACGAGCACGATGATTTGCCGTCAACCAATACCGTGCAGGCGCCACAGTTTCCGTTCGAGCAGCCCTCTTTGGTGCCCGTGAGATTCAGCTGATCTCGAAGCGTCTCGAGGAGCGTCCATGTCGAATCGACAAGAATCTCGTGCTGAACGCCATTGACCGTTGTTTTTATCTGTTTCTTGCTCATATTTAGGCCAATCGCTCCAGGCAGATGCTCAGGGTTCGCTTTGTCAGAACTCTGATCAGTTCTTTTCGATATTCGGCCGAGCCACGCACATCGGTGATCGGCACGGCTGAACCGACCGCCAGATCGGCAGTCTCGTCGATAGCCGCAGCATCGATCACTGTACCTTCGAGGAATTCTTCAGCTGCGTATGCACGGACCGGTGTTGGAGCCACCGACGCCAGAGCGATTCGAGCTTTGGTCACAACTCCTGAAGAAGGATCGACTTCAATCAGCGATCCAACCCCTGCAACGGCGATATCCATTTCATTTCGAGGGATAAATCGCAAGTAGGCAGATGCCGTGCTTGCCGAAGGAGCGGGAAGCACTAGCTCCCTAAGAATTTCGCCCTTCTGGAGAACCGTTTGACCGGGACCCGCAAAGAAGTCGATGAGCGGAATTTCACGTGAACCCCCAGACGTGCTAACCGTGTGAGCAACTGCCTCATGAACAAGTAGCGCCGGAATTGTGTCGGCAGATGGAGCAGCGTTGCACACGTTTCCGCCAACACTGGCCCTGTTCTGAATGTGAATTGATCCGATAAGCTCAGCCGACTCCGAAAGGGCAGCGTATCCGCCATTTATTATCGTGAACTTGTTGACTTCTGTACACGAAACCGCTGACCCGATTCGCAGGCCAGATCCATTCGCTTCGATGTTCAGAAGCTCGGGAATTCGTTTCAGGTCGACCATAAGATCAGCGTTTCGACGGTTGCTTTTCAGTTGGTCGATAATGTCCGTGCCTCCGGCTAAAGGACGAACTTCGCCCGGTCGAGCCAGTAGTTCAAGGGCACTTGCCAACGAGGTTGGCGCTTCGTAATCAAAGTTCGGCATTCGTTCGTGCTTCTCCAGTTATTTCGCAGACTCGCCCACACGACAGTGCGTAGACGAAAGCCCAGTCGGGCGAGAGTATATGCCCCTAGGCCACTCGATACGGCGCTAGCGTGTCCCATTTCGGCGTGAGTCCGAGGCCGGGTAACTCCGGGGTGTAGACGTATCCGTCCTTGATCACCAGCTCGTGCTCCCACACCTTGCCGTGCATCGGGTTCACCGATTCACGGTAGTACTCAAGGATGAGTCCGTTCGGCACCGCTGCCACGAGATGAATGTGAACTTCTTGCGCACCGTGCGGAGCAACGTCGAGATCGTTCGCCTGCGCCAATGCAGCGACTTTCATAAATTCGGTGATTCCGCCAAGAATCAGGGCGTCGGGCTGAAGAATATCTACAGCGCGATGGTTGATCATGTCCCTGAATCCGTACCGGGTGTACTCGTTTTCACCGGCAGCTATCGGCACCGACGTCGCCCGGGTGATTTCGGCCTGACCAATATAGTCGTCCGGTTCAACCGGCTCTTCAAACCAGAACAGATCGTACTGCTCAGCTTTGCGCGCAAATTCGATCGCCTGGTAGTGCCGATAAGCGTTGTTGGCGTCGACCATCAGCCGTACGTCGGGTCCGATCGCATCTCGGCAGACCCGCACACGCTCGATATCTTCGTTGATCGAAACGGCACCGACCTTGATCTTCACAGCCCGAGCTCCCAGCCGAACGTTGTCTTCCATCTCCTGCGCTAGCTCTTTGAGACCTTTGCCTTCCTCGTAGTACCCGCCAGCGATGTAGGTATCGACCTTGTTCGTGAAGCCACCAAGCAACTTGTAGACCGGCATGTTTGCGACCTTGCCCTTGATGTCCCAAAGCGCAATATCGATTCCAGCGATGATGCGAGTGGAAATGCCGCGTCGACCTACCAGCTTCGGTCGCCACATCGCATGCCACAGGGCTTCGTTGTTTAGGGGATCCTGCCCAATGATGCCCTTCTTGAAATGTTCGATAAAAGCTGCGCCAACTTCGGGCGTGGATTCGATACCACCAGCAAGACCGATTCCCTGAATATCGGGATCGTCAGTTTCGATCACCACGATATTCAGCAGATTGTGCGTGTATGTGTACAGGCCGTTTGTGATCGGCACGGCTCGCGGCCACTTGAACATTTCCATTCGCACATCTGTGATTTTCATAGGGAATCGCCTCTGGGATTGATCGGGCTTGCAAGCAGCCGGGAAAACAGGAATCGGGCGGAGTGTAGCAGCGGTAGCACCCGTATACACCGGATATCACCGATCTTCGGACATCCGTCGGGCCAAATTGCCGTTTCAAGCGCTGCTTGATGTCACAAGATCGTTACAACGCCTGCATTGGTAAGTGCTATCGTTGATCGGATGCAGAGCAACCCTTCAACGTCCGGCCGATCACCATTTCGACAAACCCACGTCGAACGTGACCAGATCGAAGAAAGCCGATTTGAAGAAGATCGACGTCGTCGATTTGGCATGGCCATTGCGCTCATCCCGTTCGGAATCGCCATGGCGTTGATAGTTCAATACGTCAACATCATCGTGGCAATAGACGACGCCGACTGGCAGTACGTACTTCACCGACCCAACTTCTCGCACATCCTTAAGCTTGCACCTGCGCCAATAGTTGGAGGTGGCTTAGCGATGCTCGGCGCTGGACTGATTGCCACGTCGGTGGCTGGCAGGGAAGGGCGATTCCTGCCCTTGATCATGTCCGCTCTGATCTACGCAGCATTAATGCCATTTTTTGTTGGATTGCTCCTGCCTGCAAACCTGTTTATTCTCGACGTCGTTGGCCTGACGTTCTCAGAGAACTCGGTCGGCGAGGCATTCTCATCCTGGGTGTGGAGTACTCCGTTCTTCGTGTTGAACTACGCAATGACGGGTATGAAGCAAGCGTTCTGGGCAGGGGCAGGATCGATGTTGATGGCCGCTGCGGTGTTCCGATACATGGGCCCCAATAGTGATCGATTCAGCCTTGGCCGAACCACTGCGACTACAGCTATTGTGAGCAGCGTTGCTGTTGTGGTGATTATGTTCGGTCCGCTCGGTATATTTAAACTGCTGTTCGACTGGTTCCGAATGCAGTAAAACCCGTTTGGCGGTTTTCGTATTGTTCAGTTAGCGCTTCTGTATGCGCGTCTTCCGCTGATGCTGTAGGTTCATTTCTGAATGCGCTCTCTACACAGCAATCATCCGGCCGGAGCCTCAATTGGTTGAACGACTTCTCGAAAAATCTCTCGATGAACAATTCGCGATGGAGAACGAGCGGAAATCTGCCGAGAACAAGCTGAACCGTCGATTAATCTGGGTGATGCTGCCACTTGGAACTGCGATTGCGATAGCCGCGTACTATCTCGATATATCGACTCGAATCGCGATACCCGTATTGATCGAAATGCAGGATCAGGTTGAAATTCCTGGCACACGTGCCGACTACGATGTATTTAGCCTGAATCTCGGAGCGTTCACCGCGCTGGCTCCTTCAGCGGTCGTATCTGGAATTGTGGCGTCGTGGTTCGCAGTTTGGGCCGGAACCTATTATCGAAGAAAATTCATAGCCTCGATGTACTTCCTCATCGGTGTTGCCTACTCATTGTTATTTACGGCTTTGTTAGGCGTTCCGATACCGCTGAATTTGCTCGTTCTCAAACTGGTCGGAATTTCGATTACTGACGCACAGATTCCGTACAGCGAAGAAGTTGCTTCGTTTGGAACACTCCCAGGGTTGTTCCCGCTTTCGTACCTGCTAACCGGCATGGAACGAGGCATCTGGGCTGGCGCAACGATGATCATCCTGGCGCTAATTGCAATTCGAATCGCAGGCGGCGTAGGTTCCCTTGCGAAGGCAAGAAAAACGGCAACTGTCAGTTCGATACTGGGCGTTTTCGTGGTTGTGATGCTGCTGTTCGGACCGTTAGGCACCACCAGTTCTTATTCGACCGATTTGTTCAGTCACCATCATGGGCAATCATGGAATTCTAGCCAGCTATCGAAGGGATACCGTAGATCCGGCACCAATAAACTCGAACTTGGCCAAAACACCTTCGCCTAGCCACCTACTGCAGTTGCCAGCTCAACACACACGTCGAGAGATAGCTCGCAAAGGATCACGGTGTTACCGGCCACTGCAAATGCTTTGAACTTGGTAACAGCTCTCGATCCGGCTCCACGGTTGCTTGCGCCAATCGATCCGCCTTCACGGAAGCTCTGGTCGATATCTTCAGCTGCGTCAGTTGCTCCAGCGTTCGCTGCGGAATCGTGCGATGCGTAGACCCGCACCTCAATGTCCTTCGCGTTGTAGAAGCCGAAGTAAACCTCGGTCGCCTCGGGAACCGTGCTGATGTCATCGTACTGCTTCGACTGCTTCCAACCGGCAGTGAGGTAGTCGTCGACTGTGAACGTGCTATCGGTAAGCATGACGCGAGAAACTTCGGCAAGCGCATCGTCGACCTCCGCGGCCGGTTCTGCTGCGGCGCCCGCATCTCCGCTGTCTGCAGAGTCATCTCCCGAGCCACACGCCATTGCTAGTGCCAGTGCGCCAGTGAGCAGCGCAAGTAGGAGCCATCGGGAGTACTTCAGGTGAGAAAGAATGCGTGCGGCGTGCGTCATGCGTATGGACCTCATGGATTGAATTACTGACTGAAGTATTGGCAGTCGTGGGTAGTTTAGGGCAGGTTATCAATTGCCTGCATCTCCCACAATGCCCTGACAGAGTCTGACAACGACGGCTAGGTTGCAGCCGGTGGCTGGTTTTGGCCAGACAGCGGGGCGATTCCGACTCTTGGCACGTTCGCCATCAGATGAAATTCACCACAGACGGAATCAAAAAGTGTATTGCTCTCGGCTGAACTCATGAGAGAATCAGTAGCGTTCCAACGCACGCTCTCACAGTTGTGCGTCACACGTGGGCCTGTAGCTCAGCTGGTTAGAGCAGTTGACTCATAATCAATTGGTCGGGGGTTCAAGTCCCTCCAGGCCCACCA
>Ga0114996_10009584_pt1 | contig 10603 bp, 7 predicted proteins | sample ArcticOcean_MG_C_4_FD_87039 | JGI IMG/M metagenome (GOLD analysis project Ga0114996, IMG submission 87039) | Marine microbial communities from western Arctic Ocean - ArcticOcean_MG_CB4_134 | ecosystem: Environmental > Aquatic > Marine > Oceanic | place: Arctic Ocean: Canada Basin | collected... | reverse complement strand
GAGGGCGATGAATTGCGCGACCAGCTCGTTCACGTGCATGTGGGCGAACCCGATCACACCCAGCCGGTACGTTTTCTTCCTCCCCGCCATATCTAGTCGGCTCCATCCAGTCCTTGGCCCTCGGCACCCCGCAATGCCGCGCCGATTAACCCCGCTGCCTTGCCAAGCCCTGCCGGCACGATGGGCAAGTCACGTACGGGCTCATGCCAGATCTGGCGGCGTATGGACGCGATCAAGGTGTCACGATACAGGCCCGCCGCCAAACCTAGTCCGCCTCCAAGAATGATTGCGGCGGGATCGAACAAATTGGTGAGCTGGGCGATGTTCTTGCCCAAGACATGGGCGGCAGATTCGATGATGTGTATGGCCTCATCATCATCGGCTGCGGCCGCATCAAACACGTCTTCGGCCCGATTGATCGTGCGGGATGTTGCCTCGGCGTAGCGCCGGGTCAGGCCTAACCCCGATGCATATTTTTCGAGACAGAAGTCGTGCGCATCCCCGCACACCGGGCAATATTCCTGGGTCGTGGCCGACGACAGCACGATGGCGCATCCCGTATGTCCGGCGTGCGGCTTGCCATCGATCATGAGGCAACTGCTGATGCCCGAGCCGATCGTGACGTATGCGAATGAACCGAAATCGCGTCCGGCGCCAAACCGCGCTTCCGCGCAGGCGGCAGCGCGGACGTCCGACTCTACGAAAACAGGAGACGCGATCTCGGCGAAGCGCGCGACGACCGGTAGGTCGAGCCAGTCGAATGTGTCTCGCGTGGTGATGTTGCCGGATGGATCGACGATCTCGGCAATCCCGACCCCCAGGGCCAGAACGTTCAGTGAGTCATTTTCTGCGGCAGCTCGAATTCGGGCTGCCAATCCCACGACATCGTCCAGCACCGCGACCGGATCACGTTGTGGCTGCGCCGCGATTTCCTCGGAATGCAAAACGGTACCCGTGTCGACATTCACGACTCCGCCCAGCACCTTGGTGGCGCCGATATCGATTCCGATGGCGAACTTACCCTCTGTCCCGCTGTCCGCCACCTCAGGCTCCTCCGGCCACGCTTGCTGCGGCCGTCTGGTCGCAAATGCAGGTCACATTTTGGTGGAGCCACAGGAACGATGCCGGAAATTGCGTCGTCACCCGTTTCGTCAGCAATTCCCGAATCGGCTCCGCCTTGTGTTCGCCGAACGCGAGGAGGAGAATCCGCCGAGCCCCCAGGATGTCACGCATGCCCATCGTGAGGCCTCGGGTAACGCGGTCCGCGGTTCCTTCCAGCATGGAGTGACCGGCCGTCGTTGGCGCCAGATCTGCAACGTGGCAGCCGGCCTGCAAATATGCGGCGGGTTCATTCAAGCCGATATGCCCGTTGATGCCGATGCCGAGGATCGCGATGTCGATCCCGCCGGAATTCTGTAATTCGGTTTCGATGCGTCGGCACTCCGCGAGCGTGTCCGTCGCCTGGTTATCAAACCCAATGTACCGGTCAGCCCGGATCTGCAGTGGCTCCAGTACATGCTGGCGCAGGAAACTTTCGCAGGTGTGGGGATCGTCCGGCGGAAGTTCCAGCCATTCGTCGAGTTTCGCAATTGACACCCGATCCACCGCATATCGGTTCTCCGCGGCCAATTCGCCCAAATTCGCGTAGGTCTGAGTCGGCGTCGATCCGCTCGCAACGCAAATCAAGCTGTCCGGTTTGCGTCTGATCTGCTCTGCGACGAGGCTAGCCGCACGCGCGCTCGCTTTATCAACGCTCGAATCGACATGAAACGTGAATGCCTCGGTACTCATGCCTGCAATATCTTCTCCGGCAGGAAAGGGCGCTAGGGCACCGCAATGACTGGATCGTTGGGCGAGTCACCGTCAGGATCGTTGACGATCGCGCCGCTGGGCGCCGGGACCGTCCCATCCTTCAACAATGGGTCATCCGTTTCATGCATCCACTGATCGAGTCGCTCCCGCATGTCCTCGACGACCTCCTGCATCATGGGAAAGTTGATCAGGTTGTTTGTCTCGTATGGGTCGAAGATCAAGTCGAACAGCATTTCCTGGTCGTGGGCCTGTTCGCGCCAGCCTTCGTCGAGTAGAAATTTCTTGCTGTTCGTGTCGTCCACGTTGGGCAGATTAAGTCGATCGCGGTTGTCATAGCGGCGGATGTACTTGTGGCGCGCGGTGCGGGCGCATCTCATGGGTTCGTAGGCCGCGTGGTAATTGCTCTCGGCAAATATCGCGTCGCGAACGCTGTCGCACTCACCGGTCACGAGAGGCTGTAGAGATACGCCCTCGACAAACGGCGGCTTTGTGATACCGGCCAGATCGTAGACTGTTGGCACCAGGTCCATGAGGCTCACCATCTCGTCGATCGCCTGGCCGCCCGTGAACCCTCCCGGCCCCCTGACTATCATGTAGACAGCGATTCCAGGGTCTTCCAGGTTGCTCATGTGGCGCGGGAACTGAAGGCCATGATCGGTGAAGCAGCACACCAGCGTATTGTCGGCAAGCCCATTTACCTCCAGGGCGTCGAGTACGGCGCCATAGGACTCATCCATTTCCCGGGCAGAAGCCTTGAATGCCGCCATGTCGGCTCGAATCTCGGGCGCATCGGGGAGCGGCGGCGGCGGCGTGCAGTATCTTTCATCTTCGGCCGGGTGATTGGCGGGGTCCGGCGCCGGGAAGGGCCGGTGGGTCACGTTCAGCCCCAAAGAGATGAAGAACGGCTTGGTGTGCTCCTGGGCCAGGAATTCGCTGACGGCCTCCACGGGATCCTGGGTATCGGACAGCTCGGGATAGTTGGTGTCCTCGGTAGAGAGCAACTGTTCGTAGCCGACTGCGGTGACATCTGGAGCCGTATGCTCCACGCCCGCCAGCGCCGTGTGATAGCCATTCTGCTTCAGCGTGTGCACGACGTGGTGCTTGTAGTCCGTCATCTTGAAGCCGCGATGTCCGAGGCCGAACATGCCGCAAGAATGGGGATACATGCCGGACAGAAAACTCGCTCGGCTTGGTGAGCACGTTGGCGCGGTGCAGAATGCCTGTCGGAACAACACGCCTTCCTCCGCCAGTCTCTGCATGTTCGGTGTCGGTACCGCGTGGCCATAGGGTTGAACGAACCGCCCCGTGTTATGGGAATGCATGAAAATGACGTTCGGAGGGCGTCGCGCGGCCATTGAAGGGAACCTTTTCTGTGGAGCAGCCCTGAGATTCGGTAACCTCAGCTGATTGTGGGCAGTATCATTCGGATGGTACGTGAGGACAAGAATGGACGACGCACGTATCGGTATCGGAGAAACACTTCGGTGCCTAAAAAAACCTAGTCGTCCAAGTTGACATGTCCGAGATGCGGGGACGTGAGGCCCAGGGGTTTGGCATCGAGTGCTGCCTCCCTGATGACACCGAGGCACAGAACCGCGGCAGCGGCCGCCTTGTCGCCATCGGCGGCATTGCCGCGCACGTGTAGTCCGCGCATGTCCTCGATGCGTTCCAGCGCTTCGACCATGGCCGGCACGACGAGCCAGGCTTTGCGGCGTTCGTGCACGACCATGAATTCGACGTGCAGCACGTCGTGATCGGGCGCTGACATCTCCATTTCGTGCAGGGCCACATTGAACCAATGTGTGCCCGCCAGCATGCAAGCTTCAATGACGGCCTCGTAGTCGGCCATGGTAACTTTCTCGAGCGAGCGCGTGATGCGCTCAGCGAATTCACGGTGTCGTTCAGGAGTCATGAGGCACTTCTTGATGATGCCACCGTCTCGCGGGCGATGGTGAGAACCTGTTCATAGGCCGCATCGCAATCCTCAATGATTTCGGGGGTCACTTCCTTCCCGAGTCGGATACAGGGATCACGATAGCTCTCGAGGGTATGCAGCGCCTCGATGGCTGTCTGTAAGTCTGCGGGCACCGGTTTGTCGAATTCACTCATCTGCGGATGGATGATGTCGGCACCGCGTTTGACCACGCGTTCCCAGGCACCGGACTCGGCCTGGCGCATGTATATGTCATTGACCTGGGAGGCCAGTTCCGGCTCCTCGGTGGTGATGCCCGACGCATGCAGCGCCGCGTTCATGGCCTGATTTCCGGCGTCGAGTGCCATCCAGTACCACAACTCGAAATCGGCCTCGCGATCGAGACGCCGATGCACCGCGTCCATTCGCTCGACCTTCTCCATATGGGAGGCGATATCCATGAGCCATCCTTCGTGAAAATCTGCCTTGAGTTTAGAGTTGTTGCGGTGCGCCAGCCAGCCCGTCATCCGAGCTGCCAATAACCCCTATTGAAACACCTGCGCCAACAAAGCAGGCTTGGTCCTCGATAAAAGGGAAATGCCATATGACTAAGATCGGCGAACCTGTACGGCGAGTTGAGGATGAGCGCTTCCTCACCGGACGGGGACGTTATGTCGATGATATCCAGCTGCAGGGTCAGGTGGCAGCGGTGTTCGTGCGCTCGCCTCATGCCCACGCGGACATCCTCGCCATCGATCGTGCCGCGGCGGCAGACGCGCCCGGCGTCTTGGCGGTCCTCATCAACGCGGATCTCGTGGCCGATGGTATCAGTCCGATTCCCTGCGCCGTCACCATCAAGAGCCGTGATGGACAATCGTGCTTTGTGCCACCGCGTTGGCCGCTGGCCCAGGAGCGGGTGCGTCACGTCGGTGATCCGGTGGCCATCGTCATCGCCGAGACGGAGGGCCAGGCGCGGGATGCCGCCGATCTCGTGCAGGTGGAGTACGCGCCGCTACCCGCCATTACGAACACTGCACGGGCCCTGGATGCCGGCATACCGCAACTTTGGGATGAGGCACCACAAAACATCTGCATTGACTGGGACATAGGCGATCCAACCGCTGTCGAGACGGCGTTCAAGGGCGCCGCTCATGTGACCGAGATTACCGACCTCATCAACAACCGCCTCGCCGTCGCCTCGATGGAAGGGCGTGCTGCGGCGGGCGAATACGATGCGACCACGGGGCGGTATACCCTCCACGTCACCTGTCCTTTCGTGCACAACCTGCGCCGGCAACTGGCGGAGCAGGTGCTACACATCTCTGAAGAGGACTTACGGGTCATCGCGCCTGATATTGGCGCCGGATTCGGCATGAAGAATTTCGCCTGCCCAGAGTATCCCCTGGTGCTGTGGGCGGCGCGGCGTCTCGGCCGTCCCGTCAAATGGACGAGTAGTCGCAGCGAAGCATTCATGAGTGACGATCAGGCGCGTGACCACGCCAGCACCGCCCAAATGGCACTCGACCGGGAAGGGCGGATCCTCGGTCTGCGCATCCACACCATTGCGACGCATGGGGCCTACCTGGTGGGCGCCTCAGCTATGCTGCCGACCACCGCGAACGCCTCGGCGGCCTCGGGCGTCTACGATATCCCCGCCGCCCATCTCGAAGTGAAGACAGTGTTCACCAACAAGACGCCTACAGGGTCCTACCGTGGCGTCGGGCGCGCCGAAGCCATCTACGTCATCGAGCGACTCATCGATAAGGCCGCGGACGAGACCGGGATCGACGCGGCCGAACTGCGCCGGCGGAATCTCATTCCGGCCACTGCAATGCCTTATACGACGCCCTTCGGCTTCACCTTTGATTCGGGTGACTTCCCCGGCACCTTCGAAGGCGTTTTGGCGGGTGCGGACTACGCCGGGTTCGAGGGGCGCCGGGCAGAATCGGATTCGCGCGGCAGGCTGCGCGGTATCGGCATCGCCTATTACATCGATGACACGCTGGGACCGGCGGAGGAGGGTGCCGATATTCGCTTCGGCGAGGACGATTTCGTTACCCTCCTGGTCGGCACCTTCAACAATGGTCAGGGCCTGGAGACAACCTTGCGCCAGATCGTCTCGGACCAGCTCGGCGTGCCCTTCGATCGCATCGGCTTCGAACAGGGCGATACCGATAAACTCGCTATCGGCGGCGGACATGGCGGGTCACGCTCGACCGAAATGGGCGGCTCCGCGCTGCGTGCCGCGGCCGATCGTGTGATCGAGAAAGGCCGAATGGTCGCTGCTCATGAATTGGAGGCCGCCGACGCAGATATCGAATTTACCGAGGGCCGTTTCGTGGTTGCCGGCACGGACCGGGCACTCGGGCTCAGCGAGGTTGCCGCCATCGCGCGGGACCCGGCGCGACGGCCGGACGGGCTCGATGAGGATCTCGATACCCACGAGCGCTATCTGCGTCGCGCCTCGGCCTGGCCCAACGGCTGCCACGTGGTGGAGGTGGAAATCGATCCCGAAACCGGACATGTGACTGTCTTGCGCTACACCGTGGTCAACGACTTCGGCAACATCATCAATCCACTCATCGTGACGGGCATGGTTCATGGCGGCATCGCCCAGGGTGCGGGTCAAGCGCTGTTCGAGGACATGATCTACGATGATGAAAGCGGACAACTGCTTACGGGCTCATTCATGGATTACACCCTTCCCAAGGCCGATGACTTGTGCGACGTCACGTTGTCGTTCAACGAAATTCCCACCGAGACAAATCCACTCGGGGTCAAGGGCTGCGGCGAGGCCGATACCATCGGGGCGCACCCTGCGATCATGAACGCCGTAATCGACGCTCTTTCGGCCCGAGGAATTACGGAACTCGATTGTCCCGCCACTCCACAGCGGGTCTGGCGGGCGATTCGGGGACGATAGGCTATGACGGACCACGGCATCGGCGAACCTGTCCTGCGGGTTGAGGACGAGCGTTTCCTGACCGGACGCGGGCGTTATCTGGACGACATTCGGCTGGATGGAGAGGCAGTCGCGTACATCGTGCGGTCGCCCCATCCGCACGCCGTCATCACCTCGATCGAATGCATCGAAGCCGCGAAGGCCCCAGGCGTTCTGGTTGTCGCGACTGCCGCCGACTTGGCGGCAGAAGATATCGGGGGCATTCCATGTTCATTGCGCGTCCAGAACCGAGGCGGGTCCTGGTGCGATCCGCCGCCCCGCCCGCTTCTTGCCGACGGTATCGTGCGCCACGTCGGCCAGGAGGTCGCACTCGTCGTCGCCGAAACCCTGGAGCAGGCGCGTGACGCGGCGGAACTTATTTTGATCCAGTACAAACCGTTGCCGGCAAACGTCGATCCTGCCCGGGCCTTGGATGCCGACACGCCAAGCGTCTGGCCAACAGCACCCGATAACGTCTGCATTGATTGGGAAGGTGGTGATCGCACGGCGGTCGAGACGGCGTTCGCAAGCGCAGCGCACATCACGTCCATTGAGCTGGTCAACAATCGCCTGACCGCGGCATCCATGGAGCCTCGAGGCGCCATCGGGCTCTATCACGCCGAATTGGAGCGTTTCACCCTTCATGCCACGTGTCAAAACGTTCACCTGACGCAACAACAGTTGGCCGAGTGGGTGTTCAAGATCCCGGCGGACCGGATCAGGGTGATCGCCACCGACATGGGCGGCGGATTTGGCATGAAGAACTTCCCCTATCCGGAGTACGGCCTCGTGCTATGGGCATCGCGCCGCGTGGGGCGTCCTGTGCGCTGGGTAGAGGATCGTAGCGAGGCGTTCCTGGCGGATAATCAGGCCCGTGACCAGGTGACGTCCGCCGCACTGGCGTTTGACGAGAATCACCGCACCGTGGCGCTCCGTGTCGAAACGATTGCCAACTTCGGCGCCTACGTCGGCTCGCGCATGCCCTCATTGCCGACTACCGAGAACGCGGCGTCAGCCACCGGAGCCTATGCCATTCCGGCCGCCGTCAGTGCCGTCAAATGCGTCTACACCAACACCATGACCATTGGATCCTATCGTGGGGTTGGGCGTTCGGAAGCCATTTATGTGATCGAACGCCTCATGGACATCGCCGCGTGTGAGCTGGGTCTCGACTCTGCCGACCTGCGCCGGCGCAACATGGTGCCCGCTGATGCCATGCCTTACACGACACCGCTCGGCTGGACGTTCGATTCGGGTGACTTCGCGCGCAACCTGGATGACGCGCGGGCGGCGGCGGACGTGGCTGGTTTCGCGGCACGCCGCTCGCAATCCGAGGTACATGGTAAATTGCGGGGGCTCGGCATCGGCTACTACATCGAAAATTCGTCGGGACCGGACGAGGAAGGAGCCGATATCCGTTTTGAAGAAGATTCGTCGGTGACCATCCTCGTCGGTACATTCTCCAATGGTCAGGGACTCGAGACCACATTCCGCCAACTCGTGTCCAATAGTCTCGGTGTGGCTTTCGACCGCATTCACTTCGTCCAAGGGGACACGGATCAGGTGGCTTTCGGCGGTGGCCACGGTGGATCACGCTCGACCGAATTGGGTGGCTCGGCACTCCATCACGCGGCTGACCGCGTGATTGAAAAGGGCCGGCTGGTGGCTTCGCGGGCCCTCGAAGTCGCCGAGGCGGATCTCGAATTTGTCCGTGGCTGTTTTGTCGTGGCAGGCACGGACCGAAGCCTCGACCTCATTGAAGCCGCGGCGATAGCGCGTGATCCGGCGCGTCGGCCCGATGAGCTCGACGAAAGCCTGGACACCCACCAGCAATACGTCCGCCAGGACGCGTCCTGGCCCAACGGCTGCCATATCTGCGAAGTGGAGATCGACCCGGGTACCGGTTTTGTCGATGTCATGCGCTATACCGTCGTGGACGACTACGGGACGATCATCAATCCGATGATCGTGACCGGTATGGTCCATGGCGGCGTGGCCCAGGGAATCGGGCAGGCATTGTACGAGGATCTGGTTATCGATCACCAGACCGGCCAGGTGACCAGCGGCTCGTTCATGGATTACGCCGTGGCCAAGGCCGACAGTCTTTGTGACATCGCAGTGACGTTTAACGAAATACTCTGCCGGACGAATCCGTTGGGCATAAAGGGTTGCGGTGAGGCGGGCACAGTCGGCGCCCATCCGGCTGCCATGAACGCAGTGATCGATGCACTGTCGCATTATGGAGTCACGCATCTGGAATGTCCCGCCACCCCGCAACGCGTGTGGCAAGCCATTCATAAGTCCCACGCATGACAGCCTTAACCGCGGTGTCCGCCGAGGAATTGGATCCCGTCACGCTGGCGCTCATCCAGAATCGCTTCGATGATATCTCCCGGCACATGGGCTGGGTGATGATGCGCACGGCGCGCAGTCCCTTCTTCAGCGATTGCCACGACTTCGCCTGCTTCCTGACGGACGCCCGGGCCGAGTTGATTTCACAGTCCGACGGCATCCCCATCCAGGCTGGATGTGGTGGGTTCATCGTTGAGGCTGTGCTGGAGTCGTTTCCAGGCGAGATTGAAGACGGTGATGTTTTCCTCGCCAACGATCCTTATGAAGCCGGTGGCAATCACCTTCCCGACTGGGTCGCCATGCGGCCCGTCTTTGTCGAAGGAGAGTTGATCGCTTTCAGCTGCAATCGGGCCCATCAATCCGATATCGGCGGCGGATCGGCAGGCTCTTACTTCGCCGAGGCAACGGAGATCTGGCACGAAGGCATTCGCTTGCCGCCACTCAAATTGGTACGCGCCGGTGAGCTGCAGGACGATGTCTGGAACTTTCTCCTGCTCAACACCCGGACACCGCGCCTGCTCGACGGAGACCTGCGTGCCATGCTGGGCTCGACCCAGATCGGCGCGGAACGCGTTGCCTCCCTTGTCCAGGAATACGGCGTGGCGGCTGGCAAGCGTTATATCGGTGCGCTCCTCGATTATGGTGAGCGCATGTTCCGGAGTGCCATCCTTGATCTTCCAGACGGACGCTACGAAGCCGAGGAATTGAGCCATAACGATTGCTTCGAGGACATCGAGATTCCCATCCGGATGGCGATGACCATCGAAGGTGATCATGTAACGGCCGACTTCACCGGCACGCATCCGCAGGTGCGTGGCTTCAAGAACAGTTCCCTCGTCACCACCCACGCTTGCGTCTATCTCGGGCTGTTCTCGTTCCTTGATCCGTCGCTGCCCAAGAACGGTGGTGCTTTCCGCGCCGTAACCCTGATTGCGCCGAAGGGGTCCGTCGTCAATCCGCGGCCTCCGGCACCGATGACCCAGAGCACGCAATCGGTTGCCCACGAAATCGTCCACGTGACGTGGAAGGCGCTGGCTCAGGCCGACCCGGCGAATGCCTGCGCCGGCTGGGGGAAAGGCATTCACGGCGTGACGGCTGGGCGCATCGGCACCGATGATCCTTACGTGATGATCCACTGGTGCACGATGCCGGGCGCCGGTGCCGTTGATGGCCGTGACGGATTTGATCAACTCGGCCATGTCATTACGCTGGGCGGACTGCTTCTGCACAATGTCGAATCCTATGAGCAACGATATCCCATGCAGTTCCAGCGCCAGGAATACCGGTGCGATACCGGCGGACCCGGCGAATTTCGTGGCGGCACCGGCATCAATTACGACGTCGCTGTCGAGGAGGAAGGCGTCTATTCGTTTCGGGGCGAGGGTCTCGTCTATCCCTCGGGCTTCGGAGTCAACGGCGGCGGCACGGGCCGCGAAGCGGAAATGGAAATTGTTCCCGCCGGTGGTCTGTCGGAAGTGACCCCGCCTTACGGCAACCGCACCTGCGGCCCGGCACGCCTCATCGCGCGCTCATCCGGCGGTGGCGGTTGGGGGGATCCCCTGAAGCGTGATCCCGTTAAGGTATTG
>Ga0114996_10009583_pt1 | contig 10604 bp, 10 predicted proteins | sample ArcticOcean_MG_C_4_FD_87039 | JGI IMG/M metagenome (GOLD analysis project Ga0114996, IMG submission 87039) | Marine microbial communities from western Arctic Ocean - ArcticOcean_MG_CB4_134 | ecosystem: Environmental > Aquatic > Marine > Oceanic | place: Arctic Ocean: Canada Basin | collected... | reverse complement strand
TACAACCATGCAATCACTAATCCTACTCCCAAGAACGTCAGCATGCATCTCATTAATATTTATGTCTGCAGAATAATAAATAGTAACACCTATAACTATCCCTCCTGCAATTAATCCTAAAACAAATATCCACCAAATAGATAATAAATTTGCTCGACTATCCATTTATCTTCTCTCCAACCTTAATCAATAACAATCCATCCTGCAATTCTAACTGAACATCATAATCTGAAAAATAATTATAGGAATATCCATTACGACTTAATCTTACTTCAACTAAATTATTTTCATTATTAACTTTAAATTCAGTAACCCCATTTTCTTTTCCAACTTTGAGTCCATCACTAATATCAATCAAGACATTTATTCCAGGTTTAGCATTATCAATGATACTAACTATCTGCTTCGCATAACTTTCCTCATAAACAAAAGCTCTGCTCCCTGCATTATAAATAAAGATCAAGAGAATTGCAAAAAAAGCTATATTTAAAATTAAAAATATAGTTTCTTCTAAACCAATTACCTCTCCAATCTCTCCTCTTTTATTTTTCATTTTGATCATTTTAGAAAGTGAAAAAGCTTGAGATTTCTAATCTCATTATTTTTCATAGATATTTACCAATTAATAATATTATAAATCTTACGAAATACTTTCTATCTTCCCACAGAATTGCGCAATATCATTAACATTATAATTCATAGTCCTAACAACACTACATCCTTCTTGAGCTTCATCTCCAACCTTAACGTCTCCACAATAGCTAGCAGTAACTCCCTTACTCTCATAAACTGAATAAGTTTGAAATGCAAGACCTGCAATTGCAGCAACTAGCAAAAATCTCTTTCCGACCTTAGCAGCTCCGGCTCCAATCTTGCTTCCAGAAATAAACTTAGGTATAAATCTACCTGAAGTCTTACCCCCAATAGCTCCAACTCCTAATAAGGTTAAATCTGAAATAAAAACATCCCTCCATTTTACAGAAGTAACCTGCATAAACAAAATAGCCATTTCATCAGAATCTTGAGCAGAAGGAATAAATTCATCTTCCTTACTAACTGGATTAGTATTGCTTGCCAAGACCTTGTCAACATTATTACTTCCACGATTAGCATCATTAAGACTCAATCTTCCAGTATTTCCCAAAACCTTCTCATAATAACTAATCTCTTCCCCAGGAGCCTTGTGTGTAACCATATATTTGAAAATATCCATATCTTCCTTATTAATATCTTTCTTCAACAAGTTCTCATTATCAAAAGCTATTCTAGAACAAATAACACATGAACTCTTAGTATCTCCTAATCCAAATTCATCTAACAATACTCCTCCAGCAAATAAACTCAATTCGCCCCGTCCCATAGTCTCCCAACAACTTAGAGTATCTTTAGCAATAAACTGTTCCAATTCTTCAAGATTCTTAACCACCTTAACTCTTGCATCATTACTACCTTCAAACTCATCACATTTGCCAAACCTGCTCGTAGTAATACAAACTTTCTCTGTTCGACATTTTAATGGAACTAATTCTTTAGCATTTGCAAATCCAGGTAATGTAGCCCTATAAACCACAGACTGATGACAAATAGTCCTATCAATATTTCCGGTCCAAGCAACCTGGCTATAAAAAAATAAAAGAATTGCAAATCCTACTACAACTATAATAATTACAATCAACGTAGAAATTGCTACTCCCTTTTTATCCATATAATTCCTAATATTTACCATTTTATATTCCTGCTGTTTTTAAAACAAACCTCATCCCAAATAATAGGACTACAAATAAGATAATTCCAAAAACTATCTTAAAAAACAAGGTAAATTTGGGGTCCATTTATTTTATAACGTTTATCTCATCCTCAATTAATTTAATTCTAATTGGGAGTGGGTGAGAAATATCTAACGGAACATTATTAGTATCTCCGCCAAAGAAGTCAACTATTGCTTTTATTGTCCGAGCAGTCTTGCTATGGGGTTTAGATTTGTAAATAGTTTTAACATTCTTACCTACATCCTGGCAAATACCAATACTATCACAAAAAGTTAGTGAATTCGTAACTCCGGGAAGGTCTCCCTCAGTAAATTGGGGAATAGGGCAAATACACAAACAATAATCTCCCTTACACTGTTTTGGCATTCTTCCATCCTCTTTATACGGCCAAGCAATTATCCACCAATCATTTGGAGATTCAATAAACAATTGAGCATCAATCTTCTGGCCATCTTCAATTAATCTAACTTCCTCCATCATCCTATCTAAACTCTGTATCGCCTGCTCCCTAGCACTTTTCTTAGTAAATAATGTAGTCAACTGAACCGCCAAGATGATTAAAATAAGAATCGACATTATCGCCAAGATTATCCTTAATCCCGCCGATAATAATATTCCCTTCTTACTAATCTTTCTTAATCTCATTTTTTAGTATCTGAACACCCAATCCCATTTTTATAGCAATACTGATTAACATTGCAAGTCACTAATGCAATATTCTCTCCCTTTTCTAATTGCGCAAGACCTCCAAAAGATCCACAACTACAAGGGGCATTAGTAACTTTATCATTAGTATCTATCTTACAATCTGGTGCCTGTATAAATTTATTTCCTAAAGCTTCCTTACAATTATTTATTCCCCGAGAGGTATCTGAACCATAATCTGAACAACCAATCTCCCCATAATAACAATATTTCCTACTAACACAAACAGGAAGAGGGACACTATCATCCTCATTATATTGTACTAATGTACCTCCTGCAGGACAGCTACATGGAGAATTTAAAACACTACAAGAAGTCAAATCCACTTCGCATTTAGGGGCTTGCACAAAATCATCCTTAAGAGAATCCTTACAAAGACCAATACCTAATGGAGCATCAGGAAGTTCTCTTGAACAACCTGCCTCTCGATTATAACAATAATGAGTATCAGATTCACAAGTATCAAACATCTCTTTCAAATCATAATCTGTTTTTGTAAAACAAGAGCAAGGAAATTTAGCTATCTGGCAAGAATCCTTACTAACTACACATTTAGTCTTTTCATACTCCTTCAAGATCTTCTCCCAATCACTAGCTTCCTGATCAGATGCTGAACGTTCCCTATAAATAACTCCAGAAATATAAATCCCTCCATCCAGGTTTAATAAGTCTTCTTTAGAAAATTTATTATCAACAATTAGTTCTTCTTTTATTTCAAATCCTCCATTAATCCTGCTCAAAAGATCTTTACTCAAACTAACTCGCCCACCACTAACACTCCCAACTTCATCATCTAAATCCCAAGAATCAAATCCAAACCAACCAGCTTCTTCCACATAAATAACTCCCTTTTGCTCACTACCTGTCCAATATAACTTAGAAGGCCTTAATTTATTACAATCTCCTCCCGTACAAAAATTAATCTTACTTCCTTCCTGAACAACCGCCACCTTAAAATAATTCAACAGAGCCTGAAGGTCTTCAGGTAGATCTTCAATTAGTTTATCCCTAAGATCCTCCTTATTATAACCTGAAAGATTCTTAAACCAATCAGTTATCTGATTATCAAAGATTAAGAAAAGTAATAATAATATCAATAAAACTACAACTATCAAAATAATCAATGTATCTACTTCGATTGCGCCCTTCTTTTTCTGCACCATCATCCAAATCTAAACTTATTGCCCAAATTAGAGGCAATACCAGATAAATCTCCTCCAAGAATAGAATAAATCACAAAAACAAAAACTAAGATAAAGATCCCTACTGCAATTTTAACAAACAAATCTCCAACCGCCCCAATACCCTTTTTATCCATTAAGAAGGATCCTAACATGTAACTCCTCCACAATTCATCCCCTCAACATTTCCAAATCTATCAGAAATCTCTAAACAAGTAAATTCTCCTTCAGTCTTTTCACCATCTTGCAAATATTTAACATTTTTCTCCTCACAACAATAACTATAACTTGAATCTGTTTCAACATAAAAATTACAATTACTAATTAATGAATCTACATTAGAATATCCCTGATACCCTCTAATTTTCTCCAAGAAGTTGCCTCCTGCATCAGTAAAAAATAAAAGCATAAACGCTAAAACAGATATAGACAAGACTAAAATTACAATAGTATTAATTGCCATCTCCAAACCTTTTTTATTCATACTTGAACCCAAGTAGGAATGCTTGAAAAATTTATTTTTCATTGTATTCATCCTCTTTTTCATAATCTATTTAACAATTTTTCATTTATATTACTTGCCATTCATCCAGCAACCCCTCTTAGGGCAATACTTGCCAATAAAGATAAAGACACTACAGAAATAAATGCCATAATTATATACAGCATACTCCCCCTAAATAAATTCCTTCCAATTTCATAAGTATTCCTTAATTGATCTTCTCCAGCATCAATAGTAACTAGAGCTGAAGTCAAAATAAAGATAACTTCAATGATATAAATCCCTATAGCAATCTGCATTTGATATGGAGGGATCATATTCACTACATCAAATAATTGAGTTATAGTCCCCAAATTGCCTAATCCTGAAGCTGCAGCTTCCCCTCCAGAGTCAGTTAAAGATTTTAATTGGTTTAGTATCCCAGTTATCATTGCAGTAAGTCCAACAACGATTCCTGCTAATAAAGGGGCTAAAAAAGTCATATTACTCCTCATGTCACTAACAACGTCTGCCAATAAATCACGAAGTCTCTCATTAATCTTCTGGATATTCCTAACATACTCACTTATACTCATCAAACTCTGAGCAGCAACTTTCAACCCTTTCTTCGCACTCTCGATTAAAATTCTCATACTTGTACCTATCAAATTACTTGGGTAAAAGATTAAAGCACCGCGTCTTGGATCAAACACTGCAGATTCAATACTCATCCCCATCGATTGAATATTTGTATTAACAATATTAAAAAAATCACTAGTCTTCTGTCCTTTTGTAGATTGAGCCACCTTTGCAAAAGCAACTTCTGCAGGGGTACCGTCCCCTAACCTGTTTCCTAAGGTAAACAAACTACTATTAAATTCCTTCTCTAAATCCATAGTATCGTTCCTAGATTTAATCAAATTCTTAGTCCTCATCTTAAAACTAATAATAAAAAATAAACTTATAGAGAATGGAATCATAAATCCTAATAATAAGGCGAATGAACTAAATGGACCAACTCTCCCTGCAGGGCCATCAATAAAGCCAAAAGCATTAGTGCTTAAAGCACTTAAGAAAGTAGGCAACAAATAATCTTGTTCTAATCCTAACCACCCTGGGATTGGAGTATATCCAAATACCAAGGGGATAATCCCTATCAAAAATAAAGGGACACAAATAAAACTAGCAATCCAGTAAGGCCTCTTAGAAATATACTCCTTATAATTAGGATTTTTCTGCAAAAGATTTGATTGACCATAGCCTCCTGGACGCCTAAGCATAATTTGACTAACTAAATAAAATACAAAAAATGGGATTATGATATCAAATCCTACAAAAATATGATAAGTTTTAATCGCTCCACCCAATAATGTAGAGGCTAAAGGCAACAAGGCTAATCCTAAAGTTGGCAATACAATCCCCAACATATATAGGTTTGTTAAAGGAGACTTAATAGAATGAGTATATTTCAACATTCTTTCATAAACTCCATCCAAAATAACTCTTAAACTTCGCTCTAAGATCTGAACCCTTCTAGCCTCATTTGGTTCATACAAACTACTCTCTATTAAGTGAAAGCTTTCAACAAATTCAATATTACTCTCTTTCCAAAAATCAAGATAATTATCTAGACTATCTTTGATGCTAGAAAATCTTCCAGTCTGAACATCCCATAAAATCTTCTTAAAGTCAAGTGCTAAAGGGGCCTCAATATGCTGGCTAACAAAACTAATAGCCCTTTCCAAGTTACTGGTATGTTTCATATAAATAACAGTATACAAAACTGCAGGAACCATCTGACTACTAGCCTTCAATCTCCACTTAACAGCTAGCCTACTCGGCATTGTATAAAAATAATAAAAGATAAACATACTCATTATTAAAATTAAAAACATAAAGAACATTGGAAATTCAGATAATCCTCCTCCTTCTAAAAACCAAATCCCCACACTTAACAAAGATCCAAGAAACATTAAAATAACAAAACTCATAATTGCAAAACCTGCAACCTCTCCAGGCTCAATATCTAAATGTGCAACATTCAACTGCTTCCTAATTTTCACGTCATCCTTAGCAGATACCTTAATTGTAATAATTCTCCCAAAATTCTTAACCCATCGTTCATATCTACTAAATTCAGGTAATAAGTCTGACTTAAATTTTTGATAATCACGACTAACCCCTGAAACATCCTGTTTCTTTTCAGAATTCATCTCATTCCCAATCTGCTTAGAATATTTTGCTAATATCTCTTTTGTATCCATTTTCACTTCTCTTCAATAACTCATAGACCTAACAATAATTAAAGGTTTTCTTTTAAGATTACTAAAAGGTCTTACCCTTAATCTCTTTCATCAACCACTTTTGCCACATTGGAAAAACTCTATCTCCTTCAGGTAAACCAATCTCTTGCTGAACATCTCGAGAAAACTGATGAAACATATTATTACTTAAAGCGTTAAAATCTGCTTCAAGAATATCTGGTCGATCCAATTTATTACTTATATCTACTATCTCTTGTTTTATTTTACCTCTCAATTCAATATTATCATTAACCGCATCCCAGTTCCCTGCCCATCCCTTAACATTTCCTGCTATATTCTTTATTATCTCTGAATCTCCATTCTTCAGCTCCTCAGTAGTTTCTAAAACATCCTTATCTACATTGTATCTAAGTAAATCCACAAAACCTCCTTCTTCCTGAGGGTCCTTACTCCAATGTTTTCTAACTTCAGTCATACTAACCATTCTCTTCTTACTGCTCAATCCATCTGAACTCTTAACAGGATTAGCAACTACTACAATATCTGTAGCCTTAAAACTAGTAACTGGAACACCAAGATCGTTTACGACACGATCAAAAACTCCATAGGGACTAGCACCATGAATAGTCCCGGCCACCACGTTTGCCAGGGCCCCAATTCTCATAGCCTCATATAATGCCTTAGCCTCTAAACTTCTTACCTCTCCAATGATTAAACTACTATCACCTAAACGTAAACTAGTCCTAATTCCCTCATCAGCACCAATCTCTGAACTCTCCTTCAATAAACTACTTCTAACCTTCATCCTCTGAATATCATAATTTAATTTTCTAATAGCATCAACTGGCAACTCCAAGGTATCCTCAATTACAATAATTCTATATTTAGGCATAATTTCTAAAAGCAAACTTCCAAGCAAACTAGTCTTCCCAGAACTTCTAGTCCCTGCAATTAACATAGTCCTTGCCCCATCAATTAAGAAACTAAATACCCCTGCGGCATAGCTTGTTATCATTCTATTTTTAATAAACAAGTTTAAGGTCCAAGGTTTTTCTCGAGCCCTCCTTATAGCATAGGCTAATCCCCCAGGAGATAAAGGTTGCTGAATAATTGCAATTCTAGCACTCACCTTGCCTAATTGAAGATCTGTATCTAAAATAGGATTCGCCTCATCTAACGGCCTCCCTGAAATCATCCTAAACTTAGCAGCCCAACTATCTGCATCCTCGCGACTAGGAATAATATTTGTAACGCACTCTTCAAACTCTCCATGCCTTAAAAAAACAGGATTCAAAGAAATAGGGCTGTTTAAAACAATATCCTGCAATTTTTTATCTTGCAATAAAACTTCTATCAATCCAAAACCAATAGTATGCCTCACCAGGATCTTAGCAAGCATTTGCAATTCATCATAATCTAATTTAACCTTTTTACTCTCAGCTAAATCTCTCAAGAGATCACGACTTACATTAAAGAACACTTGCCTAGTCTTCTCTGGATCTGTAAACTCCTCGGCTTTAGGTTGATGTTCAATCAAAACATTTCTAGCCAAATTAATAAGTCCTTGCATATCTTCATCCAATGAATACTCTGGAGGCATCAGATGATAAATAGGTTTAGCATCCCTCACCCTTTTTAAAATTGTAACTGTAGATTTATCATATTCATCACCAATTGTATATTGATCTAAGATTTCAGCATCTTCAGGCAAACTAGCAACCAATCGAGTAAATGTAAAATTAGGAACGATTTCAGGCCTGAAAAAATGATTATAAATTTCCCTAGTATAATCATAATCTTGGAGATATTTATCAAGTTTTCTTATCAATTCTGTTTCCTTCAACAATTTATGAAAATTCTCTAGTAATCTAATATAACTCAATTGATCTATCTTCATACTTTCAGAAACCATTTCAATCTTCTTCCTCTCTTCACTAATAAATCTCTCTAGTTCAACTAAACAGTTCACAGGATCTCTCTTCAACATCACAAGCAAATATCCTACATCATTATATCTCTGGCCCAAAAATTCAGACTTTAATATTGAAAGTTTGCTAGGGCTCAATAATTTTTCTTGTTTAGTCAGGTAGGTATAAATATTTGCAATCTCCTGCAACATAAAAGTCTCTTTAGCATCATAACTATAATTTCTCTGTTGAACCAAAACAACCCTAGAAATTCCTGGGCTTTCAATAAGTAAATCAATTACTTGATTCATAACCTCTCCATTTTCAGCAATACTGGGAACAAAATTCGCACCCATATAGTTTACATAAAGAACCTTATTTCCAGATTCCCTCGAAATCTCATATGCATAAAGTGCTGTGCCTGGTTTAAATAACATCTATCATCCTCCTCACAAGATATCTTGGGGAAGGATATATTTTAAGTTTATGTATCAAAAAAACAATAGGTCCAATCCATTAAAAGGATAATTTATTGCAAACCTTTGTTTTTAGGATCCAAAGGAATTCCCACACATTAGTGGGAGTATTCTTATTCCTTAGATTAACAAAAACAATTTTAAACCCCTTACACCTAATAATAACATAAAAGATGGCTGAAGAACAATATCAAGACCCTATTAATTCACTACTAGCTGAGTTTGGAACCAGGTTAAATGAAGTAGAAGAAAAACAAAGACTAATAAGGGATAGAGCCCTACTAATTGGAGAGAATCTTATAGAAACTAAAGAAGAATACGACAATAAGAACTTTGATCAAAAAACAAAAATTAATGATATAAACTTAGAGATTAGAAACCTTAAACAATTAATGAATAGGATTGTTAATGAGATTCCAAATCTAGCAAGAAGGTCAGAAATAGAAATTTTAGAAAATCAATCTAAAATGTTTCAGCCATTAGAGCTAACAACAAAAAAAGAAGTTGAATTAATGATAAATAAGGCAATAAATAAAACAAAAAAATAAGATGGTAATAGAACAAATATCTCAAATGAAACAACAAGGGTTACAAACAAATGAAATTATCCAGAACCTTAAACAACAAGGAGTCTCACCAAAAGAAATTAATGAGGCACTCTCACAATCAGAGATAAAGTCTGCAATAAGTAATAATCAAAATATTTTTCCAGGAGGGTCAACAGCATCCATGCAACAACAAACAACCCCTACAATGAATACTGGAATGCAGCAACCTAATGTAAATCAATCTGTTCAACAATCTTCTTCAGCTGCTCAAATGCAACCATCTATTAGTCAACAACCAGCTCAACCAACAATGCAGAATCAAATGCAACCACAATCTATGCACCCAGTAATGAGTGGAGGCATGGGAATACAACAACCACCTCAAATGGGTCAACCAGGCCTATTAGAGCCAAGCACACAAGATTATTCACAATATCAAGAATATGGGTCAGAAGAATATTATCCTGAATATCAACAATCCGGAGGGGCGGATATTGAAACAATAAATGATATATCTTCTCAAATAATTGATGAGAAAACAAAACATTTTAAGAAAGAATTTAGTCAATTCATTAATTTTAAGAAAGAATCTCATAATAAACTAGAAGAGTTAGATAAAAGATTAACTAAAATTGAAGATAGTATTGAGGATTTAAAGATGGCAATAATAAAAAAAGTGGGAGACTATGGAGAAAATATAAAAAATCTCTCAAATGAAATGAGGGCAACTCAGGATTCATTTAGTAAAATAATTAATCCTCTAACAACTCAGGCAAAACAAGCACAAGCTACTCAATCCATAACAGAAACAAAACCTACTAGCAAACCAAAAACTCAAAAACCAAAAAAGGACGACTCATTTGAAGATTATATTAGATAATTTTTAAAAAATTTATTTATTCTAAAGTATTTTCTAACCTTTCTTAACCAATACCCAACTAACTATTGATGCTATGATAATCAAGAGTATAGATCCAAAAACAGTTCCATCAGCACCATATCTAATTTGTTCAACTAAACTAGTCCCCTCGCCACTAGTAATTATTAAGTCTGGATGAAATACTGGGTTAAAGACTTTTATTGCAGATATCAAGAAAATTATTACAAGTAATGCTATAGCAACCCATCCCAACCAATTACCCATGAACTTAGTCATATCTTTTGCAGCTAATCCTCCAAGTAACATTACTAAAAATACGCAAATAAATAAAACTACAAACCAGGGAATCACAGTTCTAACATAAAGATCTAAAGAAGAGAAACTCATAAAGAT
>Ga0114996_10009581_pt1 | contig 10604 bp, 9 predicted proteins | sample ArcticOcean_MG_C_4_FD_87039 | JGI IMG/M metagenome (GOLD analysis project Ga0114996, IMG submission 87039) | Marine microbial communities from western Arctic Ocean - ArcticOcean_MG_CB4_134 | ecosystem: Environmental > Aquatic > Marine > Oceanic | place: Arctic Ocean: Canada Basin | collected... | reverse complement strand
CTGAACGCAATTCGCGCCATTGGAATCGATTATGCGCGGCCCGTCGTCATGCTGGTCGGGTTGCAGGGAAAAGAACCGGACGTGCATCCTGATCAATCGCAAGTTTACGGTGTCCGCATCGTCCGGCCTATCCTTGACGTGATGGAGATATCGCATTCTTTGATCGAAAACCCTGACGATGTCGACCACATTCCAGACGCGATTTCCCGCGCGTACGAGAACTCACAACCGCACATTTTTCTCATTGGCTGTACACCGGAGTTCACATGACTCTCTATCGAGATGATGCGCTAAAAGCGCTTATTCCTCATGTTCGTGATACGGATATTGTTGTTGCGGTGTATCAAAGCTGTTTTGACTGGCTTGCGTTGAACCCACGCGATTTGAACTATGTTGCTGTGGGTGCAATGGGGCAGGCATCCTCGCACGGATTGGGGTTAGCCCTGGCCAACCCGGACAGGCGAGTGATCGTACTGGACGGGGATGGAAGTTTGCTGATGAACTTAGGCTCGTTGGTTTCAATCGCCGAGGCGGGTGTCACGAACTTTTATCATTTTCTTAGTGCCAACCGAGTATATGAGGTTAACGGCTCACACCCTATTCCTGGTGGGCAGGGTGTCGATTTTGAGAGCTTGGCACGCTCAGCTGGGTATGCAGGCTCACACAGCTTTTCGCAGTTAAAGGCGTTGACAGACGGGTTGGCTGATGTGCTGGCGCTGCCGGGCCCTCAGATGAGCGTGCTTGAGTTGCAAGCTGGGCAACCTTACCCAAGGGACTACAACTATATCCACAGTGCCGAAGCACGTGCCATATTTGAGGACGCGCTTAATCACTCCTGACACTGTTTCGTGCTACATGGAGGAAGATCTGACCAACCGCTGATCGCGTTTGTTTTCATTTCTAGATCAAAACAGCGTGAAATTTTAAACGGGGCTTCAAACGGAATAATCACACATCTGGGGATCGTTTCAAGATGCACCCTGCTTGCCCCAACAATGTCGACACCAAGGTTGCGCGTGATCAATCTACAAATAAGATCTGATGTTCGCGTCTTAAGACGCAAATTGCGGCTGACGCCCTTTCGCTCAAAAATGCTGTCGATTTCATACTTGAAACGCGAACTGGGAATATAGGAGACGAAGTTTTCGGATGAGAAATCCTTGGGTGTTAGCTTTTGTTTTTGCGCCAGCCTGTGCCAAGATGGCAGAACGCCAAACACGTCTTGGTCTTGGATGAGGATATAATCAAACGAAAGGATTGCTTGGTTCGCTGGTGGAGATCCCAGCACTGGAACCGTGGCCCTCGCGAATGCCCTGCCTTTTTGAAGGCATCAGTCCTCACGGGGTCTTTCCGAAGGGCCGCGCTGGTATGCAATGGCTTCAATTTCGACTTTGATATCAATGACCATGTCGTTTTGCACGCAAGTGCGTGCAGGGCGTTTTCCTTCTGCAAAATATAAGGAATATACTGTGTTGAATGCCGCAAAATCGCCAGGGTCCTGAAGATAGACGGTTGTTTTGACAACATCTCCTAACCCGCAACCGGCCTCTGCCAGTGCTTTCCCCAAGTTTTCCATAATCACTCGGGTCTGACCTTCCACGTCGCCACCTAGGATCTTTCCGTTACTCTGTCTTGGAACCAGGCCGGACACAAAGACGAACTCACCAGCGCGAACAACTGGGGTTAGTGGCGTTGGAAATTTTGTGACGCCAAAACCTTCTGCCCCGAAATACTCGACATCAGTTCCCATCTAAATTCTTCACTTTCTTTACTTTAATCGATTTTGAACGAGTAAGCTCAATCGAGAGAAAATACATCCCAAGAGAAACCGCAAGCTCTTTGAAAGAAGCGATTCTCCCGGACCCGTTTCAGAAAAACGACACCAAGCTGGTGAAACAGGCTCGCCATGTCCATCAGGCACCAACTCGCCTTCTTGGTGGTATATTTTGATGTTGTGGATCGATACTTCTTTTCCGCTAATTGGCACCAAACAGTTCATTTCGGTGATTGTCAAGGTAGTTGTCGCCTGCACTTGGTTCACGCGGTGTGTTGTGGGAGACCGGCCCTGGGGTCGTCGCGGCCGCCAACTACATGGGTGAGCGCATCGTCCCCCCATGGCCTCTGCTCTTGGTCGTTTTTCTTTCCGGATTCAGCCAGATCGATCCGATAGGGCACCAATTGTGGGTTTTGCCCGACCATCATTCTGGATGCTTTTTACACGCGGCCTAATAGATCGCGTGGGGCGGTCGGTAAGAAGCCCTTTATCCTCCGCCACGGTTGCGCGCTTGGAGTGTCACGAAGCGGATGGCGCTGTGGCGATGCTCGGTATTGTACCAGCGCACGAAGTCCTAAACCCAGAAGACCCTGCCTGTTCAATCTCCGCAAAGCCGTGAGGCGGCCAGTTGGCCACATACTTGCAAGTGCGGAACAATGCTTCGGAGAAGGGATTATCGTTACTGACGGGGCGGCGGCTGTACCAGGCGACCACACCAATCCGCTCCGTTGTGGTTTTCATCGTCGCCCTTTCATTGGGCTGCCGTTGTCGGTATGCAACGCCAGCGGGCTGGGCGGAAGACCGATTCAAATTCTGCTAATTCACAGCGTTAGAGCGTTAGAGCTATGGCCGCTTGGGGGTTTCTTGGATACTTGCCTTCGCCAAATGTATCGATAAATTTATGGCCACTGTTATATAATATTTTCAACACTAAGTGGATGTGTATTGTATAAATGTGATGTATAGTGTACTCAGTGCGAAACCGTCCTCAACCATTGAGAGCTTAGATGGAAATACCCAATCGAATTGTCGATTAGGCCCTTAACATAAAAAATAGAGAGATATCCTGAACATGATTCCCTGCCAGCGCCATCTTTTCGATATTCCTGACGAAGTTGCTTTTTTCAATTTCTCAACACTTGCGCCCATCCTCAAGAGCTCGCGCGCCGCCGGTTTGGCCGGTGTAGAAAGAAAAGCTCAGCCCTGGAACGTCGGACGCGCAGAGCGCGTTGAGGAACCAGAGCGGGCACGTGCACTGTTCGCAAATCTCATTGGGGCGACACCCCAAGACGTCGCCATTGTTCCAGCGGCAAGCTACGGGATCGCAACAGCGGTAGCAAACCTGGAGGTTGGAGCGGGCCAGCGGATCGTCGTTTTGGAAGATCAGTACCCCAACAATGTGTTACCGTGGGTACAAAGATGCCAATCGGTTGGTGCCGAGCTTGTGTTCGTCAGACGCCCTGAAGACGATGATCTGACCAACGCTGTTCTCATGGCCATTGACGATCGCACTGCGATCGCCGCGCTGCCCCATTGCTTTTGGACTGACGGAACACTGCTCGATCTTTCGCTGATCGGACGACGCTGTCGTGAAGTTGGGGCGGCTCTGGTCGTCGATGCCACGCAATCAACCGGTGCGGTGCCTATCGACGTCGCCGAGGTCCGTCCCGATTTCTTCATTGCCTCAGCATACAAGTGGCTACTCTGCCCTTACACGATGGGATTTCTCTACGTGGCGCCCCAGCACCAGGGTGGCGTACCACTAGAGCACTCCTGGAGGGGTGGAATGATCGAGGGTTGGGACGTCGACTGGAATGACGGGATCATGCGTTATCCGGAAAGTTGGCAGCCAGGTACGGGACGCTTTAATATGGGAGAATCTGACAACATTATCTCAATTCCAATGACTATCGTTGCGCTCAAACAAATAGAGGATTGGGGCGTCAGAGAGATCAACTCCAGCCTCCGTCGCATCACGGAAACAATTATCGAGAGAACACACGAACTAGGGCTGGTCGCTCCGACCGCTGAACAGCGAGCCGGACATATGACAGGGTTGAGGCTTGTCGATAGCACCAGACCCAATGGTCTCAAGGATGTACAAGAACGGCTGGCCGCCCGGAAGGTTTACATCAGTGTGCGCGGGGACGTGATTCGTATCGCACCCCATCTTAGCGTGACTGACGACGATATTGATCGCCTCATCATGGAGCTCGCTGCCGTTCTTTAAGACGCCGAAATCTGTTGGTGGCGTTGAATTGGTCAAGCCGCTTGACATTTACAAACGTTCTTAGTCGAATTGCACTTTACATGCTGACATCATTTGCCGTGCTTGCTCTCGCAAATTGATGTCCTAACACTGGCGGTGAGTGCTTGTTTTTGTCTCCGAGCATAAGGCTTGGTGAGCAGGGCGTTGGTGACGTTGAAGTTCTATTCCCAGGAATTTTCTCTTTCGCTTCACAGCCGCAGCGACGGTTCGAAACCCCGCCTGATCGATGAATCTCAGAATGGTAGCCCGAGATGTTGATTTCCATGCAGAAGTGAGCCAGGTAAGCAGATTATTTCCACTGAGAATTGCACCATGTGATTCTTCTCCCAGCGCGATGCGTAACGGAGGCAACGGAGTGATACACATGGGACTCTCGACAATTGCTCGATATGATGTTATTGTAAACTGTCCATTTGGATATGAATAATCGTTCTTGTTTAAAGAAATGAGGTGTTTGGCGTTTCTGGGCGGCCTACACCGCCCTCACCGACTGTGAAGGCTGGGAATTTTCTTTTCGTGTAAGGTTTGATTCGGAGAAGGCAGAACGGTGTTATCCTCGGTGGCGATGAAGATATAGTCGAACAACGCATGTCATAATGGCCAATATAAATTCTGTGCTTGCCCTTGCGATCTAAGCGATGTTGTCATGACCAACGTTTATCTGCGTGATCCTTCGAATTTTGCTGCTCTCAACGACGTCGATTCTTCGTACTTCACAGATGGTAATCGACTGGTGCGGACGTGTTTACAGAATCACATTATCACCGATATTGAGATCGATGTGATAGCATATTGCCATTGTGACCGGGTATCGTCGGATGCTGTACGCTGAAAGCCGATCAAAAAAGAATCAAGAGTTCGATGGGCAATGGGCACTGCACAAATTGTTACTCTTCGGGTCTGTACGAAGCTCCTAAGTATCTGAAATTTAATAACTTTTGTTAAAAAACTTAACTCAAAATTGTTTGTAAAAATGTGGAACTGATCTAGCGGCCTTCCACACGAGAGGAACCACATGGGGTTTACATTATTGAATTACATAACATTTATTAAAGTGGGTTGCTTTAATAGGCATGTTTGTGATATGAGGAGATTGTAAGATTGTAAAAGACTCATTGAAACTGATCAATTAGAAAATTAAGGAGAAGGATATGAATTATTCGTTTCGAAATATCTCACGTGTAGCATTTCTTGGAGTAGCCACCTTTCTTGGATCAACTGAAATCGCGACAGCAAGTTGCGAAGTCACAACTGGGCGTGTATCCATCGTGGGAAATGAATATGCCGCTTTCCATACTATTGTTGAAAACGCGAAAAAATGTGCGACCGCTCAGCTTGAAATAACCGCAAACATCACTAAAGACTATCGCAAGGTCAATCTGCCTGGTATGCAAGCAAATCCAGCAGAATACACTGCAACACAAGTGACTACAGGTTCGATCAATCCGCTGTTGGGAGCCGGTGTTATCCGCCCGTTGGATGATTTAATTGCCGAATACGGTCAGGATATCCCGGAGAATCAGAAAATTGTGATCGACGGCGAGGTGCGAGCGATCGCGTACATGGTAGCAACCCAGCATCTGGTTTATCGTCAGGACGTTTTGGATCAAGTCGGCGCCAAACCCCCGAAGACCTACGAGGAGTTTCTTGAAATCGCCGAAAAGGTACGTGCGGCCGGTATCATGCAGAACCCGGTTGGTGGCGCATTTAATATGTATGGTTTGGGTTCACATTTCGTGATGATGTACTTTGGGATGGGAGGCGAACTCTTCAAGCCTGGTACCGCACTACCAGCGGTGAACAACGAAACTGGTGTAGCGGCGCTCGAGATGCTCAAGAAGGTTTTAGGATATGCGAACCCGGATATTCTGACCCACAATACTCCCACTGCAACTGGAGAGTGGGAGGCCGGAAACGCTGCACTCATGATGATGTGGAGCTCGCGGACAAATGGCCTGATGGATGCAAAAGGTTCCGAACCTGTCGTTTATGAAAACACCCGTGTAGGTCCGCCAATGACAGTCGCCGGGGGGACGATTCCGGCATCTGCGTTGTGGTGGGATGGCTGGGCGATCGCCGAAAATATCTCTGACGAGGATGCAGCGGCGAGCTTTGTAGCAATGAAGAACGGGACAAGCCCATCGATCCTGAACGATGAAACGATGGGGCAAACCGTCTGGATAATCGAAGGATATGAGCCGGCACCCGTCAACGAGCCAGTACTCGCGGCGATTGAGATGGGTACGCGTCGCTGGCCGGCGACCCCGTATATGGGGATAATGAACGGAGCTGCGGGAAAAGAAATTGCGGACTTCATCACCGGAAAGCAAGATGCGGCGGCAACACTGGCTGACATAGAAGCAGCATATGAGGCCTCAGCCAGAGAAAAGGGCTTCCTAGAGTAAAAAAATGTTTTGTCGGTTGACCATTGCGGCCAACCGACAAAACCAATGACGTGATTTCACGTAAGTCAATTAATATCCTTAGTAGTGACTGAAAACTAACATGAAACACAAAACATTTTTCTGGTTTTTTTTTCCTGCAGCTATTGCACTCATTTCCTTCAAAGTATTTCCGATCACCTCGGTCATAGTTCAGTCGGTCCATGCCCCCCACCAACAAGTCCTTGTGGAAGTCAAAATATGCGACGCCTTCGGTTGTGCCGCGACGACAAAGGTGGATCGGTCGGCCACAGAAGAACTGAGGCGGGAAATGCCTTTGGGCCGATACAACGGCGCTGCCGTCTTTGTAGATCGCAATCATCTCGCGATTGAGGAGGTTGGATCAGCATGGAAAAGCCAGACAAGCTTCGCGGACTTCAGAGCTAAAGTTTTCAACCTTCCCTTCTACCGGGCGCTTGCATTTACCCTGACATACACCATCGTTGTGACCCCTTTTGCATTAATTCTCGGGTTTTCGGTAGCGGTTGCCGTCAATGCTATACCTCGATTCTACCGCGGCGCGATGATTTTTGCTTCGCTGCTTCCCATGATTGTAACCCCGCTCGTTGGCGCACTGTTATTGGCATGGATGATCGATTCTCGTGGCATCCTCGGGAATACACTTCAATATCTGCTCGACGACCCCGACCTGTCTATCAGAGCGTCGACACCACTTACTTGGGTCATGCTTATGGTTTATGGAATCTGGTCCAGCACACCATTCGCCTTCGTTATCTACTATGCAGGGCTTCAAACTGTGCCTCACGACACGCTTGAGGCTGCGATGATCGATGGTGCAAACCGATGGGAAAGAATCCGCTACATCGTACTTCCGCATCTAATGCCACTGACTGTCTTCATGGTACTGATCAAGATAATGGATAACTTCAGAGTATTCGAACCCATTATCAGCTTCGAAGCGGCTGCACATGCACAATCACTGTCTTATTATATATTTACGGATTTAGATCCAGATTCAGGTTTACTGTCGTCTGCAGCAGCAACATCTATACTTACCATCCTCGGCGTGTTGGTTCTTCTTTCACCGGCCCTAGTTCAAACGTGGAAGACTTTTGGAAAAGGTCAGGCATGATGAGCAAAGCAACAAGAATTCCACCAATGCTTCGTTTCGTGCTAATCTGCTTCTCGCTCATCTGGCTAGTAATCGTCACCTTTCCGTTCCTCTGGACCTTTTGGGGTAGCTTTAAGGTTGAAGGTGATTTTTTCTCCAAAGTTGATTGGACCCGAGTTTTGACGGGACCGATGACTATACGGGAAACAGGAGACACCTTCACCGGGCAGGGGTACTATGGCGCCTGGATCGAAGAGGAGTTCTGGCGCTCCACTCTTAATACTGTCATCGTGGTTGTCAGCGTTGTCAGCGTGTCTTTAACGATCGCTACGTTAGGTGGATATGCCTTGGCTCGCTCCAAACATAACTATGCATTCTGGATACTCATGCTTGCACTTGTGTTCCGGGCGATGCCGCCGATTACGTTGCTCTCGGGCTTCTTGTTGCCAGCCTATCAATGGAATCTTTGGGGCCATCTTCCAACAGCCATCATTGTCCTTGCTGCGAGCAATCAACCCTTCACGCTTTGGATGATGACGGCCTTTTTCCGCAACATTCCCACGGAGCTGGATGAAAGCGCGCGGATTGACGGTTGCACGCCGTTTCAGGCCTTCCGGCTTGTTATCATTCCGGTGATGTGGCCGGGCGTTATTACCGCTGGACTGTTTGCGTTCCTGCTCGCCTATAACGATTATGCAACCACAGCGATGCTTCTGACGCGGGAAAACCTCACGATGATCCCCAAGATTGCAAGCTTCCTTGGGACGATACAAACGGAAGGGAATGTGATGCTCGCTGTTGCTGCTGTCGTTTCAGTCACGGTCCCCCTTTTCTTCCTGATTGCGTTCTTTCAGAGGCAGTTCGTTTCGGGGTTAACCGCAGGTGCAGTGAAAGGATAGGCAATGGTAGAAATTCAACTTCGAAATCTCGGCAAACGCTGGGGGTCTTTCGTTGGAGTTCAAAACTTCGATCTGACGATTGCCGACAAGGAGTTTCTTGTGCTCCTTGGGCCGTCGGGTTGTGGAAAAACAACAACAATGAGGATGATTGCTGGTTTGGAGGACCCAACCGAAGGCGATATTTTACTTGATGGGAAGAGAGTGAATGATCTGGACCCAAAGGATCGCGATGTCGCGATGGTGTTCCAGTCCTACGCTCTTTATCCCAACATGAACGTTTACGAAAATATCCGGTTTCCGCTGAAGGTCCGAGGTATCGACCATGCGACCCACGATGAAAGGGTTCGCCGTGCATCCGCTATGGTTGAACTGGATGAATTCCTGCATCGCAAACCCGCCGAGCTTTCGGGAGGTCAGCGCCAGCGTGTTGCACTTGCCCGCGCAATTGTTCGCGAACCGAATGTGTTTTTGATGGATGAACCGCTCTCGAACTTGGATGCGAAACTCAGGGTTTCGACCCGAGCGCAGATCAAAAACCTGTCTCACGAACTGGCCGTCACTACGATATATGTGACGCATGATCAGGTCGAGGCAATGACGCTTGCAGATCGCGTGGTCGTTATGAAGCAAGGAGTCGTACAACAGATCGGCACCCCGACCGAAATCTATGATACGCCCGCTAACGCCTTTGTCGCCAGCTTCATCGGCAACCCAGCGATGAACCTGATAGATGGTCGTATCGAAGAAGACGCATTCCTTTCGGATGGTATTAAGATCGGCAATCTGGGCCTGCCGGATGGCCCTATCACCATCGGGTTCCGGGCAGAGGATGCGAGTGTTGTGGGGGTCGGAGGTGATCTCAGCAAGCCCATATACTCGATTGAACTTCTTGGCGACGCCACCATGGTCACCGTTCGTGTTGCAGGAGCGTTGGTCAGCGTGAAGGCAGGCAAGAATTTTCGTGCGGAGATCGGTGATATGGTATCAATACAAATACCCGAAGATCAGTGTCACTTATTTGGTTCGGAATCTGGAGATAGGATTCGACCTGTGGAATCAAACAAGGTTTCATGACAACAATACATAGAGTTATACTGGAGATCAGAGCTTATGGGATGCCAGCCATAGCGATAAATATAGAGCTAGGGCTACTGGATTAAATATCATACCGTCGACTATAGGGGCTGTAAGTGCTGTCGGCCATGTGTTACCGGAGCTAATTGGTAAACTAGATGGGATCGCCGTTCGAGTTCCAACCCCAAATGTATCAGAAATTGATTTTGTTATTGAACCTTTGGATATTGCTAGTGTGGAAGAAATTAGAGAGGAGTTTGAAATGGTAGCACTGGGATCACGAAGTGGAATTTTAGCAGTTACTAATGAGCAACTTGTCTCATCTGACTTTAATCACCCCTGCGTCGTCTATTGTGCAACTTGATTAGATACGAGTAACGTCTACCGGAATGACTCGTGTGTTTAGCTAGTATGATAATGAAGGGGGTTTTTCTAATAGTATTCTCGATACAGTCACAGTTATGCTTCAGGGTGGGGGGGCCTCTTAATGAATAATGTTTTAACAGGGGCATCTATTCCTGATAGTGATTATATTATTATTGGCGGTACAGGAGACTTAGCGCTTCGAAAAATCTTTCCAGCACTTTTTTGGCGCTATTTAGATAAACAAATTACTTCTGAGTTTCGACTAATTAGTGTGTCGAGGCATTTAATAAGTTTGGAGAGTTTTGCAAAAAAACTACGGCCATTTTGTGAAGATGCTTTTTCTCGGGGCAAAGCCAGCGAGAATGATTGGTTAAATTTCTTTTCACTGATACGATTAATAGCGGTAGATATAACCTCTGGTAGCGGTGCCGGAGCCTTGGTGGAATTGGTAAACCGCCGGGTTTCTTTAAGTAGACCGTGTATCTATTATTTAGCGATTGCCCCAAGTCTCTTCGGTCCAACCTGTAATCTTTTGAAGAAAATGGATCTTGTGACACCACAATCACGTCTTGTTGTAGAAAAACCACTTGGACAAGATGGGCTGTCAGCGAGAGCAATTAACGATGGTATATTAAGAGTTTTTGAGGAAAGTCAAATATATCGCATTGACCATTACCTTGGAAAAGAGACCGTACAGAATTTAATGGCT
>Ga0114996_10009577_pt1 | contig 10606 bp, 10 predicted proteins | sample ArcticOcean_MG_C_4_FD_87039 | JGI IMG/M metagenome (GOLD analysis project Ga0114996, IMG submission 87039) | Marine microbial communities from western Arctic Ocean - ArcticOcean_MG_CB4_134 | ecosystem: Environmental > Aquatic > Marine > Oceanic | place: Arctic Ocean: Canada Basin | collected... | reverse complement strand
TTGATGGATCCAGAGATAACAGTCCGCCCCGTCAAGAATCAGATTGACGACCTCTTGGAAGAGATCCGAAAACGCGTGACCCTCAAGGAACGTGTCCTTGTCACGACTCTAACGAAAAGAATGTCCGAAGAGTTGACCGAATATTACACTGAATTAGGAGTCTCAGTTCGTTATCTTCATTCTGAAATCGACACCATGGACCGGATCAAAATTCTGCGAGACCTCCGCCTGGGGACGTTTGACGTCCTGGTCGGAGTGAACTTGCTTAGAGAAGGCCTAGATCTCCCTGAAGTTTCACTGGTGGCCATCCTGGACGCGGACAAGGAAGGTTTCCTGCGCAGTTCCACCTCATTGATTCAGACGGTAGGCAGAGCAGCCCGAAATTTAAATGGTATGGCAATCATGTACGCCGATCGAATCACGGGATCCATGCAAAAAGCCATCGAAGAAACATCTCGCCGCAGGAAAATGCAGCAGAAACACAATGAAAAATTTAATATCACTCCAGAGTCAATTATCAAACCAATCGACACCACGCTACTGGAAATGACCCAGATGGACTATTACAGTGTCCCGATGTTGTCCGACCAACTTGATCAGTACCAGTCAACTTCAGACGTCGAGAGGGAAATAGGAAAGCTCCGGGACCAAATGATCAAGGCTGCCGCCGACTTTCGTTTTGAAGAAGCCGCCCAACACCGTGACCACATTAGGCAACTGCGTGAGACACTCCTTGAGATCTCTCAGGAGTCCTGCGGCTCGGAGGAAAACAGCCATGCCTCCTAAATCCAACCCCTCCAAAGGCAGGATCGAGCCTGCAAATAGACTTTATGGTACCGTCCATTTACCAGGGGACAAATCGATTTCACACCGTTGCGCCATGTTCGCAGCCCTCGCTCAGGGTACGTCTGTTATCAAGAACTTTAGTTCCAGCGAAGACTGCACCAGTACTCTAGCCTGCTTGCAGCAATTGGGAGTGAAAATTGATCGTGTAGGATCTCGTGTAACACTTAGTTCGCCCGGTCGGAAAAACCTTGTTCAACCACCGGGCACCTTAAATGCGGGCAACTCGGGGACCGCTATCAGGTTATTGTCCGGTATTCTTGCGGGACTTCCCTTTGAAACTTCCATTGAGGGGGATGCCTCAGTGAATCAGCGGCCGATGAGACGTATTATAGTTCCTCTTCGGAAGATGGGCTGCCAGGTAAGCGCGACCGAGGACAAGTTCCCCCCACTTCACATCCGGGGCGGCAACCTGAAGGGAATCAAATACAACCTCCCAGTTGCAAGTGCCCAGGTCAAATCCGCAATATTACTGGCAGGACTAGCTGCCGAACAGGAAACAGTTGTAATCGAACCCTCCCCTTGCAGAGACCATACTGAGAGACTTTTTCCCGAATTTGGTATCCAAATTAACGTTAGTGGCCGGACAATTTCTATCGCTCCAGGTCAGGAAGCTACCCCTTCCAAGTTGACAGTACCCGGCGATTTCTCGGCTGCTTCTTTTTTTCTCATTTCAGCTCTATTGCTCCCAGGTTCTCACCTCAAAATGAGCAACGTTGGCATTAATCCTAGCCGAGATGCACTTCTTAAATTGCTCGCTCAAAGTGGCGCTAAGGTTACCGTCGGGAATCGTAGGATCGTCAGCGGTGAGCCAGTCGCAGATCTGCAGATCGAGTATAGCCAGCAGTTGCTAGAAATGTTTCCCAGTTGTATTGAGGGCTCCTTGATTCCGCAACTGATCGACGAGATCCCGATACTGGCCGTATTGGGGACACGCCTGAAATCAGGCCTAACTATAAAAGACGCCGAGGAACTACGCACCAAAGAGACCGATCGCATTCACGCTGTCGTTTCTAATCTTAGGGCTCTGGGCATAGAAACAGAAGAGCGCCAAGACGGATTCGCAATCCCCCCGGGCCAAACCATTCAAGGGGGCTTAGTAAGAACTTATGGCGACCATCGGATCGCAATGTCCTTTGCAATCGCTGGGTTGATTGCGTTAGATGCAGTTCACTTGGACGACCCTGACTGCTGTTCTATATCTTTCCCGGATTTTTTCCGAAATCTTTCTGCGGTGACGGAATGATGCGGGGTCATCTCTACCTGGTGGGATTCATGGGTGCAGGAAAGTCGACTGTCGGACCCATACTCGGGAACCGTCTTCAACGTAGATTTATTGATCTTGACGAAAAAATCGTAGCCGAGGCAGGGATGCCTATCTACCGTATCTTTAATGAGGCAGGAGAGCGCTACTTTCGAGATCTTGAGACACGCCTCCTGCTCAGAATCAGCCGCTCAAAACCGTCAATTATTGGGCTCGGGGGAGGGGGCTTCATGTCAAATCTGAATCGGAGTCAAATTCTCAGAACCGGCACCAGCATTTGGTTGCAAGTCTCGTTCCGAAATGCTTTGAATCGCTGTTTGCAGGAAAATTCTCGACCCCTAGCTAGGAATCTACCACAGTTTCAAGTGCTGTACCGGCAGCGGCAGCACACATTTCAAAAGTGCAACCTACATGTTTCTACAGATGGAACAGACCCCGAATCAGTCTGCGATGGAATCATTGACCTTCTCTAGGAGATGCCACCCCCCAGAGTCGGCCTCCAGGATTAGGGCCCGGTTAATCACCAGACAGCTTCAATTTCCTTGTGACCTGGGGTTGCTTTTCTTCTTTTCACGCCTTATGAGGTAGTTCAAGGCATTGCTGCCCCAGAATTTTAAAAGTAATTCGACGATTTGAAAGAGACAAGATGAAAAATACTGACGACCCCTTGAAAGAATCTCGGAAGTCTTCTTTCCAAGTAACCGATAAGCGTTTCTGGGTTGAGAACGAACAAACGCTAGAGGATGCCAAGCCCAGCGAGAAGCGCTATCCAAGCGTAGTCGTGGAATTGCAAGAACGCGCAGAACTAGCCGAGTCTAAGCTCAAAGAAAAAATAGCATCCCTTGAAAATGACAACCAAGCATATCGTGGTCGTCTAAAGAGAGAAATGGAGCAGCGCCTGGAGGCTGCGACACTAGAAATCATCGAATCCTTTCTAGACGTACTCGACAACCTTGAAAGAGCAGTGGGCGCCGTTGAAGATAGCAAAATGGCCACAGAAGGACTGCGTTCTGGCGTAGAACTAAACGTTCTCCTTTTCCGACAGAAACTGGCAGATTTGGATGTTGAAATTCTCGAACCCATTGGACAGAGTTTCGATCCTGAGGTGGCCGAGGCTGTTGGGATCGTTCCAGTTGAGGATCAGCTCATGGCAGACAAGGTCGTCACGGTCCTTCAAAAGGGTTACCGGAGAGGGGATCGACTCCTCCGCCCTGCCCGCGTCCAGGTAGGGCAATTCACCTCTACTGGATCCTGATATCTTTGATCCATATGGAGGCTGCCGGACGATCTTTTAGATTTCCTAGCTTAGCCAGTTTCGCTTTGGAGATCTTATCGGCAACATCGAGACCAGCTGTGATTTCACCGAACACCGTATATTCCCCGTCCCAATGTGGCATCCTTTTCAAAACAATAAAAAACTGACAACTTGCTGAATCAGGATCCGATGGCTGACGAGCCATAGCTAAAGTGCCTCGCCGGAAAGGCTCCTTACTGAATTCTGCCTTCAGGAGCTTCCTGCTCGTTCCCTGTCCGTCATTGTAGGGATTGTTGTCTCTAGAATTGGGATCGCCCCCCTGAATCATTCTGCCCCGCATTACGCGATGGAAGGTCGTGTTGTAATAAAACCCGTCTTCTGCAAGCTCTGCAAAATTTCTCACGGTTTCAGGAGCCAGATCAGCCCTGAAACGAATCGTAATATCCCCGTAGCGCGTCGTCATCACAGCCATTTGGGGGGTCTTTTGTGGGTCCTCATTTGTTTCTGAGGCTGTCGAATGGGCCACATCAAGATCAGGCTCTGTTTTCGTCTGAGATTCACGAGGGGGAGCTTCAGAACAGCACATGGATAAGAGCACGAACAGTAGAGAATACTGAAGTATTGAGTTGCGCCGTCCCATACTGCTCGATTATGCAACCTCTGAGATTGAATCTCAACCAACTATACTGGGCGAATACTCTGCCGCACATGTCAGCTCCCACACTAATTGGTTTCAAGGCACAAGTTGAGGTGATGAGGTTCTCGGAGACACTGGCGCTGTTCTAGGGGCTTCACAAGAGCATTGATACTCCAGCTTTCTTCAGTCCTTACCTCGACTATGGAATGTGTGGCACAGTGCTATCGCTAGAGCATCGGCTGCATCATGGGGATGTGGTTTCTCCTTGAGACCCAAAAGGCGAGCAACCATTAGCTGCACCTGACTCTTCTCAGCCCTGCCGTAACCGACCACTGCTTTTTTTACTTGCAGGGGAGAATACTCGAAAATCTCAGCCCCTGTCTGAGCTGCAGCCAATAACGCAACACCTCGTGCCTGCCCTAGCTTTAGAGCAGTCTGGGCATTTACGGCATGAAAGATGCCCTCCAGAGCAACCGCATCCGGTGGGTGTAGGGTCAAACACTCACGAAGCCCGCTATAGATTCTCGGTAAGCGGTCATGTAGTTCATTGGGTTTCCCCCTACAGATTCCTCGAACGACACCATATTCGATGCATTGAAGCTGGCCACCTTGACGAGAAACCACTCCATAGCCTGTGACTCTACTTCCAGGATCGATCCCAATGACAATCATGTTGCTGTACCCATGGCAAGTCTAAAGGTTAGACACGCCGAACATTCTTCTTCGGATCCCGCGATCCCGAAGACTCAGGCGTAACCCAAAGCCTCCATTTCGGATTCGTCAATGTCGAAGTTGGCATACGCGTGTTGAACATCATCGTGGTCTTCCAAAGACTCCATCAGGCGGAGCATCCGAGCGGCTGGCTTCCCTTCTAACTTGACTTCGGTACTGGGGATCATCATCAACTCGCTTGTAAGCAACTCCATCCCCGAGTCTTCAAGGGCCTGCTTTGTAGCCTCATAATGCTCGAAAGGCGTATAGATCTCAAAAACGTCCTCATTAGACTGCAGGTCTTCTGCGCCAGCCTCCAACACTATACCCAATACTGCATCCTCAGAGACGGCCTTAGCAGAGAGGGTGATGCAGCCTTTGCGCTCAAACATCCAATTCACGCTTCCCGCCTCACCAAGATTACCTCCATACTTAGCCAAAAAATGTCTTACCTCAGCCACTGTCCGATTCCTATTGTCCGTCAAGCATTCAAGAAAAACGGCCACCCCACCCGGACCATATCCCTCATATGTGACGGCCTCGTAGATCTGACCTGGTAATTCACCGATGCCTTTTTTAATAGCTCTTTCAATATTTTCCTGCGGCATATTGGCACTCTTAGCTGACTGCAGAGCAGTTCGCAATCTAGGATTGGCAGCTGGGTCACCTCCACCGACCCGGGCTGCCACAGTCAGTTCCCTGATAAGCTTCGTGAAAATCTTTCCTCTTTTGGCATCAATTGCTGCTTTTTTATGCTTTATTGAATGCCATTTTGAATGTCCTGACATGCCCCACTCCCCACCGAGTTAGTATTCTATAATGGTCTCCATTCTACCATGTAGGGAACATGTATTAACCTCTCTCCGGTATTGCAGGCGTAGGATGCCATACCAAGTGAGCAAGGACGGGGAAAGCGAACTTTTGGATTTACGCACGACGGGAGGAGAGGTTCAGTAAATGCACGAAAATATTCCTGGATTATCCACAGGTACCAACCATGTTACGGACCAAGCCTTGTCAAAACTACGAATGGTGCTGCACTACCGGGGAACCCGTTGATCGGGCTGGCAACGCCAGCCCGATCAACTCACTATTCAAGGAGCTTTAGAACAAGCTTTCGAGAAGATCCTTGGCTCTACTGTAAATGTGATCGGAGCCGGTCGCACGGATTCCGGAGTGCATGCCCGAGGCCAGGTGGCGCACTGTGAGCTAGCTTCCCTGATTGATACAAAACGAATCCGCCGCTCTCTGAATGCAGTATTGCCTCCAGATATTCGAGTTTTTCATCTGAGGAAGATCCATCCAGGCTTTCACGCACGTAAACATGCCTTGCGTAAGCGCTATGAATATCGAATATATAATGGGCCGGTCATTTCCCCTTTTCTGGCCGACTACGTTCTTCATGTTCCCCCCAAACTCGATTTCAAAAAAATGCATCAGTCCAGTCTTCTGCTTGAGGGCTTACATGATTTTTCTAGCTTTGCTGCCTCAAGCTGTAGCACTGTCAATAAGGTCCGTAGAATCTCGTCTTCGATAATGCTTCGCCAGGGCTTAATGCTCACATACCGCGTCGAAGATAGTGGATTTTCTCACCATATGGTGAGAAACATTGTTGGAACTCTGATTCAGGTCGGACTTGGGAAAATTGGCGCTAATGGCATCTCAGCACTATTAGCAGCACGGAACCGCTCCAAAGCGGGCCCGACTGCACCACCTCAAGGTTTGTGCCTAGTCAGAGTCTGTTACCCAAGCAACGTCAACCACAACTCTCTAGCATCGTATTGAAATCAGCTCCAGCCGTGATAGATTAACGGGCGGCATGAATGCTCTGTTAAAAGGATTCCAGGGAATTGTTGATCCCGAGAGCCAAGAAGGACAACTACTCTCTCTACTGGCCAAAAATTTACTACCCCGTCACGTCGCTATCATCATGGACGGGAACGGGCGATGGGCAAAGAAAAAAGGGCTCCCTAGGGTTGAAGGCCATCGCAAAGGTGTCGCGGCTGTCAAGTCAACCATCGAGTACGCCGCCCGATTGACTCTACCTGTATTAACACTTTATGCATTCTCTTCGGAAAATTGGAAACGGCCCAAAAATGAAGTCAATACACTTTGGCGCTTACTCAGGCATTATCTCCATTCTGACCTGGAAACTCTTCAGAAAAACAACATCCGCTTCGGATCGATTGGGAGAACACATGAACTGCCTACCCTGGTCCAACGGGAACTCGATAAAGTGACTTCAGAAACCTCTTCCAACACAGGGATGCATCTTTGTCTGGCACTTAACTATAGTGGTCGGGCCGAACTTGTTGATACCTTTAACACGCTGTTAAAGAGTAAACGGACTATGCCTATCCGGGGCCGAGACATAGAGGAGCACTTATATACATCAGGGGTGCCGGACCCGGACCTACTGATTCGTACTGGCGGCAATATGAGAATCAGTAATTTCCTGCTTTGGCAAATAGCCTACTCAGAAATATACGTAACTGACACGCTATGGCCCGATTTCAGAGGAATGGATTTGGTGAAAGCATTCCTAGAATTCCAAAAGCGTGAACGTCGCTACGGTGGAGTTGAGTCCTCATCAGGAGTAATCGATGATTAAACGACTGGGCACTGCTGCGATACTTATACCATTCGTAATAGCGATCGTCTCCTGGGCCCCCCAATGGGCCTTCATTCTCTCTATAGAAATATTCCTGTTGGTTGCCATTTGGGAACTCTTTCAGCTGATGGGGAAACTGGGGGCACGAGGCCTCATCATTAATGCGGGGTTAATCGCTTGTGCACCCCTAATATGGAGTCTCTCGGAAGGCTTGGGGACTAAGTTCGTTTTATTAGCTCCTTTTTTTATCCTGGCTCTTTCCTTACGAGCATCCCCTGATCTCCGCAATGCTCTCCACTCGGCCTCACTAAACCTGCTGGCATTTTTCTATTTGGTGATCCCTTTCTCCTTGGCTGTTTTGTTGCGTGGGGAACCGGGCTTGACCGCAAATTGGCCAAACGATCTGGTTATTCTCTTCATTGCAGTCTGGATATCTGATAGCGCAGCTTTTTTTGTGGGTCGGACACTAGGCAAACATTATGTCACGCCGAATCTTTCTCCTGGCAAGTCCCTGGAGGGCTTCTTCGCAGGAATGTTTTTTCCCGCATTTGGAATGGCTTGGCTTGGGCCTTCTGTGTTGCCAGACCAATCAATCTTATTTCTTTTCCTTCTCGGACTAACCCTCGGCCTAGCAGCCATTATTGGAGATCTTTTCGAGTCAATGATTAAACGAGCAGCTCATGTGAAAGATGTTTCCGATTTAATCCCCGGACACGGTGGTGTACTGGATCGGATGGACAGTCTCCTATTTGCCATTCCCTGGTATTACATGTTTTATCAGGTCACCGAACTTTTGCAGTTATGAAAATTCTCTCTTTGCTCGGCTGTACGGGGTCCATTGGAGAGAATGTACTGAGCTTAGTCGACCTCTACCCTGACCAATTTCGTATAGGTGTACTAGCTGCAGGTTCAAACATCCAGAAACTGCTATTACAGGTCCAGAAATATCGCCCCGAGTTAGTGGCTGTTAGAGATATCGCTTCGGCCAGGGAGCTGCGATCCCAGCTCCCTGGAATAAAAATCCTCGAGGGCGAGGAAGGCATTATCCGTGCTGCTGCCGATAATCTGTGTGACATAGTCGTGGCCGCCATCTCAGGGTTCGCCGGGTTAAAACCAGTCTACGCAGCTCTAAAAGCTGGGAAGTGCGTTGCTCTGGCCAATAAAGAAAGCCTTATAGCTGCGGGTGAAGCGATGACAAGCATTCTTGGCGACAACGGCGGGAAGATCATCCCAGTTGACAGTGAACATAGCGCTCTCCACCAATGCTTAAAAGGATCTCACTCTCCAAGGGAGGTCAGTCGACTGATCCTCACAGCTTCTGGAGGCCCCTTTCTAACCCTGCCTATAGAATCTCTCCACGACGTTTCGGTTAAAGAGGCGCTAGCGCATCCAACTTGGAAAATGGGCCCTAAAATAACAATTGATTCTGCAACAATGATGAACAAAGGCCTGGAAGTAATCGAAGCTCATCATCTCTTTGGTGTTTCTGGGCAAGATATTGCGGTGATCATCCAACCTCAATCCTTGATTCATTCGATGGTCGAATTTATTGACGGTACTATCTTGGCTCAAATGAGCTTACCCGATATGCGAGTAGCTCTACTCTATGCGTTTTCTTACCCGGAGAGATGGGAATCGAGATTGCCTAAGCTCGACCTTTTCTCACTTCCATCTTTGGACTTTGTCCGACCAGACCTCAATCGATTCCCTTGCCTCGATCTGGCCTACCAAGCCTTAGGAGCTGGGGCAACATTCCCGGCTGCTCTTAACGCAGCTAACGAGACAGCCGTATCGGCTTTTCTGTCAGAACGAATTCACTTCACAAGGATTTACGAAATCGTGGAGACTGTACTACAGAAACATGAGGCCCTCTCCGGTGCCGATCTCGAATCTGTGTTCCAGGCAGACCAACAAGCCCGGGCTCTTGCAGAGGAATGTATCAAAAATCATGATTGACCTTTGCTAAAATGGATGTTTCGTTTACTTTAGGCCTCCGGTCAACGGCTGTATCTTGTAATCTGCGTGGGACGGAAAGGAAACGATTTGGCAATCCTTAGTTCTTTTACCACAACCGTGCTGGCTTTTGTTTTTGTCCTCGGTTTTCTGATTTTCATTCATGAGTTGGGGCATTTCCTAGTCGCTCGTTATTTCGGGATCCGGGTGGAAGTCTTCTCGCTGGGATTCGGCCGAAGATTGTGGGGAGTGAAGCGAGGTGAAACCGACTACCGAATCAGTCTCGTTCCTCTGGGAGGCTACGTCAGGATGTCGGGCGAAAATCCTGATGAGGCCTTGACAGGATCTCCCGACGAGTTTCTATCCAGATCCAAGCCAGAGCGTTTCTTTGTCGCAGTGGCGGGACCCGCCATGAATATTGGGCTCGCCGTCTTGCTACTGACCACAGTTTACATATATGGCCAGGAGGTACCCGAATACCAGAGTGGTCCGGCCATTCTCGGGGCGATTGAAACGGGCTCTCCGGCAAGTCAGTCTGGACTTCTTGAGGGTGACACCATTCTTTCCTTGAATCAAAAACCAACCCCAACCTGGAAGGAAGCCAATTTCAAAATCAGAGTTAATGGTTCCAGGCAAGTCTCGGTGAGTTACCTCAGAGGATCAAGTATCTTGCACACTACCGTTACGCCCGTAACCTCACCGGATGGAGGTGGAAGCATCGGCGTAACACCCCACATTCCCTTCCTTGTATCTGACATCTTACCTGAATCCGCAGCACACCGAGCCGGGATAAAAAAAGGAGACCTGATCCTAACGGCATCCAAGGGGGATCTGACCGGCCGAGGTTTTTATTCGATCCTACAACTCATCCAATCTTCAGAGAACCAACCGCTTCAGATAGAGATTCTAAGAAACGAGAACATATTGAAAATGTCGGCGACTCCACAGTGGACCGATGAAGGACCAAAGCTAGGAGCCTATGTCGAATTTAAAAGGACAACGGAGAAGTTTGGAGTGGCTGAATCAATCCAAAAATCAATCCAGGAATGCTCAAGCATGGCCAAATTGACCTTTGTCACGATCGGCCGATTAATAACGGGTTCCTCCTCCATAAAGCAGCTATCTGGCCCCATTGAAATTGCGAAATATTCAGGTCAGGCAGCATCACTCGGACTGATACCGTTGGTACTGCTGATGGCGATTATCTCTCTGCAATTGGGTCTTTTCAATCTGTTGCCAATCCCTGTCCTAGACGGTGGATTGATTGCTCTTCTGGCCATCGAAGGTCTTATGGGCCGCGACCTCAGTATGGCCGTCAAAGAGCGCATCTTT
>Ga0114996_10009571_pt1 | contig 10608 bp, 10 predicted proteins | sample ArcticOcean_MG_C_4_FD_87039 | JGI IMG/M metagenome (GOLD analysis project Ga0114996, IMG submission 87039) | Marine microbial communities from western Arctic Ocean - ArcticOcean_MG_CB4_134 | ecosystem: Environmental > Aquatic > Marine > Oceanic | place: Arctic Ocean: Canada Basin | collected... | reverse complement strand
GGCTTTGTCAGAAGGCCCCCCCTCCGGCGCGAGCACGTCCCCCATGTGGACAGAGCCATTGAGAATGGCCCCCTCGTCGAGCTGGAGACGCCGCGCCCTTACGTCGCCGTCGATACGACACGTGGCCTGTAGCTCAAGCCGGGATTCAACAACCAGAGTGCCAGTCACGGCTCCTGATACAACCGCGTCCTGCGTGACAATATCCCCGGCTACGAAGCCGTCTTTGCCAACCACCACGGCCTTTCCCGCGCGCACCGTGCCCTGCACGCTCCCTTCGATTCGTATGGTACCGTCGGTGTCGCAATCGCCGACCACCTTCATGCCCGGCGCGATGATGGAGATCACCGACTCGGGAGACACACTGTTCCCACTACGGTCTCGAGCCATTTGCCTACCTCTGGAGCAGCTGAGAACTGAGGGACAAATGTAGCGCTAAGGGGCGGCGATGCGACCCAAAATCCCTAACCGGGCTGCTCCACCATGGTGAGAGGGTCGACCGCCTCCCCATCGAGAAGGATCTCGAAGTGCAGATGCGGGGCGGTGGATCGGCCGGTGGATCCGCTCAAGGCGATGACTTCCCGTTCACGCACGCGCTGCCCCCTTTCCACGAGATGGAGCGAGGCGTGAGCATACACGGTCGAGTATCCTCCACCGTGGTCGAGCACGACGAATCGCCCGTAGACGCGGTCCTCACCCACATCTACTACGGTGCCGCCGCCTGAAGCACGGATGTACGAGTCCGTGGCAACCGCGATATCGAGTCCGGGGTGCTCGTCGTTGCCTGCGGCGCCCTCGATCAACGCTTGGGTGACGAAGCCTTTTTCACTCAGTGGCCAAACCAACGGCTGCGATGCCCCCACCGCGGGGAGGGTTTCTGCGCCCCGTCCCCGCCGGGAACCACTTGCTGGAGGAAGCCAGACATCCGAGTCGCCGCCCGATCCGGAGGTCCCGAAGAGGTCTCGAATGTTTCCGTATTGAGCCTCGATCGACCCCAGCTGTCGCGCGAGTGCCTGCACGCGGGCCCGATCGCCCTCGAGCGCCTGAAGCTGGAGCTCGAGATCCGCCACGCGGGACGCACGTGCGGCCAGGTACCACCAACTTCCTGCCATGACCGTGAGCGCGAGCGCCAACCCAGAAGCTCCGACAGCAAGGACCCTGAGCCACTTATACGTAATGTGAATCGTGCGACTCTCAGGTCCGGAGTCCGGCATCACCATGATCGTGACTTTCCGGCCGCCCCTGCTATTCATTCGACCACGTCCGAAACCTCGCGACCGGTGATCAGCGCGAATACTCGTTCGAAGTCCTCGGCGCCGTGATACTGGATATCGATGCTGCCCTTTCCCCCACGCTTTTGTTTGATCGAGACGCGGGTCACGAGGGAGTCGCACAGGGCGACTTCGAGGCCGCGGATCAACGGATCGCCCGCGACAGCGTCTTTGCTGCGGGCATGGCCGCCTGGTCCGCGTGCGCGCTTCTCGGTCTCTCGCACCGACCAGCCTTCTCTTACCGCCCTGCGCGCCAGTTCCGCCGCTCGGACCGGATCAGCCACGGAGAGCAAAGCTCGGGCGTGGCCCATGGATAAGGATCCATCCTCGACGAACTTTCGAATCGAAGGTGGCAGCTTCAGGAGGCGAAGCAGGTTCGCAACGGTGGAGCGATCCTTCCCCACCACATTCGCGATGTCGCTCTGGCTCAAGCCGTATCGCTCGCTAAGCGCCGCATACCCTTCTGCCTCTTCCAAGGGATTGAGCGCCTCCCGCTGAAGGTTCTCTACCAGCGCCAATACGAGCAATGTCTCATCGCTCGCATCCCGAACGAGGACCGGTGCGTCGGACCACCCTAGTCTTTTCAACGCACGAAACCTACGCTCGCCCGCGATGAGCTCGTAGCGGCCTTTTGCTGTCGGTGCAGGCCGCACGACGAGCGGCTGAAGAAGTCCGTTCTCTCGAATGGAGGCCGCGAGTTCCTCAAGCTCGGTCTCCCTGAAAACGCGCCGTGGCTGAACAGGGTTCGGGACGATCGCGCTCACGGGGAGAGTCTGGATTTCACCACTTTGTGGCTCCGGCTCCAAATACTCCCCAAGGAGCGCACCGAGGCCCTTGCCGAGGCGATCTCTCCCGCTCATGGCGCCACCCGGGTGCGGGCTTGTTCGCTAGCGCGCGCCTTCTGCGTTATGAGTTCCTGTGCGAGCGCGAGGTAACACTGTGAGCCCTTTGACAGAACATCGTAGAGCACGATCGGCTTCCCAAAACTCGGCGCTTCCGCGAGCCTCACGTTTCTCGGGATCAGCGTCTGGTACACCTTGGTACCGAAGTATTCTCGCGCCTCAGCCGCAACCTGGCGAGATAGATTCAGTCGCGCATCGTACATCGTGAGCAGCACACCTTCGATGTCCAGTCCAGGATTCAAGCCCTTCTGGACCAACCGGACCGTGTTGAGCAATTGGCTCAGGCCCTCCAAGGCGTAGAACTCGCACTGGATGGGGATGAGTACCGAATCAGCGGCCGTGAGGGTGTTCAGCGTCAAGAGTCCGAGAGACGGGGGACAGTCGACCAGAATGTAGTCGTACTGGTCACGAACTTGCTGGAGCGCACGGCGTAGAATCGTCTCCCGTGCTGGGGCCTGCACCAACTCGATCTCAGCTCCAACTAGGTCTCGAGTCGAGGGAATGATGTCGAGACATGGGAAGTGCAGCCCACGCAGGATGCTCTCGTCCACCGAGCGATCCCCCATCAGCACGTCATAAACAGTCGACAGGGACTGCTTCCCCTCGACACCGAGGCCACTCGTTGCATTGCCTTGTGGGTCGATATCGACGATTAGGGTCCGCTTCTCCGCCACCGCCAGAGAGGCCCCGAGGTTGATGGCGGTGGTGGTCTTCCCAACCCCGCCCTTCTGATTTGCTATTGCGATGACGTGGGACATAACTATAGGGAAGGCGTGAACGCGCGCTCATATCGGCGCGGGTAAGGAATATATCCGTTGCAGCAGTACCCGGGAAAGTCAAAGCGCCTTGACCGGTGGCATGCCGATGTTGACCTTGAGAAAGACTCTGGGACAGGGGCAATAGCTGATCGGGACGGCTCAATCCGGTTGCAGCCGCCCTAACTCGTTGCAGGAGCCGGACATGAGGCGTCGTTGGGTCGGTCTGATGGTAGTCACGGTGCTGCTTTCCGTGTGCGGGGGCGACGACGCCTTCAAGGCAGACGCATCGATCGCCGCATTCGTCGGCGACTGGCGCGCCTCTGCGCTGGTTCTCACCAGCTCTTTCAACGCCGACCTCTCGGTCGATTTGATCGAACTCGGTTCGTCCTTCGACATAAATATCCAGCCCAGCGGTCACTACACCGCCATCCTGGTCTTCGCGGGTCAGGGTCAAACGGAATTAGGCCAACTCTTGTTGTCTGGTTCTTCGACCGTGATCCTCGATCGGGAATTCCCCACTCCCTCGCGGGATATCTCGACCCTCCTCTTCGAAGGGCCAGACCGACTCATTCTGGATGGCGACACGGAGTTCGACTTCAATTTGGACGGCACCGCGGAGCCGGCACTCGCTTACTTCGAATTACAGCGACGGTAGATCACACCTGCCTGTTTCACGTGGAACAGGCCGTGACATAGCCTTGCGGGCTTCCACATGTTTCACGTGGAACAAGCGGCGACCCAGCCGAACAAGCCAGGCAATGAGGGCGCCGCAGACGATGGGAATCGCATACCGTCACACCTATATACTGTGTTCCTTACAGTATTTGGTACGACCTGTCGTGCTCTTCTTCCTAGATCCAGGCCAACCTAGGTCCGCTTAGCAGTCATCCGTCGCACTTCGAGCAGCAGGTTCTGCAGGTCCGCCGGTGATACGCCAGGAACCCTACCGGCCTGAGCCAGCGTCTCGGGCTTGATCCGCGCGAGCTTCTCCCTGGATTCGTAGGAAAGCGTCCCGAACTCCATGTACGGAAGGTCATCACGCAACCGGAAGTCCGCTTGCTTCCTCAGTTTGTTGGCACGCTCTCTCTCCCTCGCGACGTAGCCCTCATACTTGAGTTCGACCTCAACGGCACTTAGCACCGAAGCCCGCACTTGCTCGAGCGACTCTCCCGCACCTTCGAGGAGGCGGGCAGCAGACACCCGTGGTCGCTTCACCAAATCAACCGCGCGCGTTGGCTCCGAAACCGGAGTGGAGTCCGCTGCCTCCAATATCGGGTGAGCGACCTCTGGCGGAATCGTTGTTTCTCGGAACCAAGCTAGGACTCGATCCTCCTCTCGAATCCGGGTCTCCAGCGATTCCACCTGGGCGGCGCTCAAAAGCCCACGCTCCCGCGCCAGTGGCCCGAGTCGACGCGGTCCGTTGTCCTGCCGGAGGAGGAGCCGAAACTCGGCCCGCGAAGTGAACAACCGATAGGGTTCGTCTACACCCCTCGTCACAAGGTCGTCGATCAGCACTCCGATGTACGCCTGATCGCGTTCCAGAACGAAGGGCCCCTCCCCCTTCACACTCAGCGCAGCGTTAATGCCGGCGACGACCCCCTGCCCGGCGGCTTCCTCATACCCCGTCGTACCATTGATCTGGCCCGCGAAATACAGGCCGGGAATCGCCTTGAGTTCGAGCGTGTGCCGAAGCTGGTGCGGAGGAAAATAGTCGTACTCGATTGCGTAGCCCGCCTTCGTCATAACCACGTCTTCGAGCCCAGGAATGGTACGCATGAACTCGAGTTGTACTTCTGCTGGCAAGGAAGTGGACAACCCGTTTACATAGAATTCCGTTGTATGGAGTCCCTCGGGCTCTAGGAAGACCTGGTGCCGCGGCGCGTTGGGGAACCGGACGATCTTATCCTCGATCGAGGGACAGTAGCGGGGACCCCGGCCCGCGATTTCACCGCCGTAAAGAGCGCTCCTCTGCAGATTCTCCGCCACGACCTTCTTGAGGCCCTCGGACGCCCACGTAATCCAACACGGCCGTTGCTCCGGGATCGCCTCCCGAGTATACGCTGAGAAGCGATACGCATCCGGATCTCCGTCTTGCCTCTCCGTGCGTGAGAAGTCGATCGTGCGTCCATCAATTCTTGGCGGGGTCCCAGTCTTGAAACGCGAGACCTCCAGGCCCAAGCCTTCGAGCCCCTCCGCCAACGCTATCGACGGAGCCTCCCCCGCCCGACCCGCGCCGACTCCGGCCTCACCACCCACGTGGATCTTCCCGCGTAGGAACGTGCCAGCTGTCACGACCACTTTGGGAGCCTCGAAGTTGAGCCCCCCTCGAGTGCGAACGCCCCGGACCTCACGCCCATTCATGAGCAGACCGCTCACGAGATCTTGGTACAGATGCAAGCCCTTCAGTCCGTCGAGCACCCGACGTACGCCCAACGGATACAGCGCTCTATCGCACTGTGCCCTCGGACCCCATACCGCTCGTCCCTTTGATCGGTTCAGCATCCGAAATTGGATGCGAGACGCGTCAGTGGCTCTACCCATCACACCGCCGAGCGCGTCGACCTCGACCGCCACCACGCCCTTGGCCACGCCACCAATAGCGGGATTGCAGCTCATTTGCCCGATGCGCGTAAGATCCGGAGTGATCAGGAGGGTGCGGACGCCCGCCCTCGCTGCTGCTGCTGCCGCCTCAGTACCGGCGTGTCCCCCACCTACGACGATTACATCGTAGGACGTCTCGCTCTCCCGCTCGCGCATCTTAGTCGCTTCTTCAGTCACCAGTGTACCACATCAAACGTCGCCCGTGACATATCGCCGTCCGGTTCGATGGTCTCGACAGAGTTCACACGCGCAAACTGGGGGCCCTCAGCAAGCAGCACCTCGAAGTGACCAAGCAGATCCAGTCGACCCGCCACGTGAACCTCGACCGAGCCCGTCGACAGATTGCGGACGTGACCGGTCAGCCCCAATCCAACGGCTGTGGCTCGCGTCCACCAACGGAAACCCACGCCCTGCACTCGACCATGCACACGGTAACCGTGTAGAAGCACCTCACCCCCAAGTAAATCGCTCACTTCCCTACGCAGAACTCCCGGAAGACCACGTCGAGCACGTCCTCCAGAGAGATCACACCCAGCACCTCCTCGAGCGCGCTCTCCGCGGATCGAAGATGGGTCGACGCGACCTCGGGGGGGAGTCCCCCGGCGAGCGCCTCACGGAAACGATCCACCTCCGACGCAGCGGTCTCGAGCGCGAGCACGTGCCTCCGCCTGGTGACTACCGGCACGTCAGCGCCGACTCGGACCAATCCTGCATACACGAGGTCGGGAAGCGCACTTCGTAGTCGGTCGAGACCGTCTCCTGACTCCACAGAGACATCAATCATGGCAGAGATGTCGAGCGGTCCCCCATCAGCAGACGCCCCCTCACCCGAGTTCTTCCGCAGGTCTGCCTTCGTCCGCAAGACCAAGACTGGTTTCCCCACCACGTCCAGGAACGATCGGTCCGCTTCAGATATTTCTTCGTCGACGGGCACGCACAGCAGGACGACATCCGCGTCCCTCACGTACCGTTTGGCCACATCGATTCCCAGTTGCTCCACCCTACGGTCTGTCTCCCGCAACCCGGCGGTGTCTACCAAACGGAATGGGAATCCTCCGACTTGCACGGTTGCTTCCAGCGCATCCCGGGTCGTCCCTGGCTCTTCCGTCACGATCGCACGCTCTTCTCCAAGCAGCGCGTTGTAGAGCGACGACTTGCCCGCATTCGGACGCCCAGCGAGCACAGCCACCGCACCTTCCCGCAACAGCTCTCCCTCCGGGGCCGTCGCCAGCAACACGTTGATCCGTTGAGCAACGTGCGAAGCCTCCGCGACGATCTCCGCCACCGGGACCGGTGCGTCGTCTTCCTCCGGAAAGTCAATATGGTGGGCCAACAACGCCTCGAGCCGAACAACCCGCTCGCGCAACTCCGAGATGCGACCAGATAGGCCCCGATCCAATTGCCCAAGTGCTGCGCTGTGCAGGGCGCGACTGCGGGTCTCGATCAGATCGGCGACTGCCTCTGCTTGCACGAGGTCCAGCTTCCCTCTGAGATACGCTCGTCGCGTGAACTCTCCGCGCTCAGCCTCTCGTGCGCCCGCACGCAGACATGCGTCCAACACCAATCGCGGAATCAGCCACCCGCCGTGGCACGACAGCTCCACCATGTCCTCGCCCGTGTAACTCTCAGGACGCGCAAAATATGTGATAACCACCCGGTCGATCGTCGACGCATCGTCCGGGTCCCGTATCTCCGCCAGCGTTGCGTAGCGAGGATCCGGCATCACCTCGAGTGCGGGCAGAAGTCGCAGGGCGACCGATGACGCATCCGGTCCGGACAAGCGCACCACTGCGATCGCACCGAGGCCAGGTGCGGTCGACACGGCAGCGATTGTGTCGACGTCCAAGGTCATTCGATTCCGGCGGTGAGAGAGAGCGGCGGCTCCGCTCAGCCTAGTCGCTCTTCATCTTCGGAGGAGGCTTACCCTTCATCTTCATCCGCTCACGGGCGATCCACATCTGCTGAGGGATCGTCGCGATGTTCGCAGTCGCGTAGTACAGGTTCAAGCCACTCGCAAGCCGGAAGAAGATGAATACCATCATGATCGGCATGAGGTACATCATCATCTTCATCTGTGGGTTCGGAGTATCCAGCGACTTGTAGCTCACGTACTGCATGAGGAACATCGACACCCCAAGGAAGACTGGCAGCAAGTAGAGCGGATCCGGCGCTGACAGGTCAGGCATCCAGAGGAATGCTTCGCCCCGCAGTTCGATCGTGTTCTGGAAGACGAAGAAGAGCGCGATGAGCACGGGCCACGGAATCAGCATCGGCAAGCACCCGGCGAGCGGGTTGAAGCCGTGCTCCTTGTACAACCGCATCATCTCCTTTTGCAGCTTCTCCGGCTGGTCCTTGTACTTCTTCTGGATCTCCTGCAGCAAAGGCTGCACAGCCATGTTGCGTAGCTGCGCCTTCATCGCTTTGTGATTCAGCGGAAAGAGCACGACCCGCATCATGACGCCGAAGATGATCAGTACCCAGCCGTAACCAACGGATAGCTTCGTGTGCAGATACACGAAGATGGCCATGATCACAGAGACGATCGGCCGTACGACCGGTTGGAAGAACTTCCATCCGTACGGGTTCACTTCCTCCATTCCCTGCCCAAGCGAACTGAGAAGGGCGTATTCCTGGGGACCCACGAACATCCGGTAAGCGAAGCCTCCGTCATTCGTGAACGGTTGCGCCGCAGCTACACGCACGACCTCTGCGGTCCCGGTCGGCTGTACGATCAATCCGCCGAGGTAGCTCGATTCGGTCGCCGCCTGCTCGCTCTCACCGGCGAGCAATGCCATGACAAAGAACTTGCTCTTGAATGCCGCCCATATCAGCGGACCCTCCACGATCGTCGGCTCTGCCTTGGCAAGGAGCGTCGACCCGATGCCATCTTGCATGTGGTTCGTAACAACCGCCATCGTACGCGACTCGCCCACGGAGTCGGCCTCGGAATATGCGAGCCCTTCACCCAGGTCGGTCAGCAACAGCGGGCGGTCGATCGCCCCGTCCACACTCCCTCGAACTCCAACCGTGTATTCGTCCGGGTTGAAGTCGTACTCGAGAACAAAAGTAAATGGGCTGGTCGGGTGCTCATATACGAAGCGCAGAGTACGCGTACCCGAGCCCGTCGACATCGCAAACCCGTCCGCCGGCTCCACCGTAAACGGTACTCGGCTGAGATCCACGGTGTCCGCGCCCACAAGGATCTTCTGCCCCCAATATCCCCCTGACTCCCCATGAACCAGATCCACGACGCCCGGTCCGTTGAGCGCCTCGAACTGCGACATCTGCAGAGACATCAAGCGCGCGCCGTAGTTGGAGAACTCGTACCGATACAAAGGACCCTCGACTGCAACTCTGCCTTCCGAGACGGCGGTCGCATCGACCAGGGGCTCCGAAGCCAGCGGGTCCCCAGCACTAGTCACCGGATCCCCAGCGCTCGGAATCAGGGGGGCACCCGCCGTCGGGATCCCCGGCAACCCAGTTGCGCCAACGGAAGCTCCAGCACCGACCCCCGGCACCTCTCCGGAACCCGTGGCCCCCAAAGGCCCCTCGCCGATACTGTCGGACAGCAGCGCACCGTCCGGCACGACCGGTGGGAACACCAGATTGGTGCCGACGAGCACGCCCAGCATCAAAAATATAGCCAGCAAAAAGCGGACTTCAGTCTTCATGGCGCTTGTCTATCTATTCGAGTGGGGACGGGATCCCATCCGAAGCCACCCCAGGGATGGCAACGGCCCACACGCTTCATGCCCAGCCAGACTCCGCGAGCCACACCGTGCGTGTCGATCGCGTCGATCGCATACCCGGAGCACGTGGGAGCGAAGCGGCACGTAGCCGGCGTCCACGGTGAGATCCCCACCTGATAGACGCGAATCACACCGATTAGGATTCGTCTGAGCACAGCGCCTCCACCGCCTCATGGACATCAAACCGTAGTTGCCCGAGCTCCGCGTCGTACGCTGCCCTGCGTGCTCGGATCAACAAGTCTCCCCCCTTGCGACCAGCATCCAACTCCGGGAGGACTTCTCTTCTACCGATCTCACGCAGTCTTCTCTTCAATTTGTTTCGCTCAACGATCTTTCGCCCATGTTTCGGCACGATGACGCCGATGCGCGAATGCGAAGCGGGGGAAGGCGTGAAGAAGACGTCCAAATTCGTCATCCTCTTTCGCTTCCCCCGCTCTAATAACGCGCGGATTTCCGTGCTGTGCCGGATGCGCGCGCTCCGCGGCAGGCGCTGTTTGCGTTCCGGAGAAACCGCGGCTACTTCCGACCGATCGTGACTACCAGACGTGTCCGACCTCGCCTCCGGCGTCGGTTTAACACCTTGCGGCCAGCCTTCGTCTTCATGCGCTCCCGGAACCCATGCTTGTTCACCCGCTTGCGGTTCCGGGGTCTGTATGTCGGCATCATTGTGGTTAATCCAGCCCATCGGTTTCATGCGTTTAGAAAGTAGCCCGGAAAGATAGCCCAGGGTGTCAGAATGCGTCAACGGCCCCCCTCTTAACAGGGAACGAAAGCCTCCAAAAGCCTGTCTCGGTTGAATGTTTGACTTTCCCGTCGACGCTTCTTAGCTTCGGCGCCCCCCTAGGGGGAAACCGCTCAATGGCACCACATTTCAGCGCCTGCAAGCTCCGCACATGCCCGTAGCTGTCACCCGTCCCTCCGCACCCTCGCCCGAACAGGCCGAACCGCGGAAACCCACACGAGAAGTGGAATGGAGCTGACCGCAGCCGAACTGTGGGCGCATATCCAGCAGAGCGCCCGTGCTTCCATTCCGGAGCACGGCTATCTCACGTGGGTGGCCCCGGCAAAGGCCGTCGCGCTGACGTCCGACGAGCTCCAGGTCGAGGTGCCTTCCCGCTTTCACGTCGAGTGGCTCGAGGACAAGTTCGGTCCGGCACTCGCCGGGGCCGCGGAGCGCATCCTTGGGCGTCCGGTGAAAATCACGGCCTCGTGTAGTGCCGAGCTCCCCCCGATTCCGATGCCGTCTATCGAGCTGAGCGCGCCTGCGACCGAATCGATGGGGAGCACGCCTTCTGTTGCTCCACGCCCACCTGCGCCTCGACCGGTGCTT
>Ga0114996_10009569_pt1 | contig 10610 bp, 10 predicted proteins | sample ArcticOcean_MG_C_4_FD_87039 | JGI IMG/M metagenome (GOLD analysis project Ga0114996, IMG submission 87039) | Marine microbial communities from western Arctic Ocean - ArcticOcean_MG_CB4_134 | ecosystem: Environmental > Aquatic > Marine > Oceanic | place: Arctic Ocean: Canada Basin | collected... | reverse complement strand
GTCAACGAGGCGTATCAGGTTCTAAGCGATCCCAAGCGAAAAGCGCAGTACGATCAGTTCGGCCACGAGGGTGTGAACGGTCAGGCTGGTCGTGGGTTTGACGGTTTCGAAGGCTTTGGTGGCTTCGGAGATATTTTCGATTCGTTCTTTGGCGGGTCTACTCGTCAGGCTGACAATCGAGGAGCCGATCTAGAGTTTCAGATAAACGTATCTTTCCGCGACGCCGCATTTGGTGTCGCCCGTGAACTCGAACTCAAACGAATGGAGCGCTGCGATCGATGCGACGGTAACCGAGCAGAACCTGGAACCGACGTTGTCGAATGTTCTACCTGCCACGGTGAAGGTAAAGTCCGTCGTACCCAACGCACGTTCTTCGGGCAGTTCCAACAGGTCACTGCCTGCCCAACGTGTCAGGGTGAAGGTCGGCAGGTAAAAACTGCTTGCAAGCAGTGCTCGGGCCGAGGAACTGAACGACAATCTCGCAAGATCGAAGTAAAGATTCCTGCAGGTGTTGAACACGGTGTAAAACTGTTGATTCACGGAGAAGGTGAATCAGGTGGCACCGGTGTTCAAAATGGCGATCTCTACGTTCACATAGGCGTGCAACGCGACAAGGTCTTCACCCGTCGTGGCAACGACGTAATGATGACCGCAGAAGTGAACATGGCAATGGCCGCTTTGGGTGGAATCATCAACGTGGAAACCCTAGAGGGCTCGATCGATATCGATGTGAATCCGGGTACACAATCGGGCGCAGTGACTCGAATCAAGAGCGCAGGCATTCCTCATATGGGTGCCGCAGGTCGACGTGGTGATCAGCTAGTTGAGCTAAAGGTGATGACACCTGGCAAGCTAAGCGAGCGCCAGACGGAACTTCTTGAAGAACTTGCAGACTCGTTCGGGCTAGAACGGGTCAAAGAAAACTCTGGCACGGATCAAGGTATCTTTGATCGTTTCAAAGACGCTTTCCGCGGCGAAGGCAGCAACTCCTAACAGTTGACCTACGGCCCTACCAATATTCAGCAATCTCAGCCAACAAAAGAGGTAGGACAGATGCGCTGGCTTCAGCTCAGCATAAAAGCACCACCCGAGTACGTCGAACCGCTCACTCACCTGTTCAATATTCACGGTGAAGGATCGGCTTCAGTCGAACGACAGGGCGGTTTTAATCCCGACGAAGGCGAATCACCAGATCCCACTGCGTGGGTAACAATTCGGGGCTGGCTACCGCTTGATCCGACGACAGAAAGTCGCAAGACAGCTATCGACGTTGGCGTACGACTGATTCGCCACTTGGTCGATCTTCCCGAAGTCGAAGAACTTGAAGTCAGTGACGATGAATGGCGCAATCAAAAATTCGAGCCAATCAGAGTTGGAACGAACCTCGTTATCGTTCCTCGATCTACCGTTTATCACGCGAAGTCGACTGACGTTGTAATCGAACTCGAACCCGGTCTCGCATTCGGCACGGGTCATCACCCGACAACCCTCATGTGTCTCGAAGAGATCGAAAAGGTCGTAAAACCTGGTGATCGATTCCTCGATGTCGGCTGCGGCTCGGGTGTTCTTTCCATAGCGGCTCTAGCACTAGGCGCATGCCACGCGATTGGACTCGATATCGAAGATGATGCCGTTATTTCATCGAACGCGAACCTAGAAGCCGCAGGATTTTCCGATAAATCGACGATTCTCGCTGGATCGATTCCGAACTATCGGGTTCCTGATCGAGGGTTCGACGTAGTTGGTGCGAACATCGCAGCCAACGTGCTTATCGCACTCGCACAGCCGCTAATCGATTCAGTTTCCGACGATGGAGTCATTATCACTTCAGGTGTTCTAGATACTCGACTTGCCGACGTTGTCGCAGCGTTTGAAAAAGTCGGCGGACAGGTCGAGTCCAGCAGGATGATCGAAGACTGGACATCTACTCGGATCACTCGCGCCGTGGGATCAAATTAGCAATGCACCGGTTTTACGTTCCAGACATTGACGCCACTGACCGTTCGATCTCTTTAGACGGGTCGATTGCGCGTCAGTTGAAGACGGTTCTGAGGGCAGATGCTGGTGAGCACATCAGACTTTTCGATGGTTCTGGATCCGAATGGGAAGTTGAGATCGACCACGTCGGCAAGAACGACGTTTCAGCAACTCTCGTGTCGGCCGTTCGACCCGTCGCCGAGCCAGTGAGCAAGGTCACGATGCTGCTCGGGCTAGCTAGACCCGAACGAATCGAGCTTGCCATTCAGAAATGTACAGAACTAGGCGCCGTTCGATTCGTTCCGGTGATGTCGGAACGAGTACAGGGCGGAAATACGGGGGCGCCTTCTGACAAGCGACTCGAACGCTGGCAGCGAATTGCCATCGAAGCGTCAGAGCAGAGCGGTAGAGCCACAGTGCCAGTCGTAGAAGCTCCGACTCCCCTTATGGATGCGATACAGGCAATCGTCAGCGAACAGCCTCTGTTGTGCATGTGGGAGGAGCTATCTGACGAATCAAAGCCGCTCCGACAGTTGCTCCAATCACTCGATACTGAAGCGAAACAGCTTGCGGCCCTAATCGGACCTCCAGGCGGGTTCACTTCCGACGAAGCTAAAAGCATTCGTGAAGTCGGTGCTGAATTGGTCACGCTAGGTAGTCGTGTGCTGCGAAGTGAAACAGCCGCTATAACCGTTATGTCGGCTATCTTGTACGAACTTGGCGATCTCGGCGGATAGCCAGAGCAGCCTATTAGCGCACTTCAGGTTGAAGTGATCGCCCCATCAGGGTCCGAATAGCATCAACAGTCGACGCACCCTCGAACAGCACGGCATGCGTTACGTCGGTGATCGGCATGTCGATATTCAGTTCCTTGGCTAGACGTACCGCTGCCTGTGTAGTGTGCGCACCTTCGGCAGTTTCGCCCAGGTCTTCGAGAATGGACGGAAGATCTTTACCCGATGCCAGTCCGAATCCGAGTCGATAGTTTCGACTGAGATTCGAGTAGCAGGTGGCAATAAGATCGCCCATACCGCTCTGCCCGGCAAAAGTTTCTGGGTGAGCTCCCATCGCCACACCCAGGCGAGTGATCTCATGTAGACCACGTGTCACGAAGGCAGCTTTTGCGTTAGGTCCGAGCCCTGCGCCATCGATGAAAGCAGCCCCGATAGCAATAATATTTTTCAGCGCCCCACCCAGTTCGACACCTATGACGTCTTCACTGCGGTACAAACGGAAAGATTCGGAACTTAGCGTCGATTGAACTTGTTCGGCGATCAGGTCGGTAGTGAACGCCACAGTAGCGGTTGCTGGGTTACCGGACGCAATTTCTCTTGCAAGGTTGGGACCCGACAGCACACCGATCAGCGAACGGTCGAACCCCGGCAGTTCTTCGGATATCACTTGTGTCATGCGCTTTCCAGAGGAGATTTCGATTCCCTTAGTTGCGCATACAACGTTGGATCCCGACGGTATCTCAGCACGGACTTTTCGAATGTTCTCTCGCATGGTTACAGAGGGAACGGCAATGATTACAAGATCAGAGTTGCCCAAAGATTCTTCGAGCGAAGCCGAAACGCTCATCGATTCTGGGAACTCGACGCCCGGTACAGATCGCTCGTTCACCCGCTCTGAAGTCAGTTCAGCCGCACGTGCTTCAGTACGAGACCATAGAACAGTCTCGTTTCCGCTTCGTGCGAAGATTATTCCGAGAGTGGTCGCCCAAGCTCCGGTGCCGATGATGCCAATTTGTGTCACCCGTGCAGTTTACGGGGTTCGTTGCGCCCGGCGCGGGGTTGCCTTGCTGTCCAGCTTGGATTCATCACCTTTTGCGAGTCGATCGACGTTCGATCGATGGCTCCAAAAGATGAATATTGGTACAGGAATAGCGAACAACAGATACCAAATATCGTGTTCCCAGTCGAGAATTGTGAGTTCAAAAATACTGAATATGATCAGAAGGCCAAGGCTTAGGCCGCTACCAATAATCGAACCAAGGCTCACGTATCGGGTGATCGCAGCGATTCCAACTCCACTAAGAGCAATAACTGCCGCTATTGGGGAAATAACCGCCAGTGCACCGAGGCCAGCTGCGACACCCTTGCCGCCTTTGAACTTAATGTAGACCGGGAACATATGCCCAAGAACCGCGATTGTACCAGCAGCTGCGATGAGCCAGGCATCACCTTCGACTGCCCATCGCGCCAGACCAGCAATGACAAGTCCTTTGCCTACATCGGCTGCAAGAACAGCTCCACCTGCGACAGGACCGAGCGTTCGATTTACGTTTGTTGCGCCCGATCCGCCACTGCCATAGCTGCGAATGTCGACACCGCGAAAAACTCGGCCGATTATCACGCCGAACGGAATCGCCCCAATAAAGTAGGCGACCACAAGAACAACTATTGCGACTGCGGGATCATTCATTGTCTCGAGTTTGGAACGTCAACCTCATTGGAGAACCCATAAATCCAAATCGTTCTCGCAGTTGGTTCTCCAGATACCTGCGGTAGCTGAAGTGTATTAGTTCTGGGTTCCGTGCGGTGAACAAGAACGTAGGAGGAGAAGTCCGGCTTTGGATACAGCGATAGATTCTCGGGCGTCTGGTTCCGATGCCAGGTAGTGGATTTTCGCCCATTGCATCGAAAATTACCCGGCTAACTTCGGCCCTAGGCATCTGCTTCGAGAACTCTGCGTACACATCCAAAATTGTGGGCAACAGTGTTTCTACTCCCCAGCCTTTCAAAGCTGAAGTAAACACGATCGGCACTTCTGGAATGAACTTGAACCGGTTTCGAACAGCTTCTGCTGCCTCTGCCTTATCGAGTCCTAATTCCTCGGCGAGGTCCCATTTGTTGACAACCACTACGGCTGCGCGTGAAGCATCGTCGATGTAACCACCGATGTGCTGATCCTGCGCCGTTACAAATTCAGTGGCATCGAGTACAAGAACGGCGACATAGCATCGTTCGATCGCGCCGATAGTTCGAATGGCGCTGTACTTTTCGATCCCAGATTCAACGCTTCCTCTTCGCCGTAGCCCGGCCGTATCGAGGAAGGTGATCCGTGTTCCCTCGTAGTCGAAGAGCGAGTCGACTGTATCGCGAGTCGTTCCGGCAACCGGACTAACGACTGCCCGCTTTTCGCCTGTGATTGCGTTGAACAGTGCGGATTTACCGGCGTTAGGTCGGCCAGCGATTGCTACTCGAATCGAGTTTTGACCAATTGGTTCATCTTCAAACGGAGGCAGCTGCTCGAACACCTGCTGCATCAGATCACCAATGCCAGTGTCGTGGTAGGCGCTGATAGGCATCGGTTCACCTAGACCAAGCGAGTAGAACTCGTGGATCATGTCTTCCCGCGAAAGCGTGTCTGCCTTGTTTGCGGCGAGTACGGTAGGTTTCCCAGCGCGTCGCACCATATCCGCGGCGTCTTGGTCAGCATCGGTTACGCCGTCGTTCACATCAACTGCAAAAATGATGGCATCTGCTTGATATATAGCAATCTCGACCTGCGCTTTGATGTCATCCCACATCAAGTCGTTGTGCGGTCGATCTTCAACGCCGGCGGTATCGACAACAAGATATCTGTGTCGACCCCATTCGGCGTCGATTGATACTCGATCACGAGTGGTTCCGGGAATATCGCTTACGATCGCGATTCGTCGACCTGCCAAACGGTTGAACAGGGTAGATTTGCCGACGTTAGGTCGGCCAATGATTGCTACTATCGGGAGTGCCATAAGGGGACTAATTTTTCTCTTGCTCGGGATCGAACAAACTATCTCTACATAATTGCACGGGCGAAAAACGCACGTTTGTTCTTCGTAAAGAATTTCGGAACCTGATTCGTTAGGACTGAATAAGCTTTTCCATCAACGCCGCTTGTGCCCACAGGCGGTTTTCTGCCTGATCGAACGCAATCGATCTTGAGTCGTACAGCAGACCATGCGAAATCTCTTCGCCGGGGTGTGCCGGTAGATCGTGCATGAACTTCACATTTGCTGAAGCTTGGTCGAGCAATGCAGGGTTCACTTGGTAGCCATCGAAATCCACCAAACGTTTGGCTGTTTCGGTTTCCTGCCCCATGCTCGTCCACACGTCGGTGTAAACGATGTCGGCATTGGTAACTGCTTCTTGCGGGCTTGTAACCTGCTTCACGCTTCCACCGGCTACTGCACCGTAAGTATTCGCACCTTCAATATCTTCAGCAGGAACTGCATAGCCGTTTGGTGAAGCGACCGTTAGGCGACCACCAAGACCGGCAACTGCGTATCCAAGACTCACAGCAACGTTGTTTCCATCGCCTATGAACGCCACATTGGCGCCTTTGACGGTACCGAGCTGCTCGGTAATCGTCTGCGTGTCGGCGAGCGCCTGGCACGGATGCTCGGCATCGGTTAGTGCGTTGATAACCGGTATCGAGGCGTTCTTCGCGAACTCTTCGATAATCGACTGTTCAAATGTACGAATCACCGCAATGTCCAACATGCGAGACATTACCTGAGCAACGTCGGCTACTGGCTCTCGTTTACCTAGGCCAACCTCTTCGGGTGCGAAGTGAACTGGATTTCCACCGAGCTTCTCTGAACCAACCCAGAACGAAAGCTTCGTGCGCAGAGAAGGCTTTTCGAACAGAATCGCCACCGATTTGCCAGCGAGCGCGTTGCTCGTTGCGCCAGCTTTCAGAGCGATTGCGCGATCAAGTATCGGCTGAATTTCTTCAGGCGCGATATCGCTGAGTTTTAGAAAGTGATTGACCATCGTGAGAGTGACCTCGACTCTAATAAGAAATAAAAAGAAGAACGCTGGTATTTGCGGGGTGCTTATTCACCCTTAGTTCGGAGTCGTCTAAACAAACGACGAGTGTCGCTTGTGGATACACCGATAATTAAAGTACGCATTCTTGTTTTCATGGTCGAGATTCTAGATTCGTTACCCGTCACTAGAAACAATTGGTGTGACGAACTAACAATTCTAACTCTGCATTGCCCGAGAAACTACGCCGATTGGTTTACACAGCGATTTTCAGGCTGGCGTGAACTTCAGAAGTGTCTGTCCATCGGGATCATGCTCGAACACCGGTTTTAGTGCCATTCCTATTTGAAGTGACTCAGGGTCGGGTGTAACTCCGACAATGTTCGTAGGCACGATCACGTCTTCTTCAAGTTGAACCAGAGCAGTTATGTACGGCACGTCCCCAACAAACCCCATGTGAGGGGCGACGTGAACGATAGCGAACGTGAACAGCTCGGCATTGCCCGACGCTTGCACCCACTCGATTCCGTCTTCTCCGGTTTCAGGATCAGATATCGAGAAGTTTCTTGGATAAAACTGAAATTTGCCGGTTGCCTTCGATCGCTGAAGCCATATTTCTGAGTTCTTGAGACCTTCCCAGTAGTGATCAGACTCTGGCTGCGGTATCAGCTGAGGTTTCGGTGTTGGGTTGGTCATATCTAATCAGTCCCCAATACGACTGTTCCGGTCGACGATAAAAGTCCGCCTGTACCGTGAGCTACCGCCAAATTACAATCTTCCAACTGTCGCTCGCCCGCCTGTCCTCTCAGTTGTCGTGCTGCCTCAACAACCGTAAATATGCCATACATGCCGGGGTGAGTGTACGAAAGTCCACCACCATTGGTATTCATAGGGAAGTCGCCGCCCGGCGCAGTTCGCTGTGAGGCAACAAAATCAGGTCCTTCTCCCGGCTCACAGAACCCTAGATTTTCCAGGCTAACCAAGGCGGTATAAGTGAACGAGTCGTAGATCATCGCTAAATCGAGATCTGAATGCGAAACGCCTGCCATCTCCAAAGCTTGGGGACCTGTGTTTCTACCGAACGCACGAGTGAGATCTGGCATTTGCGAAATACCTGAATGATCGTGACCTTCACCCGCACCAAGAATCTTCACACTGCTGTTCTTGGCGTCTCTTGCTCGCTCCGGCGTCGTAATAACGATCGCGGCTCCAGCATCAGTAACAAGGCAGCAATCCAACAGATGGAACGGCCAGGCTACCCACTTCGAGTTGTGGTAATCATCGAACGTGGTCGGCTTGTCGTAGAAGTACGCCATCGGGTTAAGATTCGCCCATTTTCGAGTCGACACCGCGATCTCGGCCATCGCCTGACGGGTTCGATCTTCGCCGTACTGGTGCATATATCGTCGAGCAGCCATCGCATACGAAACTGGAGGGCCAATAATGCCGTAGGGGGCCTCGTACTGAGCCATCGGTGTGCCGGGATTCCGTGGAATCGGAGCACGATCCGATCGTCCCGACTGCCCGTGCGTAATTAGTGCAACTTCGCAGTAACCAGCAGCAATCGCAGCAAGTGCGTGCGCAACGTGAATCACGAACGATGATCCGCCAACCGAGGTGCTGTCGGTGAAACGAGGCTGAATGCCCAAATACTCTGCGACGTCTAGCGTTGACCACCCAGCGGTGAACAATGCATCGACATCAGATAGCTCTAGCCCTGCATCGGCCAGCGCGTTGTTGGCAGCTTCCGAATGATGCGCAAGCGGCGATTTCTCGGGTACTTTCCCGAGCTTGTTCGATTCGCCAACGCCCACGATATGAGCCTGACCCGATAGCTTTTGAAGTCTCTGAATATTTGGCATGTTTTATTGACTTTATTGAGCCACCGGCTGCCGATTCTCATACAACCAACTGGCGGTGGCGAACAGTTATTGCATTGGAGAGTATGGCGTGGGAGTGAGCAACTGGTTCCGAACGTTCTTCACGATCAGACCGTCGCGATGCGACTCTTCAGTGACTTTCGCCCATTCAGGGTCGTTTCGGAACGCATCCCACGCAGCTGCTCGCTGGTTGGCATCCTCAAACGCCACCATGTAAGTCAGCTCGTGATTGCTCTCGCCGACATCGGTAGTCCAGTAGCCGATGTTTTTGATGCCGTGCTTTTCGAAAAGCTTGGTCGTGTGATTGGCGAACCGAGCGTTGATAGCCGGTAGTCGACCCGGCAGACATTCGTAAATGCGGAGTTCGTAGAGCACGGCAATTCCTCTCATCAGATGAAATCGATCCCATGTCGGTGATCGAAAAATTATGTTCTGGCAAGATTCTGAATAGTTGCGCCCGACTCGTCAACCTATAACGTGGTTCGCAGCTTCAATCATTCTCTGAAGTGTCGGATCCTGAGGTTGGTGAGCGAGCGTCGGGCCTTCGAGAGAAGAAATCGCAATTCGATTACGGCTAAGCACTTCGATGTCAGTTCCAGAAATCAGTTCTAATCCATCGAGGTGTACGGCTAGACCAGAAATAATTTCGAACCCACCATCGCTCTGTGCCTCGGTCAGACTCTTGAACTCAGAAGGAGCCGGGGCAGCGCCTTCCGTTCCCTCGATCGGAGTCTCGTCGAACGTGGGAATGTTCACGTTGAACAGTCCGCCTCGTTGAGTCTCAGGGCTAAGCAGTTCGGTTGTAATCGCACCGATCACGTTCTTTACGGTTGGGTCATCAAAATCACCAGCGGCGTCCATTGAGAACGCGCAGGCTTTCACGCCCTTGGCGGCGGCTTGTATCGCAGCGCCCATCGTGCCTGATATGAAAACGTTACGACTCGTGTTAAAACCTGGATTTATTCCCGATACGACAGCATCTGCACCACCGAGCAAGACGTGCTCTAGTCCCAAAACGACCGAATCGGCGGGAGTGCCACTGACTGCGTAGCATTTCACTCCATCTACTCGACTCGGGGCTTCATTAATCTTTACTGAAGTTCTGAGAGTCAGTGCAGTGCCGACACCTGACTGATTGCCAGCGGGAGCGACAACTGTCACTTCGCCAAGGTCTTTTACGGCTCGCGCAAGTGACCATATAGCGGGGTTGTCGAAGCCATCGTCGTTAGTTACTAGAATTTTCATGCGCTAAATCGTAGAGGTAATCCAGCGGCTTTGCATGATCGTTGACGGCGAAGTTTTACTGATCGCAACTCTACGCGAGAAGAAAATTGTCGATAAGCCGAGCGTTGCCGATTTTTACAGCCAACAAAGCCTGAGCCGAGTGATCGACTTCGTCCAGCTCTCCGAAAGTATCGACATCAGCTATCGACGCGTAGTCGACTTCGGCAAGAGGCTCTCCGGCTAATATCGAATCGAGCATGAACCGCAGAACTTCTCCTGATCGCTCTCCCGAATCGAACGACAATTTAGCGATTGTTAGTGCTTTGAACAGTATCGTGGCGGCTTGCCGTTCTTCTGGAGATAAATAAGCGTTGCGAGTGCTGATGGCGAGTCCGTCTTCTTCACGAACCGTCGGTATCGGGATAATTTCTATTCCCGAGCCCAACGATTCGTTCACGTGCTGAATGACTCGAAGCTGCTGAGCGTCTTTCTCACCAAACGTCGCTTTGGTTGGCGAAATGATCGAGAACAGCCGTGCGACTACAGTCGCAACTCCCTCGAAGTGACCGGGCCGGTGCGCACCTTCCAGCAAGTTCGCTACTGGACCAGGATCGACCGCTGCAAGAACTTCGCTTGGCGGGTAGATCTCTTCTTTCGATGGGGCGAACACGAAGTCGGCTCCGTGTTTTTCAAACTCTGCAAGATCGGCAGTCTCGTTCGACGGATATGTCGAAAGATCTTCGTTTTCGCCAAACTGCTTCGGGTTCATAAACAG
>Ga0114996_10009568_pt1 | contig 10611 bp, 10 predicted proteins | sample ArcticOcean_MG_C_4_FD_87039 | JGI IMG/M metagenome (GOLD analysis project Ga0114996, IMG submission 87039) | Marine microbial communities from western Arctic Ocean - ArcticOcean_MG_CB4_134 | ecosystem: Environmental > Aquatic > Marine > Oceanic | place: Arctic Ocean: Canada Basin | collected... | reverse complement strand
CCCGATTTCGTAACCTTGATGGCCGAACAGCAAATGTGTCGGCATGCCAGTGGCATTATTCTCAGACGATTGTTGTGTGACATTGATGCCTGCCTGATCCCATGGCAACTGGCGCAATAAGCTAACCGCTGCGAAATCACCCGCGTGCTTTCGCAGGCGGGCCAACGCGCCACGCGCCGTAGCGCCCGGCTCAAGCAAAAATACTTCGCCGCCAACCCTTGCCTCCAGCATATCGACCAAACCGGGTAAGCGCGCAACACGATCCGTCACCTGGATGGCAGGGACGTCTTCCGCACGAAATAAGGCGCGAAGCCGGCTCGCGATCTGCTGATATGCCGGCGCGGCCGCTCCAATTAACGCTAACGCCTCAATCTCTGCGCGATAGGTGATTTCTCCGGACTGCATCTCCATTTCGACCTTACCGTGGCGGGATGCCGAATCAATCCATGCACTCAAGTGAGTCAACAACATCTGTTCTGTTTCTGCTTTGTGCAATGGATCAAATCGAGATTGCTGCACGAAGGTCTCGGCAATGGTTTTCAACCAAATATCAGAGAGCACTCCCAAACCAACGTCATCGATCACTTCCGTGCGATCAACTTGCACCATTCCAGGCTGCGCCAGCCGAGTTAAGGTAACGCGATGCAGACTCAGGTCAATGTGAACAGGTACCGCGCCGCCATACTCGCGACGAGTCGCCGCAACTGCGGAATCGACCAGCGCACTCACGGGAAGTCCTATTTCACGTGCGATGCCGAGAAACAACCCCAGGTTTTTGGGCGACATATATCCCGGGACAGCGACGACGAGGCCACTTACATCATCCCCAACGACCGTCCAGATTTCTTCCAGCTGCTTGCTCGCAAGATCCGCCGCGCTCAAGTGAGCAAAGCGATGATCGGAGAAGGGCTTGGTATTGAGATCTGACCAAAATCGATTCTGCACTCGGCGAGGATCGATTCGCGCATTGGAATATGCATCGATGCCAGTCGATAGTGATTCATTACCAAGGTAGGCAAAACCGGGCTCACGATAGACAACTTTCTGACCGTCAAATACTGTGACGTCAGCGTCGTTCAGATGGATGGCAAGCTGACCCATGGTTTATCCGTTCAAGTGACTGTCAATCTACTTTCATGTGACGAATCAGTTTTTCGTCCATGTAAATCTGACCATCGAAAACCAATCGTTCCTGAAGCAATTGCAATTGATAGACCAGAAACATCAAGAAAATACTGATTAACAGCGCAATAAATGTCGAGTTGAAGGCAACGCCCAAACTTTGCGTTACACCGGCAATATCGCCCTGCACCGCTTTATCTGCCTGCGCAAGGGCTTCACCAATACCGCGGACGGTCCCGATAAATCCGATGGAGGGAATGGCCCATGAAATGTAGCGAATCATGGACAACTCTGATTCGAGTCGATCGGCTTCTGATTCAAAGACTATGTTGGTTATGCTCGACACGTCCTGGATATTTCGCGTCGAATTAAATCGTCGTAGCGCATTTTTAAGCGCACGAGGCAGCAACATATTTTGTCGTTCCTCGGGTAAGGCTTCAACTTGTCGAGCAAACTCGCGCGTATCCTCCGGGAGGATGCGCATGCCCTCTGCAATCGGGATAAGTTCAACATCAAGTAGGTTGCGCTCCCGAAGAATTTCTCGAGATTTATATCCCATTATTGCCAATGCCCAAAACATCAGAATAAAACAGGACTCTTGCTCCAGGTCCTTGATTAAGACCCAATTCGATCGGACGCGAATATAGTCCGGATCTGCGGCTGCCTCGATCGTCTGTTGCGCCATCACTTCTGTTGCATTGGGTCGCACAATGGAAACATAGAATGCATGTACGACGATGATTGCAATGATCAACGCGAACAGTTGGTAAACAAACTCAACCGGTATGTTCTTCTTTTTCATGAAGCGTCTCGCTTAAAAAGGGTCTTTTACGGCAGAAAAAATTTAGCGGCCTATATATTCGACGGAAACGGAATCGGCTCGTCCGCGGGTATCTCTTCTGTTGGCACAAACTCGTTGTCATCTTCTTCGTATAATTGATCGTCAAGGTCATCGTCCACGACTAATTCAGCGTCGTCGACTGCCACATCTGGCGCGTCGTCTGGCAGACCCGCAGTCCCAGGCACGACGACAGGTTCTTCGGCAGACTCATCTTCTTGAGACCAAGATACCGATATCAGCAGAATCAGGGTCAGCAGGCTGGCTAGCAATTTTTTGATCATCGAGATGCTCCGGTGGCAATACGGCTTTGCTTACTTAAGTTCGACAACAAGATCGAGGGAATGTCCGCAGTTTTACTCAACATTCCTGGCAATGCGGAAACCGACATCCGGCCGACCACTCTGACCGAAATCACGGTATCCGAGCCGCAACTGCATGATACCGGAGTGCATCCAGCTCGACCCACGAATGACGCGGTTTGAGCCGCGTGGTGGCCCTTGTGGGTCAATCACACGCTCTGTGCGGCCTGGGGTCCCAACCGTGTAATAGTCCTGAACCCATTCGGCAACATTGCCGCCACCGTCATAGAGCCCCAGTCTATTAGGTGCGAAAGTACCCACAGGCGCCGTGGAGGCATAACCGTCGTCCCACCCAGGCAAAATTGAAGCGACCAGTGTACTGGCAGAGCTTCCGGCGTAATTGCCACTGTCCCGACGCGGCGGCATGCGTCCGCCCCAGGGAAAGGTCGCCGCCTCTGCTCGCGATTGATGACGAATCGCCCATGCCCATTCTGCTTCCGTCGGTAATCGATATCCGTTGGGCGTGGGCCTAATGGGTTGCCAACGCTCGAAGACTTTTTCGTAGGCAGGTGTCAAACCCTCTTCCGCGCTAAGCCAATTACAATAATCAACAGCATCTTCCCAACCGATATTCGCCACGGGATTGAGATCACCGGCTAGTGCGACATGTAAAGTGCCGCCCGAATCATGGCCACCGCGAAAGCGGCGGTATTCGCGATTGCTCACTTCCTTGGTGCCAATGTAGAAGGGTTTGCTGATCGTCACGGGCACCAGAACTTCGTTGGCGCGCCGACCTTGCTCCCGCCGCGAGGTGCCCATCGAAAACTCACCCGCTTCCACGCGGCGCATTTCCTGACCTTGAGAACTCGTGATCGATCTCGCCGTGCTACGCGCCACCACCTCCGCATCAGACAATAATCGAACATTAATCGTTTGTGGGTAACCCGGTCGCGGTGTAACCGTGCGCGCGAATTCCGCATAACCAGCTTGTTTAACTTCGAGACGATGCGGCGCGGACGACAGATTTACCGTGATGCTACCCTTGCCTTTCGCCTGTCCGTCAACATAAACCGTTGCCTCCCCAGGCAACACGTTCACCGTGACCTGGCCTACCCTCGCCGTCATATCGACGGTAATTTCTTTGGAGGCGGCCGCCTCCAGACGAACACGCCTGGTTGCCGAGCCATAGCCTGCCTTGCTTAACCCAATCTCGTAATCGACGTCAGGTGACAAGTCGATTTTGACGGGTGATTGACCGCGATAGCGTCCGTTCACTGAAATGTTTGCCTTGCTCGGTATGGACAAGACTCGCAGCTGCGCGTTTGCCAGTTCCAGTTCAACTGTTGGCAGAACCTGATCAATATCGGCGACGGTTTCCACACTGCCATCCCACGCCTTAAACCCATCTTTGATGAGACTCAATGAATGCGATCCCTCCATCAGCTCAAGTCGCATAGGCGTCTCGCCGATTTCCTGGGTCCCCTGGTAGACTGCCGCACCAGACGGGTTAGAACTAATTTCTACATCAGCCCATTGCGGCACAAGCTGAACATCGAGTTCCTGATGTAAACCTAAACCCGGAATCGAAATGCGCTGTACATACGGCAGATAACGTTCTGCACTTACCGTCACCGAATGTATTCCAGGCTCAAGTTCAACGGGTCCCAGAGGCGCCGGACCAACGCGGGTATCATCGACCGTCACAATTGCCTCTACTTGCGGAACAGTCGATACCGTAAGCTTCCCTGGCAATTTGCGCATTTCAACGACAACCGTTCGACTCGGCTCGTCACCAACTTCGAAACTCTGTGCGACGTCGAAATAGCCTTGCTTCGCTACATTGACGGTATAGGTACCGGTACGCATAAGAACGCGTTCACCGACCGGCAGCTTGAACCAACCACCCTCGACAGACAATTCATCCATGCCTGCCGGTTGCACATCAAACTGGATGGACGTCGACGTAAACAATAACCACGAAAGCAATACCAAAACACCGATTACGCCGCCGACAACTACTTGCCACCGAATGCCGCCAGGCTCAGCAATAACCGGTGCTGCCTCTCGTGCGCGACGAAATTCGGTCGCAACGATCGTTTCCTCGCCAGCATCTCCAGCAGCAACAGCAACTTCCGGCGGTTTGGTTACATAGGCGCTCGTTTCGAGCTGAATCTTAAGATGCATTGCACCATCGGACTCCCCAACAACCACTCGCGATCCGTAAAACTGAAGCTCATCACCGGAAGCGACCTTTTGGGATGCAACCAATACCTCGCCATTGATTTCCAACGCGCCTTGATTGCCAATTGGCTGTACGAACGGCTCGCCGTCCAGCTCATCTAACAGACCAACGGCAGAACGCCCCGGCCCAGGAAGGCGGATCTCGCAATCAACTCCCGCACCAATTTTTAAAGGCAACTCACCCAGAGTCAGGCGTCGCTCACCTTCACCATCCGCAATGACGACGGCATTAAATTTCAAATTGACTCCTCACATTGAATCACAATGGGTTTCATTTCGACCTCCGGGGCGACGCGAAATTCAATACGAACATCGCGATAACCGAATCGATTGCCAACTGCAACATAAACGCCGGGCCGTAAATCAATGTTGTACTGGTCGAAGGTGCCGAATTTTCCCACTTTGAAGATGGCAACGTTAGTTAAATTATCGGACAACAGTTGCACTTGCAACGGCGTCGCCGCGCGCTTTAGTAGCCGCGACAGTTCGCTCTTTTGATCATTTAACCGCGGTCCGATTGCACCCATTTTGGTCACGTCTAATAATAGAGACGTAGCCTTTCGAATATTCACTTGATCACTCAGCGTATCGGGATCGGCTATAAGATCTGCCAGCCGCCCATGCAATCTGGCGCGAGAATTCGCGACGGCCAGACCCGTTTGGGCAAATTGAAGATCCGAATCTATCTTTAGGACATCTTCATAAACCACTATTGAGGCTTCCCATTGTTCCGCTGAATCCAACTGAAGCGCTTCCGCTTCCAACTGCCGAATCTGGGACAAGCGAATTTCCTGATCGAGCTGCAACAATCCGTCCGCCGGTTGCTGTGATTTCGGATTCAGAGCCTTCGCAGCATTGAACGCGGCGCGTGCAGACGGAAAGTCTCGGGCGAACAGCGCATCGAACCCTTCCGTCATTCTTTGCTCAAACGAAAATTGATTAATTGCAGCTTTCACCCGTGCAACAGCCGTTGCGGCCGGTTGCCATAAAGCGTCCAGCGCAATAGCATTTGCGTAGGCTGACAATGCAGCATCGAGCTCAAGATCATTCTCGAGTTGCTCGCCCTGACTCATCAAGGTCAATACCGACTGTAAGTTTTTCGCTCGTTCGAACCCGGCCTCTGCTTCACGGTGACCCGGCGTGATAGACGTTGCCAGATCGAATAAGCGAATAGCCTCGGAACTGTCGGTGGCTTCGAAGGCAGACCAGGCGGCAGCCAATGTTTCCTCAAATACCTCGTCAATCTGACCAAAGAATGGCACCAACAGCTTACTGGCCTGGCGGTACCTTTCACCCGCAAGACGATAGTTGCGGTCAATATAGGCTTGGTCACCGTCAGCGTAGACATTGACTGCATCAAGATAGCCTTGCCCTCCCCATCGATCGATTGCTCGATACCGCAACCTTTCAAGTTGCGATAACAAATCACCAAGCGCGATATCCGTTTGCGCTTTCACTTGCGTAGCCGATGGCGAACCACCGTCTTCGATGTTTTCGTTAAATCCAGTTGATGAGCCATCGCGTCGCGGTGACACCTCCCGTTGCCCCGTTTGTGAAACCGTATCGGTCGTGGCCTCAGCTCCAGTGCCTTCCTTTGATTCGTCACTCGCGGCATCCGACTCTGCCGTGAGCCCCGAATCAGCGCTGCGTTGAGGCCCATTCTCAATGGACAACTTTGGCAACACGAACACGACTAACAGCAGGAGAAGTACAGCGCCTGCCAACCCTGCATACAACGTATGAGGCGATATGCCCTCCGTCGATGTTGCGGACGCAACGGGATCCGCTTTTGCCTGGTACTGGCGACGCTGAATAGGCTCCGCCGCTACCGATTGCACAACCTCCGCATCCACCGCCTCGCCCGGCACGTATTTGGCGCTCGCCGGGCCAGCAGCATAGCCCGCGGCGGCCAGTCGCGCCGCCACGGTCTCCGCATTGGGCCTAGCAGTGTTTGTCGCTAGCATGTCGCGAAGCAACATCCGCACCGGCTCGGGCATCGCCGAACCTGTGCCATCCGCCACTTCATCGTTAATTTCGCCGTTCCGAGGTGGTGATCCTGTGGCCAGCTCATGTATGAGCACACCCAATGCGAAAATATCATCGCCCGCTGTCGCCGATCCTCCCGCACGCTGCTCTGGGCTACTCGCGACCGGCGATCCTCCTCCACTTATTTCAATCGGGTCATCGCTATCCGCGGCCACACCGAAATCGGCTAGATAAGGCAGGCCTCTACTATCAAGCAGGATATTCGAGGCCTTAATATCGTGATGCACAACCCCCTTGCCATGTGCATAGCGTAATGCATCAGCAATCATGGCAATTGGCCGCAACGAATCGGACAAGGGCGCACCCGTCAGGACACCAATATCCGTTGCACTCACATACTGCAGGCTATAGAAAGGACCTGCAGCATCATCGTGAAACTCGAAAATGCGCACAATATTGGCGTGCATCAGACGCGTGCCAATTCGCCATTCACGTTTGAGAAGGGCGGACTGCATCGAATCGTCAGTCGCATCTAACCTGAGAAGTTTGAGTGCGACCCTAGCGTCAGTCCGGTCGTCACTCGCCAGCCAGACGTCGGCATTTCCGCCAGCGCCAAGCGGTCGTATCAGTGTGTACCTGTCCGCGAGACGCGCACCTGCAGTGAGGATCCGCATCATAGTGTCCGGAATCGAATCTATCCGGTGGGTTGTGGTTGGAGTTGCCCCCGAGACGGATCGCTTACCTGAATGATTTCAGCAAAGCCCGTTTCGGTTTCGTATATATCACGAAGTAGCTTTCGCCAACTTTCATACTGAGCCTCTGCGGTTCCGGTCAGGCGTAGTGTTTCGCCTTGCACTTGTACAACCATGGGTGCGGCTTCGGCAACGAACGATTCAGAAAGTTCTTTAATTTCTTCGCGATGGATATTCGCAGATCGATATTGTCTAAACGAATTAATGATAGTATTCCAACCCTTATTTATTGCTACGTTCTTCGCAATGCGCTCGGCTGAATAGTAACCGCCATCCGTACTTATGCTTGCTGAACCAACGACAACTGCTGCACCGATCAACGCACGCCGCATTGCGGACTGCCGCGTCTGACGATATGCGACCGACTGTTCTCGCGTTCGTTTTCGCCAACCCTCATACGGCAGAGCAATGCCGTAATAGAAATTCGCGTAATGCTCATTGAGCGTGTCAACGACCAGTCGATCTCGCTCTCTAATCTGCCGCATTCTGTCGACCATCGGATCATTTTCAGCGGGTAGTCGTTGCACTGCAATTCGCCCTTCATCGTTCAGAGCCAGATGTTCTCCAAAAACATCGGGTGCCATATCGCCAAAGAATTTCAATTCAGAAACCTGACGAATGCGAGCGACATCTTGCGGTTCTATGGTCAGAACATGTGTGTGCAAATCATTAGCAAAATCATTAAATACTTTTTGATACGGATCTTGCGTTTTGTCGCGATACTCCGCATAGGAAGAAATACCAGTTTGCATTGTATAAGAATTTTCGAACCAGAACTGACCTGTCGCATCGACTGCTTTCAATCGAACCGTAATAAATTCACCGTCGGACTGATCAATTACGCCACTAACAAGAATGTCAGTCGATACATCAGGACTTGGAACAACTCGAACCGCGCCCCAAAAACCGGTCCCCTGAAGTGTCGTCTTGATGTGATAAGGCAGGTAGCGTGCCTCTGCCATACGAACTTCAGGATAGATACGTGATTTTTCGGAATCGTTATTATTGGGTACACCAGCGTCAAAGTTCAGAATTCCAACGTCCAACAGCAAACTTTCAGAAATTTGCAGTGAAGCAACATCCAAATGAGACGTTTCCGCGTGAATGACTTCAGACACGGTGCAACCAGACATAAACCCAGCGCTTAAAATCAACGCGACAAACAACTGCAAATTTGTTCTCATATTATTATTCTGCTTCTATTTGCTGATCCTGATTCATCTTGACCTGGTTAAATCTGACCGTCTTCAATTCGGCCTAATTTAGATCGTTATATGAGCGGTACTCTTCCCAAAGACGTTCGCGCAAGTCTGGATCACTTTCAGAAATGGCCGCTTCGCGAAGTTGCTTCGCCACAATATCCTCGCTGACCAAGTCCGGGATATCCTCCGGCGTGCGAGATTTGATCTCCTCATCGCTCATGCCTCCGATGGACGCCTGTTTTTCTTCCGGAGGGATCGCTACGCTCCCGGGTTCGCCGGACGCACCACCGCTACCGTTCCCGCCGCCACTGCCGCCGGAGCCTTGAGACCCTAAACCGACGCGTCCTGAACCTGCACCACCCTCTTGGCCACCAAAGCCTTCCGTGTTTCGACCAACCGTTGAAATTTCTCTTTGCTCTTCTGCAAGGACCTCGTCAAAACCGCCGACCGACTCGTCTAATGTTTTTTCAAGTCGCGCTTTTCGATCTGCTTCACTTTCGCCCGGGTACTGACCGACGCTGCCATCGCAGCTTTGATCCGGTCCACCCCAACCGCCTGTGCCGCCCGTCGCCCCACCTTCGCAATCCGTACCATTGGCGCCACCACTGCCGCCGCTACCGCCTGGACCTGGCACTGGTCCGCTAACACCACGGATACCGCCTGCGCCTCCATCTGTACCGCCACCACCGCCGGCCGCGCCACCTGAACCACCTGCACCGCCGCCTGACGACCCTCCTGACGAACCTCCTGAAGAACCTCCTGACGAACCTCCTGAAGAACCTCCTGACGAACCTCCTGACGAACCTCCTGACGAACCTCCTGACGAACCTCCTGACGAACCTCCTGACGAACCTCCTGAAGAACCTCCTGAAGAACCTCCTGAAGAACCTCCTGAAGAACCTCCTGACATGCCACCACCGGATGATCCACCCGGCATACCTCCGCCTGATGACCCGCCGGGCATACCACCACCAGACGATCCGCCGGTGCCCATGCTGACTGCACAGCCGCCTAAAAGCAGAACAGCAAAAGTGGAGAGAAAGCCAGCGCGCAGCGCCAGTCGTATTTCGTTTGTTCGGCTGATCACGCTCATCGCCTTACCACCCTAATAATTAGATGCCCGATTACTCCGCTGGCCGTCGCGTTCGAATATTGCGAGCAAAACGAAGCCTAGTGCTTGATTGGAGAGCTTTTTTAGCGCTTTAGTTCCATCAAACGGAGACGGCAACGTGTCCCTGCGACTCGAGCCGAATATCCCCTGACCATAATACGCGCCGAGCGCCTCCGCAACCGCGCTTACGGCATTAAGAATGGCGAATGGTGGCCGCGCACAATGCCTCGGCATGCGCCCGGATAAGCGACTGTTTTATAACGAAAAGTTTCGTTCATCTGGCGTCGTACACGAACGCCGAAGAATCTCAGCTGGCGGCGATTGTCGGTCAAATGAAGATTCACTTTACATAGGGCGTGAATACAACGACGCCGCCAAACGAAAACATTCATCTGGCGGCGCCGGTGGATCGTTCTTGAACCCTGACGCGTCTAGCCGATTTCGGCGTCTCCGCGATCGCGCGGTCGACTTCTACGCCCATCGCGACTTCCATGGTTTTCTGCCTCGGAAAACTTTGCTTGTTGCTCGGGCGTCAATACCGCGTTTATTTCTGTGCGCATGCGACCGCGCAGCTCTTTCGACAATGCTTCGAGGTCCTTTTTTGTGCTCGCCACTTGATCGCGTTTCGCCGCATAATCGGCATCGGACTCATCCAGATCTCGTCGAGCCATGTGATTCTCGCGGCCCTGCTCACGCATGGCTTCGAATTCCGGTTTCGTCGCGTCAATGATATTCCTAACTTGCTGGACCTGTATCTCGTCAAGTTCGAGACGGCGGGTGATTCCGCGAATCATCTTTTCGGGGTCACGTGCCTGAGCACCCCGCATTCCGGCACCACGTTCTCGCTTAGCGCCAAAATCGCTTCCATCTTGCTCTTGGGCAATAACGGTCCCAGTGACAGCAATTGCCATTGCAATGACCGCTAACGATATTGTGCTTATATTTTTCATAGTCATATTTCTTAGTATTTCCACCAACCCCCAGCTCGGTCGTTGAGACGACTCGTGGACAAACTGTATCCACGGACACGTGAGCAAACGTCAGCGAATACGCAGAT
>Ga0114996_10009566_pt1 | contig 10612 bp, 9 predicted proteins | sample ArcticOcean_MG_C_4_FD_87039 | JGI IMG/M metagenome (GOLD analysis project Ga0114996, IMG submission 87039) | Marine microbial communities from western Arctic Ocean - ArcticOcean_MG_CB4_134 | ecosystem: Environmental > Aquatic > Marine > Oceanic | place: Arctic Ocean: Canada Basin | collected... | reverse complement strand
GGATGATTTCATCGATCCCACATTCGACGATCCGCTCGGCATACACCGACATGAGTGTGCCGTTGGTGACCATATTACAGCGCATGCTGTTGCTCTTGATGCGGGCGACAACGTCGGTCCAGTCCTTGTACAGCATCGGCTCGCCGCCGAAGAGTGTGATGTTCGGGCGGTAGTCGGCAAACTCGTCGACGAGTTCGAAGAGCTTCTCTTTGGGCAGCTGCTTGCGTAGCGTGTCGTGGGTGAAGTCCTTTAAGGCGCCCTGGTCACCCCATTGGCCGCACATGGGACAGGTGAGGTTGCACTTGAACGTGAGGAAGAGCGACACCGTTTCGGGCGGCCCGCTGTAGCCGTCGGTGAGGTGGTAGGTGGCAATATTGCGCAGCCGCTTGTACGCCGTGTCGAAGGCGTACCCAGGCTGAGTGAGCGCCTTGTGGAAATTGCGAGCGAGGTTCTTGCGTGCGAGCATCGGTCTAACCTCTTGGTGTGGCCGGCGAGTTCATCACGCGGCGCAGGGCGTCTACTGCACGTTCCAGAACCTTCATGGGAACGGTAGGATGTACCGGGAACAGGAGCAGTCGCTTGGACAGGGCGGTGGCAGTTGGGAATGGATCGTGGTCGCCGATTGCCCTGAGATCGTCGTAAATGTGGTGGATCGGATCCGGATAGAGGCGCGTGGCTTCGAGGCCGGTCTCCAGGATCGCCGAGTGGACTCCTTCTCTCACACGTTCATCCGGTAGAAGGATGGGGAACTGGTTGTAGACAACGTCGGTCTCGGGTAGCGTCCTTTGAAGCTGAACACCATCAACGTCGAGCAGCGCGTGCTGAAGCAATGCCGATCGTTCCCGTCGAGCTCCCGCTATCTTCGACATCCTTCTAATCAGTCGCCTTCCCAGTCCTGCCTGGAACCGCCCGAAGGATTTTATATCGAAATCGGTATGGAGTTCGGTGTACTTGAAGCGGGCGACGAGCGGATAAAGAAAGGTGTAACCGGCCGGACGCACTGCCGCAGCAAGTCCTCCCGCCAGCAGCGGGGTAAGCAATCGGCTCTTCATTCCAGGGCCGGGAATCGTCTGGATCGCGGATTCAAGGCCGGCCCGCAGTTCCGCATTCTCTGTAAAGAGTGCGCCGCCTGCCAGGGTGGCCATATTCTTGCCACGGTTGAAGCTGGTGAAGCCGATCTCCCCGAACGTACCCGTTTGCCTCCCGGAAATGGTTGATCCCATGCTGGAGCAGGCGTCCTCAATGACAGAGACTCCCGACCTGCTGAGCTGGTTGACCAACTCCCGGATGTTCATGGGGCTGCCAAACATGTGGACCGGCAGGACAGCGAGCGTTTCAGACCCAACGCGACCGAGGAGGTCGATGCTGCCGGAATTGAGCGTTTCCGGGTTTACGTCACACAACACCGGCACGAGGCCCGCTTTACGAATCGGCAGAACCAGCGAAGGCGCCGTATAGGCCGGCAGGACGACTTCCCTGCGATTCGAGCGTTCGGCCAGGAGTTGAAGACTCAAGTAGAGGGCGACCGTGCCCGATCCGGTTACGCGGCACCAATCGACGCCGGCAAAGGCGGCAGCGGCTTCTTCAAAGGCGTCGACATCTGCCCCGATGCATCCAGCAATCCAGTCCAGGGGCGTTGTCGGGGTACCGGCGGAGGGGACTCTCACGCCATCCTCAATGACCCGGGAGCCCTCACGAGGATGAGGCCGTGACTGTAAAGTGCCGCAAGTTTCAGGAATACAGGTAGTTCGGCAATAATATAGGTCATCCTGGACGGCCTTCCAAGGGGGATGCTTCCAGTCGCTCGGCTTCCAGTAGAAAGGCCGCCGGGCCTGTGAGCCAGCGGACGCCAATGGGGTGGGTGTCCACCACCCGGCAGCCGACTTGTTCAAGCAGGCGGGCGGTCGAAGCGAGGACGTAGCCGCGGGTGACGAAATTGCCTACCAGATTATGAATCCAGTAACGGAATCTGAGCCACGGGTTAGACCCATTTCGAATGTCGACGAATATCCGGCCACCCGGCTTGCACACCCGGGACAATTCAGCCAGGAGCCGATGAACGGTCGTATCGTCCGGGATGTTGATCAGCGCATTCAGAAACAACACGTTGTCGACAGACGCATCGGCGAACGGCAGGCAGACGCCGTCGGCGAGTACGCAGGAGATGCCCTCCAGCTTGTTTGATGCGAATACGGCAGTTGCCTCTTTGAGTAGCCCCGGGTCCAGGTCCGATGCGATAAGGTGAGCGGAGACCGGGCCTGTTTCTGCAAAGAGGAGTCCGTTCCCAGAGCCGACGTCGAGTACCCTTGGGTAGGGACGTCCGGTTGAGCTGGCTGCAAGATGATGCCGGAGCTTGTGGGCGGCGGTTCGTCGGACGGTTGCGGTGATGCGCCCGAAGAATGCGGTAGGCCGGGCGACGTCCGAGGAGTCGACTTGATGGGAGATGGTTGGATCGATGAAACTGTCCTCACTGGAATGGTGTTCCGTTCATCTGGTGGAGACGGAGGAGTACCTCCGGAACAGCTTATACCAGGAACGGTTCCAAGCTCCTGGCGATCTTGTCCCAGTCGAATTCTCTTACCGCCCGCTGGCGGGCGAGCGTCCCCATCCGAGACCTCAGGTCCTCGTCGTCCAACAGCGTCCGGATCGCTACCTCAACCTCGTTTGCATCTGCCGGATGCTCGACCAGGATTCCGGTTTCTCCATCCAGCACAGCCTCTACGGCCCCTCCCGATTTCCCTCCCACCACAGGTTTTCCGCACGCTCCCGCTTCGATGAACGTAATCCCGAACCCTTCAATGTCGCCTTCAAGCGCCGTGCTCTTGGTGGTCCGGTTGGGCATGACGAAGATGTCACAGAGGTTGTAGACCTTCGGAAGGTCCGCATCTGGTACGAACCCGAGGAAGTGCACCCGTTTTTCCACACCTGCTTTGGTTGCCAGTATCCGCAACTGATGTTCCTCGCGTCCGGCTCCCGCAATCAGATAGACGACGTCGTCCGGAAGGCGCCGCAGCGCACGCAAGACCGTGTCGTGTCCCTTACGCTGATCGAGCCGGGCGACCGTAAGCAACACCCGCTTGCCCAACAGTGCAAACCGGCTCACAAACTCGGGGTCGCGCTGCCGCGGAACGAACAGGGTGGAGTCGACGCCTGGATAGATTCTCAACAGTTTGGCGTCTGGTACGCCGAATTGTCTGAATTCCTCGGATGTTGCGTTGCTGTTGGTGACGATCCGGTCTGCGCGCGACAGGATTTCCGTCATCAATCGACGGGAAAGACCGCCCGCACCCAGACGAACCGTTTCTGATCCGTACACCCAGACGGTATAAGGGACGTTGAACAGACTGCTCAGGATCCACCCCACTATACCTGATGAAAACACCTGGCCGCAGTGAATGCGAGCAGGCCGTAGCGTGAAAGTGAACCATAAGCACCACGCAAGCGTCAGCTTCGTCTTGAGGATTTTCGATAGACCACTCTCGCCCACAGGGAGCCAGACCCGTTTTACCGGAGTGGGGAACGATTTGTCGACCGCACCGAAACCGGGCAGGCGAGGGGCCAGCACCCAGGTGGTTTCTGCCGGGAGCCGCCGCCAGATCTGGCTGAACACGGTAGCGATACCGCTGGTCACCGGCGGAAAATCGTTCGCGATGAGGAGGGCCTTTTTCAGCGATCAGACCTCCGCCTGCGGGCGTCGGGCAATCAGGTACAAAGAGGGGGCAAGGAGACTGGTGAACGCCCTGACGGTCAGTCGGCGCAGCGCTGCGTGTGGCAGGGCTTGGAGCGATCGGGCGGCCGCGACCGGAAGTCGTTCACGCAGGGCGGCAGACAGAGCTTCCCAGATCTCAAGGTCCTGCCCCTTGGAAAAAACCTCCTCGGGTGCTCGATAGCTCTTCCATGGAAAATGGAGTGATAGATTCCTGAAGCCGACGGAAGTCACCAGCGCCTGCAACCTGGCCGGGGTGTGGGTGTAGGTGCGGTAATCCCGCCCTCTCTTTGCCCGAGACCAACCGTCCGCCAGAACGCGAGGCAGCAATGAGACCCAGGGCAGGCGGGAGTGCTCCTCAGGATATCCCATAAAGTAGGGAAATCCAGTCCGGTTCTCTATTCCCAGCAGCAGCTGTCCACCCGGCCTGAGGAGGCTTAAACACCTGTGCAGGAATCTGCGCTGCACCGTCGATGGATTGCCGGAATGGTACTCAGGAATCCACTCCAATACACCGTTAAGTACCACGAGGTCGAAGGATTCTTCAGAAAACGGATTGGCTCGCATCAGATCAACCCTTGCAGGATGGAGATGGCTGATTCCTTCCTCTGCGGAGCGAACCGAGAGGAACTCGAGCGCGGCGGACGTTATGTCGATCGAGTGGACTTCGCTGCACATTTCCGACAGGAAAAGACTGAGGACGCCCCACCCGCATCCTACGTCCAGGGCGCGGCCTTCTGGCATCAGGTCTGTGAGCCGGCAGGCACGACCCCGTGACCGGTCCGTCAGCCAGGCTGCCTGAGTGGGATTCTTGTACACATGCTCAATGGCTTGCTTCCACCCGAGCTTCCTGGCGGCCTCCAGAAGGTCCAGCTGCTGCCGCGTACTGCCGAAGTCCCAGCCGTCAGATCCCCCGACAAAGTCCGGGACGCCGTTGACGATCGGGTAGTCGGCGGAGCACTCCGAACAGACGAGACTGGCGCCCGACGCCACGACCTTGGTACCGCAGGCTGTACATCGGTAGCTGATAGAGGCGCTGCTCATAAGGACTGTTTGCTCCACACACCGTCCAGAAGATGTTCAAAGAACTCCATTTGGCTCGCACCGTAACGCCGTCGGAAGAAATCAAAGAGTCCGATCCACGTAAACGGAGCGACTTGAGTGTCTGTAAGACCGAACCCTTCCAGGAGTCTGCGGGTCGATCGGGCAAGGACTATCCCGCGCGGGTCTGTCGAACGAAGGGCCCCATTGAGAAGTCTGACAGCGGTTTCGGCCGTCGGTGACTTCGCACCGTCGACGATGGATGATGCGAAGTAATACATCCAGTCGAAGGCGGGCCAGGACACCGAGGCATATTCCCAATCCAGCACACTCCAGGAGCGTGCGGATCTGGCCACGTTGCCGGGATGCAGATCGCCATGGATCAACGACCGACGATGGCCGGCCGCGCCAAGGAGACGCTGGGCCTCAATGAGGCGACTCGAGAGTCGGCCGGTCTTGAGCAGGGATGCCGCCTTCTGAGGGCTTGCGTAGATCTCTGCCTGTTCCACGACCGATGGATGGGACAGGTCTAATTTCGACACTGGGACACGCTGGAGTTGGAGCAACCATTCGACGATGTCGTCCAACTGCTTTTCCAGTTCTCCAGCAGATCGGGCGGGCCTCAAGGGCTTTCCCTTTACAGCCCGGTAGAACGCCGCCCCGCGACTGCCGTAGCATCCCTTCCATAGAAGCTGGGGGACGGTACCCGACAGAGCCGATTCCGCCCGCCGCGCGATCAGGGACAGAGCCTCCGCCTCGTGAAGGGCGAGCCCCCTTCCGGCGTCGATGCGGAGGACGGCGCTTGGAGACGCTCGCCTGCCAGCGAAAACGGGAACCGTAAAGGTTCCCCTGTTCGCATAGACGATTGGAAGACAGATCCGATCCCCGGGATTCAGATGCTCTGCCAGGTGGGTCCGCGCAAGTTCGTGGATACCACTGTCCCAATGGGATTCCGGGCCCAGGGTGATGCAAAGCCGCGGTCTGCAAAGCCGGGATAGTGTTAGCGACACCGGCTTGAAAAAGGCGGCAGGAACCCAGCCGGGAATGGGCAGGCTGGGATAGCGGCTTCTGAGCAGGTGCGAGATTCCTCTGCTGTCGCCCGTATCGGCAAGCGCGCGTACATCGCACGCATCCGGTAGAGCCAGATACTCATGCTGCCGTCTGAGGCCTCCCTTCGCTCGGAGGCGCTTTCGAACCTTTGGGTCGGAGTCTCCCACCTGACAGACGCGGCCATTACTCTTCAGCAGACGAAGCAGTCCATCTATCCGATCCGCAGGAGTCAGGTCGGCATGAATGAGGAGGAGGTCGATTGACGAGGGCCTGAGCGTATCCTCAGGGCGGCCGATCACCGACCGAACGGCTGAGAGTCGTTCCTGCTTCGCGCGGGAAGCAACGAAGCGAACTGCCCAGGGGTCAGGATCTGAAGCGATCACCTTCCGGGTGACTTTAGCCAGTGCACACACGTAGGTGCCGTGCTGGCAGGCGGTGTCCAGAACAGAGGATTCCGGGCCGGCCATAGAAAGAAGCGCAGGGGCGGACCGGTTGTCCTCCACTGTCCACGCGTAGGCTTCTGCCGGGCCTATCGACCGCCGTACGGCTTCAGTCCACGGGACCTCTCTACTGAGGATGGCGAGTTCCCGGTAGGGTATCCCCCTGGATGTGAGTGGCGCCGACACCCTTCAGGGCCTGGATCCAGACGTCGGGCAAACGACGGCTTCCAGAGATGCCATGATTCGGGAAGCAGTTTCGTCTATCGGGTACCGTGATGCGCGTTGAACACCTGCTTCAGCCAGTTGGGCACGCAGCTTGGTACACTCAAGGAGGCGCCGCAGTTCGGTCGTGAGGCTTTCCGTAGAGCGTCCGTCGAAATAGTGTGCGGCGTTGCCCAGGACCTCCGGAAGTGGGGCCGATCGTGCGGCCAGAACGGGACATCCGCATGCCATCGCCTCGAGCGGCGGAAGTCCAAATCCTTCGGCCAACGATGGAAAGACGAACAGAGAGGCGTGGCTGTACAGCAACGGAAGATCTTCCTCGGAAACCTGCCCCGTCCAATAGACGTGCGGAAGACTCTCTCTCGCCGTGATCTGTTTCAGTTCGCCGCCGTAGATTGTCTGGTCGCCTGCAAGAACAAGTGGGTGGCGCTCTCGTGTGGATAGATCCAGTGCGCCGAACGCCTGGAGGAGTCGGGCAACGTTCTTGTGAGGCTTGAAGTTTCCGACATAGAGCAGATAGCCCCCGCCAGGCGGACCGTTCGGGATCTTTCGAAACTTCTCAGACCGGCTGAAAGTGGACGGAATCCCGTTGTAGGTAATGCGTATCCGAGACGGATGAAGGCGCATTCGCCGTACGAGGTCCCTTCGGGTGTGCTCGGATACGGTGAGAATCCCGTGTAAGGTTCGGACCAGGCAGCGGCGCTCTAGCTGATAGGCCATTCCGTAGAAAGCCCCCAGCATGCCGCGGAGATGCGGGATCTGAAGGAACAGCAGGTCGTGAAACGTTGCCACAACAGGACAGGGGGCCACAAAAGGGGCCTTGTCATAGGGCGAGAACAGGACGTCGGCCTTCAATCGGCGGAGTTCACGCGGAAGGGTGATCTGGTCCCAGAGTCGACCGGGCAGCCCGGGAACCACCCGAATCTCGGAGCCTTCAGGCAATTGAACAGGCATGTTCGTGAGAACAACAAGCCTGTGTCGGGTGCTGTGGCAAACCTGCGATTGAAGGAAATTCTGAAGGTAGCGGCCGATACCGGTCGCCCCTTTGGTTTGGAGTTCTCTCCCGTCTACGGCAATGGTCAAGGGTTTATTCATATCGCCGGTCACGACCTTCTGACATATCCCGGTACCAGAGCTCGGTAAAGGGATTCCATCTTTTTGAGGTGTGCGTCCAGTCCGTAGTGTTGCAGGAAACGGTCGCGGGCGGCTTCGGCCATTCGGTCGCTGTCCTCAGGGTTCTCAAGCACCTGGTGGATTGCGTCGGCCAGCGCCGCGTCATCTTCGGGCTGCACCAGGAGCCCTGTTCGCGCATGGTCGATCAGTTCCGGCATACCACCTGCACAGGAGGCTACGACAGGCGTCCCTACGGCCATTCCCTCCAGAACCACCCGTCCGAATCCTTCTGTCCGCTCTCCAGCCGGCGTCGAGATGACAATCGATGGGACAACCAGGACATCGAGCTGTTCGATCAGAGCGTGCGCATCCGGCCTGAACCCGAGGAAGTGGACGACGTCTGAGAGCCCTCTGGCGGCAACTTTTGAAACGAGGTTCTGCTGGTAAGAAACGGCTTCCACGTCTGCAGAATCCGGCTCGCCTACAATTAGATAGTGAATTTCTATATGTGGCAAATTCAGGCGGCCTGCGGCGCCTATCAGAAAGGTCAATCCTTTCAGCGCCTCGATCCTGCCAACGACTCCGACGAGTTTCGAGTCGCGGGGCAGCCGAAGGTCCTTGCGAATGTCGCACCGTGCTCCCATGTCGACGGCGACCGTATTGGGAACGACTACGAATCGGCCCAGGAGATCTGGCTGATTCCGGCAAAAGGCGTCGCGGGCTGCCTGGGAAACAGCGATCACCCGGTCCGACAGTATTGCAAAGAGCCTGTCCATCCAGGTAAAGGGAAAGATCACCCGCAGGTGCCCTATTAACGGTCGAAGAGCCAGCCGGGCGGCGAGGCCGGCCCTGATATCGAGGGTGTTCACGTGTACCAGATCGAATTGCCGGGAGAGCCGAGCCAACTTAAAAATGAGCATGAGGTCCCGGACGCCGCCCTTCCGTTTCAGAAGATGGACCGCTACGCCCGCCTCCTCCGCTCGTCTGGAGAATTCCCCCTCCCCGAAGCAGACAACCTCGGTATGTACCCGTTCCCGGTCCAGGTTCCGAATCAGCGTAAGCAGGCTGAAATGTCCCCCGCCCAGGATGTGGAATTCGCTCTCGACCAGCAGGACCCGTACCGGAGCTTCCGGTGGAGAGACAGTCATGTCGGGGTGTCCGGTTTCCGGGCGATGGCGATCAGGGAAAGACCCGACCATGGGAGGCATCGGTCCAGGCGGCGCCAGAGCCAGATCATACTGTCATAGATCTTGAGCTGCAGCCGGCCGAACGAGCGGCGGCGCAGGATCCTACCGTTGAGAAACCAGGGCCAGAGACCGATGCGATTAAATGAAAAGATCCGTTCAATCTCGAATCCGGCCGCCTGGCACTTCCCAGCGAGTTCCGTTCTCGAGTACCGCCGGCAGTGATCCAGGACCCTGTCCAGGGAACCATAAAGCCACATGCCGCGCGGGACGAGGACAATTGCCCGCGCACCAGGCTTAAGGACCGAGTATAGATTCGCCAGGGCACGCTCATCCCGTTCCACATGTTCGAGTACGTTCAGGCAGACGACGGTGTCGAACGTTTCCCGGTACGGTTCAAAGTGCCGCTCGTTTTCCAGATCGAGTTCGGCTACGTCAACGGTGGCGTAGTCGGCAAACCGGTTCCTGAGGTATCCCAGGTGAAGCGGGTCGATGTCACTCACGAGGAAACGGTTTCTCGGCAGCAGCTTCGTGCTGATATTTCCGATTCCTGATCCTATCTCCAGGACCTCTTCACCTATATATTCTCGGATTGTTTCAGCCATCCACCGGTTGAACCGATGCGTCTTGGAGAGTTGGTGAAGGATGGCGTGTCCGTAATGCTCTTCATAGATGTCGTCGATGATCCAGTAGCGGACGATCGTCCAGATCGCTTTCAGGCCGTCCTTCCAGGTGATCTTCTTCCCCTCATCGTACGTTCTTCCCCCGTAGGATATGGGGACTTCGTAAATCCGGCAGCCCCTTTTGGCGAGTTTCGCAGTGAGTTCCGGCTCCATTCCGAACCGGTTCTGCCGCAAAGAGATAGACTTGAGAATCTCGGTTCTGACGATTTTGTAGCAGGTCTCCATGTCCGTCAGATTCAGGCCTGTAAACATGTTGGACAGCGTCGTGAGGAAACGATTGCCAACCGTATGCCAAAAGAACAGAACTCTGCGATATTCTGTGGCCGCAAAACGAGATCCGTAGACGGCGTCGGCGTCGCCGCTGAGAATCGGTCTGAGCAGACGGGGGTAGTCCGAAGGGTCATACTCGAGGTCGGCATCCTGGATAAGGCAAATATCACCAGAGGCGTGCTGTACGGCAGTGCGGATGGCGGCGCCTTTCCCCTGGTTCTGGTCGTGGGTAATCAGTCGGACATGGTCGGGGTGGCGCGCCGCCACACGGGAGAGTACGGCCCCGGTATTGTCGGTGGAGCCGTCGTTGACGACGATGAGTTCTCGCGACAGGTCTCCGGGCAGAGGGGCGGAGATCACTCGCTCCACCACCTGTTCAACGAAGTACTGCTCGTTATACACGGGTATCAGGATGCTCAGTTTCATGGGGCATCAAGTTCCTATAGTCCGGTTGTCAATGCGGCTGCGAATGGACGGGTAGAGAGCGTTCCTGTTCCGCCGTAAAGCCGTACAATTCAGCCCTTATCCCAGAGGATGAGTCGATAAATCCCCGTATGTGGACAACTCCCTTCGGAGCGCACGATGGGTCGGTTAATGATATCAACTCCGGTCGGAGCGTCCCTACGAAGCGGGTGTCGATTACGAGATGGGTGATTCGCTTTTCCCGCGCGTAGGGAACAAGATCTTTCACCGTCAGTGGAGGAAGATACACGTCGGTGAGTCCGGAGTAGTATGCGACCCAGGGCTTCCGAAACATCACCCTGGAAGACGACGGAAGATTGACCTGCCCCCACCTATGTATCCACACCCAGAGTTAGGATGCGGCCGCGATTGGTGGTTTAATGGTTACTTCGGGTGCGGGTGGAAGATAGCCAAGCGAGCTGTGTGGTCTGATGTGATTGT
>Ga0114996_10009563_pt1 | contig 10617 bp, 10 predicted proteins | sample ArcticOcean_MG_C_4_FD_87039 | JGI IMG/M metagenome (GOLD analysis project Ga0114996, IMG submission 87039) | Marine microbial communities from western Arctic Ocean - ArcticOcean_MG_CB4_134 | ecosystem: Environmental > Aquatic > Marine > Oceanic | place: Arctic Ocean: Canada Basin | collected... | reverse complement strand
ATTGCTCCTATTGCGATGGAAGACGGCGTTGATTTCGCCATTCGTGAGGGTGGTCGCACTGTTGGTGCCGGCCGGGTCACCAAGGTAATCAAATAACCATGGCCTCTGATAAGCGCCCTCCGCTCACGCTGGCTTGCACCGAGTGCAAACGCCGTAACTACGTGACGACGAAGAACAAGTCCAACACCAAAGAACGGGTTGAGCTCAAGAAGTACTGTAAGTGGTGCCGGTCTCATACCGCCCACCGAGAGACTCGCTAGAAGCTCACTGCCATAGAACGTGACAAGGAGGCCGGGAAGCCGGCCTCCTTGTCGTATGTCTTGGCTTTCCGAAGCTGGATTAGCACCGAGCTGAAAAACCGTCGGCGTGGCAGGTCCACCTCCCCCACTCCGCAGGGAAGGAAGCGCACGGGGTTGGCTCTAGTCCTAGCTTTCGTCTGGCGCCACGGGCCGGTTTGGCTAGTGTTCTCCCAATGCACAGCATCTCCAGAGTAGAGGGACGGACGTATGGGCCGTTTGAGTTTTCTATGACGCCTGAGAGTCGAGCTGCGTTCGTCCGGGCTACCTCCGACGATGCGGATCGTTGGGTCGTTGCTGCTCCACCTGGGTACGCCTCGGTGGCTCTATTCCTCACCGCTCCCGCCTTCTTTGCGGATCCTGACGTGCAGAGCGTCTCCAATGGTGTCATCCACGCTGACCAAACCTTCACATGGCATCAACCGTGGGTCGATGGACGGTACAGCGCTTCGGGGACGGTCAATCGAGTTCGAGAACGGCGAGGGGCCTACTTCATAACCTTGACTACAACCGTGCTGGATGTCGATGGCGTAGCGGTTGTCGACTCTGTTTCAACGTTTCTGATGGCGGAGGGGTCGACGACAGATCCTGCACCACAGGCATCCGAGCCGCCTGCGAATCATCGGGCGACCAACGACTATCCAAGCGACGGGGGAGCGTTCTTTAAGTCGGCCAGTCGTGCTGATTTGGTCCGGTACGCTGCCGCCACCAGTGATTTCAACGAGATCCATTGGGATCACGATGAGGCTGTGGCTGCCGGCTTACCTGGGGTTGTGGTGCACGGACTCCTTATGGCTAATTGGATGTTTCAAGCGGGGAGCGTGCTTGCTGAGGGCGACCAACCGTTGCTCACTTCAAAAGTGCGCTTTCGGGCTCCGTTACGTCCTGCCGAACAGGCTGAAGTGATCACGACTGTCGACGACGACGGAGCCTCGGTGTCGACACAACTCTCGGCCGGTGGCACACTACGGGCCTCAGCTTCCACCCAGGTAACGCGATGACAGAACGCGCAGTCCAAGTAAGTACGCTCGTCGAGCTAGCCCAAGATGGCGATGAAGGTGCGTTTCGCACTCTTGTCGAACTGCACCAGCAGGACGTCTTCACGCTGGCCCTTCGACTCGTTCGCAATAGAGAGCTGGCACACGATGTCGCCCAAGAAACGTTCATCAAGGCTTGGAAGGCGCTCCCTCGGTTTAGGGGAGACGCCAAGTTCGGCACGTGGATTCACAGGATCTGCGTTAACACCGCCTGGACGCTCAGGGCTCGTGCGAAGCGCCACCAACACGATGATCTTGAAGAGGAGCGATTCGGAGCTGGACCTCGCCCGGTCATCAGTCCCGAACAGGCTGGCGAAGCAGCTGATCTCCGCGGGCGACTGCAGCGAGCGCTCGACCAACTCCCTGTGGAGCAAAGGACGGTCGTGGTCATGAAAGACGTATACGACTGGACACACGAAGAGATCGCCGAAGCCATGGACGTGACGGTGAGCGCTTCGAAGGTCCGGCTCCACCGAGCACACAGGCGACTTCAGCGGATTCTGATAACAAGGGATGGACTCGATGGTTGAGATCGCAAAGACCGCGGTGAGTCGAGTTGAGTGCCTAGCTGTGCACGGTAGACTTCCAGAAGGAATCGCAGGATCCTCACTTGGGATCAGCCTGATGGAGAATCACATTGATGCCTGTCTCGTATGCAAGGCTGACGCGGCCAGTGGCGCGGTGGTGAGCGCTGCCGTACGGGCCAACGTCCTGCCTTCTCAGATGCCAAAGGCCGGGTTCGTGGACGGAGTGATGAGCGGCCTGCGCTCCCCCAGTGCGCCCGTAAGTAGGCACCGACCCTTAGTCAAAGTGTCAGCCGGAGCTGCCTCCGCGGTGGCAGTGGCCGTGGTCTGGTCGCTGCGCAAAAGGCAGCGCACATTGGGCGCTGCCTAAAAAACTTGGTCTCGGATTTCCTTCTCTGCGCGATACTCGTATAATTAGCCGTCGGCTCCTAGGGGTGTAGCTCCAATTGGCAGAGCATCGGTCTCCAAAACCGATTGTTGTGGGTTCGAGTCCCACCGCCCCTGCCAAACAAGGCACCAAGAAGCCTTCCACGAAACATACACCGTTCTTGAAGATCGAAATGACCAGAGGATTATGAACAGAGAACAACGTCGGGCTGTCGCAAGACAGCAACGCCAGAACCAAAGCGTAGAACGTAAGAAGAAGACGTCTGCCCCGAAGAAGGACAAGGTTCCGTTCTTCAAGCGCGTCGTCACGTTCTTCCGCGAGGTCCGTATCGAACTGCAGCGAGTGTCTTGGCCGACACGTGAACAGATGGTGGCGTTCACCATTGTCACCATCATCACCACCGCGGTGCTGACCGCGTACATCTTCGGAATCGATACTGGTTTCCGGACCGCCGTATTCAAACTCTTGGAGCTGGGTCGATGAGTGACCAAGCCGCTGAGGTAGCTGTGCCTGAAGATCTCGCTCCTGAAGTAGAGGAAGAGGTTGTCGAGCCCGAAGCCGAACTCAGTCCCTACGACAAAGACGGCGATTGGTTCGTTCTCCAGTCTTACTCGGGATACGAGAACAAGGTATCCACAAACCTAGGGACTCGCACTCGTTCCATGCATCTAGAGGATCGCATCTTCGAATGTGTGATCCCGATGGAGACAGTTGTAGAGATCAAGAAGGGCAAGAAGGTCGAAGTCGAGCGGAAGCAGCTGCCGGGTTATGTTCTCGTCCGTATGTGGCTGGACGACGACACCTGGTACGCCGTTCGGAACACACCAGGGGTTACCGGTTTCGTCGGGCCTGCAGTGAAGCCAGTGCCGTTAACTCGCCGAGAAGTAGAGCGCTTCCTCGGTGGGGCCAAAAAAGAAGAGAAGAAGGTCGCCAAGTTCAAGCCAGCATGGGAGCTCGGCGATAGCGTTCGCGTTATCACTGGGCCATTTGCGGACTTCAACGGCAACATTGAATCCATCAACATTGAGCAGTCGAAGGTCGTCGTTCTCGTCAACATCTTTGGACGAGACACGCCGGTCGAACTCGACTTCTCTGACATTCACAAGAACTAGCAAGCAAGGAATATCGGACCATGGGTCGTAAGAAAGTCAAAGCAATTGTAAAGCTGCAGATTCCAGCAGGGAGTGCCTCTCCGGCACCGCCGGTTGGTACTGCGCTCGGACAGCACGCTGTCAACATAATGGATTTCGTGAAGGCGTATAACGAAGCAACCGCGTCGCAGGCTGGAACCATTGTTCCTGTCGAGATCACGATCTTCGAGGACTCAAGCTTCACGTTTATCACCAAGTCGCCACCGGCAGCTGTGCTCCTACGGCAAGCTGCAGGAATCGAGAAGGGCTCTGCTACACCGCACACCGTCAAGGTCGCTTCGGTTACACAGTCGCAGCTCGAAGAAATCGCAAAGGTGAAGTGGGAAGATCTGAACGCCAACGACATCGAGATGGCCTCCCGCATCATTGCTGGCACGGCACGATCGATGGGTATCACCGTAGAGGGCTAACTCGTTGGCGCTTCGGCGCCAACTCACAATCAAATACAACCCAATGGGAGATCGGCCAGCAGGTCGGTCGTCTGGACCAAGGAGAAATAAAATGGCCAAGCATGGCAAGAAGTACAACAACGCCGTAAGCAGCTACGACGCCGATCAGCTACATACAGGCGAAGAAGCCGTCAACCTTGTGAAGTCCTTCGCGACCTCGAAGTTTGACGAGACCATTGAGGCCGCTTTTCGGCTCGGTATTGATCCCCGGCAGGCAGATGAGCTAGTCCGTGGAACGGTCTCACTCCCAGGAGGCACCGGACGGAACGTTCGCGTCGCAGTCTTCGCCAAAGAAGATAAACACGCAGAGGCCAAAGAGGCGGGAGCCGACGTTGTTGGTGGGGCGGAGTTGGTGGAAGCTCTCCAACAAGGTGGTTCAATCGACTTCGATTTAGCCATTGCCACTCCGGATATGATGTCGGAAGTGGGAAAGCTGGGACGTGTCCTCGGGCCTCGGGGCCTGATGCCCAACCCTAAGTCCGGAACTGTCACGCCCGACGTTGCCAAGGCCGTTGGCGAATTCAAGGGTGGCAAGATTGAGTACCGTAACGATCGATACGGCCTTGTACACGTACCCATCGGCAAGGCTTCGTTCGATGCGCCAACATTGCTGGAGAACCTCAACGCGATGATCAACGAGATCGTTCGCGTGAGACCTGCCTCAGCAAAGGGCGTCTACGTCCGCAGCCTATCGATTTCATCCACAATGGGTCCCGGCATAAAGGTCGACATTCCGGAGTTTTAGACCAAACGAAAGAGGCGGGACTTCGCTGCGTTTGGATCGGCATCCGATAACCCGATTTGGCACGAGACAGTGTCGTGGCGGGATTTCCCTCTGGAGTACACGGCATCGGGGGGGCCTAGTCTTGCCACGACCGAATAGAGGAGTGGGATGACTGGGCGAGAATCTTCGACGAAAGTGCTGGTAACTGGTGCGACGGGGTTCATCGGCACGCATGTTGTAGAACAACTGCTCGCGAGGGGATACCACGTTCGCGGAACCGTGCGCAATATCGAGAAGGCTACCGCTGAAGGGATCCTCACCAACCTGCCTGGGGCCGAGAGGCTCGAATTGGTGGCAGCCGACCTCCTCGATGCAGCATCGTTTCAAGATGCGGTGATGGATTGCGACTTTGTTCTGCATGTGGCAAGTCCCTATGTGCTGGACGTCAAGGATCCTCAAACGGATTTGGTTGACCCGGCTATTCAGGGAACCATCGCTGTGCTTCGCTCCTGCATGGAATCCCCTGCGGTCCGCAGGGTGGTAGTTACGTCTTCATTCGCCGCGATGGTCGACTCACCGAATGGAACTCTGACGGAGGAGTCGTGGAATGAGGGATCGTCCCTGAAGCAAAACCCGTACGCATTTTCCAAGACCATGGCCGAGCGTGCTGCTTGGTCATTCATGGAAGGGAACGAAACCCATTTCGATCTAGTGGTGGTCAACGCGTCCGGCGTGGTCGGCCCTGAGCACGCTAGTCGTGTCAACACGACCAATCGGTTTATCGCTGACATGACGAGCATGAAGAGTCCGTTTGTGCTCGACCTGCCTGTAGCGGTAGTTGATGTGCGCGACGTAGCGAACGCACACATCGCGGCGATGGAAACCGAAGATGCTTCCGGCCGATATCTGTGTGGTGCTTGGTCCACGAATTTTGTTCAGATTGTCGATCAACTGTCCAAAGAGTTCCCCGATACTACTTGGCCAAAACTTCGCCTAGAGGGCCCGATCGGCACAAGAGTTATGAGAATTCTTTCCTACACGCAGCCATCTGGGATGGGTACCTTCTTGAGAAGCTATCTCGGAAAAGAGATCGTGTTCGATAACTCGAAAATTAAGAGAGACCTCGGCATCACTTTCCGACCGCTATCCGAGACCCTCGGAGACACAGTGAGGGACATGATCGCCTCAGGCAAGATCAAGTCGTAGAAGTAGAGCAAACCGCGGCACTTGGCCAAGCTTGACTTGATGCGCCGCTGGTGGCATTAGCTCGGCTGTCTTTCGGTTGCGGACGGGTCGGTTCCCTCAACTTGCCTAAGACGCCTGCACGCGCTTAACCTACGGTCCACAACTCCAACCTCGTCCCGAGACCGTCGGTGCTCACGCATAAGGATCTTTGATCCACCTACGCAGGTCGTTCTTCTAACAGGTTCCCCCTCGACGAAGCGCTATCTGACTGCCAGCGCCTCAAGGATCGAGATGAGGGGACCTTTTTCGTTAAGGAGAATGTATGCCAAGACCTGAAAAGGTAGCGGCAGTTGAAGAGATCAAGGAACTGATGTCAGGTTCGTCGGCAGTCTTTCTGTCGGAGTACCGAGGCCTCTCCGTTCCCCAGCAGCAGAAGCTGCGCAGCGCCCTGCGTGATGCCGGTGCGAGTTACAAGGTCGTGAAGATGACCCTGGCTCGTATCGCCGCACAGGAGCTGGGTCATGATGAGTTCGCTGAGCAGATGTCGGGTCCAACCGCCATCACGTTCACGGACGCCGATGCCGCTGCGGCGGCCAAGGCACTGGCTGACTTTGCTTCCGATCACGAGATATTCGTGCTCAAGGCTGGTTTGCTAGGAACAGACTTCATGGCGCCAGAGCTCGTTGGAGAGTTGGCCAAGCTGCCGACTCGAGACGTGTTGCTGGCAAAGATCGCGGGAGCCATGCAGGCTCCAATGGTGAAAGCAGCTGGAATGTTTGGCAGCTTCACCCGTGACATGGCTGGAATGATCGCTCAATTGCTTGAAAAGAAGGAAGCGGGAGATCCGATTGCAGGATCTGCTGGTGTCGTAGAAGAAGCCCCTGTCGAGGAGCCAGCCGCCGAGGCTGCTCCAACGGAAGAGGCTACCAAGGAAGTCGTTGAGGAAGTGGTGGAAGCCGCTGCCAAGGAGACCCCCGAAGTCGAAGCGCCGGAAGCGTCTGAGGAAGCTGCTGAAGAAGTAGTGGCCGAAGAAGCCCCTGTTGAAGAAGAAACTGAAACGGCTGAAGAGCCAAATGCGGCTGACGAAGCCGAGGAGGAATAACGATGGCCAAGATGACCACCGAAGACTTGATGGGCGCATTCGAGGAAATGACAGTCCTCGAGCTCAAAGAATTTCTAGATGCGTTCGAAGAGCGCTTTGATGTGACTGCCGCTGCCCCAGTGGCAATGGCTGTAGCTGGCGGCGACGCTGGCAGTGCCGCCCCTGAAGAAGAGAAGGACGAGTTTGATGTTGTTCTCACCGCCTTTGGCGATAGCAAAATTGGCGTCATTAAGGCTGTTCGTTCCCTCACGAGCCTTGGTCTAGCCGAAGCCAAGAAGGCTGTGGAGAGCGCTCCATTCCCACTCCTCGAAGGCGTGACAAAAAGCGATGCTGAGAAGGCAAAGGCAACACTGGAAGAGGCAGGCGCTTCAGTAGAACTCAAGTAGTTAGTTCGGCTTCTCGCGTCTGCATTCGCTAAGCCAAAACCGCTTCTGGCATCAGCATCAGCTAAACCCAACCCCGTCGCGGTCGCTTCGCTGATTTGGCTAGTCCGGTGATGAGCTTGGGAGTCGTTTCGGCTTTCGATATGAGAGCGGAGGCTGTTGCCTGGTCGAGATAATCGAGTTCTCTGGCGATGGTGATCTGGGCTTCAGCCTCGTTCAAGGGCCCGATTGCGATGTAGAGGAATCTAACGAAGTTTGTTCCCGCGTAACGTCCGGACCCTTCAGCGATGTTCGATGCGACCGATGTGGCCGATCGCCGAAGTTGCTGGGAGAGAGCGAACGCTCGTTGATAGGAAACAATTCGCTGACTTGGAGGCCTCGACGGCAAACCTGATGGCGTGCTGATAGGCAAGGTAGGAGTGGAAGTCTTCCATGTAGTGAAATGCGCCACACCGAACCCGGTCAGCCAACAGGGTGGACGCGAGGATGCGCTCCAGGTAAGTCGATGCCGGCGAGGCTGTGCAGGCTCAAGCAACCCCGGGCGGGTATTGACCGCGCCAGATCTGGGTGGAGAGTTCTGGCCCTGGCTTTGGCGCTGATTTCGGGCTTTGGGGTTGGCGGATGCGGATGCTGATGCTGATGCGCCCTTCGAACGAGGACCATTCAGCAGGGCACCTAGCGTTGTCGCCCCTTGACCCCGCGTGTAGGAAAGGGTATATTGCAAGTAACTGAATGTATGACTTCCGCACGAGACCGGGTTTGGTCTCGCTCGGACTTGTGTGCGAACGCATTCTGAGCTATCCTTCGGCGTTCGTACCGGTCCATTCACTCTGACGCCAAGGAGGCTCTCTTGGTATCCCGTTCTGTCGATCGTCTTTCGTTCGCGAAGATTCCAGACATCCTTGAATTACCCGATCTACTCGCTGTGCAGCACGAATCATTCCAATGGTTCCTAGACACAGGTTTGCAGGAGATTCTCGAAGCAGTTTCCCCCATTGAGAGTTTCAACGGTGCCTTGGCACTGGAACTCGTCGACCACACTTTCGGCGAGCCTCTCCATGACCTAGAGGAATGCAAGGAGCGAGACACAAACTTCTCGCGCCCTCTTTATGTGACCGGTCGGTTCATCAACCGCGAGACCGGCGAAATCAAAGAGTCCCCAATCTTCCTTGGGGACTTCCCGATGATGACTGAGAAGGGTACGTTCGTCATTAACGGAACCGAACGTGTCATCGTCAGCCAGCTCGTTCGTTCCCCAGGAGCCTATTTCGACGAGACTCGCGACAAGACCTCCGATCGCATGATCTACTCCGGGAAGATGATTCCAGGGCGAGGAGCTTGGCTTGAGTTTGACGTCGACAAGCGCGAGACCATCGGGGTTCGCGTCGACCGGAAGCGCCGTCAATACGCTTCAGCGTTCATTCGTGCGCTCGGTATTGCCGAGACGGATGAAGAGATTCTTGAGCTGTTCGGCCACTCAGAAGCCATAAAAAACACACTTGAGCGTGACACTGTCGCCAACGGCGACGAAGCACTGCTCGACCTTTACCGTAAGCTCCGTCCGGGAGAGCCAACCACAGTCGAGTCTGCACGCGGCATGGTCAATACGCTCTTCCGCAACCCAAAACGCTACGACCTCACACGTGTGGGTCGTTACAAGCTGAACGCTAAGTTCGGCAATCCAGAGCCCGAGGGATACGTTGCAGCCGAGGACGGACTCCTCAGCGACAACGACATCGTCGATGCTCTGCGCACGCTCGAGGCCCTTTGGGCTGGAAACGCTGACGCTGAGCTGTCGAGTGGATCAACCCCCGTACGCATTGACGACATAGACCACTTCGGCAACCGTCGCGTTCGTACGGTTGGTGAGCTGATCCAGAACCAGATCCGTCTGGGCCTGACGCGTCTCGAACGAGTTGTCCGTGAGCGCATGTCCACACAGGACGCTGACGCGATCACCCCACAGAGCCTGGTCAACATCCGTCCAGTGGTTGCCGCTATCAAGGAGTTCTTCGGCACTTCTCAGCTCAGCCAGTTCATGGACCAGCCAAATCCGCTTGCTGCATTGACGCATCGTCGTCGTTTGTCAGCTCTCGGCCCTGGTGGTCTTTCCCGCGAGCGGGCCGGGTTCGAAGTGCGAGACGTTCACCCGTCCCACTACGGACGTATGTGCCCTATTGAGACACCGGAAGGTCCGAACATCGGACTCATCGGCTACCTCTCCTCGTACGCAAAGATCAACAGCTTCGGTTTCATCGAAACCCCGTACCGGGTGGTCAAGAAGGCTCGGGTGACGAACGAGATCGTCTACCTCACCGCTACGGGAGAAGAGGACGAGGTCATTGCACAGGCCAACGCCCCGCTTGATGCGAAGGGTAAGTTCGTCAACGATCGTGTGCTGGTTCGTAAGACCGGCGGCGAGGTGGAGTACATCCTCGCTGAGGAAGTCGACTTCATGGACGTCTCTCCGAAGCAGATGGTCTCAGTGTCAACAGCGCTCATTCCGTTCTTGGAGCACGACGATGCAAACCGCGCTCTTATGGGCGCCAACATGCAGCGTCAGGCAGTTCCACTCGTCACCACGGACGCTCCGCTGGTCGGAACCGGTATGGAGGCAAGAGCCGCTCGCGATTCAGGCTTCGCGATTGTTGCGTCCCATGATGGTGAAATCACAGAGGTCACCGGTGACCTCATCGTGATGAAGACGAAGGATGAGAACGCCAAGGTTGAGTATAAGTTGGAGAAGTTCTCCCGTTCCAACCAGGGCACCTGCATCAACCAGAAGCCATTGGTGAAGCAGGGCGACAAGGTGAAGGCCGGCCAAGTTATCGCGGACGGGCCTTCGTCCGAAGACGGTGAACTGGCTTTGGGTCGGAACCTGTTGGTCGCTTTCATGCCGTGGAACGGTCTGAACTACGAAGACGCCATTGTTCTTTCAGAGCGCCTTGTGCGCGACGACATCCTGACGTCGATCCATATTCAAGAGCATGAGGTTGACGCCCGTGACACCAAGCTTGGCGCTGAGGAGATCACTCGTGACATTCCTCAGGTTTCGGAGGAGGTCCTCCTAGATCTCGACGACGAAGGAATCATTCGTGTCGGGGCCGATGTAGGGCCTGGCGATTACCTCGTTGGAAAGGTCACCCCTAAGGGTGAGACCGAACTGACGCCGGAGGAACGACTTCTACGAGCCATCTTTGGTGAGAAGTCACGTGAGGTACGTGACACCTCGCTCAAGGTGCCGCACGGTGAGGCCGGCAAGGTGATCGATGTCAAGGTCTTCCGTCGTGACGATGGATACGATCTCAAGCCTGGGGTCAACGAACTCGTCCGAGTCCACGTTGCAGCCATGAAGAAGATTCAGTCAGGTGACAAGCT
>Ga0114996_10009559_pt1 | contig 10620 bp, 13 predicted proteins | sample ArcticOcean_MG_C_4_FD_87039 | JGI IMG/M metagenome (GOLD analysis project Ga0114996, IMG submission 87039) | Marine microbial communities from western Arctic Ocean - ArcticOcean_MG_CB4_134 | ecosystem: Environmental > Aquatic > Marine > Oceanic | place: Arctic Ocean: Canada Basin | collected... | reverse complement strand
TCGGATGAATAATACAATTAATAAAAACGTCATATATCAGAACTTAGACTATAGCGATTTGAATAAAATGAAGAATTATTTAAGAGCAGATAAAAAGTTTGATGGCAAAGAACTTAAGGTTATTTTATCTAAGGGTGTCGGCAAAATATTTATCGACAAGGTTTGTATAGATGATTCGCTGGCGAATTTAATTAATGAATATGCAATTGCATTTAATAAATCTAGACAAACTTCGTATAAATTATGTTTCTCGGATTAGATGTCGGAGCGTCCTACGCAAAACTAGTTGTTATTGACGCAAACAACAAAATAATGCATAGCAGAAGGGAATTAATGCCACCGTTGAATATTGATAACAATATTGCCGAATGTAACATAAATAAAATAATACAGACAGTTCACGGCTTAATCTCATCAATAGACGAAAGTATTAAAAATAAGATTAAACGCATAGCAGTTACAGGGCAAATGCATGGGATACTTTTGGTAGATGAAAAAAATGTCCCATTGACTAATTTTATCAGTTGGCAAGATAATAGGTCAACCGAACCATTAAATAACAATGGTACCTATTTATCTTTTCTCAAAAGAAATTTATTGAAATATAGGGGGATCACGGGAACAGAAATTCGACCGGGCATGATGGGTCCCATCCTATTTTGGCTGCGGTATAATTATAGCCAAATTTTTAGCTCTAAAAAAGTTAAAGCAACATTTCTCTCTGATTATATTGTTAGCCTATTAACAGATACCAGCCCCGTATGTGACCCTACTAATGCAGCTGGTTCCGGTATTTATGATATCAAATCTAATAAATGGATTGAAGATTATTTTTCATTAACTGGAATACCAAAAGATGTTTTGCCTGATGTAGTGAAATCAAATACTATAGTTGGAGAGGTCAATAGTATGGCAACTCATTTTTTAGGAATAAAAGAGGGCGTTTCCGTTGTCTCTTCATTCGGGGATTATCAAACAGCAATCCATGCTTCAGAAATAGATAAGAAATCTATTTCGATCAATATAGGCACGGGCTCTCAAGTTAGTTTCTTGATTGATAAATTTGAAGAATCTAAAAAATATGAGATCAGGCCCCATGTAAATAATCTTTATACAAAATGTTTTTCCGGGCTCCCGGGCGGCAGATATATAGAATTATTTGAGTCGTTTGTAAATAATGTATATCAAATTAATAGATCGACTGAACATAATTTTAAAGTTGAGGGGTTGCGTCTCACTTTGGTTGACTCCTTAGTAGATAATTATTATAATGCATATCAAAAACTATTGACGACAAGAGAGAAATTAAAAGTAAACAGTATTATTTTAAGTGGCGGGGTAGGCAGGAAAAGCGCTCTGGTACAACAGGCTATAAAAAATAAATTTAATCTTAAAGTAGTATTGCCGAAATCCGTGAATGATGCTGCCTACGGCGTCGCACTTTTATCAAAAAACGCATAAAGTTTATGAGTGATTATTATTTCATTTTACAGGAGATGAGCGGTTTAAGAACTTACATCCCTCTTATTAGGGAGTTCAACCTCCTAGGAGCAAGGTCTTCTTTTATAGTTTACCCTAAAGAGAAGTACAACTCTCCCCACAAGCATAAAGAATATTTAAACAGGGTTTGTCTAGACGATAAAATAGCTACCATAAATTTTGACAAATTCAGGAAAAACTTCAAAAACAAAACTATTTTCTCTGTTGAAGGAAAAAGGATAATTGATTACGACGGAGGCCCTACTATAAACGAGGAAGAAAATGAGGTTTACTCCCTTCCCACCCAAATGGAATTTTTATATCATCATCAATTTCAAAAAAAGAAAAAATTTAAAAAATTATTTCAAGCTAGTCGAAGCATGTGCGACTATTACGGATATGAAGACGAAAACTTCTGGTTTAGCGGGGACCCTAAGTATAATGTAGAATTTGAATCAGCTCTTATAAAACACAAATACAACATAAAAACAAATAAAAAAATAGCGTTGTTCGTCCGGCCGGAAGACCCTTTCGAGGTTCCCCAAGAGGAATGGCACAAGGCTCTAGACCATTTGCGCCGGATGGATTTCTGCATAATTATTAAATCTCGGGGTAAGCATTCCATGAGGTTTGCCCCAAAGGCTGCCAAAAAAGTGGACTATGTTTTTGAAGATTATTCTTGGTTTCCTCATGACATGATGGAGTTAATTCATATTTCGGACGTTTGCGTAAATATGGATTCTAGTGCCTGCATGGAAATGGTAATGGATAACACCCCTTTTCTCAACTATAGGGTATCAGACAGGCCACATGTTAAAGCTTATGCTAAAAGTGTCGGTTTGTCCGAAAGGGTCAATAATTTTATTTACGACTACGGTTTCTGCAAAGATAACGAAGAATTTCTTGATTTCGAAGACTTTAAGAAACAAATTGAATACCTTATTGAAGAGGATCATTCTCAAGAATTTTCGAGAATAAAAGATGAATATTTTTTTGACAAAAGGGAGACTTTGCACAATATTATATTAAACATTTAATGAATGTCTATATAACAGTTAGAAAAGGCTCTGTAAGAGTTCCTGACAAGAACATAAGGCCATTCGCCGACTCTTCGCTGTTGCAGCATAAGATAGAAGTTCTAAAACGCTCTCAAGAGGTAGGCGACATTCTAGTTACTTCTGATTGCGAAAAATCTCTTGACATAGCGAAAAACTTGGGTTGCTTAATCGATAAAAGACCCGAGCATCTTTGCTCCTCGAAAACAAGACCTAAAGATTTGTTCCGATACCTTTCATGCCTCGAAATGATAATAGAGTCAGGGCCAGTGCTTTTTGCTAGCGTTTGTTACCCATTGATGACAAGCGAAACTTACGATGAGATGATTCGTCACTACAGCAAAAATTATTTAGAAGATATGGGCTCTATAAATTATATTTCTTCTCTCGCGGGTTGTCACCCCGTTAGAGAAAACCTTTGGGAAAGAGGGTCCTATCAGGTGGGGAACAAGGCTATTAACTATGTTCCGGGCCAACACCCAGCAAGCCAAGATTTGCCTGATATAGTTTCAATAGCGCATGGAAGTGTCATAACATCATGTGATACCTTGGGTAAGGGGGATTTAGTTGGGGAATTTCCCGAATTTTTTGATTTGCCCAAATATGAATGCATAGACGTAGACGAAGAAGAAGATTTTGTAGTAGCGGAACAATTATATAAATACCTTAAAAAATGAGTAAAGCAATAGTGATAGGCGGAGCCGGTTTCATTGGAAGCAATTTAGTCGACTATATTATAGACAATAAATCTTACGACGAGGTTGTAGTTGTAGACGACATGAGCACCGGTCGAGAAGAAAACCTGAACGATAAAGCTTTTCATTATCGTTGTGATTTCGGAGACACTGAACTATACTGCGAAGAATTTTCTGACGCTGATGTAGTTTTTCACTTAGCGGCTAAAGCTAGGGTGCAACCATCCATACAAGATCCGGTTTCTTTTAATAGTGTCAACGTTCACTCTTTGGTCAAGCTTCTAAAAGGGTGTGTCGATAAAGGGGTTAAAAATTTCGTTTTCAGTAGTTCTTCTTCTGTTTATGGAGATACAGAAAAATTTCCGACTCCAGAAACCGCCAAACTTATGCCAATGAGCCCTTATGGGCTTCAAAAATTAATAGGGGAACAGTACTGCAAGCTGTTTTCTCAAATTTATAATATTAATACTTGTTGTTTGAGGTATTTTAATGTTTATGGAGAAAGGATGTTAAACGAAGGAGCTTATTGCTTGGTAATGGGAGCTTTCGATAAGCTCAAAAGGGAAGGCAAGCCGTTGACTATTTATGGAGATGGTAGTCAACTCAGAGATTTCACTTATGTAAAAGATGTAGCTAAGGCTAATGTTTTAGCGGCTGAATATATATCTACCCCAAGGTCGCCCGTCCCATACACTGTATGTGGCGAAATATTCAACATAGGAAACAGCGACAACCGGTCTATCCAGCAAATAGCAGATATCTATGGCGGTCCATTTGAGTATTTGCCCGCAAGACTTGAGCCTTTTAAAACTTTGGCGGATAATTCTGAAGCTAGGAATGTTCTAAAATGGCGACCCTCTATGGATGTCGAAGTTTGGCTTAAAAAACACTTATCAGATGCAGTTTGATTTTAAAGGTTTCAATTGGGGCAGGTTTGCAGAATCATCTCTGCCTTGGGAGCTTGAGCAAGGGGTATATGACTCCTTAAGCAGAATAAAAGAAAATGATATCGTAGTTGATATAGGAGCCGGAGTTGGGATAATCCCTTGGGGCATCTTAACTAACGGGAAGAACCCTAAAAGAATCCATATGGTTGAACCCTACCCTCCCAACTATTACATTTTAGAAGAAAATATTAAAACCTTAGAAAGAGCTTTCCCGGGTATCGCAAGACCACCAACGCATACCTGTTCTATCATCAAAGAGTCTATCTCTGGCAAAGACGGACCACATCAAATAAGTTGGGGATACAATCCAATTGTAAGTTCATTAAGATTTAAAACCTTGCAGAGAGAATATTTCGACAGAATTGATTTTCTTAAAATTGATATAGAAGGAGACGAGTATCATATTTTCGAAAAAGAAAACTTAGATTTTATTAACAACAACACCGGAATAATACATTGTGAATTCCATCTTCAGATAGGAGGGGGACCAAACAAAAAAGAGGACCTAAAGGAAAAATTTAGACACTTTAGAGATAATATTTTACCTCAAATAAATAAAGAATTCGATATCCTTGCAGTGTGTGGGACTCACATAAAATGGGATTTATATAATGAGCATTTCTTAGATCACTACAACTGTGTGATATTTATTTTTGACGATAAGCCGATTATTTCCTGAAATTATGATAAAAGTATGCCAATCCAAACCTTACGTTGACTTAAAAGACTACGCGTTTCTCAAAAGCAGCTTCGAAGACAACTGGATAACCGAAGGACCCAAGTCTAAAGAATTTATAGAAAAAATTTGCAAAATAACAGGCACTAAATACGGAGTTCTAGCTCCCAACGGAACGCTAGCTCTATATTTGGCCTTGCGAGCTCTTGGAATTGGTCCCGGCGATAAAGTTATAGTTCCTAATTTCACCTTTATAGCTTCCGCCAATGCTGTAGAAATGACAGGAGCCATCCCCTTATTTGTGGATATAGACATAAACAATTTACAAATTGATTTATCAAAATGTTATGATTTATTAAATAGAAAGCCAAAAGCCATTATGCCTGTACCTCTTTATGGGCTTGCTCCCGACATGAATGAAATCAAAAATTTCGCAAAAGAAAACAATTTATTAATGATAGAGGACTCCGCTCAAGCTTTAGGGGTAGAATGGGACGGGCAGCCTTGCGGTAGTTTTGGGGATGTAGCTTGCTTTTCTTTTTTTGCCGACAAGTCAATAACTACAGGTGAAGGAGGTTTTGTCGCAACAAACGACGCTAAAATTTATGACAAACTTTTATACCTTAGGAATCAAGGTAGAATAAATAGAGGGTCTTTTGTTCACCCGGAAATTGGCTATAACTTTAGACTGACCGACTTGCAAGCTTCTCTAAGCTTAAGTCAGTTAGAAAAATTTGAAGAAATTAAATCAAAAAAAATAAAAATATTCGAAAGATACTGCGAGCTTTTAAAAAATGTTAAAGAAATAGAAATCTTGACGCCTGAAAAAAAAGTCACATCTTATATTCCGTTTAGGACTATTCTTATGACCAAAAACAATAAAGCTAAAGATTTAATGGATTACATGTCTAACCTTGGTATAGAAAGTAGAACTACTTTTTTCCCTCTCCATAAACAGCCTTGTTACCGAGAACTAGCTCAAAAACAATTTTTTCACCATAACCAACTGGAAATGGAAGAAGCCTTACGAAATTCTGTAAACGCTTATGAAAGAGGTGTTTGTTTACCATCCTACCCTTCTTTGGAAGACGACAAAATACAATATGTTTGTAAAACTATAAAATCTTATTATAATATGACAAGGTAATGGAAAAAATATATTCTAAAATCAATAAGGATAAACTCTTGCATGCGATTCATCGCTTCGATGATTTCGACGGTCGACAAAACATTTCACCCGACGAACAGTTCCTGCAATTAGCCACCATACAAAATGAAAAAGGAGTAAAATATAAACCCCATATGCACATATGGAAAGATGGGGAAGATAAAATAATAGCTCAAGAATCTTGGATTGTAGCTCAAGGTAAAATAAGGGTATATTATTACGATACGGACAAAACGCTTATTTCCACTTCCGACCTTGAGCAAGGCGACTGCTCAATAACCTATGAAGGCGGACATACTTACGAAAGTTTGGAAAAAGACACTCTGGTTTACGAGAATAAAATTGGCCCCTACAAAGGGCAAGAAAACGATAAAATTCTTATTTAAAATGGAGAAAAAGAAAGCATTTATAACTGGGATAAGCGGGCAAGACGGAAGCTATTTAGCTGAGCTACTCTTAGAAAAAGACTACGATGTATTCGGAATAGTAAGAAGGCTGTCTTATAGCGAAGGGCAAAATATTAGATTTGCCCATATAAAAAACGAGCTAAACATAGAATTTGGCGACTTATTGGATCCGTCGTCGCTCTACAGGATGATGAGCCTTGTCAGGCCAGATGAAATATATAATTTGGCCGCTCAGAGCCATGTCAGAGTTAGTTACGATGTCCCCCAGTTTACCATACAAACGAATGTAGTTGGGACTCTTAATCTATTGGAAGCTTATCGCAGTGTTTGCCCTAAAGCCAAATTTTACCAAGCAAGTTCATCGGAAATGTTTGGTAATGAAATAGACGAAGATGGTTTTCAAAGGGAAACAACAGCAATGAAACCGGTCAGTCCCTACGGTTGCTCTAAGCTCGCTGCATACTGCATTGTTAGGAACTATAGAAACTCATATAATCTTTTTGCTAGCAACGGCATATTGTTCAATCACGAAAGCCCCAGAAGAGGAGCGAGTTTTGTCACAGCTAAAATAGCTAGAGCCGCGGCAGCAATTTCCAAAGGGCTTCAAGACAAGCTCGTCTTAGGCAACCTTGACGCTTATCGAGATTGGGGGCACTCGAAGGATTACGTTAAAGCAATGCATTTAATTACGCAGCATCATGAACCGGATGAGTTTGTTATATCCTCTATGGAAACTAATTCCGTTAGAGATTTCTGTAAAGCCGCTTTTAATAAAGTCGGATTAGATTATTCGAAATATGTCGAGCAAGATCCGAAATTCATGAGACCAGAAGAACTTGCTAGATTGAAAGGAGACTCCACCAAAGCTAGAAAAGCTTTAGACTGGGAACCGGAATACGACTTCAATTCCCTTGTCGAAGATATGGTCTCTCACGAGTTGGAACAATTAAATGGAAGCTAAACAAGATGACTCAATACTTTTCTTGGGTAAGCAATCAGACATATATTGCGAGCAAGCCCTGAGATTATGCGAGCATAGTTTCTCTCGAGTTACTTCCTGTATTGGAAATCCTTATGGGGAACCTTTGCCCGACAAAGCTCTCGAGTGGGAAGGGGATTATATTATATCGTATTTAGGTAGATGGATTCTCCCTGAAGAAGTTTTAAGCAAGGCTTTAAATGGCGCGATTAACTTTCATCCGGCTCCCCCAGAATACCCGGGAGTAGGTTGCGTTAATTTCGCTTTATATGATGAGGTTAAGGAGTATGGCGTAACTTGTCATCACATGGCTCCCGAAGTCGATACTGGAGAAATAATTGAAGTTAAAAGATTTGATGTTTTTGATTATGATAATGTTCAATCTGTTATCGACAAAGCTTACTTCTTCCAAAAGATGTTATTTCAAGAAGTTATAAATTACATTCTTTATAATAAAAGATTACCTCCGACTTCAACAAATGAGAGTTGGACTAAAAAGCCCACCTCTAAAAAAAGCATGGAAGAGCTTTACACAATCAACCCCAAAGTATCGAAAGGGGAACTCGACAGAATAATTAGATCAACCACCTTCCGCGAATGGCAACCTCATATTAATCTCCATGGTTACCACTTTTCGCTTGACTCTTATCCTTAAATGATTAACTTGACTGTCCATGGGGAAAATCGAACACAAATGCTGCCAATGGCTTATTGGGGCTTTTGTAAATCCTAGCCTTCTCGCTCCCTCGAAAAGCCCGAGAGTCAGAAAATTCTGGACTCAAGAAATAAAGTTCGCTCAGGATGTCCTAAGAGAGGAGCCAGATATGCGTTTTTGGAGGTTTCTGTACCATCAAAGACAAAAAGACAAATATCTTAATTCCTTATTATGGTTTAAAGGCGAAAAAGGTAAGAAATTCCTGAAAGAAAGAAAAAGTAGAGACTTCAGAACTTTTCTATTTGACTTCCCCCAGCCTAAGAGCTACCTTTTGACCGAGGACAAGATTGGGGACGATAAAGACTCTGACCCTGAAAGCGGAAAACGCTGGTCCGTTTTAAATTTTTTAAGGAAAAAACATGGGAAGAAAACCTAAAAACGCAATTCAAGAAGGCCTTAGCCCAGAGCAAGTTCTCTCAGCCTACCTAAAGGAGAAAGAGGCAGATCACTACAATTTCGAAGCCGATATAGATTACAAGGTTTCCACTGGAAGCCTTTTGCTTGATATCGAAACCGGTGGAGGACTGGGACCGGGACTCCATCGTTTTTGCGGAGTTAACGAAGGTGGAAAAACTTCAGAGGCTTTGGAGGTTATGAAAAATTTCCTATCCTCTGTGCCAGATTCCAGAGGAGTGTTGTTCAAAGCCGAAGGGAGACTTACTCCAGAAATGAAAGCTAGAACAGGGCTTGAATTTTGTTCGAGCTCCGAAGATTGGCATGATGGAAACTGTTTTGTTTTCGAGTCTAATATTTATGAAGTCGTTTTCGATTTAATGAAAACGCTTATACAAAACAGTAAAGAAACTGGAACAAAATACTTGTTTTTACTAGATTCCGTAGACGGATTACAAACAAAAGGAGATTCCGAAAAAGCTTTAGAGGAAGCCAACAGGGTTGCAAGTGGTGCAACAATCAGCTCCGTGTTCATGAAAAAAGTGGCAACCGCTTTGAACAAAAGGGGCCATATGGCAATTTTCGTAAGCCAAGTCAGAGCAGACATACAGTTAGACCCTTACTCTAGGGCTCCCATGAGAACCACTTCCGCAACAGGAGGTAACGCTTTACTTCATTTTGCCAATTGGATTTTAGAGTTCGAGAGGCCTTATAAAAAAGATCTCATACTGGAACATGAAAAAGACGCGCCCGACGTTAGGGACAATAAAATTCTTGGGCATTGGGCCAAAGTTAGCGTTAAAAAATCCCCCAATGAAAAAACTGGTTACGTATTGCGTTACCCAGTTAAAAGGGGCAGAGAGGGAGGTAAGAGCATTTGGATTGAAAAAGAGCTTGTCGATCTTCTCATACAGTGGGATTACTGTAAAAAGAGCGGCGCATGGATATCTGTAAATGAAGCCCTCAGAGAAGAACTGGCTCAAAATGATTTAGAAATGCCGGAAAAAATACACGGCATGATGAAACTGTTTGATTTTTTAGAGCAAAACCCAAAGCTTGTAGAATACCTTTTTTCCAAATTCAAAAATGTTCTCTCAGACTTGCAATGAGACTTTTAAATGTAAATGGAAAATTAGTTAATAAAAACGTCTCCAAATTCAGAATAAAATGGAATGGTAAATCTGCATCTAAAATTCAATTTAAAACTAAACAGTTCCTTGAAAAATACTGGAAAAATCATATTGTTTATGAAGAGTTTCCTGTTTACGGAACAAAACTCAGAGTAGATATAATCAATTTCACAAAAAAAATAGCAATAGAAGTCAATGGCGGACAACACTACAATTTTAATAAATTTTTTCACGGAAACTCCAGAATAAATTATCTGAACGCAATAAAAAGAGATTGGCAAAAGACAGAATGGCTCGAAATGAATAATTTTAAATTAGTAGAACTGGTCGAATCTGATATAGATAATTTATCTTTAGATTTCATAGAGGATAAATTCGAGGTATTAATAGTGTAATCAATTATGTGGGTAAATTCAAAATACCTCAGTCTTTACTGCATCAGCTTAATGAATGCTCGCGTGGCGGATTTTTGCTATTTAACTTTGACGAAGCTGGAACGCCTCAAGTCTATATGATTGCTGACTCTGATATGCATTCTCTAGCTTTGGTGTCTCACGCTGAAGGTTACATTGATGCAGCTAAGTCTAACCACATTCAGATGGCTTCAGATTCCTTAAAATCGTTCGCAGAAAACGGAGAAGAAGATTTTCCAGACGAAAACGACGAAAACTGGTTAGATGATCTAGACGAATAGAAATGCCTGAAATATATTCCCTGCCGATAGAGCGCCATGTTCTGAGCGGCTTAATAAAATACCCTAGTCTCTTTGCTGAATTAGATCACGTTATTACGGAAAGTGATTTTTTCGAGCAGAAGCATTATGTAATTTACAACATAATAAGAGACCTTCGAATAAAAAGCGATAAGATTGATAAGACTATCATCGCTCACAAAATTAGTAACATTGGAATATCTTTCATTGGAGAAATAGATATCTTCAATTACATCGAAAATATTTCTTTCATTTCAGTGACAG
>Ga0114996_10009558_pt1 | contig 10620 bp, 10 predicted proteins | sample ArcticOcean_MG_C_4_FD_87039 | JGI IMG/M metagenome (GOLD analysis project Ga0114996, IMG submission 87039) | Marine microbial communities from western Arctic Ocean - ArcticOcean_MG_CB4_134 | ecosystem: Environmental > Aquatic > Marine > Oceanic | place: Arctic Ocean: Canada Basin | collected... | reverse complement strand
CTGGTTGGCCAATGACTTTGTACGGGGTCATGAGTCCTCCGCTACTCGATTGAATGGTATTGATTGGGTGGTCGATTACAGCCGCAGTATGCCGCGCATGTCGCCAAGGACGTCCTGTACGCGCTCAGGGCTGTCAGCCTCTGCGTAGAGCCGGACCAATGGTTCCGTACCAGAGAAGCGTACCAGGCCCCAGTAGCCGCCTTCCAGGGCGTGATAGACGCCTTCCATGGTGTCGCGACGCAACACCGGCAGGCCCGCCAGCGTAGCGGGAAGCGCTTGATCCAGCATCCCCTTCAGCGTTGCGGGGCGCTTCAGGTTCAACGGCACGTCCCAGCGGTCGTAGTGGAACGGGCCCGTCTTTTCGTACAGCCACTCCACCAACTCCGACGGACGTTTGCCTGTCTGCACCATGAGTTCCAGGAAGAGCAGGCCGCTAAGAATGCCGTCCCGCTCCGGGATGTTGCCACGGAAGGCGTAACCGCCGCTCTCCTCACCAGCGGCCAGAGCGTCCACCTCCATCATCACGGGGCCTAGGTACTTGAAGCCCACCTGCGTGGTATGTACCGGCACACCGTAAAGCTCGCCTAGCTTGTCGACCATGCCGCTCTGCGTTTGCGACTTCACCAGCGGGCCTCGCTGTCCCTTGACCTCAAGCTGGTGGAGGCATAGGAGCGAGAATGTCTGCAATGTGGTGATGAAGTTGCCATGCTCATCCAAGACGCCCAGGCGATCAGCGTCGCCATCGGTGGCGATCGCCACATCGAAGTTACCCTGTCGCATGGCCTCCGCCGTGGGCAGGAGGTTGTGGGTGATGGGCTCCGGCTGGTCCATGCCGGGGAACAGTGGGTCGCGGTTCGCCCGAAGATCAGTGACCACGGTGGAGCCGCCGTTCAGTAGGCCGCTTATGTAGCTCGCGCCCGCGCCGTGCATGCTGTCCACTGCTATACGGAGCCCCGCGTTGCGTATGGCGTCTAGGTCAATAATGGAGCCAAGGTTCTGTAGGTACGCCGCCGCCGGTTCTATCTCCTCAAGGAGCCCCTGCTGCCGGGCCGCGTCCAGTGATATGGCGTTGTCGGCGCCCTCTCGCAGCACATCAGCAATGTGTTGCTCAAGGCGTTCAATGATCTCCGGCGATGCGCTGCCTGCGTAGTCTGGCTTGTACTTGAATCCGTTCCACAGGCCGGGGTTGTGGCTGGCGGTGATGACCACCGCGCCGCCCGCCTTGTGGTCCAGCACGTTGAAGCTCACCACCGGTGTGGGCGTGACCTGATTACACAGGTAGACCTTCACGCCGTTGCCCGCCGCAGCCTGGGCCACGTCCGCGGCGAACTCCGGTGAGCCAAAGCGAGTGTCGTAGCCCACCACCAGGCCGCGGTCAGCCATGCCCTGCTCTTTCAGCAAGCGACATACGCCCTCAGCGCATGCGCGCACGTTGAGGAACGTGAACTCACGGGCAATGAGCGCCCGCCAGCCGTCGGTGCCGAACTTGATGGGGGTCGTATTGCTGGTCATGGCGGCCATTCTACCGGAAGGCGGCGCGGGCGGGTATGGGGGAGCCTACGTTGTTATCCCCAGCAGCGTTGCGGCGTTGCGCCACGCCAACGACCTCCGGCACCTTCGCAAATCGGTCTAATTTTTGTACCGCATCGTCAGGATAGAGCAACGGCACGGACGCAAAGACGTGGATATCTAGCTTCATGTTGCTGCTCCCAAACGTTGCCGGATGTTGGCTGTTGCGGCCAGTATAGAGAGACAACGTCAAGCTATCAAACGGGGATAGAAAAAGCCCGCCTGTCAAAAGGCAGGCGGGCTTTTTAGTACGTTACCGTCAGCCTAGTTGCTGCTGGGGTCTTTAACCTTCCGCAGGTAGGGCTTCACTGTTTCCCAGCCGCCGGGGAACAGTTCCTTGGCAGCTTCATTGTCTACTGCGGGTAGGATGATGACATCCTCACCCTTCTTCCAGTTCGCGGGCGTGCCCACCTTGTTGTTTGCTGTCAGCTGGGCTGAGTCCAGCACCCGGAGCAGTTCGTCAAAGTTACGACCCGTGCTCATGGGGTACGTCAAACTCATCTTCACCTTCTTGTCGGGGCCAATGAGGTAGACGGTCCTGACGGTCTGGTTGTCTCCCGCTGTCCTTCCCTCTGAAGAGTTGGCGTCGCTAGCGGGCAGCATGTCGTACAACTTCGCCACACCAAGGTCCTCGTCCGCGATGAGCGGGAAGGTGAGCTTAGTTCCAGCTATGTCCTCGATATCCGCGGCCCACTTCTGGTGGTCCTCCACATTGTCTACGCTCAGCCCAATGACCTTGCAGCCACGCTTCTCAAACTCTGGGTTGAGCTTGGCGACGTATGCAAGCTCAGTCGCACAGACTGGGGTAAAGTCCTTTGGGTGAGAGAACAACATTGCCCAACTATCGCCAATCCAGTCGTGAAACTTAATGTCACCTTGACTGGTCTTCGCTGTGAAATCCGGAGCCACATCATTGACTCGAACTGCCATTCCTTTCCTCCTCTAACCTAGTTAATTGGTTGCGCCTACAACCTGCTCACCGCTCCTAGATGCGAGTCATTGGGAAACGGTGCCAGAGAAGCCGGCGTGTCTGCCAACATCCCATCGATTTGCCGTGGTCAGTATAGAGGTATGTCGTGAAGCCAGCAAACGAGTATAGAAAAGTGAGCTCGTCATATGACGAGCTCACTCTGTTGGGTTCATGTGCGAAGTGACCTGAGTCGTTACAGCTTGGCTTCCTTGCGGAGGATGCCCGCCTTATTTGTGCGCTCCCAAGGCAGTTCCACGTCCAGTCGGCCAAAGTGGCCGTAAGCCGCAGTCTGCTGGTAGATGGGGCGGCGGAGGTCCAAGTCACGGATGATGGCGCCGGGGCGCAGGTCAAAGTGTTTGTCCACCAGGGCCACAATCTCAGTGTCAGGGATATGGCCCGTGCCAAAGGTCTCCACGGCCACAGATATGGGCGCTGCTACACCAATGGCGTAGGAGACTTGGACCTCGCAACGGTCAGCGAGACCAGCCGCCACCACGTTCTTGGCCACGTAGCGCGCCGCGTAAGCAGCGGAACGGTCCACCTTTGTGGGGTCCTTGCCGGAGAACGCGCCACCGCCGTGCCGCGCCACACCGCCGTAGGTGTCCACCAGAATCTTCCGCCCTGTGAGCCCAGCGTCGCCGTGAGGCCCGCCAATGACGAACTTGCCTGAAGGGTTCACCAGGATACGAGTGGACTCGTCAAAAAGGTTGGCCGGAATCACCGGGCCAATGACGTGCTCCTTGATGTCTTTCTCGATTGTCTGCAGGGATACGCCGTCATCATGCTGAGTGCTGATGATCACCGTGTGGACGCGCTTGGGCTTCCCATATTGGTACTCTATTGTGACCTGGGACTTACCGTCCGGACCCAGGTAGGGAATGGTGCCTTCTTTGCGGGCCACGGAGAGTTGCTGTGTCAGCCGGTGAGAGAGCGATAGCGTCATGGGCATCAACTCTTCCGTTTCATTGCAGGCAAAGCCCACCATCATGCCCTGGTCTCCCGCACCCAGAGCGTCCACTTCAGCGTCCGTCATCGTTGTGGTGCCGTCACGGTGTTCCAGGGCCGTGGTGACCGCCGCTGAGATGTTGGGCGACTGCTCATGGACGCGGACAATGACCTCACAGGTCCGCCAGTCAATGCCCGTCTCCGCGTTGTCGTAACCAATCTCCTTCAGTTTCTGACGGGCAATTGCCTCATAGTCTACCTTTGCCGTGGTGGTAATTTCGCCCATGATGACCACCAGGTTGGTGGTGGTGGCCGTCTCACAGGCCACCCGGGCTGCCGGGTCCTGGGCGTAGATGGCGTCCAGAATTCCATCGGAGATCTGGTCACACACCTTGTCAGGGTGACCCTCCGTTACGGACTCTGATGAGTAGAGGTAGGAAGCCGCCTCTTCAAAAGTTGTTCCGGGCATTGGGCTGTACTCCTTCTAAGTAATGCTGCGTCTGCTGGTGGTCGGTCCGCCTATACGGTCCCAACGTTCCAGCTATTGAGGTACTTGTCCTGTTCTGGTGTCAGGGAGTCAATGTTGATGCCCATAGCGGCCAGCTTCAGCCGACCAACCTCCTCATCCAGTTCACGAGGCACTATGTAGACACCAGCCTTGAGATTCTTGCTGTTCTTGGCCATGTACTCCGCTGACGTGACCTGGTTGGCAAAGCTCATGTCCATGACAGCAGAGGGGTGACCCTCAGCTGCGGACAGGTTCACCAGACGGCCCTCCGCCAGCAGGTAGAGCTTTCGGCCATCCGCCAGCACGTACTCCTCCACCATGTTCCGTACGCTCCGGTGAGAGGTTGCCACGTCCTCCAGCGCGGGAATGTTGATCTCCGCATTGAAGTGGCCGCTGTTGGCCATGATTGCGCCGCTCTTCATGGTCTGGAAGTGGGCCATGTCTATGGCATTGAGGCCGCCCGTGATGGTGATGAAGATGTCGCCAATCTTGGACGCTTCCTCCATGGTCATTGCCTGGTAGCCGTCCATGACGGCTTCCAGGGCGCGGATGGGGTCTACCTCTGTCACAATGACGTTAGCACCCATACCGTCTGCCCTCATGGCGATGCCCTTGCCGCACCAGCCGTAACCAGCCACCACAACCTTTTTACCAGCCCACAGCACGTTGGTGGCGCGAGTGATGCCGTCCAGCGTGCTCTGTCCTGTGCCGTAGCGGTTGTCGAATAGGTGTTTGGTGTCGGCTTCATTCACGGCGATAATTGGGTACTTGAGCGCACCGTCTTTGGCCATGCTGCGTAAGCGAATGACGCCGGTGGTGGTCTCTTCCGTCCCGCCGATAATGTCTTTCAGCAGGTCTGTGCGCTTGGTGTGAATTTCCGCCACCAAGTCTGCGCCATCGTCCATGGTCATGTGGGGCTTGGTGTCCAGAGTCGCGTTGATGTGTGAGTAGTAAGTGTCTGTGTCCTCACCCTTGATGGCGTAGGTGGGGATGTCCTCCGCTATGGTGAGCGCCGCCGCGACGGGGTCCTGGGTGCTCAGCGGGTTACTGGCGCACATGGTTACATCAGCGCCGCCTGCCTTGAGGACCAGCGCCAAATTGGCCGTTTCAGTTGTTACGTGGAGACAGCCTGCAATACGTAGGCCAGCCAGGGGCTTCTCCTTTGCGAACCGTTCCTTCAGTAAATGGAGCACCGGCATCTCTCTGCCTGCCCACTCTATGAGCCGAAGACCCTCTTCAACCAGTGAAGTGTCCTTGATGTCTCCGCGTTTGCCGTTAACTTGCACGTATCCCTCCTGCTGTATCGATTGCTCTTTATCCAACGGTGCTCACAACCATCGTGCCTAGGCGGCGAGGGTGTGAGCGAAAACCTCGTATATCAAACGTCGTGCCGTGACGGCGTCAACTCCGCCACCGGTCCTGTTGACCGTGACCACGCCCTGGTACACCCCTGGCGAGAACCGTTGGTTGACCGCTACCTCTTCATGACAGAAGCGGCGGCGGGTCTCCAGGTCAGTGAAGTCCAGGAATCCAAGGTTCACGGCCTTCTTCACCTTGTACACATGCTCTCCCGTGAGGAACAGGTAGGAGACGTGGGTCTCCACCAGTTCAACGCCATCAGGAATAACGCCCTCAAGGCGGTACGCCCGAGGTTGGAGCAGCGCTTGTACAAGATTGGGGTAATCAGCCATTACAGAACACGCTTATTAGCCACGGTCCGTAGGTAGATTGTGGTCAATCCAGATGGGAGTGCCTTGCTCAATGTTGTACAGATGCGCAGAGTCAAACCCCATGGCGGAGGCCATTTCACAGGCCAGCCCGCTGCGGACACCGGCGGCACATATGAAGAGCAGGTCATTGTCCTTGGGGAGTCGCGCCTCCGCCTCCGTGATGACATCGTCCACGGGGATATGAATAGCCCCGCGCGCATGGCCGGAAGCCCATTCATCCGGGTTGCGTACGTCAATTATCAATGCCCCTTGGCTCTGCATCTCAGCGGCCTCCTCAACGGAGATCCGGCGGTAGGGCTCACCAGCTTCCTGTCGTCCATGTTCTGCCATCGTGTCTCCTCCTCCGTGCTTATCGGGCAGTGCCCGTTGCTTTGTGAGTCTCAATATAACTATGAGGCAGCTATGAAATGTACCTGCCTATTATTGGCTGCAAGCGTTCCCGCGTCTCGCGGGGTATGAGTTCCGTGGCCGTGATGATTGCGTTTTCCAGGGCATGTTCGCACTCACACGTGCGCTCCAGTCCCGTCAGCTTGGGTATGAGCACCCGCAGAGCCTCCTTGGACTTGGCAACGTTCTTGAGGAGGTTCCGGATAATCATCTCCACCGTGACGTGGGCTTCCGTCTCATGCCACACATCGTAGTCGGTGGCACAGGCAAGAGTGGCGTAGCAAATCTCCGCCTCCCGTGCCAGCTTGGCCTCCGGCAGAGCAGTCATGCCAATGATGCTTGCGCCCCAGGAACGATAAATCTGCGACTCAGCTTTGGTGGAGAAGGCGGGACCCTCCATGACCACGTACGTGCCGCCGTCGTGAACCTTTGCGCCCACTTGCTTGGCTGCGTCCGATAACAGCTTGCTAACGTCAGAGCAGAACGGGTTGCCAAAGGAGATGTGGCCCACAATGCCGTCGCCAAAGAACGTGTTCTCCCGTAGGCGGGTCCGGTCTATAAGTTGGTCCGGTATCACCATGTCCAAGGGGCTTATCTCCGCCTGGAGACTTCCCACCGCACTTACGGAGATGATGCGCTCCACGCCCAGAGTCTTCAGCGCGTAGATATTGGCCTTTGTCGGTAATTCAGAGGGCGTAAGCCTGTGGCCCTTGCCGTGCCGGGGAAGAAATGCTACCGGTACGCCTTCAAAGTTGCCAGTGGTGACGGCATCGCTCGGCTGGCCAAAGGGCGTCTCCAGAGAGACCTGCTGGACGTCCGTGAGGCCTTCCATCTCATAGAGGCCGCTGCCGCCAATGACGGCTATCTTTGCTTCAGGTGTGCTCACGCTATTGCCTCCGATGACCGCGCAGCTACCAGGCTTCGCAGGTCTGCTTCGTAAGGGGGTTTTGCCACGCCATGCTCAGTGATGATGGCGGTGACATACTTTGCTGGAGTTACATCAAACGATGGGTTCCGTACGCCTATGCCCTCAGCTGCGGTTTGTCGGCCTGCCCAGTGAGTTACCTCTGACGGACCGCGCTCCTCAACCACAATGTGGTCTCCATTGGGCATGGCCAAGTCTACGGTGCTGGTTGGCGCGGCCACATAGAACGGGATGCCGTGCTCTTTGGCTAGGACGGACAGGCTGTAGGTGCCTATCTTATTGGCAACGTCACCATTGGCGGCAACGCGGTCTGCCCCAACGACGATAGCGTTCACCTCACCCTTGCGCATGAGAGAAGCCGCTGCGGAGTCCACAATCAGGTTGGCGGGAATGCCAAGCTGCACCAACTCCCACGCGGTGAGTCGTGCGCCTTGCAGCCAGGGCCGGGTCTCCGTGCAAAACACCTGAAAACGCTTGCCGGTCTCCCAGGCCGCGCGAATCACGCCCAGGGCGGTGCCATATCCGGCAGTTGCCAAGGCGCCTGCGTTGCAGTGGGTCAGAACGCCGCCGCTGTCAGGCAGCAGTGACGCGCCGTACTGTCCCATGGCCCGGTTAGCAGCCACATCCTCTTGCTGGAGGCGCTGAGCCTCCGCCAGGAGCCGTTCTCTGGCCTCTTCAGGAGTCGCGCATTGACGAGCGGCCTCAAGGCACAGCGCCACGGCCCAGTGAAGGTTTACAGCAGTGGGCCGTGAAGCAGATAGCTCGACGGCCCGTTCTTCCATGGTCTTGAGAAAGGTGGGCATGGTGCGCTTGCGGACCTGCCGTGCGGCTAACGCCATGCCATAGGCAGCAGCCACCCCAATGGCGGGGGCGCCACGGACACGCATCTCACGGATTGCCTTGGCTACCTGTGATGACCCGCGCATGGCTAGCCAGCGCTGCCGGTGAGGCAACTGTGTTTGGTCAAGCAGCAGAAGCTGCTCGTTTTCCCAGCGAATGGGCTCTATTTCGGTCATTTGGGCTTGCCTGGTTCTCGTACGTTACGGGCAAACAAAACGGCCTCCCTCAAAGAGAAGAGAAGCCGTTACGGTAGGTACGTTTCTCCACTCTCATCTCCCAAACCAATCAATTCGATTTGCCGGAGTTGGCACCGATACAAGAGGCGTGAGCCAACTTGCCGGTTGCCGGGCTTCTCAGGGCCGGTCCCTCAGCCGCTCTGGATAAGAGCACGTATGCAATTGTGCCCATAATCGTAACGGTGGGCCTAGGGGGTGTCAAGGGAATGGTACGTACGTGAGCGCATCGTTGACGGGCCAGCCGGGGATTGGTAGCGTTACCCGTGAACCCAATCGCGTCGCATCCCTTTGGAGTAATAGTGAGTAAGAACGGTTTCCGTATTCTAGACAGCGATTTACACGTCATTGAGCCGGGAGACCTGTTCACCCGCTACCTTGACCCCAAGTTCAGTGATCGCGCTCCCACGCTGGAGATAAGCGACGTCTCCGCCATAGATACCTGGGTGGTGGACGGCAATCCCTTCCCCTACTGGGGTCGTTGGCCGGAGTTCCACCAGGCCAATCAGCGGCTCCGGGATAAGAAGGAAGTGAGCGCTTTTCAAGTACGGGCGTTCGAGACCAAGTTCAACCCGGAGACCACCCTGAAAGCCATGGACATGGAGGGAGTGGACACCGCTGTCCTGTACCGCACCACGGGCGGGATGCTGGGTATGGCAATCGACGGCCTTGAGCCCGAGTTCGCCCTGGCCCTGTGTCGCGCCTATAACGGCTGGATTGCCGACTACTGCAAGACTGACCCCACTAGACTCAAGGGCGTTGCCATGCTGCCGCTGTACGACGTTGACATGGCAATTGATGAAGCTCGCCGTGCTGTTAACGAACTGGGATTTGTTGGCGTGACCGTCCACTGTGAGCCGGTAAACGGTCGTTTGCCCTATGACCTTGAGGTGGAGCCTCTGTGGACGGAATTGGAGCGGTTGGGCACCTCTGTGGGCTTTCATGGCACCTCCACCGCACCCTCCACGGAAGACATCACTCGCAAGTACCTCCGCCATCCCGCAGGGCGGACGCTCACCCACGCGCTGAGCTTCCCCACGCAGATGATGGCCATGATTGCTGGCCTCACGCTGAGTGGCGTGCTGGAGCGGCACCCCAGCCTCCGAGTGGCGTTCCTTGAGGCCAACTGCTCCTGGCTGCCGTGGCTGCTCTACCGTCTGGATGACCAGTGGGCCAAGTACACGGACGCCCCTCTACAGCAGCGCCCCAGTGACTACTTTCTGCGCCAGTGCTGCATTTCCGTTGAGGCTGACGAGCCTGGCTTGCAGGAGGTCATCAATCGGGTGGGTGATGACAATCTGGTGATATCCACGGACTACCCGCACCCGGACAGCGCCTTCCCGCACTCCATGGACGAGTTCTTTGAGCAAGAGATTTCGGATGACAGTCGCCGCAAGGTGCTATGGGACAACACCGCACGGCTTTACGGCATTACGTCCTAAGCTGCGCCCCCGCTAGCAACAGGCACTTTGCGCCGCCTCTCCGGTACAATGCCTGCGATGCAACTCGTCTCTCTATCACTCACGGAGTTTCGGAACTTCCAGCAGCTCCAGGTATCCCTGCCTGCCGGGCTTGTGGTTGTTCATGGCGACAACGGCCAGGGTAAGAGCAATCTGATGGAAGCGGCGTACCTCCTGGCGGTGGCACGGTCATTCCGGGCCCAGGCGGATAGAGACCTCATCACGTTGGAAGCGGCCCAGACCGGTGGATTCACGATGGTTCAGGGGACTGCTGAGCGTGATAATGGCGGACCTGTTGACCTGCGCGTGGGCTTGGAGCGTGTGCAGGACGCTCTTACTGGCGAGGTCTCCTTGCGCAAACACTTCCGCGTGAACGGCATCAACAAGCGCGCATCGGAGCTTGTGGGCCAACTCAACGCTGTCCTCTTCTCGCCAGACGACATTGAGCTTGTATACGGGTCTCCCCAGGGCCGTCGCCGCTATCTGGATATGCTTATCTCTCAGGTGGAGCCGCAGTATTTACGCGCGCTCCAACGTTATCAGCGCGTCCTTACTCAGCGGAACTCACTGCTCCACAGACTGCGGGACGGCCACGCGGGGGAGACAGAGTTGGAGTTTTGGGATGACTCCCTCTGCACGGAGGGGGCAACCGTCTTGGCAAGCCGCCACCACGCATTGCAGCAGATAGCCCCCATGGCGGAGGAGACGCACCGCAGGCTGTCGGACTCTGAGGCGAGCTTCCTGGTGGCGTACGACGCCACGACGACGTTTGAGGACGAGGCGTCGATTGAAGTGCTACGACAGGCCATGGCTGACGCGCTGGTGCGAACGCGTCCCCGTGAGCGTGCTCAGGGGATGACCGTGGTTGGCCCACACCGGGATGACTTGCGTCTCTCCGTGGGCACCATGGAGATGGGGCGTTACGCTTCCCGTGGCCAGGCCCGCTTGGGTACCCTGGCGCTGCGGCTGGCGGAGGGCCGCTTTCTTCACCAACGTCGTGGTGAAGCGCCCGTCCTGCTGCTGGATGACGTCCTTTCAGAGTTGGACAAGAGT
>Ga0114996_10009557_pt1 | contig 10620 bp, 8 predicted proteins | sample ArcticOcean_MG_C_4_FD_87039 | JGI IMG/M metagenome (GOLD analysis project Ga0114996, IMG submission 87039) | Marine microbial communities from western Arctic Ocean - ArcticOcean_MG_CB4_134 | ecosystem: Environmental > Aquatic > Marine > Oceanic | place: Arctic Ocean: Canada Basin | collected... | reverse complement strand
CAGAAGGATACTGGGAAGTTCGGTTGCCTTCGGGAAAATATGGAGTAGAATATATCCATAAAAGGTTCAAGCCGATCAATAGAGTGATTGAGCTTTCTGATGAACTCCGTGAGTATGAGGTGAGATAATGTTTGCTGTTAAAATTTTTAGTAAAAAAAGAAGAAAAAATAATATTTTGGAACGAACAATTCAAAATCTATCTGATTTTCTTAAGAAAGAAATGAGTTGCGATGTTAATATGGTTTCCGATAATAATTCCATAGAAATGGTTTCTGGTAATTTAGATACTAATAATGGTGAGATAGTTACAGAACTAATGTTTAAAAAGACTATTGTTATTAGTGTTGAAGATTTAAATGATAGACAAAAATTAGATAAGTACGTTAAAGAGATTAAACATTTTTGCACACAGGCTTCTAGTATAGAAGATCTGAAGTATTTACCATTAAATTTCAGGGAACTAGAGAATGATAGATGAACAAAATTTGCCGGGGCCAGGATTCAATGGCGACCATATTGTTTATTCAAGCTTTTTTGTTGACAATCATATTGTTCAGCAGACCGCAATAGTTCATCCGAAAACATTATTAATTGATGGGCTTAGGAAGGTTTTTAGGAATGATTCCGTTTTTACATATAGAGATGATGAATATGGATATCCCCTTACTCCCGACCAAACAGGTTTGGATATAGATTCAGAGGATACTACAAAAATATTAATAAGTGATTCATATAGATATGAAGTTAAGTTTTTCCCGGCGATCATAGTTAAGTCAAGTGGAGGCTCTTATAAGCCCTTGTCTTTTAATCAAAATATGACTTATAAATACAGAACAGATCTATTAGAAACAGATTATGGTTCTAGAAAGATTATTAGCACGCCCACTCATAGGGTTTATGCAGGTCGTTGGGAGTTGGGGTTTGATTTAGGAATATATTCTGAAAGTCAAAGCGAATTAGAGGAGCTAACAGACATAGTGTCTATGGCAATACAATATGTTTTATGGAATGATCTTAGGGCTAATGGTTTATTTGTAAATATGGTAAGAATTGGAGCAGAAGCTGCCGAGCCTTATGCTAATGACTATGTATATAATACAAACATTAGTTTAAGCACTCTTTCAGAGTGGAGGGTGGAGATACCTATAGAGAATATTGTAGAAAAAATAGCTTTCAGCATTCAGCCTACTTGGCATCCCATTCCAGGGAAGAAAACAGAGGCAGACCTGCTATCTAGTCGATTTGATGATATAATAGAATTAACAGAGATACCTTAAGAGATTTATAAAAAATGAAACTACTAATAATAAATAATTTGATGAGTTATTGTAAGCGCGGAGGATTTTAAATGGCTAATATACCCGGAATTTCAGGCTTCATACAGCCTGGGGCTTTTGCAAGAGACAGAGTTATCACTCGTGGCGTCTCTATTCCCGGCGGATTAAGAATAGTTTGCGTCATGGGCGAAGGTCATAGATTAGAAACTATTGTACAATCTGCTGCGGGCGGAGGTGAGGATGGAGATTCTGATTGCAGCCCGACAGGGAGTGGAGATGGGCGATTCTTTTCGCTTCAAAACTCCCCCGTTATAAGCGGTAGAACAGAACTTAGATTAAATGGAACACTTTTATTTGGAATAGAAGATGAGATTGATGCAAGTGGATTTGGTTCAGCATTTGATTTTAGATTAGATCCGCTTACAGGGTGCGTTGAGCTACAGGGAGCATCAATAGGCGACCAGGATGGCAATGGTTATTCTGCAAGCAGCATGAATATCGGCACAGGAACATTGGTAGAGGAGGAGTGTAGTCCTCATTCTACTTTGGATATTCTTGACGATACTGCTCCTGACGAGAGATGGACCATAAGGTGTGTCAGCGTAGTAAGAGATGCGAATGGAGATCCTATACCAGGCTTGGCTACATTCACAGCCACGGGATCTACATCCGGCCTGCTATACGACTCTGCTGGGAGCCCAATTACCTTTCATAGTTCATACTATACATCTAACGACGGCGCGGTGTCTGGATCTTCCAACGAATGTAGTGATGGATTTGTTGTTGCCTCCGGTGATGCAAGCGGAAACATGTTCGGAAGAGGTTCTGTTGTATTGAGTGATGGAGATGCGACATCCGGGACTTCATCTCGGTTTGACATTCTTGGTGCAGACTTGGTAGAGTACGGGCAAGCTTTGGCTGGAGACTTTCTGTGTTTAGACGGATATGCTGGATACGAGATTGAGAGCATTGAGTCTGATGGAACAGATACCACAATAACCGTAACTACAGACAGTTTAGAGGGCGCCGGCGAAGGAGTTGGCGACTGGACAGACGTTGAATGGGAAATAAGGGCTATTAATCTTCTTATTGATGATGAAGATATAGCGCATGATCTTAGCGGAAACTCGCTTAATATAGCAAGCGAGGGGAGCTTTACAAGCGCAGACATAGGAAAGACTGTAGTCATGTGCCCCGGCAATCTTTTTGCTGGAGGAAAATACACAGTAGAGGCAATTACATCAACGAGAAGACTAAGGCTTCATCAATTAGATGATGATTCTTCTGGATTTCCTGATGCTGCAGAGGATGCGGCGCAATCAGGTCTTGCAGATGCAGGTCTGAAATTTTATATGTTGGAAGATAATGGAGTACTATTATTAGGAATCGAAGAAGGCTCTGTTGCCTTTGAGGTTGGTGATAAATTTTATGTAGATGTAAACTCAAGAGCCTTAGCTGCAGGTGATGAATTAGAGGCTGCATATATTTATGAAGCAGATCTTAATGATCCTCAGTTCTTTACAGAGGCTATAGACTTGTTTAACAAGCATGGTGTTCCAAGTGAGGATAACACTCTCGCCTTGGGCTCGGTAATGGCTATGGAAAATGGGGCGCCTGGAATCTTGGCTATGCAGTGTAAGCCGCCTGTTCCAAGAAGAACTACGGTTACGCTAATAGAGGAAAAGAACTCGTTAGGTGTTGGAGGATTCTCAAGCTGCTTTACAATTGCCGCTGGCGAGTCAGGAGACGCTTGCGAGGTTGATGATCTTAGATTCGTGATTCCAAGGCCGATAACTGGCTTACGAAATGGCAGGCCTGATCCAGACACAAGAGTTAACATTTTCTTTGTAAGAGATGGCGAAGATATTCAGCTATTTCCAAATAAGGTTAACTTCTATAATTCTCAATTAGAGTCTGATATTCAGCAAGGAAATTGGATAAAAAGCTCTAATAACGCATTCTCTTATACGATTGTTGATTCTTCAGTAGATATCATAGGCAACGGCGATGAGGGAGAGATTGATGAAGATGAGACGGGTGTTTACTTCACTACATCAGAATTTGATTTTGACGGAGCACATGTAGGCTCTGTTATCGTAATTACAAGCCTTGAGGATGCCTCTGAAGCATGGGATTCCAGATCTGCAATAACCGCTGAGGATGAGATAGCCTCAGCGCTTGGTCTTTTAAATAATGATGTAGAACTTGTAATTACTGCTATCGCAGATGATTCAAAAGTATATGTAGCAGATAATAATGCCGGAGAAAATTTATCAGGATTGCTAGCCTCAACTTATGAAGATATTAATTATTTTATAAAAGATTTGGAAAGCAGTAGCGACGACGCTTCTCTGTTGCTTCACAACGACTTAGTCACAAGTGGTGCGCTAAAAGAAGGCGATGGTATTAAAATATCTTATATAGATGAAAATGATGCAGAATATTTTGATACGAACTGGTTTAACGCTTTGGAAGCTTTGGAAGCTGCAGACGCCCAGATAATGGTCCCACTTCCATCTCAGGCTATCTCGTCTATTTTTAGAGCGACAGTAAATCATTGTGAAAACATGAGTTCTATCGCAAACAGAAGAGAGAGAGTCGCATTTATTGGTGCCCAGATGGGCGTTACAGCGGAAGCTTTGATCGGAACGGAAGAGGTTGCGGTTGAAGACATAGGTATATTAGAGGGTGTTCAGGGCGACGATCCAGAAGAGGTACTGGGCGGAAACGTAGAGGATCTTGTAAACTTTAAGCTTAGTGATAACTATACAAGTAATCGATGTGTTTACTTCTTTCCCGACGCAGTTGTAAGAAACGTAAATGGAACAAACATTGAATTACACGGATTCTACATGGCGGCTGCGGCAGCTGGGTACTTATCTGCAAGGCAGAATGTAGCTATCCCATTAACCCACAAAGCTTTATCGGGCTTCTCCCTAACAAGAGATAAGGTTTTCAGGCAAATTACTCTAAATAGTCTTGGAAATGTTGGAGCCACAGTTGTTGAGCCTGTCACGGGCGGAGGCAAGGTGCTGGCCGGAAGAACCACAAGTAATTCTGGATATGTTGAAGACGAAGAGATTTCAATAATATTTATCAGAGATTATGTTAAGCGTGTTTTAAGAGGTTCGTTAAAGGGATATATAGGAGGAGTTCAAAGTGCTGATACAAATGTTCTTGTATCTGCAAGAACTAACTCTATTATGTCAGGTCTTATTTCGCAAGGTTTGATTACAAGTTATAAAAATATCTCGGTCGAACAAGATAAGGTTGATCCGAGACAAATCAACGTATACCTGCAATTTACTCCAGCCTATCCTATAAATTACATATTTATAGACATAGAAGTTGGGGTTGTTTAAAATAGGAGAAAAAAATGGCAGATTATCCAAGCACAGGAACTATACTCGATAATCCAGATAATGGATCTAAGACAAGAACCGGTTTATCAACCCAGATTATCGTGTATGTCAATGGTGAACCTGTTGGCGCAATACAGTCTTTTCAAGAGACCCAGCAGAGAGCTAATAAAAGAATTTCAGAAGTAGGAACGGATGGTGTAATTGAAATTGTTCCACAGTCACCAGCACAGGTGACAATAACTGTACAAAGAATTGTTTTTGATGGACTTTCTTTGCCGGAATCATTCTCAAGAGGATTTAAGAACATTCATGCTCAAAGAATCCCTTTTGATATTATTGTTTTAGATAAGTTTACCGGCACAGGTAAAGATGCTGTAATGACAACTTATCATAATTGCTGGTTCAGCAATCTGTCAAAGACTTATCAGGTTTCTGACTATACTATCATAGAGAATGCAAATATAGATGCTGAATTTGTATCTTCCTCAAGAGGCGGTCCTGAGAAGGCGGTTGCACTAAGTCAAGGTGTGGCAGGCTCTCGTGAGATAGCGGGAAGAGACACGGATGGGGTTGAACAGGCCGCTGATGCTGGTGCATCGGGCAGACGTGGTGCTCTAGACTTCCCTGGACTTATCTCCGCAGCTTACTAGAAATAAAAGTTAAATACTAAAAAACACCATCTTCTTTAAGATGGTGTTTTTATTTCTATAAAAGAGTATAACAAATATAGTATAATCTAATGAAAAGGAGATTTGCATGGCCAGAAGAACTGCAAAGATTACTCGCCCTGAAGAAAATGATGAAGAAAATATAGAAATTGAGCGTGTCGAAGATAGTGATCTTCAGGGCGAAGACGACAGAGAAACACTGCTCAGCTTGGGAAACTTAAGAGATTTAGTCTTTTTGGGTAGGCTCAAGGAAATTGTAGATATTGAGGGATTCAAGTTTGTGGTAACTACCCTATCTACAAAGCAACAGGTTGATATTATGCATCAAGTTATGAAGTCTGATGTAGCCGATAGGATTCTTGATATAAAACCGATAACTGTATCTTATGTTATTGAATCGATAAATGGAGTTCCTCTTGAGGAGATCTGTGATGATGATAGCATAACTGATGAAGAAGAAAGACGATTATCTGTAGTTTATGGTCTACAATCCCTTATAGTAGAGAGACTATATCAAGTATATGAAAAGCTTGTAGAGGCGTCTGGTGAGGAAGTTGGCCTAGATTTTTTAAAAGAATAGCCGAGGAGCCAATCAGCAGGCTCCGCTGGAAACTATGTAAGGCTTGGAAATGTGCTGTTGATGACGAAAGATTCAACTACATAACCGAGGCCCAATGGGGTTGGTACGCCCAAATGTTTAATATAGACGAAGAATACCAATATAAATACGATTTAGATTTTCATGAATACTTGGCATCGTTTTGGAATTCTGAAGCAGTTCAGAGACTAAGAAGTATGCGAGAAATGAAAGAGGACGAAAGATTCGCTTCTGATGAAGAATTCGAGAGACAAATTGTTGACAAAGACTTCAGAAGGAACCATGAACTTATTAAATCTATTAAAGAAAAATATAAAAATACTAATTTAGCTGATACTAACAGAGATAGAGCAAAGGGCGCTAGAGATACTAGGATGCCAAAAGATATGTCTAAATTATTCAAGTTAGCAAGCAAGGAATAGACTAAATGTCAGAGAAAGACGTAACCAGAATTGTAGAAGGTTTGAATCAGGAGGATCGGAAGACAATCCTGAAGGCTATGTCGAGAGACCTTGAGGTTGTAGGGAAAAGGGCTGAAGAAGCAGGCGGTGCTTTGGGCAAATTTTTCTCACTTGGATCAAGAGCTTCTCAGATGTCAGATGAGTGGATGAAGGTTTCGACTGCTTTTGATGATTTAACAGGGAATATCGACGCATCCAAAACAGCGATTGACTCGCTAAGCGCTGGGGGCATTAAAAAAATTGCAGGCTCCTTTCCGGGGGCGAAAGCTGCGGCAGGCTTCCTTAAAGGCACCCTGGCGGCGAAAGCTGCCTTGGAGGGCCTGGCCGCTGGGGCGTTGGGGATGGCAAAAGGGTTAACAGATTTATTTGACAAACCCTCTAAGGACATGCGAATGTTTGATAATCAAATGTATGACGTAGAAAGAAGATTTGGAGGGGCTCACAAAGAAGCTATAAAATTTGCAGATGCATTAAAAATGGAAACTTCCAGCCAGTTTGCAAGAGGCATGCATATGACTAGAGACGAGATGGCCGGAATGGTATCCGCAACAAGAGGAACCAGTCTATCTTTAGAACAGTTAAATAAAAGTGTTGACACTGGTGTTGGGGTTACAAAATTATATGCTGTTGCGTCAGCTCAAGCTTCGGCCATGAACATAAGCCAGAGCCAGGCCGCAGACCTGTTAAATACTGCAATGAACAAGCAGGGCAAGAGTGCTCAAGATGCCGCAGAGATGATGGGGTCATTCAGCGGAATAGCAGAGAAGACAGGCTTAACTACACAGACTGTTGCTAGAACTTTAAATGGTGCCATACAAGGTTTCGAGCAGCTTGGATTGGCAGCAGACTTCGGTAGGCCAATCTTAGAGGGCTTTGGAAGCGTTATGGATAATATGGGCCTCGGTATTGAAAACGCAACTCAATTAACAACAACTTTGACTCAAGCTTTGGCCGGATTAACAACGAATTATGCAAATGCCTATATAATGATGCAAAAGGGCGGATTAGATATGGGGGCCGGTGGAGGTATGCTTGGTGCATCCATTGGCATGCAGGCTGCAATGTTAGATGCAGAGAAAACTGGAGATCAAGCAGCTATAAGTGAGCAATTGGTCTCTGGATTAAAAGGAACCTTGGAATCATTCACTGGTGGTGATATAGTTACTGTTCAGCAGGCAGCAGAGTCTCCAGAGCTTCAAAATCAATTTTACGTTCAGCAGCAGATGCTTTCGAAACAATTTGGTATAAGTGATCCAAAGCAAGCAACACGTGTATTAGATCTGTTGGCCGGGCTGGACGAGGCCACAAAGTCTGGAGATGCTGATTCAAAGGCAGAGCTGCAAAAGCAACTGGCAAATGAAATGGATGGCAGAGATAAAACATTGGGAGAGTGGGATAAGGCTAACAGACAACTAGAAATTCAGTCTAATCTTTTAGCAGTAATAGCAAGACCGTCTTTGACCGCAGCTAGAGGAGTTGCAGCTACGGGACTGAAGAAATACACTATACCACTCATTGAGGCTGGTGGCGCCGGATCGCACACAGCCGCAAGGGCGGCTAATAGTAAGTTGCCTGAATATTTCAAGAAATTAGGTCTTGAGGACGATGACCCTATACTTCAAACCTTGGCAGGCACAGGAGGAGGGTCCGCCGCAGGGGCTCCAGGAGTTGTTACTGAAATAGATGAGAAGCAGCAGCGTCAGCGTGCCCTTAGGAATATTGCAGTAACTCGGGCAGCTAAATTTATAGAGAAAGAAAAGAAAGGAAATGAAATGACAGTTGAGCAGGAGTCCAGGCAAGATGATAATTCGCAGGGTAGGCCGGTTCACATTACAATAGATCTTACCTCTGAGGCTAGCGAGGTTGTTAGGCTTTCTCAAGATACACAGAATAGGCTATCCGGAGGGGTGTAGTGGGGTGATATGGAATTGATTCAAAGACAAACTATAATATTTTTTCTCCCAATTAGCATTGAGGCGCTAACTGATGATCAGAGTCCATATACTGCATCAAAAGATGGCAGTGCCTTTTGGGATAAAAGACAATTATATATAAACCCTCAGAATATAAGCATCAGAGATGCAAAGATTATAAAGCCAGACCTTACAAAGGGAGGCTTCGTTGTTCAGTACTGGGGGGAACAGCTTCCCGTCATGGAGGTACAAGGGACTACGGGATCAGCAGGTATAGCGGGAATAAATGTTCTTAAAGATATTTATAGACATGAACAAATTCAATATAGGCAAGTCTTGGCAGACAGGCAAACTAAGTTGGCGGAAGCTGCATTGGCTGCGGCGGAAGCTGCAGCCTCAGAGTTGGCATCTGCATCTAGCGTTGGCGAAAGCTTAACTCTGGCTGCAGATATTCTGACAGGTGGGGTCTTTTCTAATGCAGTATCTGGTGTAAGTAATGCAATAGATATAATAACAGATCCATTTTCTGGAGGCACAAGCTTCGGAGATACATACGGCGGCTCAGGAACCTTTGCTACAATTCCAACGCTTGCTTCTTTCGCTACAAATGTGGACCTGTATCATCAGGGAGAATTTTTTAGAGGATTCTTTACAGCCTTTAATGTTACCGAAACAGCAAGTGAGCCTGGACACTTTAGTTATACTTTTTCCTTTACAGTAACCAGAAGAACAGGCAAGAGAGACAACTTTATGCCATGGCATAGAGAGCCAACAGATGCTGCTGGAGAAACCATGATGAGCCAAAAGACTACAGAGGAGAAGGGAGCTTATCCAGGAAATACTAATTTATCTTTTGCAACTGAAATTACAAGGAGGGAGAGTGATCACTCCATTGAAAGTCCTAGCGTGGGGTCTGTCAGCAGCGAATTTAAAGAGCCACCCCTTTCTGTTCAGGACTTAGTAAATGATACACCCGTAAGCAGAAGGAGTCAGGCTAAGGGTGAATAATTTTAAAAGTAGTATAATAGTTTAGCAAAAGGTGGTTCTGTATGAGTATTTCTCCAGATTTAAATATTTCAAAAAATATTTCTACAACATTTCAAAAGGTTAGAAGAAATATCGTAGAAGGAAGAGATCCGTTTCATGTATCCTTGGTTGGAACTGGAGCGTCTGTATTTTTAGATCAAAATCATGCAAATTCTATAACTCCAGATACTAGAAATATTGTAACAATGTCTCCTGAGGCTACCATCTTGGTTAAGAAGAAGGTCTTTTCCTCATTAAAAAGTGCAAATGATTTAAGATATATAGATAAGACAGAAAAAATGCTATTATGGGCTACAAAGGCATTGTTTGCATATAAAGTTCAGCAAATAAGAGCTTATGAGAGTCTTACAAAATTTGAAAATTTTTACGCTGAAAATCAAATGTATAGTATGAATTTGCTGTCATCTTTTATAAGAGAGGGGTCTCTTTTAAATATAGACAAGTTGGCATATACTGCAGACGAATATGCTCAAAAGAAATTAGAAGAATGGCTTGATGAAACTATAGATAAGTGGATGGATGACGACTCTGGAACGCCATTTACATATGACATTTCTACAGGATCATTTATTGGAAAAGAAGAACCTATAAGCCCATCGCCAGTCTTCAGTCCTGGTCTTCCAATTACTACGACCGGACACATTGCTAATCTTAGAACGACTGTTACTAATAGAGAATATATTAAAACATTATCGTCCTCTCAGTCTAGTGCTATTTTGAAAAATAAGAAAAGTGAATTCAAAATAGAGTATGAAGGGGTCGATGGACATGCTGCCCTCTTGGGCGAGAAAGAGGAGAGTCTGTCTGTAGGATTGCATACCTTTTTTGGTGATGTTGCAGATATAATGGGGTTTGGAGCATCTGCCGAAACTTATGATGCTATGAATGATGACATAGAGTCTATTCTTAGAAGAAATGCATTTTCTATAGATAACCAATTAACAACATGGATTGTTGATCCGGAAAGTGAAGAAAATTATATAATAGGTCCTGGCACCGGAGTTATTGAGGTTGCGATATTTAACAACTTCAGCACAACCACTAATTATAATTCGGCACCATCTTCGGCAAGCTTCTCTATGACATATCCCTACAGAGTAGGGACCGTCCTGGAGGATGATATAGAGATTGCTATAGAGGACGCTCTTTATGGCACCGTGGGTGTGTTGAGCAGCCTGTTGGATGGAGGCTTTGGATCAGAGCGCTTCGGGACGGTAGCTGGCCCTCAGGGAAACACAGTGCCTCCAGTAGACGCCTCTTCGGTGTTGTCTGCAGCTCTTGAGTTGGGCGGCAT
>Ga0114996_10009556_pt1 | contig 10620 bp, 7 predicted proteins | sample ArcticOcean_MG_C_4_FD_87039 | JGI IMG/M metagenome (GOLD analysis project Ga0114996, IMG submission 87039) | Marine microbial communities from western Arctic Ocean - ArcticOcean_MG_CB4_134 | ecosystem: Environmental > Aquatic > Marine > Oceanic | place: Arctic Ocean: Canada Basin | collected... | reverse complement strand
GGCGGATGGTGCCGGTTTCGATCAGGCTCACCATAATAGATTGCGCAAGATTGACGGGCACGGCGAATCCCAGACCAATATTCCCACCGCTTTGGGAGATGATCAATGTGTTCATCCCGACGAGGCGGCCGGCGGCGTCGATGAGGGCGCCGCCGGAGTTTCCGGGGTTGATGGAAGCGTCCGTCTGGATGAAATTCTCGTAACCCTGCGCACCGAGTGCACCGACGGTGCGTCCGGTGGCGGAGACAATCCCCTGGGTGACGGTTTGTCCAACCCCGAGCGGGTTACCGATCGCGAAAACCACGTCACCGACGCGGAGGTGGTCGCTATCGGCCAGAGTGATTGCAGGTAAATTTCCGGCGTCGACCTTTAAAACCGCGACATCGGTTTTGGGATCTTTCCCCACGATCTCGGCCACGAGTTCGCGTCCGTCGCCCAGATTGACGAGAATCTCATCGACGCTGTTTCCCCGTCGATCGGTCACAACATGGCTATTTGTCAGTATATACCCGTCGGGTGAAACGATCACGCCGGACCCGACACCTTCCGGTAAACGCCGCTCCTCGATGTCTTCTTCGCGTACGTTGGGCTGACGTGAGGGCGGCAACCCGTAAAAGCGCCGGAACATTTCCTCCATCGGATTGGAGGAGGCGGGTGCGACCCGCACGATCCGCGCGGTATACACCGAGACAACGGACGGAACGGCGTCTTCAAGAACATCCGCGTAGCTGAGGACAATCCCCCTGCCGCTTTCGGCTATCGGTTGCGTGTCGACTGAAAAATTGGCCGCCGGTCGATCCTCTGAAACCTTCGCGGAGGTGGATGCCTCCGCTTCCCCTTTATCCGCGAGAACGGCGTGGACGCCGTAACCGGCGGCTATACCCAAGGCTGCGAACATGAGAACTGGCAGGATTCTGAGTTGTGAATTTGATTCCATTGTGAGTGATTCTCCTAAGTTAAAATGATTCGGGGATCAGTCTCTTGTTAGACCTCATGTAACATTGGGGGTTCAAATTTTCTGTAGTCTTCGATTGAGTCGACGGCCGGGAGGCGGGATGGACGATGATTGGGATGCCAGTGATAACGCAGACAGCTGGAGGGGCCCGGTTCCGGCGGGCCGCTACCCGAAGTATCACCCCTTGTTTGATTTAGCCCGCCGTGAGCACGCCGAACAGGTCTTCTCGAAATCGGCGAACGGGCGCAAGCTGGAAGCTTACGCTACTTTGCCATCGGCCACCCTGCCCACCGCCTGCCCGGCTTACCTGGAAACCTCTATTCGTCCGCGCCCGACGGTTGATCGCACGGGATCGTGAAGTTGAAATTGGAACCCTCCCCGGGCTTGGTCCACATGTCCACTTTACCCCCGAGAAGCTCGACGAGCGTCTTCGAGATGATGAGGCCGATGCCCATCCCGGGGCGGGAATCGCCCTGCGCGTCGTCAACCGAGTGGGCGAATGGCAGAAAGAGCCCGGCACGTGTTTTCTCGTCGATCCCCGGCCCCGTGTCCCGAACCGAAAACTTGAGGAATTCCACCCCTTCGCTGTCGCGGATGCGGTCCAGGGAAACGTCGACTTGACCGTGTTTTGTAAACTTGATGGCGTTCCCGATCAAATTGCTGAGGATCTGCCAGATGCGGGTGGGATCGGTCTCCACCGCTTCGGGAATGTTGTCGGCGATCTTGGAGGATAACCTCAACCCCTTCTCGGCGGCAGCGTCACGCAGCAATTCGACCGATTCATCGACAAGATCACGGGGATTTACCAGGCGGCAATCAAGCTCCAACTGGTTGGATTCAATTCTCGATAAGTCGAGGACGTTATTGATGACGAGGAGGAGTTGGCGGCCATTCCGGTAAATGCGCTCCGAGCGGGATACGTCCCTTTCCGAGAGATTATCGTCGGCGTTGCGTTGCAGAATACGGGCAAACCCGATGATGGTATTCAAGTGGGTGCGCAATTCGAGGCCCACATTGGTCATGAAAAGGCGTCGTTCGGCCACCGCGACGCGTGCCACCTCGCGTTGTTGGATGAGTTCCTTCTCCAGCAGACGCCGAACCTCCACCTCTTTGTGGGTGATTACTTTCTCACGAATGTTTGAGCGGGTTCGCTTTGAGTGCTGCCAGGCCGCGAAACCCATTAGCGCAAGGTAGCCGAGCAGGATAATACCGGTCGAGGATGCAGCCCCATCACGGGGATAAAACGATCTTGCCGCGAGGGGTAATGCAACCGGCAGGGCAAAGGACCAGAATATCGAAAGAACCGGTGAGAGGGCGATGACGGCCAGGGCGAGCAGACCGGCGGTGACGAGGAGAAGCAGGGATACGGTATCCGCACCTCCCGGAAAGGTGTAGGCGGTAAAGGCGCCCCATCCACTACCGAGGCAGAATGCGCCGAGGTCGAGCTGTCTCGCCCAGCGGACCGCTTTTTGCTCTTTTTCGGCGACGCGAAGCATGCGGCCGAGCGCCAGGTAGCCGATGATTGAGAAAACCGCCATGGCAGCCATCCATCCCCCGAGGATCCGCAGTTCCACGTGGTTGAGGAGGGAGTAAGCGCTTACCGCGGCTGCCCCGAGGAAGACGAAGACACACCACCGGCTCTCCCGCATGACGGCTTCCAATTGGGCGGTAAAAAAAACCGTCCTGATCGATGCGGGCCGGGAGGGCGGTGCGTTATTGCTATCTTCAGGCATTATTTCAGGTAAAATTATTTTCCAGACCCTCGATTGCTGGCAAGCTCGGTTTTCGTGCCACATCCGCAAAACCTGTGCAGCCTCAAGACGCCGGGAATGAACCGACTATCTGATCTCCCCTGATTTAAAAGCCAGTAACAAGAGCAAATTTTCGGAGGCGCGAGCGAAAAAATCCAAGAAAAATCGAATTCATTTGACCGCGGAGTTGATAACACTGCAAAACCAGAGCATGAGCGGCTTGCAAGGGTTCCTTTGAGAAAGATATTGAGTTTCGGCTCGAATTATCGTGCCTGTCGATCAGGATAAGTATCTAGCTACGCTACGCTGATGGATGTTGCACAAGAAAAGTTCAACGAGGGCCTGATCGAGTTCAAACAGGGGAACTTCGGCCAGGCGTTTGCCCTTTTCACGGAGGCGACGCAATGGGACTCGGATTTTGCTGAGGCGTTCTACCATCTGGGGATCCTCTACGATCACCAGGAGGATAAGGACATGGCCTCCCGGTATTACCAGATGACCCTGGCGGCCAACCCGGACCATTACGGGGCGAAGGTTCAGCTTAACCTCGTGGATGAAAACGCGGGCCCGGAGAAGCCGGTCGTGCCCCTCTCGGACCAGGATTTTTTTGTCCGCCTGCGGGAAGAGAGCGGGGACGCCGCGGAGAATCTGCTGGCGCCGAAACTGAACGTCCGGGGCCAGCTGGCCCTGATGTGGCTCAATATCATCGCAAAATTCCTCATCATGCTGGTCCCCTCTTTGCTGACCGGGGTGTTTGTGGGAAGTGCGATCTCCGCCATGGGGTTTGGGGATATGCTGATGAATATTGTGATTATCACCCTCGTTTTCTACCTCATCACCTGGGTTCAGAAGCAGGGGTACTGGTAAGCATTGCGTGGTGGGGCACTGCATGGCGAGTTCTCTGGAGCCCGATCGTCGGTGTCCGTGCGGACCAACGGAGGGCGGGTTTTCTAACCCGCCGCGAAGCCGCTCAATGGCGGACTGGAAAGTCCGCCCTCCGTTAACGACCGATGCCGTGCGTTTCGCCGGATCGTGGCCGGAGCCCGGTTCGACAGAACTTACGGCAGGGCGGACCAAACGAATATGAAACTATCCGGCACCGACGAAGCGGTGCCCTCCACGGTGTCTGTGTAGCCGTCAGGCTGGAGGGCAACGCTTCGTCGGTGCCGCGGAATGGCCGTTTCTCTCAATTTCAGGACGCGCAATCCATCGTTCGCTCCGTTAACGGCCGATGCCTCCATCGGTCGACAATCCGCCGCGAAGTCGCTCAATGGCGGACAGGAAAGTTCCGCCCTCCGTTGACTGCCAATACCCTCCGTATCGGCGATCTGAGGTAGTGCCGGAGAGCGCACCAGGAACGAACTGGCGGAAAATTGCGCCATTCGGATTAGGGCGACGAATAACTGGCGAAATCGATGCGGTCGCTCTGGCTGTTCAATTGCTGCCACGAGTTCAACGACACCTCCTTGCGGGTGTTGGCCATGAAGTTTACGAGGGATTCGTCGTAATGGAAATTTACGGATCCGTTAATGGTGATATTCTTCCCCAGCGCAGCGCCCAGGAATCCATAATTATTGGGGCTGCCTCCGCCATTGATGGTAATATCCACGTTCGGAGCGTAAACGGCGGCGGAAAGCTGCGTGCCGCCGTTGAGGGTGAACGTCTTGACGGTGGAGGCGTTGGTTCCGTATATGACGAGGGACTCAGTTGATGGATTTGTATTCGGATCACCTCCGCCATGGCTGGTCCCGGACATAGTCATGTTGCCGTTTACCCAGATTTCAACGTTGGCGCCGGTTTGCACGTCGATGTCTTCGATAATGATATCTCCGGAAACAACCATTTTGACATAACTTCCGGCGGCGACGGTCAGTTTGGAGTTACTGCCCATCTCAAACGATGCGAGATCGTATTCGAGTGGAGCTTCAAAAGTACCGCCGGTGATTGTTTCGTTAGCTCCGTTGGACCGCAGATTGACAATCTGTGCATCCGTGTCGTCTGCGGGTGTGCCGACAAAGGCCCGCGGCTGGAGAACAGGGTATTCCCCGGTAAAGTCTGTTGCGATGAGAGACAGATCCGGATCCACTACGGAATTCGAGTCGGACAGTGAAACGGATCCACCGAGGGTCGGATCTCCGCCTCCCGTCTTGATTTTACCGTAAACAATTGAGTTGCCCACTTCGACGTCACCGTCATCAACATCGAGGCTACCCACGTTGGCCTTATCCCCACGGTTCGCGGTACCGTCGGGCCCCCCGAATGTGGGGTCGTAACTGTCAATGTTGGCGTTTCCGCCGAGGTCGAGTTTCTCTTTGGCGACGAGTCCGTTGACAAACACCGGCAGGCCGACGTCGAGGGTAACCCTCAATTGACGAACGGAGTCCAGGCCAGCGATGGTTTCAGCCTTTCCTTCGATTAACAGGGTGGGCGTCTTGGACAGGTAATTCTCCACGATGATCGATATTTCCCCGGCGTGTCCGTCTCCCAGTGAAAATCCGTTAACGCCCTTGGAAGCGTATGTGCCCGAGGTTGTCCAGCCGTTCCAGGTGTCATCTATAATTGCCCAGATTGCTTCATCAGTCCCTGCTTCTGCGAGATTGAACGCTCCGTAGGATAGGAACGCTTCGCTGGAAAGCCGGTACTCGTTGTGGGTAATCGTTAAGAAACTGCCCGCCATAATGCCAATCGCGGCGGCAAAAATAACCGCTACAATGAGGGCAGCGCCGGTTTCGGACCGGTGAGGGACATCCTTCATAGGTCGGATTCTCATAGGGTCAGGTCTTCTTGTTCCTCATGATAAATTCCGCGGAGATAACCCTCTGGGTGTTCGCCACGACGGAAAGATCATCAACTTCGAGGACGGCGATAAATTGGATTTTCTTGATTGTGTCGAGGTCCGTCGAGGCGTTGCCGAGAATATCGGAATAACCGAAGGATATACTCCCTTTGACATTGTCGATGAGGGTGTCATAGGGCGCATGTGCCGTAGCGGCCAGCATCCAATCGGCGGTGAGGGCGGCGACGGCGGCGACGGCGGCGGCGTCTTCCTCGAAGAGCGTCTCGTTCCCGGTCCTGGAAATTCCCGTAAGGAATGCTCCGAAGCGGTTAAATGAGCGGGTGTCGATCGTTGGCTTAGGGAGGGCCGTGAGGGCGGCGTCGACGGTAATGATGAGCGTAGTGCCACCCTCGGGGGAACCTGCCCCGGCAATCGTGGCGGCGGAAGGCGGGTCCTCATCAGCGGCTGTTACTCGAGTGCGGAAGGGAAAGTAGCCGGGGACGTTGACGTCCACGTAGAGGGCCTGGGATCGTGAGATTGGGCCGGGCATGGCGTATTGCCCGGATCCCGGGTCCTGGATCATGTTGGTGATCGGCTCTCCGAACCGGTTGCGCACCTTCACGCTGGCGGAGGAGAGGATAGCGCCGTTGTTGTCGGCATCGGTAACATTGGCTTTCACCAGCATGGCCCGTTCCATGAAGACGATGATGGTGATGTCTGCATCGTCATCGCCAAAACGAATGTGGTCGGCCCCGGAAACCCATCCCTCCTTTACGGCATCCGTGACGACGGAGGAACCGAGAAAATCTTCGACGATGAAGGGCGCCGACTGGTCGGCGGTGAGGATCTGTTTGAGGTCGGTAAAATTCACAGTAACGGCGGGAATAAAGAAAGTCGGGTCGTCATTGCTGATAACCTCGATCTTGGCGGTCACGGCGGGATCAGGAGGACCGTCAGACGGGGTTGGGCTGGGGCCTCCGAAATCGATCGTACGTCCAAATGCCTCGCCTTCCCCGACTTCGGCGATAAAAAAGTCGTCCCCGATCTTCCGCCATCCGGTAAAAGCGGTTACCGGCAGTTTGTTTCCGTCGTTAAATAGTTTCTCACCAGTGTAAGCGGTCTTGATATAGGTGATATTGCTGGTCTCCGTCGCTTCCTGGTAACCGGTAAATTCCTCGGTGTCGACGTAGCTGCGGTTCGTCCAGGTGATTGAAGCGCTGGTATCGTTGTAGACTGCCTGGAGGTCGTCGACGACCTCGATGGGCTTGAACGGTTCAAAAAAGTCGGGTTCGGGCATGGAAGTCGGAAGTACTCCCGGAGGCATCCAGTCAGGGGTGGTGATGGAGGGTGCTCCGGTGAAGGTGTGGCGGACGTGCTCCCCCGTAATGTTGTAGGTGGTCCCGGGGGCCAGACCGTGCGCCAGGTATACGGCGTTGTCGCTCTCACCGAGGATGCTCGGGGGAGCCGGCGACATTTCCACGGTGATAGCGGAAGCAATCGATGCACCCCCTCCGGTCGGGGTGAAAGTTACCATACCGATGTCCCCATTCGTTTCCCTGGTTCCGAGGTCGCTGAATTGCCGCGTAGGGTTCGGGACGTCGTCATCGAGGGAGAGAACCAGTTTTTCGGTAGGTTCCTGGGTATCATTTTGCACCGTGCCCTCAGCCGAGGCGGTGCGTTCGCGGACAAAGAGATCGATATGGTAGGTGTGCCCGGACTCGAGGGGAAACCGGTTGCTCTCAAAGAAGAAGCCATTACTCGGTGGTCGGGACACCTCTTCCGGCCATGGCCACTCTTCGGAGAATGGCCATCCCTGGGTGACTCCCGTGCCCGCGTTGACATCGTGGATCTGCACGTGGCTGCCCCAATATCCGGCCATTGTCGGGATCTTGATGCCGTACTCGGCGGGCAGCAGGGTGAGGGTGAACTCCCCGTTTGCATCGGTGTCGAGGGAGACTATTCGGCCGCCGTCAGGCCCCTCGGGCAGCAATTGCCCGAAATTTCCGCCCGGCGAGTTGAACTCAATGAACTGAATCCCGGCTTGCACCTTCGGTTTATAGATGGGCTTGCTGTCCTGGTTGCCGCGCAGCTTGATCGTGCTGGCATCATCTGCCGAATAGAAGCGCCCGTGGATGACGGCGGGGAGGACCCGCACAGGCAATTCTGCGGTCGAGGCCTGCTGAAGCGCGTGGGTGAAAACGGGATTCAGTTCCGCCGTAATCTCGCCTGCGAAGTGCGGATTGGTGACGAACGATTCGTCGTCGTCGGGGAAGAAATCCGGGTTCGCGACTTCCGGTGAGCGGCCGTTTATCCACACCCGATAGCGGCCGGGGAGGAGATTCCAGAAGAAGCGTATATCCTGGTTGCTGGCAGCCGGGGTCGCGGGGTTTGTGGATGGATCGTTTGTAAACACGCCAGTTTCGGGAATGCGATAGAGGTGCACGGCCGAGGTACGGGAAATCCCCTCTGTGGAGGTATCCTTGATTCCCTCGAGATGAACGGGGATGTCGCGAAAAAGAAATTGCCCGGCTGCGATATAAGGGTGGGTGAAAAAGACGAGCAGACTTCGCGGGATGTATGCGGGATTGAGTTCAATCGGTTCCGCGATGGGAGGGAAACTGCCGTCGGCTTCCGGAAAGACCATCATCTCCGCCACCACGTATCCCATCTTCTTCGCCACCACCCGGTAGGGAATCGCGGGCAGGTCGTCGAAGGTTACCTGGCCTTCGTCGTTGGTCAGTCCCACGCGGGTGGGGATGACCTCCGGGTAGACCTGCGGAACGGTGATAAGAACGATGATAAGAGGGTTGGGATCCAGCCCGGTCAGTTCGACATGGAACCCCTCCAATGCCTCGTTGGGGATGTTCGACTCTTCGACCGGGGCAGTCTCGATCAGCATATAGGAAAACGGATTGAACCCCTTCACCACGAATCTCAGTTTCTGGCCCTCCGGTTCGAGGAGAAAATCGGCGAGGTGTGCCTGGTCGAGGGATTGAAGATCTTCCGCCCCGTGCTCAACGGTACGGTAATGCCCCCATTTCGGGCGCGGGGTGCCGTCATCGGCATGATTGGCACTGAACCGGTACCACCCCTCCTGCATGCCGCGGAAAATGGCGCTGCCGTCCTCCTCCGTCGTCGCGGTGCGCACTTCGGGGGAATCTGCTCCGTTATCCGTGGTAAACCTCGAAACGGTGACCGGGACGCTTTCGAGGGGCAGGCCGGAGGTCACCCCGGTGACCGAGATAAAGACATCGAATATGGTGACCCCGGTGTTCGTCAGGGTGAGGGGGTAGATTTCACTGCGCACCTCGTCGGTGGCGAGGGTGACAGCGTCTGCCCTGGGATCGTAAGCGGGGTGGGTTACACCGACGAGGAAATCCCCGGCCGGGATCTCGGAAATGGTAAAAACCCGAAAGGATCTGTTTGGGTGGTGTGCTCGACCGGATCCCCTCCGGAGTCGAGGTCGAGGTCGACGGTAGCGCCCTCGATCCCGTATCCGCTGGCGCTGTCAGTTACGCGGCCTTGAAAGACTGCGCCGCCGTATGCCACCGCAACGCCTGGGGTGATGCAAAGGCAGGTGTAAACGATAAGGGAAAATGCGAGGCTGCGAAACGGGGCAGCGCGGCAAATTGGGAAGGAAACCATGATCGAATACGAAGATAATGTCGGACCCACGGTTGACGACTCTAATTCCCGACGCCTGTGGACATGGCCGCGACATTGGCTGGATGGTGCGCCATCGGTTGTCCCGCAGGTCGTGGATCGTGGAAAAATTCGGAAATAGGGTTTCCATTTGCCCGGAACTCCCAAAGGGTTGCCACCGACTGGAAAACTGAAAAGGAATTGGATATATTATGCCTGAAAGCGAACCAACCCCTGAGACAACGAGCGCCTCGTTGCACGCGGCGGCGCCCCTGAACCTGAAAATTACGGATGTCCGCACCTTCGTGGTGGATACAGGTTCCGACGAGAACTTCGTGTTTGTGAAGATCTACACGAATGCGGGAATTACCGGATTGGGCGAAGCGACCCTCACCGGGGTGGCGGCGACCGTGGCGCAGGCGATTCTCGAATTCAGGGATTTCCTCATCGGGCAGAATCCGGCCGATATCGAATTGCTCTGGCAGAACATGTACCGGGGGCCGCGCTACCGCGGCGGCCTCGTCATGGGGACCGTCATCAGCGGGATCGAAATCGCTCTCTGGGATATACTCGGCCAGGCGTTGGGCCAACCGATCTGGCAATTGCTGGGCGGGCGGGCGCGGGAAAAGGTCCGTATCTATCCCCATACCCATAGTTTTGACGGGAAACGCCTGGGCGGCGACGGGCAGATAGTGGAATACGCGGAATGGGATGGCCGGGAGGACCAGGTCCTCGCATGGACACGAGTCAAAGAAGCCGGTTGGACAGCTTGCAAAGCCGGATTCTTACCGACCCACAAGGGGTTCATCGACCCGCGTCGTACAATTGACCGTGGCATCGATCATCTCCGTGAGGTGCGGGAGGCGGTAGGTCCGGATTTCGATATCCTCATCGACGTGCACGGCAAAGCGACCGTTCCCATGGCGGTCGAGTTCTGTAATCGAGCGGAAGAGTTTCGGCCGTTATTCCTCGAGGAAGCGACCCAACCGGAGTCCATCGAGGAGCTTGAACACCTCCGGCGCCACACCAATGCGCCCCTTGCAACGGGTGAGCGGTTCGTCACCAAACACGCCTTCGCGCGGATCTGCGCCGAACGTCTCGTGGATTACGTCCAACCGGACGTCATCCATTGCGGCGGGATTTTAGAGACTTGGAAGATTGCCGCTCTGGCAGATGCTTTCGGTATTCAGGCTGCGCTGCATAATCCCCAGAGCCTGGTGAGTACGATGGCTTCCCTGCATGTATGCATGGCGGCTCCCAACGTCGTGCTTCTGGAAATCGGGAGCGGGTCGGAGACTCTTGGTCACGAATTGTTTGACGGGTGCAATATCCGCCTGCAAGGCGGTTATGCCCTGCCGCCAGACGGTCCGGGCCTGGGTGTCACGTTGAACGAAGCGATTGCCGCCAAGCGACCCTACGAAGCCAAAGGGTGGAAAGTAGTGAAATTCGCCGATGGGACGATCGGGAACCACTAGCGCGCGGTGGCGCCGCGCGCT
>Ga0114996_10009554_pt1 | contig 10622 bp, 3 predicted proteins | sample ArcticOcean_MG_C_4_FD_87039 | JGI IMG/M metagenome (GOLD analysis project Ga0114996, IMG submission 87039) | Marine microbial communities from western Arctic Ocean - ArcticOcean_MG_CB4_134 | ecosystem: Environmental > Aquatic > Marine > Oceanic | place: Arctic Ocean: Canada Basin | collected... | reverse complement strand
ATTACATTCTGCCCGAAAGAAAAGAGGTAGGCGGTGATTGCTTTACTCTCAGAAGGAGACAGGCTGAAATCAGGCATCTCACTCCATTCCTCATGTTCTTGAGGATTTTCTAGATAATCGGCTAAACCATTTGGATACCATCCGTTGGCAACCCCGTCCAATGTATCTTTACCAGGAGCTGCCCCATCACCGATACTATGGCAAGCAAGGCAACCAAGTGTCTTGACCAGAGTCTCCCCCCGTCCAATGATTTCAGGTCGTTGCAACCATGGAGGTTTATGGTTTTGGTAGGGCTTACTCATTCCTACAAGAAAGGAAGCAATATCAGCTGCCTGTTGAGTAGAAGCGGGCCCCTTTAGGAGTGCCGGCATTCGCGCATCACTTCTAACCTGAGATGGCTTCTCAATCCAATTGGCGAGCCAGCCTGATCGCCGCTTCACACCTATCTCATCTAGCCGCGGCGCCATCATGTCTAATTCCGGCATTGACTCTTCGGGAAATTTAATCCTAGGGTTCTTAGGCCGATGACAATTAAGACATTTATGCTGAGCAAACAAGTCTCTTCCCTTCCGATTCAGATCACTTTGCAACAATCTAGGGTCGTTCTTTTCATGGAGGAAGAGGTGCGGAGGGACGGACTCGGAAAGCCATTCATCAGAAGACCAAAAAAGTCGAAAGGTAGCATCTCCTGAATGGGGACTTTGGTAGAAAATCTCAATCCTATTCAAGCCACCTATTAAATCTAGAGGCTTACTTTTCAACCCATTAATTAAACCTTGAGCACTACTGACCACAACTTCCCCGTTAACAAACATCTTCACTGTACCATTTCCTTCAAAGCTGAATTGCACCTTGGTATTCAAAGGAGAACGGAGATACCCTCTCCAACTGCTGGAGAACCCTCCAGCAGATACAAAAGGAGACGGGTCTGTCCCCTGAGGCACATGTAGAGCGGCCATCCGCGTAATTCTATAGTCCGCTTCAAGAGAAACCGAACGAAGACGGCTCGTTTCAGAATCTTGTTTCTGAGGTAAGGGGCGAATTTCTTGCATCAATCCAAGCCCAAGCTGCTCCAGGACCGGTTTATCAGCAGTTACCTTTCTGTGCCATCTGGGGGTAACAATTTCCTCCGAAGAACGATTCCCTAGATTGAATATGGAGCCGTGCAAAAAATTACGCACAGAGGCACCGTCTCCAGCCCGTAAACTGAACTCGGTATGTATCTGCATAGCCGGCCTGAGATTCTCCAGCTTCAGGAAAACGGTTTTACGATCTGGCGATAGGGCCGACCATTCAACGATCACCTCATCTCGACCCTCCTCTCCATTCAGTTTAAAATCAGGAGAACCATAGCGTTCCTTCCATTCATAATTCCACTCCTGTACGTGAAAGTTTCCGGAATCAGTGACCGATAGAGGATCAAGTTCATTGGTGAATGTGATGAAAATCCCGTCCTTCACCGTCTGGAACGAGACTGGAAGGTGAAGCGGCTCTCTGGTCCTACGAATCCGGTAAAATCCACCAGAAGAAATCTTGTTGCCTGCCCATCCGAACATGCCAGCAACATAGAGATGGCCATCAACTGGATGAAACTGACCTCTCATTATTCCTGTTTCAAAATCTAAGGGTAACCGAGTCAGGGCTCCTTGCATTTTACCGTCTACTTCCTCTGTCATAACCAGGTCAATCTTGCCCATACCGTAAGAAAGACTGAGCATCCTCTCTTTTATTTGAGGCCAAGAAGGTGAGGCCGTCCATACCAAAGTACTCGGGGATCGATCGATAACTGGATGGATCCAAAGTAGTGGGTCGGAGTACTCAGTAGGGCGCACATTCTGATGAAAGGACCACATATATCCGTAGAAACCACCAGGCTCGAGTATGTTAATCCGGTTAGCGGGGATCCAGTGTCCCTGTTGATCCGTGCTTACAAATTTCCCGTCAGGACGGATCAATAGGCCATTTGGAGCTCGGAAGCCATTCGCAATTATATCCAGAGTTGATCCATCCTCAGCGACCTTCAAAAGAGTTCCGTGTTGTGGAATCAAAGCGTCCTTACCGTGACGCCCTCCCTTCATAAAATAAAAATCTCCTCGACTATCGGTCTGCAAATCCATGGCAAACTCATGGAAATGTTCCGTATTTTGTAGGTCATTGTTGAAATTTTCGTAATAGTCTGCCTCCCCATCCTCATTAAGATCTCGGAGAATGGTTATCTGGTCACGGGCAAGCACGTATATATCCTCATCAACAATCTTAAGTCCTAGAGGCTGATATAAGCCGGTAGCGATCCTCTGCCAGTCAAGCTCCTCTAGACCTTCATCAATCCCTGACAATAACCATACGTCCCCACTCCAGGTACTGAGCGCAGCTCTGCTCGAATCTCTAAAGAAATCAAACCCTCCGAAACGGATCCATGAATTCCATGGATTTGGTTCAGGCCATGAAATACGATCCACAGAAAAAGGACCCTGCAAAGGACCTTTCTCACCCTTAGTCACGATATGATCGGGCCAACGGGCCGGCCCCCCTTCTGTCAGTCTTGCAAGAGATTCCAAAGATGTATTTTCTTGGATTAATTTCGGCAGGACTCGTATTTCTTCATTCAACCCATTCCACACGAAGATCCGAAGACGAGTCGAGTCCTCGGCCGGGGGAAGATATAGTCGGATATTCAAATTCTCAACCAGCCACCGAGCCCCCTCTGGAGCACCAATCACTGCAGTTGCTATGACCTCCTGTCCTTTGGCTATTACTGTGATCGTCTGGTTCGCCTCAAGAGAAGAGGACGTGGGCTCCAACCCTTCCAATTTCAAAAACCGGGAAGACTGCCCTCTCCCTGAAGCTACTTGGACCGTCATTCCCTCCCTATTACCTTTAACCTCAAGATCACGGGTAAAGGCTCTCTGGCCGTCTTCACTAGTCTCCAGGCCTGGCATGTCCAGAACCTGACTATCACCCACTAGATACCGAAAGATAACTCGATTCTTGTAGAGTGATAGGCCCTCATAACGACCGATTTCTCGAGGCAATGGTTCCCATTTCATAGAACGAGGATCAGCAAAGTTCCCGTCTTTACTCCAGCCAGGCCCTATAGGATTCGAGAACACTTGCTTCCCGTCAATAGAAGGGTGTGTATTATGAGTCCTGTCGAAGACAACTCCACGGAGATTAAGGAAACCGCCCTCCCAGGCAAATGCGTAACGAAGAAGATCAGTATCGAAAACTATCGATTCCCCTCTTCGGGCATCCCAGGCCTTATATAAAGGGATTGCAATCCCTTTATATGCGATGTTCCCAGCGGGGTCGGGAGCTTCAATTGACGTTGTGAGGAAAGGGCCGTAATCCATATCCTCCCAACGATTCCCAGTCAGAGCAGGCTCATTGCTCAAGGACATTCTTCGGTCTTGCTCTTCAAACGGTTCAATCCAGACGTCAAAAAACTGAACCAATCCCCAAAAGAAAGCCGTTACAGCTACGAATACTATCAAGGTAAGGAGATAGGTCCTCATAATGCTTTCAGCAACTTCATTGTTTTACACAAACAAGTCGATTACTGCCGCTCTCCTCCCAACCTGAAAGGCCTATAAACCACAATTCGGCGTTTGAAAGTTCCTGGAGTTAGAAACGTTATCTCTGTGCAATTTTCCTCTGGCCACGTAATTGTTTTTCAGGGAATTCAGGGTTCTTGAGGATGCGCAGCAGTATTGGCAGTGAAGCGTACATAATAGAGAGAGGAACATCAGATTCGATTCGGGCCGTGGCTAAGATCTGAAGATCCCTCACCTTAGCCCACGGTTCCGCATACAGTTTAACCTCTTGACTGTTCGAGTTACTTCCAATCATTATTCCGTTTAGGCCAAGGTCGACTGTCCGCACACCCGGAGGTAATCCTACTATCTGTATCGGAACTCGACCCTCGAACCCATGCCTAATAACCTTAACTGTGAGGTTGATTTCTTGGTTCGAACTCAAGAGCAATTCTTTTTGGGAAATATGCACCTCCAGGTCGGGAGAGATGGTACGGGACAACAAACCCAGATCGTTTTCCTTGCCAAGCTGCCTTTCAACGCTCCGAGTTCCGATCTGTGCTTTTCCTGTTATCCGCAGTCGTGTCGGGGCGAAACGAGCATTCGGATCCATTGAAAGAACTAGAGTAGTGAAGTTACTATCTGACCGTATGATTCCTCTTGTAGCAGAGACCCCGGGGGGTAGATCCATAGCCTCCACGGTGATCGGACCATTGAATCCATCCACGCGAAATACTGTTACAGCAACGGGGGTCCGACCACCAGGAGAAAGGTTATAGAAATTCCGCTCAGGAAACCTACACGAAGGTTCAGAGACTGGGCCAGGATAAAGCCTGAAGTCAGGAGTCGGTTCTCGCACAGTCATCCGGTAAGTAAAAAGCTTCCCGCCTTGATTGCGACTATCCCGCAAGCGAATCCAATAATCACCTCGGTCCGGAGCGGTGAAGGTCATCAGAGAATCTCTGCCCAAAGCTGGCCCCCCATCATCGTTACGAAAATCTAACCTAAACAGGGGCATGCCATTGGAAGACATCTTGGTACCAGGTTTAAACACCTTAACTTTATAGATAGCTTGCCCAACGTCGTGTGCTTCAGGAGTCGTATCGAACAATGGTAAACGATGCATCCCCAGTGAGGCAAAACGAATATCATCATCTGGGGTACGCGGCAGCCCCACAACTTCGAGAATTTCCCCTGCGGCCATAACCAAATCATGTATAGCGAAATCCTTTGAAGATAAGATGCGAAACCCATTTGCTTTAGAAGTCCGTTTAGCAAGCACCAGTTCTGTTCTCGCCAGGCACCGCACAACCGCCCTTGGCACCAGACTTCCGGACTCGTCCAGTACCTCAATGAGCGAATCCAAGCTCGATCCATGGCGTTGGGCATTGACCTCTATCACGACTCGCTCGCTCTTCTCTGCGTTAAAACGGAACCAATGGGATCCCCCTACTCCATTTCGAGATTGAATCGTGCCTTCGACTGTAGAAGGCCACTCCAGTATTTGAGCACCAACCTGCCCTTCCACAGAGGATTCTTGGCGAATAACCAGAAATTGATCGACCGGCAATTCCATAGGATTAACAACCGAACCGACGCCTATTTCTTGAGTCTCCCCCCACCCACTACTAACTTTTTTTACAGCAATATCCGGATCCTCGAGATTAACGCCTAGCAGCTTTAGCTTATTAACAGCTCCAGAAACTAATCCGGTAGGGGAGGTTGCGAATAGTAGCGGCAAAGTTCCTACATCTAAGCGGTAATGGAATCCGTTACCGCCTCGATCTAAACGATCAGAAACGGAGACGACTAGCTCCTTAGGCAATCCCGAGTCCAGGACTATCAAGGCATCTGCCCCTTTAAATTCAGCTATTTCTTTCAACAGCACCCCCTCAGGGCTCCATACCCGTAGAACCGAATCCAAGGAAGAGTCAAGAGGTTCAGCAATGATTCGTAAAACTGTTTTGTTAGCTGGATCATTTTCAATTTTAAAATAATCCACATCCTCAGACCGAGAGATCTCGCCCAGAATCGTCCTCTCAGCACCGATGTACTGGGCCGTTGCAATCGAATCATTGTCGGATCTTTCTCGTACCTCTTGGAGAATCCCAACGGCAATTCGACGATCGTTTGTCAGTCCGAATGGCGTATGGAGACGGTATCTATAGATGCCAGGAGGCACGTCCAATCCTGCTCCCAGCTCTATCTTTATACGATCTTTAGTTGAACCGTCGTGGAGATACTCGGTGCGTACAACATTCGCTCCATCTACCATAAATTCCTTAGATGGATAGGGCAGGGACCGATGTTTTAGTATTCTCGCAGTCAATCCAGGATGATTGAAAACCACTTTTCGAGTATCTGCCAGATTGATTCCATCCACGTAGAAAATCCCAGTCTTCCCACGTTGAATACCATGATGAGTCTGCCCCAGCAGGGTTGGCTCAACCTGGCGGGCAGTAGTATATTGCAGGGTAAGAATCGCCAGGAATCCCAACCTAAAAATCATGCCAAGCAACCAGGACATTCCATCTGTATTTTTCGACCATTGCATATTCATATCGCTCCAATCGAATGCTTTTTTAGGAGGAAGGCTCTGCACTGAGAATAATTCGTTCTATGGATCCATCATATCTTCCCAACACGAGCTCCTTTCCGTCTGGACTCACCGCCAAAGTCAATACCCAATCTGACTGATTTGGTAAGACCCTGATCTCTTCCATTGTTGCAACATCCCAAAATTTAACCTGTTTGTCGGCCCCCGACGAAACTAAAGTCTTTCCATCTGGAGTAAACCCCAAATCTAGTATTGCAGCATTATGCGCAAAAGCCGACTTTGAAAGAGTGCCCCCATTTTCTGAAATAGTCCAAACCCTAATCATCTTGTCTTCGCCAGCGGCCACCACCAATTCTCCCGATGGACTGACAGCTAAAGAGTACAGTCCTGCACGCGACTCAGTCATAGGCCTCGAAACCTGCTTATTGGTCCGCCAATCCCATAACTTTACGTTGCGGTCGGCTGAGGCTGATACAAGGTAGTCTCCCAGAGATGTGAATGCTAGACCATAGACTGCATCTACATGACCTTCTATCGTGGAAATGGGAAGGGCGGTCTCAAGCGACCATAAGATGATTCTGTTGTCGTAACTGCCGGTGGCAAAAATCGCGCTAGTCGGATGGATTGCTATCGCATAGATAGCATCATCGTGGGCATTAGTCTCTCTTACCTCACCGGAATCTATCGTCCATATTCTCACCTCACCGTAACGGGCAGGCTGTCCTCCAACAGCGATCAGATGACGATCATCAGCACTGAAGACTAAGCCCCTAACAGCTCCTCCAGTGTATTCAAATTCGCGGTATATCTGCCCATCTGAGATATCCAGAAGACGGACACTTCCGTGACTCCCTATAGCTAACCACTGACCATGATGGGAATAGCTGACACTGGTGATTGCCGAATGGACCTCCTTGTACGGCCGAATCAGTGGAAGGCGTCCTATGTTAATTTCAGCAAGATTACCAACCCAAGGCTTCCCTCCTTGTTCAATCCAGTCTCTTAAAATGTCTATCTCTTCTTCTGAAATCATCCCATTCTGTGGCATAACCGGTTCTAAAAAACCCTCAACCATCTGCAAGAGACGACTCTCGTCCGCCCCTCCCGGAACAACTACCTGCCCGCCAGCCCCCCCTTTCATAAGGTCTTCATGCGTTTGCAAACTAAATTGGCTTTCCCTATTTAAGCGGTTGTGACAGGACAGGCAATTTTCAGCGAAAACCTGAGCTGCCCCGTCCGCCGAGGTCGCCCTCCGGATATTCTCTTGAGCCTCCACTGACCCGATCGTAATCACGGCAACTAAAAGCACAAAAGTCATGTTGGTGAGATACTTGTTATTCATTCAACGGGTGAAAAGAAATTCCCTGCTGGTCAGCATAGCCCAGAGCACGTCTTCCATCTGGTCACGCGCCGGATCAGCCCCTAGATATTCCTCTAGTCTCGACTCCTCTGCGGGCGTGGGCAATCGACTGAACAAGGTTCTGTATAGTTGTTCGAGGAATCCACTCTGCCCAGCCTGATCAACCATCTGATCAACCCTACTACCTCTCCGTGTAAGCTTCCTGTTGAGAGTATCTCCGTTGATTAAGTGAAGCACCTGAGAAAGGTTGGCACTGTCTGTGCGTTCACTGCTATTAGGCGTAGTCCGAGGGGGTCTTCCAAATGCATCTAAGAAGTATGACTCCACCTGGGTATCCCTTAGCTGTAATGCCCTAGTACCCTCAGGATAGCCGGCAAATTCTTCAGGCACGCCCGTCACTTGGGACATAATGTCGAGAACAACTTCCGCTGGCAAACGCCTAGTCAAATGATGTGAGTAAAGAGAATTGTCGTTTTGGTTGCTACTATTAGTCTCGGAGGAAAGCTGATATGTGGTGGAAAGAAGAATCGTGCGAATCAAATGACGTACGTCAAAACCACTGGAGATGAAATCCTGCGTTAGAGCAATCATTAAATCCGGATGGGAACTTGGATTCGTGGCACGCAGATCATCAACCGGATGTACCAGGCCTCTTCCCATCAACGTAGCCCAGATTCGATTAACAGTAGCTCGAGCAAAATAAGGGTTGTCTGCCGAGGTCAACCAATCAGCTAGGTGCTCACGCCGATCAAGCGTTGAATCCAATGCCATCGGATTCCCATCGAGAGGTTCTGGGGCCATGGGTCTATTAAGTCGAGGATGATTAATATCTCCGGTGTGCCGATTCACGACATACGCCTCACCGGGAAGATCTCCAGTCTTAACGGCTACTCGAGTAACAAGATTTGCCAACCCGTAATACTGATCCTGAGTCCATTTTTCCAGTGGATGGTTGTGACACCGAGCACATGTCATGGATGTCCCCAAAAAAGTCAAAGCTAAATTCTCGGTAATATCTTTAGGGTTTTGATGGATAGCCCAGTAATTGGCTGCCCCATTAACGAGAGTATTGCCCGTGGCCGTCACCAACTCACGTACAAAACTATCCCAGGGCTTATTACTGGCGACACTATCTCGAATCCACTTGTAATAAGCCCTAACAGCAGGAGGGCTTATCGAACTGTTTTTCGAACTCGGGTCGACTATGAGGAGGTCCGACCATTTATACGTCCAATAATCCGTAAACTCCAATCTCTGCAAGACCCTGTCGATTAGAATCGTTCTCTTGTTACGAGAGTCGTCTTCCAGGAATTCCCCCAATTCTGAGAGCGTGGGGAGAATACCCATTGTGGTCAAATAGAGCCGTCGAATAAAAACTTCGTCTGAACAGACCTTTGATGGCTGAACCCTCAACTGCCTGAGCTTCCGAAAAATATTCCCATCTATGTAATTTGCTGTTGGGAGGTCTTCTAACCCATGAGAGTCCACAGCAGTTGGGAAGGGCACCGCCACTCGGGCAAACCCCACCTTACTTGAATACCAAACAGTGATGGCTGCTTCTCCCGGACCGGTAATAGTAACTTCGCCTATATCATCGACCCGGGCTACACCACCGTTGGTGGTCTCGTATTTAGCCCACCTCGTGACCTCTCCACTAGCCCCATCGCTGTAAGTGGCAGTTACCTCCAAGCGAAACCTCGCACCTATCTCTTCCTTCATGGTTAGACCGGGATTGATTATTATCTCCAGAATTTCTGGATCGGTTGAGGCTGGCCCCACTGCACCCTGAGCGATCCAATCCGCTAGGATTTGATACTCAACGGAGTCAATCAAAAACCTCCGGGCTCCTCCATGAGGGATTGTCCCTGTCGGTTTTAAAAGTATTAAGCTATGAGATGGGACCAACCGGGAGATTCGACGCCCCAAAGACTGCCTGGTCAATACTGCGTAATCTGTCTCCGGGTCATGCCCTCTCAGGGAAAGCTTAAATCCGTTCTTACCCGCTGCTGCACCATGGCATGGGCCCGAATTACAGCCTGTCTTTGTAAGAATCGGAACTACATCATTCCGGAAGCTCACTAAATCACTTGGCTGTGCGGATGTTCCGTCCGGTAACACATTCTCTGCTAAACATGCCACTATAAATAAGGGCACAACAAAAATGAGAACACTTCTCGTCATGGCTAGATCAATTCTTGGATAGGCTTAACATTATAATCAACAACCGGAATTACTCTTCCCGATGGTCCTCGCAACTCTGTCTCTAGATCTATCCCAAACTGATGATAAACGGTAGCTAGAACTTCAGCTGGAGTAACCGGTCGTTCCTTAGGATATGCACCGATCGAGTCCGATTCTCCGATCACCTGTCCACCTCGAAGACCTCCTCCGGCCATTAACATGCTCCAGCAACCAGGCCAGTGATCACGTCCTCCTGCCGGATTTATCCGGGTAGTTCTACCAAACTCTCCCGTAGCGATAATCATGGTGTTCTCTAGCAGCCCCCGACGATCAAGATCTCTGATCAGTGAACTGTAGGCACGATCAAACATAGGGCCAACAAGATCTGAATAGCAACTAATCGGGCTGAATGGCGCCGATCCATGAATATCCCAAGTTGTTTCGTTGAAAACTGTTTCGAACATGTTAACGGTAACAAACCGGACTCCTCGTTCCACAAGTCGTCTGGCTAGAAGACAACTCTGGCCAAACTTATTCATCCCGTAATCTTTACGAATTTCCTCGCCCTCTTCAGAAACCTCGAACGCCTGACGAGCTGTTCGCGATGATATTAGGGTGTACGCCTGATTGAAATTGACATCGAGCAATCTTGCATCGTCGCTCCGTTCAAAGCTCCGGATCGTGTCATCTATAAGCTTTCTTAGGTTTCTCCGCCGATTGAGGCGATTTGCTGAAACATAATCGGAGGGCAAGAGGTCTTTTACTTTAAACCCAGGATTGGATGGATCGGCATTTAGTACAAAGGGGTCGTTAGTGCGTCCAAGGTAACCAGCATCATCTCCATGCGATGCTCCGCCGCCTGTGTTCCCGATAGGCCTAGGCAATAGAACATGCCCCGGAAGATCGGTCTTGGAGTCGCGCAAGTAGTCAACTACACATCCCAGATGAGGATGTTCTAGCCCTCCCTGAAACATACGCCCAGTCTGCATGATTT
>Ga0114996_10009550_pt1 | contig 10626 bp, 4 predicted proteins | sample ArcticOcean_MG_C_4_FD_87039 | JGI IMG/M metagenome (GOLD analysis project Ga0114996, IMG submission 87039) | Marine microbial communities from western Arctic Ocean - ArcticOcean_MG_CB4_134 | ecosystem: Environmental > Aquatic > Marine > Oceanic | place: Arctic Ocean: Canada Basin | collected... | reverse complement strand
CTTCTTTCCACCGTGACGAGCCAAACGAAGCTTGACAGCCATTCTGATCCTCCCCGAAACGTCGCGAACCCTGTCTGCTCGACGTTCGAGCCTTCTCTTTGTGTGTCGGCCACCCGTTGTCCAAGGTGGCAAAATTCTCACTTAACCACCTGAATTTCAAAGGGGTTTCTCCCCCCAAGGGTGGCATAGGGGTCGGAAAACTACTACCCCAGCGCGGGGATGTCAAGACGGAAAATCGGCTACTGGAGCGCGTTCAGCACCGTGTTTGCGGCGTGGTTCAGATCGTCTGCGTAGAGGGTACGCACATCGATGTGAATGATCTCCTCATCGATGCGTGCGATCAATGGGGTGCTGGCTTCCCGCAGCGCCCTCTCGAGCGCGGTCGCGGAGAGGGTGCTTGAGCTCAGAGTGACCGCTGTGCTGGGAAGCTCCGTGCAGGGGAGGGTTCCGCCTCCCACCATCCCGGTGGTCGGCGTCAGACCGACGGTCGCGTGGGTTTTGGGCGGGAGACCGGCGAGGATGAGATCGTGCAGGGTCTTTGCTCGCTCCTGGAGTTCCGCCTCCGTCATGGTGAGCATGGCCAGGGTGGGGTTGAGCGTCTTCCAGCTCCCATCGAGGTAGCTCAAGAGGGTCGTTTCCAGCGCGGAAATCGTGAGCTTGTCCACGCGAAGTGCTCGCGTGAGGGGGTCTTTTCGGAGCTTCTCCACGTGCTCTTTGCTTCCCACGATGATGCCTGCCTGCGGCCCGCCGAGGAGCTTGTCTCCGCTGAAGCAGACGAGGTCGACTTCCGAATCGACGGCTTCTTGGACGGTGGTGGCGTCCTGAATTCCATATGGGCTGAGATCGATCATCAGGCCGCTCCCGAGATCCAGCGCCGTGGATACGCCTCGTTCAACCCCCAGCGCTGCCATCTGAGCCGTGGGGACAGACTCCGTGAAGCCGACAACCGCGAAGTTGGAGCGATAGGCCTTCAGCATCAGCGCCGTATCGTCTGTGATGGCGCGCTCATAGTCTTCGATTCGGGTTCGGTTTGTCGTGCCGACCTCGCGGAGCTTGGCTCCGGACACCTCCATCACCTCTGGGATTCGGAAACTTCCGCCGATCTCGATCAACTCGCCGCGACTGACGATGACCTCTCGTCCCCGCGCCAGCGCCGTCACCATGAGTAGCACGGCTGAGGCGCAGTTGTTGACGACCAGGGCGGCTTCGACACCGAGCAGCTCCCGAAGGATTGCTTCCACGTGAACATGGCGGGAACCCCGGGAGCGTGCGTCGAGATCGTACTCCAAGTTGGTGTAGCCGGCCGCGATGTCTCGCGTGTGTTCCAAGACATGACCCGCTATCGGCGCTCGCCCGAGATTGGTGTGCAGCACGACGCCGGTCCCATTGAGCACCGTTCGAAGCGAAGGCCGCAGCATCGCCTCCAGCAGCGAGATTGCGTAGGCGCACAAGAGGTCGGCTGAGACGGCCTCACCGTCCACGAACGCCTCACCCTCTCCTGCGAGCAGCGCTGCACGTGCGGAATCCAGTGTCTTGCGCAGGGCGCCCACGACGCGGACATGCGGCAGCTTGTCGCGCATGCTGGCGATGTCGGGGTGGACCAGGAGCACGTCCATGTTTGGAATGGTCCGGAGGAGGCTCTTCTGGGAGTTCTTGCTCATGAACGGGGAGGCTATCCGCCGGGAAAAAGCCTGTCCAGTCCCGTGTTCTTCACGAACGCGACAGGATCCTCGAGTGTATCGGCGGCCTCCTCTCCCAAGGCGGCGACCACGGCCTCGCGCATGTCCGCAGGGAGCGGCGCTCCGAAGTGCAGGCGCTCGCCGGTCGAGGGGTGGTCGAACGCGAGGTAGGTCGCGTGCAATGCCTGTCGGTTCAATCGTGCGAGCGCTCGGGCTTCCCGTGGATTTTGCGACGTGTTGTAGCCCTTGAGCGTTGTTCCGTAGAGCGGATCCGCTGCTACCGGGTGGTTGTGATCGGAGAAGTGGACGCGAATTTGATGCGTGCGGCCTGTCTCCAGCCGAACGAGCGCCAAGGAGCAGATGGCGCCCTCTGCGTGGATCCGCCAGCGCGTGATGGCGTGGCGTTTGCCGCTCCCCTTGCTCGAGAAGCAGAACCTTCGCGTGGGATGGCGCCCGTAGCGGGTCGACCAGAGTCCCGTTTCGCGAGGCACCGTGCCGAGGATGATCGCTGCGTAGACGCGGGTCATGGTGCGCTCTCGCAGCTGTTCCGAGAGAGCGTTCAGGGACGCGTCGTTACGGGCGACAACGAGCAGTCCGGACGTGTCCTTGTCGAGGCGGTGGACCAGGCCAGGGCGTTGAACTCCGCCGACGCCGAGGAGCTCCGGGCAATGGTGGAGGATCGCGTTGACGAGGGTGCCGGAGGGGTTTCCGGGAGCGGGATGCACGACCATTCCGGGCGCTTTGTTCACGACGAGGAGGTCCGCGTCTTCATGAATGATGTCCAGCGGAAGGTCTTCGGGGATCAGGTGGGTCGGCTCCGGCGCGGGGATCTCCAGGATGATCTCCTGTCCCGTACGCAATCGCGCTCCCGGTTTGGTCTCCAGCCTGTCGTCCACTCGGACACGCCCCTCCACGATGCAGCCGCGCAGACGCGAACGGGTCATGTCCGGGATGGCCTCGGCGAGGAAGCGGTCCAAGCGCTCACCCGCCTGGTCTTCGTCGACAGGGAAGCAGTGGGTGGCGGCAGTCATGGTGTGGTCAGGGATACGGTGAATTCGCTGGCGACAGGGCTGTGCAATTCGATGAAGTGGATGCCGTCTTCGTTGGCAGGGAGCGAGACCGTTCCGCCCCCCGCGCCGAGAATCCAGCCCTGACTCATGTTCAAATCCGGAGAGGTCCAGGTCACCACCACCTTCGGGTTCTCGGGAGGAGTCGTCACCGTCAACTCCAGATCCGTCGCGCCCCCGCCTTGGAAATGAAACACGTCGGGGTTGTTGGGACAGAATGCGCCCACAGCGGGCGGGGCTTCGATATCCAACTCAGCGGACGTGAACAGGGTGTCGTTGGGCTCTGCGGCATCGTCCTCGCAGAAGGCGTCCGGGGACGCGAGATGAGTGGTCAGGGTGTAGGCGGTGGGCGCGTTCCCCGTGATGAGGACATAATGGACGCCAGCGTTGAATCCCGGGGTGTCGGCCGTGTTCAGGGTCGCTGTGCTCCCCAGAGTTCCAAACACGGTCGTTTCGACGTCCACGGGGGTCGAGGCGTCGGTCTGAAAAAGGTGCAGGCCCAGAGGCACTCCCCCCGCCTGCGCCAAGTCGATGGAGAGGACATCTCCGAGCGCCAGTTCGACTTGATACCAGTCGGAGTCTCCAGGGCAGATTTTGCCGAAGTTCTTCACGCCGAAGAGGGTCTTCGCGAGCGTGGCGCTCGATGGAGAGTCGTTCTCCTCCGCGTCGTCGTCGTTACAGAACGCATCGACGACCTCCACGTCCAGCGTGTAGGGGGTGAACGAGTCGAACCCCGCGGGGCTCAGACGCGTGACCCGCGTGAGGATGGTCTGTTCGCTGGGGCCTCCTTCGTAGAGCGCTGTCTGCGTTTTGTTGCCCGCGGGCGCGATCAGCCCGAGGTCTCCATCCACGAGGGTGAAGTCCTCTGAGTTGAAGAGGTCAATTTGCAACTGACTCTGCACGTTGTTGTATTGCAGCTTGCTGATTAGACCCTTTCCAGCGGGGACGTCGGTCGTGTACCAGTCGACGTCTCCGGTGCAGAGGGCCAGCTGGTTGTTCGTGCCCTCGAACCAGGGCGCAGCGATGGCCTTGTCGTTGAGCTCGTAGGTGTCGAAGAAGCACGCTCCCGGTGGAAAGAAGAGGCTGCTTACTGAGTAGCTGTTCGCCGTGTTCGCGTCCTCTCCGTCGATCGCCACGTAATAGGTCGCGCTGGGGAGGTCCTGTGCCACCGCGAATTCATAGGAGCTCGACGCGGCCACGCTGCTGAGGGGGCTCGCGAGGGAGTCGAAGAGTCGGACGTCCAGCCCCCCGAGGCTGTTCGCATATTCGAGGATGGCGCCGAGGGTCGAGTCGTCATCGGCGAGGGTGATCTGGAACCAGTCCTCATCCCCCGGGCAGATTCGTCGGCCGACCACGGTGAATTGTGCGTCTTCCATCACCGTGGCGGTCGCCGGGCCGTCGTTGGGGGAGGCGTTGTCCCAGGAGTCGTTGGCACAAAATGGCTTGGGGACACCGAAAGTCTCCAGAGAATATTCACTCACGGTCCCGACGGGTTGGGTCACGCGGAGCAGATAGGTCTCGGGGGCGTTTCGTGTGGGAGCGCTCGTCATCGCGAAGGGGAGGGCGCGGTCATCGAGGTCCAGGAGGTACGCGCCGCTGGCGTCATGGAGCGCAAGGTCGAGGTCTCCATGGCTGTTGTCGAAGGAGACTCGTACTAGCAATCCGTGCGCTGCTGGGACCGTGACGGTGAACCAGTCATCATCCCAGGACTGAATGGTGAGTTCATTCAGGGCGCTGTCCAGGGGCAGGGGTCCTGCATACGCGGGGGAGTCATTGTCTTCATGGGCGTCTGCCAAGAGCAGCGCTTCGCTGCAGATTCCCCCCAGGCAGGCATTTTGGGGCAGACAGTCGGTGGCCTCTTCGCAGGGATCCGCCTCCTGGCATTGATTGCCGACGCAGCTCAGTCCGCCCCCCGGACAGTCTCCAGCAGCCGCGCATTCGACGCAGTCGCCTCCGGCGCAGACGCTCTCGCCGACGCAATCAGCGGCGCTTTCACAACTGGTCTTGTTCACACACTCGTTCGTGGCGAGGTCACAATCGCCGTTGGCGACACAATCGGCATCCGATCCGCATCCAGTGTGGGTGGCGGCGCATTTTCCGCGGTCGCAGACCCGTCCCTCGTCGCAGTCCGCGTCGCTCAGGCAGAGCGGTGGCTCGATGCAATCGCCCTCGTCGTTGCAGAGCCTCAAGGCGGGGCAGTGAATGTGGGTCGCGCATTCTCCCGGTGGCGGCGCGATGTCGATGTCGGGGAGCTGGGCGTCCTGGATGTCCTGGACGTCCTCGTCCAGCCCGTCGATGACGTCTTCCGCGGTCTCCGACGCATCCGAGATGTCGTCCACGACGTCGCTTCCATCGGGTTCGGGCTCCGTGATGTCCTGCGCCGGAGCGCAGCGATTGGCGAAGCAGGTCTCATTCGCCGCGCAATCCGAGTCTTCAGTGCACTCCGGGGAGGGAGGAGGGAGAGGCGGGGAGCTTTCGGGGTCTCCGCAACCGATCCACCCGCCCATCATTCCATGCGTCGCCACAAGAGCGACCAGGAGGTGTCTGGAGGGGGGAGTCTGCATACGTTCCGCTTCGTGCGAGTCCATCGGTCGTCTCGTGGCGGGCACGAACGCATCCCAGTGGATGGAGTTGTCGGGAGAAGAATCTAGCACATGCGCGTGATCGGCTGCCAGAAGTGCGGGGAGAGGGTCAGCAGGCCCCGCATTGGGCGCAGGCGTCCGAGCAGCAGTCCCCGAAGTTCACGCAGCCGCTGTCGCAGTAGCATCCATCGGGGGATTGTCCGCCCCTGTTTCCGGAGCAGCCGCCTCCTCCGCCAAACAGGCCTCCGCCACCGCCGCTGCTGCAAGCTCCGCACAGAGCGCAGGCGTCCGAGCAGCAGTCGCCATATTGCACGCATCCGCTATCGCAGAAGCACCCGCCAGGGGCCTGTCCGCCGCAGTTTCCGGAGCAGCTGTTCGGATCGCCTCCGCCGCCGGCCCCGCCGCTGTCGCAGATTCCGCAGACGGGACAGATGTCGGAGCAGCAGTCGCCGAAGCCGGCGCAGGAGTTGTCACACCAGCATCCCCCCTCGGCCTGGCCACCGCAGCTTCCGGAGCAGCTGTTCGGGTCGCCGCCGCCGCCCGCCTGGGCGCCGCCGTCATCGCAGTAGCCGCACGCCCCGCAGATGTCGGAGCAGCAGTCTCCGAAGCCCGCGCAGCTTTGGTCACACCAGCATCCGGAGGGCGCCTGTCCGTCGCAGTTGCCCACGCAGCTGTCGTCGTTTCCGCCGCCCGTCTGGGCGCCGCCGTCATCGCAGTACCCGCAGGTCGCGCAGATGTCGGAGCAGCAGTCTCCGAAGCCGGCGCAGCTCTCGTCACACCAGCATCCAGCGGGAGCCTGATCATCACAGTTTCCAGCGCAACTATCCGGTTCGCCGCCGCCGCCCTGTTCGCCTCCACAGCTCCCGCAGGATTGGCAGAGATCGACACAGACGCTGTCCCATTCCGTGTTGCAGCAATAGGCATCCTGTGCGCATACGCAGGCTTCGCAATCACATCCACCGCATCCGGTGAGCCCGAGGGGGGCGCATCCGTCGCCGGCTCCTCCCCCTGTAGCGGCTCCACCGCACCCGCCGCACTCGTCCGTGCATACGTCCACGCAGACGTCGTCCCAGGAGTTGTTGCAGCAGAAGGGGTCCTGTCCGCAGACACACTCTTCACACGCACAGCCGCCGCACCCGGGGGTCGCGGCGGGGGCGCAGCCATCGGAGACGGGGCCTCCACCCTGTTCGCCTCCTTCACAGTAGCCGCACTCGGCGCAGACATCTTCGCAGCAGTCTCCGAAGCCCGCACAGGTCTCGTCGCACCAGCATCCAGAGGGCGCCTGGTCATCGCAGTTTCCAGCGCAGCTCTCGTCGAGGCCGGGGCCTTCGGTGCCGCCGCATTCGTTGCAGTCTTCCGTGCATTCCTGGACGCAGACCTCATCCCATCCGTTGCTGCAGCAGAAGGGATCGATCGCGCATACGCAGTCTTCACAGGCGCATCCGCCGCATCCGGGCTGGTTGGTGGCGGAACATCCGCTCCCATCGCCCCCTCCGCCCGTCTGTCCACCGGCGCAATCGTATCCGCACGCATCGCAGGCGTCCGCGCAGCAGTCCCCGAAGCTCGCGCACGTCTCGTCACACCAACAGCCCGCAGGCGCCTGGCCGTCGCAGTTGCCTACGCAGCTGTCCTCGGCTCCGCCGCCCTGCTGGCCGCCCTCACAATCGTATCCGCAGGCATCGCATGCGTCGGAGCAGCAGTCTCCAAATCCTGCGCAGGTCTCGTCGCACCAACAGCCCGCTGGTGCCTGGCCGTCGCAGTTGCCCACACAGCTGTCTTCGGCTCCGCCGCCGCCGGTTTCGCCGCAATTTCCGCAGCTCTCACACAGTCCCACGCAGACGGAGTCCCATTCGATGTTGCAGCAGTAGTTGTCCTGGGAACACACGCATTCCTCGCATGTGCATCCCCCGCATCCCGGCTGTGCCGACACAGTGCATCCGTCGCCGCTTTGCCCTCCGCCCGGCTCTCCGCCGCCGCATCCTCCGCATGTGTTCGTGCAGACGCCCACGCAGACGTCGTCCCACGCGTTGTTGCAGCAGAAGGGATCCTCGGCGCATGTGCAGTCTTCGCATTCACATCCCCCGCACCCAGGCGCTTCGCTCGGAGTACAGCCGTCCGAGGAGTTTCCGCCACCGGTGGTCTCCTCGCCGCAGCCGTATCCGCACACGGGACAGGCGTCTTCGCAGCAATCATCGAAGGTCGCGCAGGTCTCATCACACCAGCACCCCGACGCAGCCTGTGCATCGCAGTTGCCTTCACAGCTCTCGTCGAGGCCGCCTCCGCCTGTCTGGGGCTCATCGCCTCCACAGCCGCCGCAGGCATCGGTGCACTCCTCGACGCAGACCTCATCCCAGGCGTTGCTGCAACAGAAGGGGTCCAGCTGGCACGTGCAGTCTTCGCATTCACATCCTCCGCAGCCCGGAGCGCTCGAAGGGGTGCATCCATCCGAGGTTGCGCCGCCGCCTTGGCCGCCGTCGGCGCATCCGCCGCCGCATTGCGCGTCGCAGATGTCCACGCATGTCTCGTCCCAGGCGTTGGCACAGCAGAAGCCATCGAGGTCGCAGACGCACGCTTCGCAGGCGCAGCCTCCACAGCCTGGGGCGGGGCTCGGCGAGCACCCGTCGAAGTTGCCTCCGCCCTGGTTGCCTCCGCCCTGGTTGCCTCCGCCCTGGTCGCCGCCGCCCTGGTCGCCGCCGCAGCTGCCCAGATCGCCACAATAGCCGATGCCGAGTCCGAGGACGTCACAGCACTCTTTGCCCTGGCCGCAGTCCTCATTTTTGGAGCAGGATTGGATGTCCGCGGGATCGGGGCATGCCTGCTTGGGCAGGCAGACTCCGGTTCCCACGCCCAGCGCGTCACAGCAGGTCGTCTCGAGGAGTCCTCCGATGATGCCGCCGATCTGCTGGCAATCTGCGGGCTTGCTGCACAGGAATCCGCCGAGCCCGCCCCCGCCGCCGCCGCCGCCGCCGGCGTCGGTCGTGCAGAAGAACTCCGGTCCGCAGAACTTCCCGGCAGGGCATGTTCCGCATTCACCTCCACAGCCATCGGGTCCGCAATGCTTGCCCCCGCAATTCGGGATGCATACGGCGTCGCATTTGCCGTGGATGTCGCAGCTCTCTCCATTCCCACATTGGCCGCAGACGCCATTGCATCCGTCGAACCCGCATTGCTTGTTCACGCACGATGGGATGCATCCGTTGTCTGGGACACACGAGGAGTTGTCTCCGCAGACCAGCCCTGCCGGACATCCGCCGCAGATGCCGCCGCATCCATCGCTTCCGCATTGTTTTCCGATGCAGTTCGGGACGCAGCCGACGCACTGACTTCCTTCGCAGGAGAGGCTTCCGCCGCAGCTCCCACAGCTGCCTCCGCATCCATCGGGTCCGCATTGCTTGCCGAGGCAGTTCGGGACGCATCCGACACAGGCGCCGACGGCTGTGCAGAAGTCTCCCGCGCCGCATTGTCCGCAGAGTCCCCCGCATCCATCTGGCCCGCAGTCCTTTCCGAGGCAGCTGGGTTGGCACGCGCCGCTGCAGGTACCGGCGTCGCTGCAGGCCGTGCCGAGGGTGCAGTTGCCGCAGGTGCCTCCGCAGCCATCGTCTCCGCACTGTTTCCCAGCGCACTCCGGCACACAGCCGGGGATGACACACTCTCCCTTGGAGGAGCATTCCAGATCACTGCTACAGAATCCGCAGAGCTCGCCGCATCCATTGTCGCCGCATTCCTTGAGCGTGCAATCGGCGATGCATTCCTGTGATTCTCCTCCGATGTTGGTCCAGGGGTCGTCAAAGAGCCCCTCGCCGACGTTTCCTGCGCTTCCGTCGTCGGAGCATCCCGCCAGCAATGCGCTGAGGATCAGGAAAAAGGGGAGAATTCGAAGCGAGTTTCGAGGGCACTTCATCGTCAACCGAGCCTCCAGAGAGCATGCAGCAGGAAAGTGTGCGCTCAAGGGGTCGACCGGGCTCGGGTCGAAGGGGGAACGCACGGAAAATCAACTGCTCCCGGCCGCCATGGTAGCCAAAATAGGCGTTTCAAACCAGTCATTTCTCGTGCGTGAGGGGCGCATGTATGCGATCTCGTCGCGCGGATCGCTTTGCAGGACGTTACTGTTGCGGGTGTGTTGGGAGTTTTTGCGGTCTTCCGGTGGACGCGAGAAGATGAATCCTGAAGAGGAACGCCCATGAACGTCGACCTATCACTTCTGTGGAACATCTTCATGGCCATCGGTCTCGGCGCGCTGATCGGTCTGGAGCGGCAGTTTGGCAACATCGGGAAGGAGGACACTGGCTCTTTTGGAGGGATCCGGACCTTTCCCCTGATCGCCTCGTCAGGGGTGCTCGCGGCGTTCATTGGTGAGACAGTATGGGATCCCTTCCTCGGCGTGATGCTGATCGTGATCGCGGTTCTCCTCTGTTTGGCGTACGTCATCAGCTTCCGGGTAGCGGGGGGAACGGGGATCACCACCGTGGTAGCGGCGATCCTGGTGTTCATGCTCGGCGTGATCATCCAAAAAGGCTTGACCGTGGAAGCCATGGCGGTCGCTGTGGCGATCATGGCGCTCTTGCGGATGAAGAGCTTCCTCCATGGATTCTCCGAGAAACTCGAAAGCGAGGACATGGAGGCGATCCTCAAGTTCGGTGTGGTGACGGCGATCATCCTCCCCGTGCTCCCAGATCAGGTCTATGGTCCCTATTCGGTGTTCAATCCACGGCACACCTGGTTCATGGTCGTGCTCATCAGCGGAATCGGGTTCGCCGGTTATGCAGCGATGCGCCTCGTCGGGGCTCGTAAGGGGCTGCCCCTGACGGGTCTCATGGGGGGACTCGTGAGCTCCACCGCAGTGACCCTCAACTTCTCGCGAAGAGCGCGGACGAATCCTTCGCTGGGGGTGATGCTCGCGGTTGGGGTGGCGATCGCCAACTTGACCATGGTGCCTCGCGTGTTCATCGAAGTCGCCGTCGCGGGGCCGAGCCTCATCCCTGAGATCGGTCCCGTGCTGGCCTTGATGCTGGGAGCGGGACTCCTCGTGCTGGGCCTTCAGTATCTCCTGGTCGTGCGGAACGAACCGGATGAGGAGGTCGACGTCAAACTGGAGTTCACGAACCCGCTTCGGTTGAAGAGCGCAGTGGCATTCGGCGTGATGTTTGCCGTGGTCCTTTTCGTGGCGCGGGTCGCTCAGGATGAGTTCTCTGCAGTGGGAACGTACGCGGTGGCGCTCATCAGCGGGGCGCCCGACGTCAATGCCATCACGCTCTCTCTCGCAGGCATGGCCGAGCAGGGGATGTTGGCAACGGATCT
>Ga0114996_10009549_pt1 | contig 10626 bp, 11 predicted proteins | sample ArcticOcean_MG_C_4_FD_87039 | JGI IMG/M metagenome (GOLD analysis project Ga0114996, IMG submission 87039) | Marine microbial communities from western Arctic Ocean - ArcticOcean_MG_CB4_134 | ecosystem: Environmental > Aquatic > Marine > Oceanic | place: Arctic Ocean: Canada Basin | collected... | reverse complement strand
TAACAGTGAATGCACCTCAGGTTGCACATGCGGGTCATGTTCCAGACAACAACCGGCTTCCGCTCGCTTGCCGCCGACGCCGTTTGGTGGGCGTCCTTCACACCGGCGTTAGCCTGGCGGCCGTAGCGGAGCCCATCGTGGGCGAACGATCCGTCACACAGCAGCTTGCTCAGGGCGATCATGGGTATAGGGTCCCTCCGGTTAGGCGTTGATACGACTTCGGACAGCCTGCTGCTTGTAGGACGTCGGGGTTAGGGTTCCTAGGTGCACGACGGATCGGATTCCATATAGTCGCCGGTAAAGGCATACGCGCGTGCCCTGGAGCCGCCGCAGATGGCGCGATACTCGCACCTCCCGCACTTCCCTTTCAGGGCATCTACATCGCGCAATTCCTTGAAGAGCGGCGCGTTGCGATACAATTCGCTCAAGGAAGACGTGCGAATGTTCCCCGCCGACAGGGGAAGGAACCCGCTGGGGTTCACATCCCCGGTATGGGAAATGAAGACGAACCCGCGTCCGTCCCCTACACCGGTCTTCACACGACCCTGCGGCGGGGGCCCACCCGGCAGATTCTGGCGCTGCTGAACGACAACGCGTCGATATGCCGGCGCCTCGGTTGTCTTGATCGGAAACGGGACGTCCCGAGCCAGGTCGGCCAGGCGATGGAACAGACCTTCGTACTCGTCTGGAGTCAGGTCGTCTTCCGACTGCCCGCGTCCGGTCTGCACCAGGAAGAAGACACTCCACAAAGCAGTGTTCAGCTGCTGAACACGCTCCACCAGGTTGTCGAAATCATCTAGGTTGTAGTGCGTCATCGTCGTGTTGATCTGAACCGGTAGGCCGATCGCCTGAGCGTCGCCAATGGCTTCCAGTGTGCGGTAGTACGCCCCGGGCACCCGGCGGAAGGCGTCGTGAAGATCGGGCGTGGATCCGTCCAGGCTGAAGGCCAGCCGGGACAGACCTGCCGTCTTCAACTTCTGCAGCGCCTCCGGCGTCACCAGCGGTGTTGCGCTGGGAGCCAGTGCGGGATGCAGGCCACGGGCTTTCGCGTGGGCGACGAGGTCGAATATGTCGTTCCGCTTCAAAGGATCGCCTCCTGTAAGCACGAACAACGGATGCCCGAACTCGGCAACCTGATCAATCAGCCCCTTCCCTTCCTCCAGGGACAGCTCCAGCGGGTGCCGGTCCGAAACAGCTTCGGCGCGGCAGTGCAGACACGCCAGATCGCACGCCCGAGTGACTTCCCAGATCACAATGAACGGGGCGCCTTCAAACCGTCGACGACGGCGATCTGAATGCGATGTTGTTTCTGCGACCAGGGTCTGCGTATCAGACATGTGCGATCTCGATATCCTCGGGTGAGTCGGCAAGCCCGACGCCGTCGTGGAGCACGTCGCGGCGAATCCCCTTCCACAACTGAAGGGCGTCGTCGAACGTCGTGCAGAAAACCGTCATCCCCTTCCCTGTCGTCTGTAGCCAGTCGAACATGAAACGCCCGTCTTCGTACTCCCAGATCCGGGCAAGGTGGCCGGACATTTCCTGGGTGAAGAGCAAATGAGGTTTTGGATCCATGGAGCACCTCTCAGGTCCTAAGGCTGGCAGGCCCGCAGTGGGCCCTCCCCGCTACCTGACTACAAACTCCGTGCCATGGCCTCCCTCTGCAGCAAACCGCCGAAATCCGCCATATTACACGCGCGTCAAGGGGAGCGGCGCCCTCCCGCGCGTGTCGGGAGCGTCGCATCGGGGCGATACTGTCACAGTAAGATCGGTTGGGAGGAGAGCGGTCCGGCGACCGCACCTACCGGTAATTGCCACCGGTGGCAACATTGACAACAAGAGAAACGGATAGCCAAGGGTTTTGGCTATCCGCTGCTGATTATGACGGGTTCGGCTATCTGTTTCTGATTATCCCGAAGTGGGTATCCCTTTCCCTTACGACAACCCCACGATCTCCCCATCTTCATCCAGATCCACGTGCATGAAGGCAGGCACCGAAGGTAACCCCGGCATCGTCTGCATCTCACCGCAAAGGGCGTAAAGAAATCCTGCCCCGGCGGAAAGATGAATGTCGCGAACGGGCAGGGCGAACCCGGTCGGGGCTCCCTTTAACAAGGGGTCGTGAGACAGCGAAAGATGCGTCTTAGCCATATTTACAGGCAGATCGCCGTAGCCGTTTGATTCGAAGAATTTCATCTTCTTCTCGGCCTCGGGCAGAAAGTCCACGCGCCCGGCGCCGTAGACCTTCGTCGCCAGCGCCTCGATCTTCGCCCGGATCGACGCCGAGATCTCGTAGATAAACCGTCGCTCGGCCGGCTTCCGGCATGCTTCCACAACCCCGCGTGCCAGGTCTTCCCCACCCTTGCCCCCGCGGCTGTGGACTTCGGAAGGGTAGGCGCCTGAGGCACCTGCTTTTCGAGAAGCTGCGGCAACCATCTCCACTTCCCGGTCCGAGTCGGACGGGAACCGGTTGACGGCCACCACCACTGGCGCCCCGAACTGCCCGGCGATTCGCAAGCAGGCTTCCAGGTTCGGCAGTCCGGCCTCAAGCAGCGTCAGGTTCTCTTCACGGTAGTCTCGGTGCAGCCGCCGACCCGGCACCACTCGAGGTCCTCCGCCGTGCATCTTCAACGCCCGTATCGACGCCACAATGACAATACATGTCGGCAGCAGGCCCGACGTCCGGCATTTGATATCGTAGAACTTCTCCAATCCGCAATCGGCTCCGAATCCGGCCTCCGTAACCACGTAGCCATCCGACATTAGCTTCAGACCAATCCGGTCTGCAAGGATCGAGCTGTTCCCGTGGGCGATGTTCCCGAAGGGCCCGGTATGGACGAACACCGGTGTCTGCTCAACCGTCTGCATCAGGTTCGGCTTGATGGCCTCTTTCAGCAGAACGGCCATCGCGCCGGCGCACCCCAGGTCATCGGCCGTAACCGGTTCGCCCGAACAACGCGTGGCAACCACCATCCGTCCCAGGCGTGCTCGGAGATCGGCCAAACTCTCCGACAACGCCAGTACGGCCATCACCTCCGATGCCGCGGTGATCGAAAAGCCCGTCTCCCTCGGACGCCCATTCGCGGCACCAAGGCCCACCACAATGTCTCGGAGGGCCCGGTCGTTGACGTCCACCACCCGGTTGAACGACGCGCTCGCCGCATCGATATCCAGGCGGGTGAGCTTCAGACGCTTCATCCGATCGTCCGTCAGGCGATCTTCGTGGTAAATGCGGGAGTCGAGGGCGGCGGCCAGGAGATTGTGCGCAGCACTCACAGCGTGAGCGTCGCCCGTAAGATGAAGGTTGAAATCTTCCATCGGGGCCACCTGGGCGTGCCCTCCCCCGGCTCCCCCGCCTTTGATCCCGAACATCGGCCCCAGCGACGGTTGACGGATACAGGTCAGCGTCCGCTCCCCGATCGCGTTCAGCCCCTGGCTCAGCCCAAGGGTGGTAACCGTCTTCCCTTCCCCCAGAGGGGTGGGAGTGATTCCGGTGACGACAACGTAGTTCCCGTCTGGCTTCGATTTCAGCCGTTCCTGAACCTCCAGGTGGACCTTCGCCTTGGTCGTACCATACAGGTCGAGTTCATCCTCGCCCAACCCGAGATCCTTCGCAATATCTATGATCGGCTTCAACTCCGCCGCCCTCGAGATTGCCAGGTCGTCCATCACAGATGCAGCCTCCTCTGTATAACAGAAGAAGGCTCACCTGGTAGCAGACCGCGTGACGGTCCCTTCCGGGCGAGCCTTCGGAGTGTCCTACCCTCTGTCGTCAACTCTTGTCGTTGGCTCCCGACGCCAGCTCGATCTGAATAACGGCGTCGTCGTAACTCGTTCTATCCCAGCACCAGAAGGCAGTACCAGAAACGAATCGTCTTCCCAGGGTCCGTCCAGCCGCTGCTGCAGGAGCGACAGGTCTCCCTCGATCTCCTCGAACGTCCATCCGCGCTCCTTGCAGATCTCCTGGGCTTTCCGTTTGGCCGGCAGATGAGACGTGAAATCGAATCCAATAAAGAGCCCCCGCGTGTAGTGCTGGGACCATGTACTCATCGTCTCCATCAGGTAACGGGCATTCTCTTCACCGTACTGCTCTACAAGAGCGTCGTACTTCAACGTCATACCCATCCCGGCGCTCTGCTCCCGGATCTCCACCTGGCTCGCCCGGCTCCGCTGCTCCAGCCAGCCTGCCGTGAAGTAGTAGGTGCCTGTCTCCTGAGTGAAAACATCGTTGTAGCGCTCCCGGGAACCAAGGAAAAACGTAATGCAGTCGTGTGCGCGCATCAGAACCATCGGCGTATCCCGGGCCTGGATACCGCTCAAGATCTGGTTGCAGAGTCCGTATCCCAGTAGAATAGCGTCGTACTTGTCCTTTTCCACAGCATCCACCCGCGCCTGAAGCGCCGTGGACCCATCCTGCGGAACGTCGTGATAGCCCTGAGGCAGAAACTCCAGGTCGATCCGGTTTACCGATCGGGAAGCGCAGGCGCAGACCTCCCGGAAGCCGACCTCACATGCGATGACCTTCAGAAACACAAGCGACCTCCCTTCAGACCGAAACCTCGCCCCGACTCACCACCCGCTTCTCCCGCCCCGACAACTGCCTTTGTGACAAACCGTGCCACCGACCGTGTCACTAGCTTGTGCGACCGGCCTGTGCGACCGGCATCCCTGCCGGGACGTTTCATACAGCCGGGACGCCTCTCGAACCGGGACCCCTCCCAACTCCCCCTCACCCCCTCCCATACGCCTCAGCCACCTCTACAAGCTCCGCAAACACCCCCGCCCCCTTCTCCCCGTACGTCCCCGACGCCGTCCCTCCCAGCAGATAGCCGCCCGGCCCCGCCGCCTCCAGGCACACGGCTGCCATCTGTTTCACCGTGTCCAGATCCAGGGTCTCAACCACCACCATATCGTCCAGGTTGCCCACCAGACACACGCTGTCACCGATCCGTCGCTTGGCTTCTGCCAGATCAACATCGCCCCAGGGCGGCGCCTCCAGCGGATCCAGTGCGTCGATGCCCAGGTCGACAAACCGATCCAGGAAACTCATGACCGGGCCGTGGTTGTGGTAGTAGGCAATCGCGTCGTACCGGTGCATAACGCTCACCAGTTCCGAATCGAAGGGCGTCACCAGTGCGTCGAACCCTGGAGGCCCCAACTGAACACTGGCAAACTCCCCACCCACGATGCGGAAGGCGTCCACACCTTCTCTGCAGAGGCCGTCGACAAAGGCGCAGATCCGTTCTGACGCCACAGACGCCAGCTGGGTGATCAGATCCCGGGCGTCGGCCCACATCAGACAGAAGAGCTCCGGGGAGAACCATGTGGCGGGAAGGCATACGGCGTCGTTGACGCCGATCAGCAGGAGAGCCTCCTCCCCCACCTCCCTCTTCCGTCTCCGGTAGTCACGGAGATCTGGAACAGGGGCCACGTACGGAATTGACAGAAAGCGTTCCACATCGTCCACCGTCTTGAACGGGAACTCAACCGTTGCCGAGGTAGCCGTGGTGCGTCGAACCACCTGGGGTCAGCGTCCCCCTCGGCGTATCGATACGGGTGGTAGTGTCGGCGCCTTCCTGGACCACGTGGACGTGGCACCCGGAACCCAGAACGGGATCGACGCCGGTTCGGGAGACCAGAAGAGGGTCCGTCTTTCGGATCAGTTCCACCGCCGCCTCACCCCCGGGGTCGAGCAGACCCAGTCCGAAGGGAGCCACAGGAACGCGGTCGGGCGTTTCTCCCCTGAACGCGCACAGAAGTCGTTGCCGCGAGGTCACGCGCCGTCCGGAGCAATCGTGCCGAAGCAGCGAACAGCGTCGTACATGGCGTCCAGATTCTCCAGCGGAATTCCGGGCGGCAGATTGTTCGCTTCTCTTAGAATGAAGCGCCCTCCCTTCGCGATCCCGATAGAAAGAATCCGCCGGACCTCTTCGGCAACGCCGGTCGGAGACGCCTCAGCCAGGAACATCACCGTCGGCCCGCCCAGGATCTCCACGTCGGGCCCCAGGCCACGGCGAACCCCTTCGAAATCGATGGGGAATCCCGTGTCGAACGACCGGACGTTCAGGACGTCGTGGATCGTCCGGAAGTGCCGTGTGGCGTCGCCGCACAAGTGGACGGATCCGGGCCCGCCATTCGATAGCGCCTCGCAAAGCCGCTGGTGAAAGGGCATAACCTGGTGTTCGTACATCGCAGCGGAAATCGATTAGATGGCGTCGTCGGCCAGCGAAAAGCCATCGGTTCGGGCGGGCCGCCCCAACTTCTGGCGGTAGGCGGTGATGCGGCAGACGGTCGCTTCGGTAACCAGCGACAGGAGGGCGCGGGCGTAGTCGGGGTCGGCGGCCAGATCGCAGAGGAACTCTGCCGCTCCGCGCAGGTTGCAGGCCACCGTCAGCGGGCCGTCCGACCCCAGCCCTGTCGGAGTCACCGAGGCAAGAGGAAGGCCCTCCCACTCGAATCCCTCAGCCTGCTTCTGGCTGAAGAAATCGAAAAACTCCCAGTTCCGGGCCATCAGCCCGTGGGAGAACGGATCGGGAACACCGGCTTCGATAATCTCCCATTTGCGGGCGTCGTCTCGCAGGAGAGGCAGCGTATCCACCACCTCTCCCTTGAGTGTCTGAAGCTCACAGCCGAACCAGCCCGCTCCGTGAGCGTTCTGGAAGTCGACGGAAACCGACCACCCCTTGTCCGGCGGACCCATTTCGGCGTCCTGACGCACGTGACGCCTAACCCAGTTCTGATGCTCCAACTGTCGGGTGAGCATCACCTCCGGATCTCGAACGTAGTCGTCGAACTGGATCCTTCTGGGGTTGGCTTCGTGATTGAACATTGTGAAGCGACAGTTGATCCCCAGAATCATCGGTACCCGGATCGGGCGCCCAGAACCATACGCGTCCCACACCCGCCGGACTTCTGCGTTGTGAGCTTCAAAATCGACCGTCGCCGTCAACATCCTTCTTATCCCGGCACAGGGTAAAACCGCTTAACCGTTGAGGCCGATCGAACAGAGTTGGCTACGCAGCCATCTGCTCCACCAGCACCTTCGCCTTCTCGGCGGCACTGGCGGCGTCCGGAGCGTATCCGTCGGCCCCGATCTTATCTGCGAAGTCCTGGGTTAGCGGGGCGCCGCCCACGAGGGTCTTCACGCGCCCAGCCGCCTTCGACGCCTTCAACTGCTCCACCGTCGTCCGCAGCGAAGACATCGTCGTTCTCAGCAGCGCCGACATGCAGATAACCTGAACGCCGTCTTCTTCCGCCACCTTCACGAACGTCTCGGGCGAAACGTCGATGCCCAGGTCGACAACCTCGAAACCTGCGCCTTCGAGCATCATCGCCACCAGGTTCTTGCCGATATCGTGCAGATCTCCTCGCACCGTACCAATGGCGGCTTTGCCAACCATGTTCACCTTCTCTTCGACGAGCCGAGGTCGAATCAGCGCCATTCCGGCCTTCATCGCACGCGCCGCAATCAGCACGTCGGGAACATAGAACTCGGCGCTCTTGAATTTCGTGCCAACGACCCCCATTCCTATCACCAATCCCTTGTGCAGAATGTCTGATACGGGGACCCCTTCATCCAACGCCTGCTGTACCAGATTCTCCACCTCGGCAGCTCGGCCATGGATCAGGGTCTCAAGGTCGGCAAGGTGCCATTCCGGTCTGAATGTCGTATCATAGGGGAGTTCGCAGGCTCAACCCCTCAAGGAGCAACCATGGACCCCCCCGTATATCTGGCGGGCGCCGCCCGGACCGCCATCGGTTCATTCCGCGGCGTCTTTTCTGAAACACCTGCGCCCGTTCTGGGGAGCGCCGCAGTCCGCGCCTCCCTGGAACGAGGTGGGGTTCCTCCTGAAGCGGTCTCCGAAGTCATCTTTGGAAACGTCATAAGCGCCGGCCTCGGTCAGAACGTCGCTCGACAGGTCGCCATTGGCGCCGGACTGGATGTTACCGTGGGCGCCACCACGGTGAACAAGGTCTGCGGGTCCGGCTTGAAGGCCGTTATGCTGGCAGCCCAGGCGGTTCGGTGCGGAGACGCCGAGGTTGTGGTTGCCGGTGGCGCCGAGAACATGAGCCGCGCTCCTTACCTTGTTGAGCGCGCCAGGAAGGGCGACCGGCTGAGTGACGAGGATCTGGTAGATACACTGCTGCGCGACGGGCTCTGGGATGTTTACGGCGATGCCCATATGGGAACCTACGGCGACCGATGCGCGGTTCGGTGCGGATTCACGCGCGAAGATCAGGACGACTTCGCCATAGAGAGCTATCGCCGGGCGATTGCCTCGGCGGAGATCCTGGCATCCGAAATCGTACCCGTCGACGCCCCCGCCGGAGGGCATCCGGTCACCATTCTCGCCGACGAAGAGCCGGCACGGTTCAACGAACAGAAGCTCCGAACCCTTAAGCCTGCATTCGGCGCTGACGGTACCGTTACGGCAGGCAATGCGTCGAGCATCAACGATGGCGCTGCCGCCGTCGTCGTCCTCTCCGAAGCGAAACTCAAAGAGCTCAATGTCACGCCGCAGGGCAGGATCCTCGGGTATGCGTCCGCAGCGCGCGAACCGGAGTGGTTTACGCTGGCCCCCATCACCGCCATTTCGAATCTCCTAGGAAACCTCCAGTTGGGTGTCGGCAACATCGACCTCTTTGAAATCAACGAAGCGTTCGCCGCAGTGACCATGGCGGCAATGAAGGAACTCCACATCCCTCACGAGAAGGTCAACGTCCACGGCGGCGCCGTCGCCCTGGGACACCCTATCGGCGCCAGCGGAACACGAACCCTCGTCACCCTCCTTAACGCCATGGCCGTCCGCAAGGCGAAGATCGGCGTCGACGCTCTCTGCATCGGCGGCGGCGAAGCCGTCGCCATGGCCGTCGCATCCGCGTCCTAGCCTTCCCCTCAGCCTTCGACCCGAGGCTCTCTGCCTCGGGTCGCCAAAGACAAAGCCCCGGATGACGCCATCCGAGGCTTCGTCACATCACCCAACCACCCACCTCACATCAGTACGTATTCAGCGCCTTCACGTAGTTCGCCCGTTCGAACGCCGAAGGATCTGGCGACGACTTCTGACTGAGACTCCCCCGAAGTTGCTGAACCGACTCGTACTCCTTCTCCTCCATAAACGACCTCAGATCTCCCAGCACCCGCCAGAGATGGCCGATGCCATTCTTAAGAAGCGCCGACGTCATCATCGTCACGTTGGCGCCTGCCAGCAGCATCTTCAGCACGTCCTCTCCGGAATGAATCCCCCCCGTAGCCGCCAGATCGGCGCCAATCCTCCCATGCAGAATGGCCACCCAGCGCATGGGAAGCCACATCGCCATCGGGGTGCTCAGCAGAACGCTGGGTACCACGTCCATGGTTTCCAGATCGATATCCGGCTGGTAGAACCGGTTGAAGGGTACCAGGCCATCGGCCCCGGCTTCGTCCAACCGCTTGGCCATATTGGCCATGGAACTGGGGCTGGCGGAGTTGGGTGACCAGCGACGTGTGGAGGTCTCAGCAACAATGCTGATGGCGATCTCACCTGGTGTGTCTGCTCCGAGATCCAGCCCGATCGGTGCGTGCAACCTGGCGAGATCCCCTTCGGAAAACCCTTCGGCCCTCAGCGCCCCTAGAGCCAGGGCCACTTTTCTGCGGCTTCCGATCATCCCGATATACCCGGCGGGCGTCTGAAGCGCCTGACCGACTACCGCCTGGTCCCCTCGGTGGCCGCGGGTCACCACCACCACGAACGCATCCTCGTGGACCGGAAGAGAGCTCAAAGCGGTACCGAAATCGCGCACCAGGACCAATTCGGCGTTGGGGAAACGGAGACGGTTGGCAAACTCGGGTCGATCGTCAACGACCACCACCTGAAAGCCGGCGGAGGGCGCGACCTGGCAAACGGCCAGCCCAACGTGCCCGGCGCCGAAAACATAGACGGTTGGATAGGGCTGAATCGGATTTACGATCACTCGCGCCGGAACGCCGTCCGGGTCTACGTCGATTACCTTTCGGATTCCGGCGGCTGAAAGGTCGGGGCTCTGATCCACGACGGCCTTATCGATATCCGGCCGTCCCAGCGTTCCCACGCACCGGCCGCCTTCCGATACGACCATTCGCTGGACCGGTTCTCCGTTCAGGACCCGTACGGCTTCTATTCCTACCGCCCGGCGTTCCCGGAGTCGAAGGATCTCCCGAAGCGAATCGACCCCCTCGCCGGCAGAAACAGGTTCGATGAGAAAGGTGACTTCGCCCCCACACAGGTGTCCATCTTCCTCGGCATCTCGAGCCGATAGGGAAATGTGAAGGAGTTGAGGGCGGTCGTTGGCAAGCACATCCGGGCCCACCCGGGCAACGTCGGCTTCCATGCGCCCCCCACCCACGGTTCCCCACGTCGTTCCGTCTTCAAGGATGGCCATCCGGGCGTCGCGCCCCGCAGGCAGTGACCCTTCCGTTTCCAGCGGTGTTACCAGGGCGGCCCTGTCGCCCGCCTCAACGATCTCCACCACTTTCCGAATAACGGATTCCATAATGGCCTCCTCAACAGCGTCACCAGCACCGGTCCGATTGCTCCTCCGATGTCATCTCTACTGCAAGTCTGGAAGGCAAGTCCGGTGCCACGGTTCCCCGGCGGGGGCCGTCGGGCG
>Ga0114996_10009546_pt1 | contig 10629 bp, 11 predicted proteins | sample ArcticOcean_MG_C_4_FD_87039 | JGI IMG/M metagenome (GOLD analysis project Ga0114996, IMG submission 87039) | Marine microbial communities from western Arctic Ocean - ArcticOcean_MG_CB4_134 | ecosystem: Environmental > Aquatic > Marine > Oceanic | place: Arctic Ocean: Canada Basin | collected... | reverse complement strand
GGTGGAGCAACTCGTTTGGCTCGGAAGGTTTTCCGAAATGTGTATGGGTATCAATTATCATGCTCTAACACTTTGTTTCGTTCGTGTAGATCGAGTTATGCCATTCACCTGGAGTGGCATCGAAGGGTGCCATTGGGATTGCGGGTGGCATGTCCCTTCAAGGGGGCCTGCGACGCCATTGGCGACGTCCGCATCCACGCGGCGTGCGGCATCAATGAGGAAGGTCTGGACGCCGCCGCGCAACGGCTTGGAGCTTCAGAAAAATACGTGAGATAAGAGGTGATGCTCGATAAGTCGGACATCAACGCCGTTTCAAGGCAGCTACTCAGATTCCTCACCAAGCCTCGCAATGACAGCAAAAATGAAACCCTCGGAGGCGACGGCCCCAATGTTACTTGCCTCGATTCGGTCCGGTCTTCCGGCCGTAACGGGCTCAGCACTCACGGACAGTGAAAACGTGAACGCCCTGGAGGAAAAACCTGAGCTCGTCTTCCCATCTGACCTGACTCAGTGATCTCTGCGCTCTCTGTGGTAATTTCTGAGACAGTCTCTCAGCCCCCCGGCTGGGCGTAGCTCGGGGTGTTCGCGAAGCGGCGGAGGCCGCAGTCGATCGTGATGGACGTGAACGGCGGGAGGGTTACCGCAAGGTGAGTTCCGTTCACTCTGACCACCTGCCGGGTCGCATCGCCCCCCTGACGCATCCACCCCTGGGGGTCGTGCATCTCCGACGTGTCGGGTGATTGGGATACCGTCGCGGTGGTGAACTCGTGCTCGCCAAAGACACACGATTGGACCAACAGTCGGCGCGACTCGGTCGCACTCGTGTTCACGAGGCGGACCCCGACCGCATCGGCGCTCAGCTTATCGACCAGGGCCGCCACGTCGAGGGGCAGGCCGGGTCGGTCCCTGTCGATGTCGAAATATCGTACCGTGCCGCGCTGGAGCCCCCCGTTGTAGACGTTCTGGGGAGCGCCCGTCGTCACCTGGGTGAGCCCCTTCAGGACGAGGGGGTTCGCCGCCTCACAGCCGTAGTCGCGGCGGGACGGGTAGCTTGGGTTATAGGGCGGGTAATGGTTGTCATCGATGATTTTCTCCACGTCGCGGTCGTCCCGGCGCATCGCGTCGTGCATCGCCATGACGTAGCGGAACTCGGACTCCTGCACCTTCACCGGCCAGTCCGGGTTCTTGCCGTCGTAATACTGGAACCGGGCGTACTCGGTCTGCCCGCTACGGCGGTCGCGCTGGCTCTCGACCTCGTTCCAGTCCGACTCGACGTCGCCCTCCCGGAGCCGCGCTATCAGATCGAAGTCCTGCTGCTCCATCGACGCGTGGTACAGGTGCGAGATCTCGTAGATATCGAGCCGCGAATAGTCGGACCAACCTTCGGGGCCGTAGCGATTGGGCACGGTGAGCTGCCCGTCCTCGCGCGTAACGGACCTGTCGAGAAGCATCCGCACCTGCGAGCGGAGTAGCTCCAGATAGGACGTATCGCCGGTCAGCAGATGGGCGCACTCGGACGCGATGGCGAGCGGAATCAGCATCCGGCTCACTCCGCCCGAGCTGGTCCACCCCTTGATGCTGCCCCACCACTGGCCGTCGCGGTTCTCGCCGATCTTGCCGTTGGGTCCGATATTGTCCGGGAGAATGCCGCCGTTGCGGCGAATCCTGTCTATCCAGGCCGACGTGTATTCGAGCACCCAGGTCTTGTACCGCTCGTCGCCGGTGTACAGGAACGCGTTGGTGACCATCGCCGTCGCGCCGAGGTTCTCCGGCACGTCGTTTTGCAACGCCATCTTGTCGAACAGGGCGGTGACTTGCTCTCGACGTTTTGGGTCCATCCACCAGTTGGGTTCGAGATTCTTCATGTTGGGGTAGAGCAAGAAATCGCGGTCGATTCCGACGTCCTGCACCCCCGCGTGCGACCATCGCTCCCAGTCGCGGACGACCGACCGATGAAAGTAGCCGCCGTAGTTTTCGTGGTCGAGCCACGCCTTGACCAGCTCGAGGTCGCCGGTCGTCTTGCCGGTCGAGTGCAGCATGGTAGGGCGGCCCGCGACGTTGAGCAGGGGTCCCTCGCTCCCGTGATACGGCGAGCGGATTATCTTGTGTATGGGGTCGTAATTTGGCGCGCTCGTGTCGTCGCCCATGTACAGGCCCGCGAACCGCTCGGAGCGGCGTCGGTTGTCTTCGATCGACGGGTCGGCCAGTCCGAAATCGTAGAACGGCTGGCTCCCCTCGCCCATGTGGAACCAGTCGGAGTTGTACGGAATGGCGAGGTTCCAGTATTCGTTGTGGAGCTGGGCCATGTAGAACGGGTGCCTGAGTGCGCCGTCGGTGGCCGCGAGGGCGTCCTCGTAGTACCGCGTCGTCGAGTTCCAGAACTCGAGGGCGTACCGCAGCACCCGCTCGTCGCCTCCAAGCGCATACAAAAGTCCCCAGTTGTGGACGATCTCGTAAATGTCGTCAACGTCCTGGACGTAGTGGGTCATCATGTCGGCGGCGCAGTACTTTTCGACGTACAGGTCTGCGGCCCGCTCCATGAGTTCAATGAGCCGGCGCTGCAGGAGCGCCCACGCCGGTGGAGGGGCCAGCTCCGTGGCGGTCACGTGCGGCAGCGTGCTCGCGTATCGCCGTATCGAGTTGCCGGTCGCGTTCATCCGTTAACTCCAGGAGACCATCTTTGCACCACAGAGACCACTGAGGTGAACCGTCTGTTCGTCACCCTTCCTGAGAAAGACCTTTCTCCGCGTCCTCCGCGTCCTCCGCGCGCTCCGCGATGAGCTCTAAGATGGCTTCAGGGCGTGGCGCGTTTCGGGAGGACGCGTGCGAAGGCTATCAGCAAGGTGGGCGCATATCAAACCCGCGAGACCGGAAACTGCAGCGCTGCACCCCGCTGACCTGGGCAGCGCTGCAGTTCGCTGTTTGCAACGGGGAACGGGGCGCGCGCATGGTAGGATAACGCCATTATGAGCTGGCAATCGAAACTGGTTCCATCGCAGCGTGTGTTTCGTCCCCTGGCGTTCGTCGTCGTGATCGCGTTGATCGCCGCACTGGTTGTCTGGGCTGTGAATTTCGTGATCCTCACTCCCGACCAGGAAGCGGAGGACAGACTCGCACAGGTCGTCGGCACACCGGCACCCCTGACGGAGCGCGACATCGCGGACATCAAGAACGACGCCCGCACGACTAACGCCCAGATCGTCGTCGGTATTCTGATCGTCCTCACACTCGGCGCGACGCTCTGGCGAGCCTGGGCGGCAGATAAGACTGCTAATGCCACCCAGGTCTCTGCCGAAGCTGCGATAGCAACGGCCGACTCATCGTTGCAGGCGCAGCTTGCTGACCGGTGTCGCGGCCGGCTCCGGAGCAACGAACCGGTAGATGCGGCGGTCCTACGCCAGTATGTACAGGTTCTCGTCGGCGTCGGCCCCCATCGAGAGCACGGCCAGGTCCGTGTCCACCAGCAGCCCTTGGTCCGTCACGGACGTGCCGTCGTACCGCAGCTGCCATGCTTTGCCCGAGCAGTAGCCGGCGTATATGTACTCAGTTAGGTCAGGTCGGAAGTCTCTGAAAATGGCGAAAGGCAATTTAGATCTAGCTATCCGAACTGTCGGTGGAGTTACTGATACTCAATCCACCTCGGGGAACCGGCGGCCTGCCCTCTGGAAACTGATCCAACTCAGATGGTACGCTTGGATCGGTTTTGCGGGGGCAGGTCACCTCACGGATGCACCTTGCCATGGGCCACTATCACCTCGTCTACCGTTGCCCACATGGTAGATCTGACCAAGGCTTTAAGCCTGATTGGCGAGATTGACAGGGCCGCGGAGTTCGGGGGCCTTCGCCCCGACCGAGCGCACACTATGACTGAATAGGAATGGCTGTCGCTGCCCCGCCACTACTCGCTTTCCCGTCCGACAAGCGCGGATCAGGACAGCGTCCATCCTATCTGCTTCTGAGTACATGCCAGATTCGGGTCTGCCAGTCACCGATATGGATTACTCTTTCGACCGTTCTCTGTCGAGCACGCATCTGCGCTTTCGTGAGCCGGGTCAGGCTCAACTCAAATTCCTGAAATATGTAGACCGCATTGCCTTTTATAGGGTGTTCAAGAAGGGCCCTGTGGGTCCAGTCGAAGAGGAATACACAGTACCCTTCGAAGTCGTCGCGGCCAACGACGTACGAACTTGGGCGAAGCGTCTGTACGAAACGAAGTCGTTCTGGCTGCCATTCGACCTCTGGATGCCGTTTCATCAGCACCGAGTAGTGTTGGAATAGCCTATCGAAAGTCCAATGCCCAGGAGGGATGATTGTCCAAGGCACATGAACCTCGACTCCAGTTTCGTGACGCTGACTTGGGTGTATATGTTTTTTTATTGTATTGATAAGATATGGCGCTTTTGAATAGGCAGCAAAAAGCCTCTTTTGTTCTTCATAAATACGTAATTTATGTTGGTATTCTTTCAATTCCAACTGATACTGATCTTTTCTTGCTTTGATCATCTAGTGTTTCGCTGATATAATTTTGTTATTTAGTACGGCTACGGCTTTTCTTCCGCCCTTGTGTGCTTTAGCCGTATCGATCTGCTTGTTTAGTGCTGTTATCTGAATAATGATCTGCGCCTCATACAATGCCATTATGCTGAATTATGCAATGCGCCGCATCCTTTTAACGCGCCCTTGGAGGCGCTTGATTTCTTCTCGCAGCGCGTTGATTTCAGGAAGTGAAGCCTTCTGATTCTCCGTCTTTAGCGCACCGGGCCGTTGTTGTACGATGTGCTGATCGAGGCGGCGTTTGTCTAGTGTTTTCTCCAATTCTAGCAATTTGTTGAAAGCCTCACCGTCACGTTCTTCACTGAATTGAATGGTTCTCCAATCCGGAGTGGTCGGTATCGTAGGACGTTCGAGACTAGGGGGTTGTGGCTTAGTGAGTTCGGTGGATACCCGAAGTATTAATTCGTCAAGTCGACGGCGCGATTCGATGTTCTGAGTCGTACCGTCAGACAACAACCTTAAATAGTAGGTTCGCAATCGATGTACTAAGACGACCAGCGGAGGGTCGTCTCGCTTCAAGACCTCTAAGTCAACTCTCGGGTCGGGAGCGGCTCTTTGCCCCAGCGGGTTCCCAAGATTGAAGTCCCTGTCCTCGGCTCGAATACGTTTGCTTCCCGGTCCCCGCCCTAGCCGGTTGCGGCCCCTTCGCTTAGGCATCTTAGAACTCCAAATCTCTACTAAATCACATTAACTCCGAATCGACGGGTTAGCCATCATTAGCGGCACATACTGATAGGGCTGCGGGATGACGGATAGCCTCCCAACTGACCTGAATCGCCCAGCGCCGCTTCGGAGGGCTAATCGGACTGCGTCTCTCAGGAGCGTCGCGCCGGTGAAGTCGCCGGCCGCCTCTGGATCGGAGAGCGGGTAGGAGGCCTGTCGTATCGAGTCGCCTTCGAGAGGTAGAAAGATCCGGACGCTCGATTCCTCGATGCCATCGACTGGACGCAGAAGTAGCAAGCCCTTCAAGTCTGAGGGCACGACGATCCAGTCGCGTTCGGGGGCAGTCACCAGGGAGCCGGGGGAGAAAGCCGGTGCTGTCGTTGCCAAGAGCAAGCCTCCATCAACAAGTCTGACCGTGATCCAGGCTGTGGCGAAGCGTGCGCCGATTGTATATTCTTGATTTCAGCGTGGCAAGGCAGGACGATTGGACGACGGCTAGACTGAAAGCTGGACTTAATTTTCCAACGCTGTGATTTTCGTTATCCTGAGCAGAGGCGGAAAGGAATACGTACTGTGACCGTTGAATACAATCCCTCAGACGAACAGTGGTACTCGAATTTCCACCGGAAATATGTCGAGCGGGAATTAACCTGGCTTTTGCGGTCAGAAGCGTTGGCCAAGGAACTCGCGTCTCCGAAGACCGCGATAGCCAGGTTGCAGCGAATTCGTACGACGTGGAAAGGAGTAGCGTTACAGATGGGTGGAGGCTGGTACTGATGGCTTACTGGTGGGTATCCCAGAACAAAACCTTTCAGCACGAGCGCCGGGGAAGCTACTTGTGTGCGCCTTTCCGAGATAAGGGCGGTCATGCACCGTTTCACTGGAAAACGATGGTCGAGCTGAAGTCAGGAGACGTGGTTTTTTCGTACTTCCGACAGAGTATCGTGGCCGTGTCCACAGTAATTACTTCCGCGAATCCACGCGCCCAGCCCGCCGAGTTCGACACAGGCGATGCATGGGCTAGACAGGGTCTGATGGCGGATGTTGCGTACAGGGATATAGTGCCGCCTCTGAAAGTGTCCGAGGTCCTGCCGAATCTCCAGCCGCTGCTCCCACACCGTCGGTCACCCTTGAACCAACATGGCACGGGCAACCAAGGCTATCTATTTGGACTTCCCGGCGAGGCCGGAGCCCTCATTCTCGACCACATAGCTGCTCTGTCTGGCGATCCCGATAGTGAACCGATTGTTCAAGCTATAGTGGGCAGCGTCAAGGACATCACGGAAAAAGAATCCCTCGTGCGGAGTCGGCTCGGTCAGGGACAGTTTAGAACGACGGTCCTGGCCATGTTCAACGATCGATGTTGTGTAACTGGCCTCTCCGAAACGCGACTCCTGAGGGCCTCACACATCAAGCCTTGGCGAGATTCTAACAACGAAGAGCGCCTCGATGAGTTCAACGGTCTATTGTTGGCGCCGCACCACGATGCAGTTTTCGACCTCGGTTACACCAGCTTTGACAGCGATGGCCGTATCAAGCTGTCGCCATCTGTCCCTGCGACAGTGTTCACCACCCTCGGGATATCTGTATTTGAGGTGATCCGTGACCTTCGGTCCGAACATTTACCCTACTTGGAATATCATCGAAACGTCGTGTTTAGAGATTAGCGTGAGTTCATTTCGACCCGCCTTCTAACCCTGCCAGCGATCTTGTGGGCTTAATAGTGTTGGCCGGATCTCCTTGACTTCCCGCGCCGGCAGAGCGTCCATGGAGGTGACACTATTTACCCATAGGATATGAGCATGCCATCGCAGACTCTAGCGCAAGGTGCCGAAGCCGCCGGTCAATGGGAACAGACCATCTACGCCTTTCTGGCCGAGAAGGAACGCCGTTCCGGCTCGATGCGAACCGTGGATAACTACTCCCGGATGCTGTACCGATTATTCGGCGTCACCGGCAAGCCGCCCGACAAAGTGGTCAGCGCGGACGTCTTCGGCTACGCCCACGGCATCGGCCTTTCAGGCAAGAAGCCCTCTTCCGCCACCGTTGGCGCCCGTATTGCCTGTATCAGCTCTTTCTACCGCTTCCTTGTCAGAATGGGCCTGGTCATCGCGAACCCCTGCGACCAACTGGAACGGCCCCGTGCAACGCCGTCGGCTCCCAGGGGGTTGACTGCGGTTGACATCAAGAGGCTTTTAGCAGCAATTCCGGAGACACCAGTCGGTCTCCGGGACCGAGCAATCATTTTGACGCTCACGGGCCGAAGGCGGAGCGAAGTGGTCAACCTCAGGGTCGGCGATCTAAGTCGGGAAGGTGAGATCGTTCACTACACCTACCGCGGGAAGGGCGGAAAGCGTGGCAAACGAGAGCTACCCCAGCCAGCACTGTGGGCCATTCAGCGGTCTTTGGAGGCCTTCGAAAAGAATCTAGCCAATATGAAGCCCACGGAGTCTCTGTGGCCATCCAGCACAATGAACGACCGCGGCATCACCGGTGGAACCTTCTACGGCAACCTGCGCCGGCACTTCAAACGAGCCGGTCTTGCTCCCGGGGGTGGGTGCACATCCTTCGTCACTCAGCGACAAAGCTCCGCAGAGACGCTGGTGAAAGCATCGAGGACGTCAGCCGTTTCCTGGACCACTCAAACCTGGCCGTCACGACGGTATACCTGAGCAAGCTCGAAGGGGATCGGGACGAACGATGACGGAGAGTTGCAGAGGAACTCGGGGTGTAACTTTACTGCCATCTGTCCCCATGCCAACACTTGCCGGGCTGATACAGCGAGTGGTACAACCAACGGGGGTAGGTCACCGGTACATACAGTTCGTGTGATCCCGGAGCGAAGTGATCATAAAGGTACCGACTCCCAACCAACTGTTCCCGACCGTAATATTCATGAGAACGCCGGAGAGACAATGTACCACCAGGGCGGATCAAGCGCTGAGGAGCGGCGTTGGCGGTCGGCAAGCGAGCAGAACCTTACACGATTTGCTCGCATTCTCCTGGCAGGAGGAAGAGATCGATGACAATTGGTCAAGATGAAGGTGGGGGACTTCTGCGCAAAGGACTGAAAGGCGCAGTCCAGGCTGCCAAGGTAGGAGCGGCCGGAGCAAAGCAGGTAAGTGACACCGTCACAGGGAGAGGCGTAGCCGAAGCCGTAGCTGAGTACGAAGAGGTATCTTCTCGCGTTCTGGTTGGAGTCGCTCGCGACGTACAGCTGCAGTCAGACAGATTAGACGGTGTCGAGCAGACCATGGAGTCGCTGGCAACCAAGGCCGAGGCGAAAAAGTTCGCTGAGGAAATAGAGCGGTTCACCATGAGGATGGAGCGGCAACTATCTCAGGCGCGCGTGATCGCGATAGCGGCCGTGGCGATTGGAGCCCTAGCACTGGTGGTGGCGGTATGGATAGCGATCTAGCACATATTGCCGAACGCTACGAGCGAAAGTACCAGCTAGAGGATGGCGCACGGGAAGATGTCGGCGATCTGTACCGTCGATACTCATGGGCCCGCGAATCATCGTTGCTCGACGCCGCCTCGACCGCGCTGGCCATTGAGACGTTGTTCCGGGCGGATGATATCGATCCAAACCTGATCACGCCTCAAATGGAAGAGGCCTATTCGCTTCAGTTCCCGAACGAAGCGATGGAGCTGTCATTAGAGGAAAAGCTCGAATCGATGGCTGGGGCAGAGCGCGAGAGCGTGCAGGGCTTTCTTTCATCGTTGAAAGGTAAGTACTTCGAAGTCGTGGTTCGGGATGAGTTGAACGCTGGGCAGCAGGTGGGCGATCTTGTGCTCAGGGACGGCCAGCTCGCGGAGTTGACTCCCGGTCAAAATCATCCCGCCATAGATCTGCTCATTCGAGAAGCCGACGGCTCCGTCGCCGAAGGTTACCAGCTCAAAGCCACGGAAGAGCTAGGTCTCATTAAGGCGGCTCTCTCGAAGTACCCAGATGTTCCCATTGCAACCACAGAAGAAGCTGACGCGCTGGCCGAGCAGTTTCTCAGTGAAGCTAATGTCCTCAGCACAGGTATGACCGACGTGTCCTTGGAAGGGGAGTTGGCAGAGGTCGCCGCGCCGATCCTGTATAGCGCCTTCGAGGAGTTCATAGAGCACGCGATTCCCGGTTCACCATTCGTATTGATCCCACTGACTGAAGGTGCAAGGGTTCTCATTGGACGACAGACCCTCCACGACGCGATCAGCCGAGCCAAGGATCGAGGCATTAAATCCGCAGCGTCGGCTGGAGTTGGTATCGCCTTAACGCTGTCCGGGGTTGGTCTGCTCCGCCTGCCAGCCACATTCGTCACACGCTTTGGCATTGATCGTGCGCAAGTCCAGGGCGACGTGATCAAGCAGGTTCGCGCTGGAACCGATCGGTTGAAAGAACTTGAACACAGCCTGCAGGTTTCAGAATGACCCTAGCGGTTCGGTTGAGGAGACTTTGCTCACTGTGAGAACCTTCATAGTTGGCTCCATAGCCTTCATTGTCGGTCTGTACGCCGGAGACTGGCTTCCGGATGTGGATCAAGACTTGAGCATCGTGACTCACCGTTCAGTCTTCACCCACGGTCTCATCATACCCCTCGTGCTGTTCGGGCTGGCCTCTAGCGCGAGGGCGCTCCTGTTGCGGCTGTTTGTGATCGGTTTCTGTCTTGGCGCCGCCGTCCACCTCTCCTACGATCTCTTCCCCAGAGCTTGGCAGGGCTTCGCCCTGATCCACCTACCCGTGTTCGGCTGGACGTTCCCTGCAATATCGTGGGTGTGGATCGCTGTGAGCATCGTTTCCTGTGTCTACTTCACGATGCGGCTGGTAAGCGGACTGTTCCAAGGAATTGCCGTTCTAGTAGGTGGGGTAGCGATGTTCAGCTACACCGGCCTGAACGAAGCGACATTGGCTGGCCCCGCAGCGTCATTGGCCGTCGCCACGATCATTGGGCTCGCGGTCGTGATGTGGAGGAGCACGGCTGCTAGCGATGGATCAGCGCTGTAGGGCAAAGATTTGGTGTAGTTAGATCTTCGTCTCGACGACCTTGTCCTTCTCCTGATCACGGCGGGAAGCCACCAGGTCGATCCAATGGACTCCACTTACACCGGGCTTCGATATTGGGAAGACGATGATGTTTGGAACCACTTGCTAAACTTGGGAACTCGAACTCCGACCGTTGAGTGCCAGAATGGCGAAAACTATTTGAATCTCATCGAATAGCCTTTACCATGGCCTGTACTTTGGCTTCTAGAGCAACTTCTTCTGCTCGTTCTTCTTGAAGCCGAGCTTCTACAGTGGCTTTGGAGTTGACCCGGTTTGGTGGACACCTTGAGACTTGGGGGTATCACCCGAGGAAAGGAAGTTCACATGCCGAAGACGAAAGCACCATATCCGCCCGAATTCAAGGCTGAAGCAGTGCGTCT
>Ga0114996_10009542_pt1 | contig 10632 bp, 5 predicted proteins | sample ArcticOcean_MG_C_4_FD_87039 | JGI IMG/M metagenome (GOLD analysis project Ga0114996, IMG submission 87039) | Marine microbial communities from western Arctic Ocean - ArcticOcean_MG_CB4_134 | ecosystem: Environmental > Aquatic > Marine > Oceanic | place: Arctic Ocean: Canada Basin | collected... | reverse complement strand
GGCCATCTTCGTCGCCGTCCTCGTGGCCATCTTCGTCGCCGTCCTCGTGGCCATCTTCGTCGCCGTCCTCGTGGCCATCTTCGTCGCCGTCCTCGTGGCTATCTTCCTCGCCGTCCTCTTCGTCGGAGGCCCACTCGTCGAACACCGCGCCGCAGGTCTCCAGCAACGCGATGCACTCCGGCACCTGAAGGAAGGGGTTCATGCCCTCGCCGTCCTCCCCGCCCATGCCTTCGAGCTTGGCGAACAGGGCCTCCTTCTCCTCATCGGTCATCGCGATGATCTCCACGCACGTCGCGTCAGGCCAATCGAAAGATATCGAGGGCATGCTGTTGAAGCAGGCCAGGATCTCGGTGGGCGTCGCCCCACATTCGCCCCAGGGCTCAGCCACGCATTCGGCGGCGCTCTCCTCGGGCGTTTCTCCATCCTCGTCGCCCTGATTCGCCATGTCTTCCAAGCACATCTTGATGATCATGTCGCATTCCTCTTCGGTCTGAGCGCCGAAGAGGCCCGCGCTGACCTCACACATGGACTCCTGCCCGACCGGTTCATTCATGGAAGCCTCAAACGCCGCCACTGCGTCATCGCAGAGTTCCTGAATGCCGTCCTCGGACTGCTGATCCATCGGAAGCTCATCGTCGCCGGTCTCGTCGCCGGTCTCGTCTCCCGTCTCGGTCTCGTCGCCCGTCTCGGTCTCGTCGCCCGTCTCGGTCTCGTCGCCGGTCTCCTCTCCGCTCTCTTCGGAAGAGCTCGTGCAGAGGGGAAGCGCCTCCTCGATGAACTTCGGATCGGCCTGAAACGAGTTCCAGGACACGTTCTTGTAGAGACCGCCGGCCGTCGTCACCAGATGGTGCTTCCCGACCTGGCCCTTGGGATGTGCTGCCTCGCTCCAACCACACGTTCCGCTTCCGCCGCCGCCGACCTGAAACTGAATCCCGAACATCATCTGAGCGGGATCGCCCTTGTAGACGTCGAGCGGCATCAGAGTGGCCTCGTACGTCGTGATGGTTCCCGCCGAACCCGTCTCCGTGGAGATGCACTCGACTGAAACCACCTCCGCATCCACAACAAGCTCAGAGGCCTCCATCAGCTCTTCTTCGCTCATCGGCGCAGGCACGGCGAGAGCGTGAAGGGGGAGGAGAACGGCTGCGACAAGGACAAGGTTTCGTACGTTCATGGTTCTTCCTGTTTGGCGCATGGGCGCGTGATTTCGCCCATTCCTTAGCGTTTTCCATGCCTGGATCGCAAGCTTTCCGTGACGCGGACATCCTGCACGAAACACGGATTCGCTTCCAACACCCTCTTCATCCACTTGATCACTGACGGCTCCACCGGGTACAAATTCTTCGCATGAACACGTCCTCCCCGGAAGCCGCGAACGCACCAGAGCCGCCCCCAAAGGGCGACATTCGCACTCTGTTCCAGCTTCTCCGCCCCTACCGCGGACGCTGGATCATCGCCACTGGCGCGTTGATGTTCGGCGGCATCGTGAACCTCGCGCTCCCCCAGGCCCTGCGTCTCGCGATCGACGAAGCGGTGACGCGAGGAGACCTCGACGCGCTCTCCCGCATCCTCGCGTTCGCCCTGGCCGCCTTCACCGTCCTCGCGCTCCTCGTCTTCGCCCGGCATTACCTCATGAGCTGGCTGGGTCAGCGCGTCGTCCTCGATCTCCGGGACCGGACCTTTCGGCACCTCCTGCGCCATCCCCCCGGATTCTTCCACGAACACAGCAGCGGAGAGCTGATCAGTCGATTGACCAGCGACATCTCCATCCTCCAATACGCGGTCGGGAGCGAGCTCTCCATCGGATTGCGATCCGCGATGATCGCCGCTGGCGGCCTGGGGATCCTGCTTTGGACGAGCCCGCAGCTCGCGGTGGCGATCCTGCTGATCATTCCACCCCTCAGCATCGGCGCAGTCTACATCCGTCGGATCATTCGACGGCGCTCGGGCATGGTGCAGGATCTCCTCGCCGACGCGAACGCGGGACTCAAGGAGAGCATCGTGGGCATCGAGACCGTCCATCTCTTCGGCGCCGAAGAGCGGGAAGCGACCCGATACCGCGATCGCGTGACCCAGGCGTTCGACAGCCTGATCGAGATCGCGATCGCCCGCGGCGGCTTCATGGGAGGAGCACAGTTCGCGGGATACGTGGCGATCGCGGTGATCGTGTTCCTCGGGGGCCGCCAGGTCATCGCCGGCGAGCTCTCGGCGGGTGAGCTCGCGGCCTTTCTCCTCTACACGCTGATGGTCACGGGCAGCCTCATGGGCCTCGCGGGGATCTGGGCCAACATCCAGCGCGCCCTCGGCGCATCCGCCCGCATCTTCGATCTCCTCGCCGAAGAGCCCGGGATCCAGAGCCCCCCCGATGCCCACGTGCTCGAGAGCCTCTCCGGCGCCATCACCTTCGACCGCGTGACCTTCCGATATCCGGCGCGCCCCACCATCGGCGTCCTCCAGGAGATCTCATTCGCCATCGAACCAGGGGAGACGATCGCCCTCGTCGGGCCCTCGGGGGCCGGGAAATCCACGATCGCCGCCCTCCTTCCCCGTTTTCATGACCCCTCCGAAGGCACCATTCGCGTGGATGGACACGATCTCCGAACCCTCGACCTGGAGTCGCTCCGCGGACACCTCGCCTCCGTCCAGCAGGAGCCTGTCCTCTTCTCCATGTCGATCGGAGCCAACATCCGCTACGGAAACCCCGAGGCCTCGGACGAGGAGGTCCGATCCGCTGCACGCTCTGCGCACATCGCGGAGTTCATCGAGGGCCTCCCCGAAGGCTACGCCAGCGAAGTCGGTGAACGCGGCGTGAAGCTCTCCGGCGGCCAACGCCAGCGAATCGCCATCGCCCGAGCCACCCTCGCCAATCCACGCATCCTCATCCTCGACGAAGCGACGAGCCACCTGGACACGGAGAACGAGGGGCTCGTCCATCAGGCGCTGGAGACGTTGATGCGGGATCGGACCACGATCGTCATCGCCCATCGACTCTCCACCGTGAAGAATGCCGACCGGATCCTGGTCTTGGACGAAGGACGGATCGTCGAATCCGGAACCCACGAGGCGCTGATGGAAAAAAAGAGCGCGTACTCGCGCCTCACCCAGGCGCAGCACCTGCTCTAGGCCGCTCGGCAGCGATCCAGCGACTCCAGGAATCGAGCGTTCTCCTCGGGCAGTCCGATGGTCACGCGGACATGCTCATCGAGGCCGTAGGAGGCCAGCGGCCGCACGATCACCCCCTCTCGAAGCAATCGCTCATAGAGGGCGGCGCCGCCTTCAAGCGCGTGCATCAGGACGAAGTTCCCCTGACTCGGGACGGTCTCCACGCCGCGCGCGTCGAGCTCCCTCACCACGATCGCCATCTGAGACGCGTTCAACGCCGCGGACTCGGCGACGAACTCGACGTCGTCCAGAGCCGCGAGCGCCCCCGCCTGTCCGACGAGGTTCACGTTGAAGGGCTCCCGAATACGACCCAGGAGATCCGCCACCCAGGGACGAACGATCCCGTATCCGACCCGCGCTCCCGCGAGCCCATAGGCCTTGGAGAAGGTCCGGGTGATCGTCAGATTCTCCCGCTCGCCGCGCAACGCCAGCGCCGAGGCATAATCCGTGGCGCGGATGTACTCCACATAGGCCTCATCCAACACCACCATCACGTGCTCTGGCGTGTCGCGCAGGAGCTGGCGGAGGTCCTCCACAGGGTTGTAGGTCCCCGTCGGGTTGTTCGGATTGGCGACAAAGAGGAGCCGCGTTTGATCGGTGCACGCCGCCGCCATCGCGGAAAGATCATGCGTGAACCCGTCCATCGGGACCGCCGTCAGAGGAACACCGGCCGCCCCGAGCACGACGCGGTAGGCGATGAACGCGCCCTCGGAGATCACCGCGTGATCCGCGGGAGTGGCGAACGCCCGAACAAGGAGGGTCAACAGCTCGTTGCTCCCGTTGCCCACCACGATCTCCGAAGCAGACACGCCGAGATGCTCGACGAGCCGCTCGCGCAGATAATGCGCGCTCGCGTCGGGATAGAGATGCACCTGGGAGACCGCACGACGCATCGCCTCGATCGCCAGCGGTGACGGTCCCCGCGGGTTCTCGTTGCTCGCGAGCTTCACGGCGCCCGTGATCCCCAGCTCACGCTCGAGCTCCTCGATGGGCTTGCCGGGCTGATAGGGCCGCAGCTCTGCGACCCAGGGGGGATGCGGTGTCTTCACTCGATGCCTCCGGTGCGGAGCCTGCCACATCCCCGCCTTCGCGAGCAACGGGGATCCGCAGCCCAGGACCTCCCCGACCCTCGACATTTCGCCCGGAGCACGCGAGAGTGCCGCTTCGGAGGAGCACATGGCGCGGTTCGAGCGAGAGGGCTGCAGCCTGAATCATGAAGTGCACGGGAGCGGCCCCCCCCTCCTGCTCGTACATGGGCTCGGCTCCAGCGCACGGGACTGGGAGGCTCAGCTGCCCGAGTTCAGCGCACGCTTCACCTGCATCGTCCCCGACGTCCGCGGATTCGGCCAGAGCGACAAGCCGCCCGGCCCGTACTCCGTGGCCGAATGGGCCGACGATCTCCACGCGCTCCTCGACCACCTGGGCCACGAGCGGGTAGACGTTGTCGGCTATTCGATGGGAGGGGCGATCACGTTTCAGATGGCCGTCGACCGCCCCGAGCGATTCCACCGCATGGTGATCTTGAACAGCCTGCCGAGCTTCGCCATCGATCATTGGCGAAAGCACATCGAGCTCTGGACGCGCCTGCTGGTCGTGCGATTCCTCAGCATGGATCGAATGGCCCGCATCCTCGCCAACCGCCTCTTTCCCGGACCAGATCAGGGCGCTCTCCGGGACACGATGATCGAGCGGTACGCCGTCAACGAGACCGGCCCCTATCTCAGCGCAGTGCGAGCGCTCGCCGGATGGACGGTCGCCGATCGTCTCGAGGGTCTGAAGATGCCGACGCTCGTCATCGCTGCGGAAGAGGACTACACGCCGATGGAATCCAAGGAGGCCTTCGTCCGGGAGATGTCCAACGCCCGCCTGGTGCGCGTCGCCAACAGCCGCCACGGGACGCCCTTCGACCAGCCGGAGATCTTCAATCAGCTCGTGCTCGACTTTCTGGCCGACTGATCCTCACTCGCAGATGCGTGGACCCAAAGGCAGGCCCTGATCCTCTGCGATGCCGAGCGTGAGGGTGCTCTTATGCCCGGTTTTGAGGAAAAAATGCGTCTCCTCGACCGTTCCCGCGATGTTGCTGAGATTGCCCGGACCGGTTTCATATCCCGCGGCCACCACCACGGCCAAATCCGTTCCCGGCTTGCGGAAGAGCATGCGGGTCCCCTTGTCGGGGCGGCTCTTTGACGTCCAGAACATGCACACGTACCAGGCTTCATGCGCGGCGGGAAATTTCGTGGGAGAGGCGATCCCCGCCCCGTGGAAGTTTCCGCCCTCCAGCGGCGCCCAGACCTGATCCCGGTTCATGACAAATCCACTCATCTCCTGACTCAAGGAGTAGTGCTCGGTCAGTCCCTCCGTGGAATACGCGGGGTAGGGCGGCGGCTCGGAATCTGTGACCAGATGCGCCTCCATCACCACCGGACCCGTCGCGGGCATGCCGAGATGATCCCCGCCGTCGCCCACCCGCTTCATGACTCCGGACTCCATGTCACAGGGTCCACGCGAGGGGATGGTGAGGCCGATGTGCACCACATAATCTCCCGCGAGCGGCACTCCATCATCGGCCCAGGTGTCGACGACGACGTAATACACTCCCTCTTTCACCAGAGCGCCGGCGTCATGGTGGCCCCGTTGAATACACGCCGTCGGATCCGGTGCGGAGAGAATGTGAACGTCGACATCGACACCCGAGCCATCGTAGACAGCCGCGCTGAGAAAGGCCTCTTGTGTGACCTTCACGCGGTAGATGACCTCTGGACCGCTCTCGTCGATCTCCGGGTCACAGTTGTAGTGATCAAAAGAGCTCGTCCACGCATCGGCCGTGGAGGCCGCATGATGGAAGGGGAACGTGTCCGGACAGAAGATCCCAGGAGGGCACGTGGACTCCTCTTCCGGCGCCGAAGGCTCCTCCGAAGGCTCCTCCGCATCCGCAGGGGACCACCCCATCATCACGTCCGGGAAGCGCTCACAATCCGCCTCTCCCTCCACATCCAAAGACTCGGAGCCCGAGAGGCCGGCGTCCGCTTCCAGGGCCCACCAGTCGACAGGCGGCGTCTCCGCAGAGGGAGCACACGAGAGGACCAGTGTCCATCCCACCATCGACCACCCGATTGTTTTCCAATTCCGGCCCACCTGCGCCTCCGAGACCGTCGTGAGAAAAAGGGGCGCCCGCTCCATCCGAGTGGGTGAGGATGCGGAGGCTCGTTACGATGCAACGGACACCCCAGACAAATGAGCGACCACGCCACAGCCCCGAGAAGAGCACCACATTCATTTGTGACGCGGTCGCATCCCTCTACATTCCAATTCCCGTGCCAATCGAGCCGACCCCGCGCGAAAGAATGGACTCCCTGTTTGATTTCAGTGTGTTCCACAGGTTTCCGGAGAGGGGGGCGTGGCGAACTCACGGGTCGGATGTGTTCCAGATGTGCTCCATGGAACATGTCATCGAGGCGAGCGATGACGATCACGGAGGAAAATGCCATCGGCACTGTGGTAAGCTCTCGTGCTACGAAAACAACTCATTATGCATGCACCGTGAGAACATCGATGAATACACTGTTCCGGGGGTCCAGCATCCCCCTTCTTCTCGTCACCCTGATGCTCTCGTTCGGAACCGTCGTCGGCTGTAGCGACGATTCCAGTGGCGGGGATGGAGACGAATCAAGCACCGAGTGCGCCTCGGAGCAATGCGTGGCGAACGACGCCTGTTTCGATGCTGATGCCGATCACCCGGATGAAGCGTGCCTCGTGTGTGTGGTGGAGGGCGACATCGCCGAGTGGATCGTCCGGGACACCGAGGATTGCGCCGGGTTCGTGGGGCCCTGTTCGGACTCCAGCTGCGACGACGAAAACGACTGCACGGATGACACCTGCGAAAAATCCTCGCTCGAGTGCATCTATACGCCCCGGGACGGGGAATGCGATGACGGAGACATCTGCTCGGTCAACGACGCCTGTATCGAGGGGGCCTGCGCCGGCGAGAGCGTGAGCTGCGACGACGAAAACGACTGCACTTCAGACTCCTGCGGCGACCAGGGAGAGTGCATCTTCACGATCAACGCGGGAGAGGCTTGCGACGACGGGGACGCATGCACGGAAACCGACGCATGCGCGGAAGACGGCACCTGTCTCGGCGACAACGTGACCTGCATCGACGACAACCCCTGCACGGACGTGGCCTGCGACCCGGAGCTCGGCTGCGTCACGACGGCCCTCGAGGCAGAGCCCTGCGATGATGGCGACGTCTGCACTCTCAATGATCTGTGCGTGGGCGAAAACTGCATCTCCGGAGCCGGTGAGCTCTCCTGTGATGACGAAAACGGCTGCACCTCGGACTCCTGCGATGGCGCGAATGGATGTGTCTTCGAGCCCATCGTCTCCAACGCCTGCCGACCGAACATCATCGTCGACCAGCCTCCCCGCGGCGCCAATCTGCTCCGGGACAATCCGGCGGATCCGACCATCGCGGTCTCGGGCTCCGTCTTCAGCGGCGCCGGACCCATCGAGACCTTCACGTTGAACGGAGAGGACGTAGACCTCGACGAGAGCGGAGGATTCAGCCTCACGATGGCTCCCATCGTCGGCGGAAACACCCTCGAGTTCATCGCGACCGACAGCGAAAACAACACCCGCAACCGCGTCCAAGCCTTCCATTACAGCGCCAACTACGTCCTCCCCGAGGATCTGACGCCGCCCTGGGAGCCTCCGCCCTGCGAAGGAACCGCGGAGGGAATCGCCTGCTACCTCCCGATCCTCATCGACGACTCCACCTGGTCACAGGCTGAGGACCTCTGCGACGCATGGGGCGGCCACCTCACGAGCATCCACTCCGCCGAGGAGAATGCGAGCGTTCGCGAAATCGCGGACACGATGTGCGGACCGGTCCCCATCTGGATCGGCCTCAACGATATCAGCGAAGAGGGAGCGTTCTCGTGGACGGACGGAACCCCCTACGACTACACCAACTGGAGCACGGACGAGCCGAACGACTGGTTTGAAGAAGACATCGTCGAGATGCTCCCGAATGGCCTCTGGAACGACGCGGGCGCCGATGAGTTCCACGGATGCTATATGTGCAGGAAGGTGAGCCCCGCGCCCACGCCGATCATCGAGGGACACATGGACGCCGGCATGGGCCTCCGCCTGTCTCAGGAAGCCATCGATGACGGCGATCACTCTCCCCCCATCGATGATTTCGCGACCGTGTTCGAGATGGTATTCGCGACGTTCAACCTCAACGAGCTGGTCCCGGTTCCAGCCGCTTCAGGAATCGAGCTGGAAGACGCAGTCTACGACATCTACCTGAACAACATCACGCACGACGACCCCTACGTCACCCTGTTCTGCATCGAGGGAGGGATCGGAATCGACGCGATCATCCCCAACGGAGCCGCGGACCTCTACCTCGAATGCACGAACGGATGCGGGGGATGGTTTGGGTTGCCTGAGACCGTCACCGGAGACCTCTCCTTCGAGTCCGTGACCCTCACCGCCGACGTCCTCCTGCAGGTGAACGCGAACCACGAACTGGAAGCTCAAGTGGTGGGATCCGACGCCCAAATCAACGGCGCGGTGGTCTACAACGTGGACGCCGAGGGCGGAATTGCAGGGCTCTTCGACGGGGTGGTGGAAGACCAGATCAACGCGGCCATCGGAGACTTCGCAGAAGAGCTCGGCGCTCTGCTCGGAGACGAGGTGGACGCGATCCTCGCGCCCAACATCTCCGAGACCTTCAGCCAGTTGGCGTTCGATCTGGAGTTCGGGATCCCCTCATTCAATCCCGAGGCGGAGGACGTGGACATCCAGTTGACCACGGACTTCGACACGATCGAGTTCGTGGACACCCATGGAGATCTGATTTTCCGAACTCTCTCCTTCCCGAGCCAGACCGTCAGTCCATGGGGAAGCCTCGGCGTCCTCAGTCGAGGCGGATGCGCGGACGAGCTCCATCAGATGGACCTCCCCGGAAATGACATTCTGGAGATCGGTCTCGCGGATGACGCCGTCAACCAGATCCTCTTCTCCGCGTGGATGGGAGGCATGGTGGAGTTCGACGTGGACGAGTCCATGCTCGGTGATTTCGACCTCGCGAGCCTGGGCGTGACGGATCTCGTCGCCCACATCAGCGGAATGCTCGCACCCGTCGTCAGTGATTGTTCCGCCAGCGACACCCTCCGAATGCACCTGGGCGACCTGCGAATGGACGCCTCGATGAACTTCGCTGGCAGCCCCATGGACGTGGTGATCTTCGTCGCGATCACGGCTCCCCTCTCGATCAATGCCCAGGATGGGATGATCTCGCTCGGCCTCGACGAGGTCGAGAGCGTTCAGATGGAAGTGACGGTCGAGCAGGACGACATGCTCGCCTACGAGCCCCTGTTGACGACGCTGATAGAGACCTCGCTGATTCCGTCTCTCCTCGAGGGCCTCAGCGGCGATGGGTTCGGCGGAATCCCGCTTCCTGAGATGGATCTCAGCGGGGCCTTCGAGGAAATCGACGAGCTGAAGATCGAGATCACTCCGCTCGGCACGAGCCGAACTCCCGGGAACACGATCATCGGCGCGGTGATCGGCCCCGCTCCCGAGACCGGCGACGGGACCGGCGACGAGACCGGCGACGAGACCGGCGACGAGACCGGCGACGAGACCGGCGCTCCGGAGCCGCCGGCCGGGGCATGCACCAACGAAGATGACCTGGAGATCCTTCAGGAGCTCGGTCAGGATAGCATCCAGTCCATCGGAACGGATTGCGGCCCCGGCTGCTTCGTCGCGACGGACAAGGTCGCGTGCTTTGCCGACTGCTACCAGGACGCGACAGGCCTCTCCGATGAATGTTCCAGCTGTTATGGAGGGATGGGGGCATGCGTGGTCGACAACTGCTTGAACGGGTTCACACCCGATCAGGGTTGCATCGACAGCGTGTGCCAGCCCACCTTCGATACATGCAGCGGACTCTAGAGCAGACCCGCTGGAGCCTGTCCATCTCGAGAGGATTCACCGATCGCGAGACCAGAGCATGTCGCGCAGGCCGCTCGCCCGATCAATGCGGTCATGGACCGCCTTCCGTACGATCTCCTCAGAACCCACGAGGAGAACGGATCGGCGTGCACGCGTGATCGCCGTGTAGAGCAGCTCCCGGGTCAAGACCGGCGATGGCCGCGACGGCAACACGATCACGACCGAGTCGAACTGGGAACCCTGACTCTTGTGCACCGTCATCGCATGGAGCAGCTGGTGGGAGGGCAGATGCCCGATGGGGACCTGCTTCACTCCCCCGTCCTCTCCGCCAGGGAAGAGCACGACCCGACGCCCTGAGCCCGACACATCCCATGCAACGACCCCCGCATCTCCGTTGAAAAGACCATGGTCGGGATCGTTCGCCGTGACGAGGAGAGGGGAACCGACAGGCATGGGATCGCGAGTCGACCCCAGCCCCACTTCCGACAGCCAGCGAACAGCCTGCCG
>Ga0114996_10009541_pt1 | contig 10633 bp, 8 predicted proteins | sample ArcticOcean_MG_C_4_FD_87039 | JGI IMG/M metagenome (GOLD analysis project Ga0114996, IMG submission 87039) | Marine microbial communities from western Arctic Ocean - ArcticOcean_MG_CB4_134 | ecosystem: Environmental > Aquatic > Marine > Oceanic | place: Arctic Ocean: Canada Basin | collected... | reverse complement strand
GATTCGACCCAAAGCTGTCCGGCTACCGCGCCTAGCAACATCACCCAAGGAAAACTGAACACACTCGCCCAACCCGCATACGCGTGGAACGGCGGAAGGAGACCTATCGAACAGCCGGTCAGCGTCGCAACCAGGGGCGGCCAGCCGGTCCTCAATAGATACCAAGTCAGGTATGCCACTAGACAGGCGATGCCAGCGACACCTATCAGCCGTAGGGCTGCCAACCCGGCGATATTGTCTGCGGCGCCGAAAATAAGACCGTTCACGATGGCGAGCACCGGCCGGCCGTCAGCCACGACCTTTGTCATCGATCGGTCAAAGAGCAGCGGGAAGTCGTCACTCCATGCCGACCGCCTGACGACGAGGGGTGCGTACACGATCACAGAGAACGCGCCAGCTGTCGACGCGGCGACTAACGATCGCCGAGCGGCCGATGCCTGCCTCCCCATATTCAACGCGTATTCATCAGACTGCGGCTTAATGTCGGAATTGCGGTGTAGTCAGTCAAGGATGGAGGTTCTCTCCCCGCGGCAGTCCTTAATGGCAGGATGGCGGCCACTGAAATGGTGAATAGCCATCTCAGAGCGGATGACTCCAAACGTCCGTGAGTTGCCGATGTCATCAGACAGCCGCCACTATGAACCGCTCCGGGATTCTTGGAGGCTCCAACCCTTGAGAGGAGTGCTCATCCAAGAGCGCCGCAGTCCGATCGACCAACTTGTCGTCGAGGTCATCCACGAATCGAATCCGCCATTGGCGATCGGTGACGGACATCTGCCGATGTTACCGATGAGCGGACCGGGGTCCGTGGGGTTGCCGACGAACCCACCAGGCCGCACCAACGCGGACGAAGTCGCCTAGAACGACATCCCCTTGCCCTCCAGCAACTCGCAGCCCTGTGTTGTGAACAGGCTCGCTGGACCCCCCCTGAGTACCCATCGGTTCGGCTGCTGGCTAGGTTCGTTCTGCGGGCATTCTGGTTCGACTACGAGTCTTTCCTACTTGCCAAGGTGAGGGTCGGGGATTCGAATCTCGTCGTCCGCTCCAACGGAACCACTGGTTAGATCTATATTCCGCCTGCAGTGCGAGACCTACTGTGGAGTTCTAGATCGCTTTGGGTCGCGTACGGGGCGCAAGAAGATCACCGAAGGTGCCTTCCAGGCGCTGTGCCAGCACTTCATCTAACTCTGGGAATAGGTGCCCATGGTGGTCCAGCGTGACCACGATTGATGAGTGGCCAAGGCGTTTCTGGATCTGCTTTGGGTGCCCTCTGGCAGCAATCACCAGCGATGCAGCCGTATGCCTCAGGTCGTGGAACCGAAGGCCGGCTAGTTGTTGTACTCAGGGACGTTGTTGACATCCGTGTGTAGGTGAGCCCCCTGGGTGAGAGTGGAGTTGTTCAACGACATCACACCGCCATCGGCGGACCACCCGCAAGCTGCCTCAACAACCTCGCGGTCTACAACGACTAGTACGGACTGACGCGTGGCTAGGCTCAGCGGATGAGGGCGCTGATCACGGGGGGAGCTGGATTTATCGGCTCGCATCTTGCTGATCGCTTGCTTGCCCGAGGTGATCAGGTAGTCCTGATTGACGACCTTTCGACCGGACGACTGTCTAATATCGAGCACGTGCATGGTCGTTCCGACGTCGAGTTTGTTCTTGGGTCGGTCTGTGATCCTGACCTTGTTGACCAGGTTGTCTCGCAGGTCGACGTGGTGTTCCACCTAGCCGCAGCGGTTGGAGTGAAACTGATAGTCGACAGGCCGCTCGAGAGCCTGATGACAAACATCCGTGGCACGGAGATCGTGGTGGAGAGCGCTCACAAGCACAACAGGCGGATCCTTGTGATGTCGACCTCTGAGATCTACGGCAAGAACACTTCTGACAGTCTCGCGGAAGATGACGACCGGATTCTCGGTTCTCCGCTCAAAAGCCGTTGGTCGTACTCGGAGGCCAAGGCCATCGATGAGATTCTTGCCTATACCTATTGGCGTGAGAAGGGTCTCGAGGCGGTCATCATCCGGCTATTCAATACTGTTGGTCCCCGCCAGACCGGTAGTTACGGCATGGTTGTGCCGCGATTTGTGGGTCAGGCCCTGCGGAACCAGCCCATCACAATCTTTGGCGATGGAACCCAGACCCGGTGCTTTTGTCATGTCAGCGATGCTGTCGGTGGCCTGGTAGCGCTCTCTGAGCATCCCGAGGCTTTCGGCAAGGTATTCAATCTTGGTGGAGTCGAGGAGATTTCAATACAGGATCTGGCGAGGCAGATCGTTGGACTCTCGGGTTCGAATAGCGAACTGGAGTACATCCCCTACAGTTCCGCCTACGAAGAGGGATTCGAGGACATGGAACGGCGTGTTCCCAACATAGGTCGGGCTAAGAGCCTTGTTGGATTCGAACCTTCCATTGGGCTCGACGAGATCATCCACTCGGTAATTGACGACCTACGAACCTAGGCGATTGGGTTGCGATGAGCGGAGCGGCGTGGGAGTACTGTCTCGTCTTCTTAGCGGCCGCCATCTCCTGCATGGCCCTTACCCCACTGGTCATCCGATACGCAACCAAATGGGATCTGCTTGACCGACCCGGTGGCCATAAGAGTCACGAGGAGGCCGTTCCTTGTCTGGGTGGCATCGCCATTGTTGCCACCTTTGCATCGGCAGTGTTTGTGGTCTCAACCCTCTGGACTCCGAGTGGTGGTCGGAACGAGTTGCTAACAGTTATTGGACTCGCAACCGTCGTCTCCATCGTTGGTTTTGTCGACGATCTCAGGCCCGTCGCTCCGCTGTGGCGCCTAATTACCGAAATTGTTGTCTCTATAATTGTCTGGTCCATGGGTACCGGCGTGTCGGTGACCGGTATCGAGTCGATGGATCTGGCACTTACCGTCTTGTGGTTTGTAGGGATCACAAATGCATTCAACCTCCTGGACAACATGGATGGCTTGGCCGCAGGCCTCAGCACTATCATCAGTCTGACCATTTTCGCCATAGCGGTAACCACCGGTCAGTTCCTCGTTGCTACTGCAGCTATTGGCCTGGCCGGCTGTACCGCTGGTTTTCTTCGACACAACTTCCACCCTGCCCGCATCTACATGGGTGACGGTGGAGCGCTGTTTATCGGCTTTCTGGTTGCTTACCTCGGGATCAAATTGCGGCCTGATGGAGTTAAGGCTGTGAGTGCACTCGTCCCGTTTGTTGCGTGTTCCGTCGCGGTCTTCGACACCGCGCTAGTTACAATTTCGCGTCTAGCAAGAGGGCAAAGCCCGTTCCTCGGGGGACGGGATCACCTCAGTCACCGATTAGTAAAGCTTGGCCTTTCCGTTCCTGTTGCGGTCGGGAGCATCTATTTCGGTGCCATCGGAATAGGCGTGTTGACTTATTCGATCAATGGCGCCGATGCAAGAACCGGGGCGGTGCTAATCGGCCTGATCGTGGTCACCCTACTTGTGGCTGGTGGGTTCCTTCTGAGCGTGGACGTTTACCCAGAGGATTCGTCTCATGTCGACGGAGCTAGGGAGTAGGCCAATGAGGACTGGATGAAGGGTTTCCTCTGAGGATGAATATAGACGGCAGGTCTCCGGCCTGGTTTGGTGCAGATGACTACGGGATGGACACGGGTCCTTCAGCAGTCGCCATTGTCGATCTCGCCTGTAAATTGGTTCTTCCGACGAGTGTCGTTGACGTCGGCTGTGGAAATGGTCGGTTCCTCGAGGAATTTGAGGGCAAAGGCGTCCTGTCGATTCTCGGGCTCGACGGCCTGCCAGCCGCTGAGGCCTTTGGCCCGGATCGGTCGAAGTTCCTAGTTGTCGATTTAACCAAACCGGTGGTGATAGACCGACGATTCGATCTAGCCCTATGCCTTGAAGTGGCAGAGCACCTTCCGCCCGAGTCCGCCGACCTTCTCATGAAGACACTTACAGACATGGCGCCAATAGTGATTTTTAGTGCCGCTCACCCTAATCAAGGTGGACAGGGTCATATCAATGAGCAGTGGCCAACCTATTGGTACCGGCGATTTGCTCGGCACGGATACGTCGCTTTGGATCTTCTCCGTGGCCCACTGAGCGATATCCCCGAAGTACTCGACTGTTACAGGCGGAACCTGGTCTTATACGTGGAATCGTCGCGAGTGGCTGAAATCTTGGAACGGGCCGACGATCTCGACATTCCGGACGCATACGTCTTAGCGCACCAGAGAGGGATCACTGTAGATCTCCTGCACCAACCCTGGAGAGTGCTGGTAGGAGTGCTGGTCAGGAAACTGACGAAGCGCCTTCGCCTTCAGAGAGGTGAGACCCGATAAGACCGACTGACTTTGGTCAGGTCCCACTGGTTAGCCAGGGTCTCGATTCTTGGAACCATTCAGTAGTCGAGCGCAATCCATCGACAAAGTCGGATGGAGCGATATCGGGGAACAACCGTCGAAGGGCCGACGAGTCGGCCTGTGAGCGAGCGACATCACCCACTCGCGGCGGCTGGTAGTCAATGGTGAGCTTCCGGTCGAGGATCACCTCCAGTTCGGATATCACCTCCAGCAGTGTGATCTTTTTTCCGAAAGCGAGGTTTAGCGGTTCCAGGTGGCTGACCCGGCGATGAATGGCATCGACTATCACTGACACGACGGTGTCGACATAGGTGAAGTCCCGACATTGTGTGCCATCACCGTGAACTGGGAGCGCCTGCTCCTGCATAGCGGCTGAGAGAAACGCGGGTATGACGGCGGCGTAGGTGTGCAGCGGGGGTTGCAGCGGCCCGAAAACATTGAAAAATCGCAGCGCTAGCACTGGCATGCCGTAACTGTGGCCCCAGGCGAGGGTGTACGACTCAGAAGCGAGTTTGGTGGCCGCGTACGGGCTCACAGGTCGTGTCGCTAGCCCTTCATGTTTGGGTAACGATTCATTGGCGCCATAAACCGATGATGAGGACGCCACGATGACCTGGACATCGCCTTGAGAGCGTGCAGCTTCTAGTACGAGTGCTGTGCCTGTGGTGTTGTCACGGTGGGCAGCCAGCGGGTCGCCGATTGATCGTGGCACCGATGAGCGAGCAGCCAGGTGGACGACTGCAGATACACCGTCCATCGTCGAATTCAGGAGATCTTCGTCGAGAATCGAGCCCTCAGCGAAGGTGACCTCTAGCCCATCGAGATTTGAACGAAACCCGAACGACAGGTCGTCAATGACGACGACCTCACTTATCCAGTGCTGGCCAAGGAGCGCTCGTGCGAGGTTCGCACCAATAAAGCCTGCGCCTCCGGTGACGAGGACCTTCATCGCTGGAAGTTAGACATGATCGCTCCGAGTGCGCAGGCCACTAAGAGCAGTAACGGTATCTGTTCGGCACGTTGCGGACTTCGTCTCGCTGAGCTGAAGCACAGCAATTATCTAGGGTCTGTTCTTGAGTCGACTATGAAACGGTGGATTCAACAGAAGCACCTAGCTCAACGAAACCCACGGGCCGGCTCTAGTCCCCACCCGTAGGATCAATGGAACCCGCACACCTAATCACCCGCTATCGCCAACTGAGAGCTAGGCATCCTCAGGGATCTCAGTCTGTCAGTAGCCCCGTGAGATGTGATGGGCCCCGTACCATCTGTCGTTGCCCCTGTCGCCGAGTGGGAGGCATGTAGGTTCCGGGAATGCATGAAGTCACTGAACACGCTGAGATACCAATCGGTTCTGAGCGGAGTTTCGCCGTTGTCTTCTCCATAGTCTTCGCCTTCATTGGCATTCGGCCGCTCCTGAGTGGCGACGCTGCCAGAGGTTGGGCGGTGTTCGTCGCCGCAGTCGTGCTGCTTGTTGGACTTGTTATTCCACGGCTACTAGTAGTGCCTAACCGCCTCTGGTGCCGTCTCGGTATCGTGATCGGTGCCGTCATGTCACAGGTCGTTATGGCCATCATCTTTTTTCTTGTGATAACCCCAACCGGGCTGACCATGCGGTTGGTCCGTAGAGTGTCCACTAAGGATTCCCGCTTCCCCGATGCTTCGAAATCGACATATTGGATACAGCGTGGGCAGGAACAGAATCCGATGGGCTCTATGAGAAACCAGTATTGAGAGGCCCCATGTCATTCGTCAGTGAAATGTGGTCCTTTTTGAGGATCCGTAAGAAATACTGGCTAGTTCCCGCAATGGTGCTCCTAGCCATCTTCGGCGCTCTGATAGTGCTCTCTTCGGGAACTGCCGTTGCGCCTTTCATCTACACGCTGTTCTAGATAGTGACGGCCATCCTCGGGCTCTCGGCCTTTTATCACGACAGTGCCGCGGCACTTGTCGTGGACGGCGCGATCATCGCCGCAGCCCAGGAAGAGCGCTTCACTCGCAAGAAGCACGACCCTGGATTCCCGGCGAACGCCGTTCGGTACGTCCTCGACGAAGCAGGGTTGAGTCTCGGCGATATCGATCACGTGGCCTTCTACGACAAGCCATTCCTGAAGTTTGAGCGGTTACTCGAGACCTATGTAACCAATGCGCCCCGAGGGCTCCGGTCCTTTCGGTCGGCCATGCCCGTGTGGCTTCGAGAGAAGCTCTTTCAGAAGCGTCTCCTCGCTAAAGCTTTGGCAGCTGTTGACGCGTCCTTTCGAGGGCCGTCATCGATTCTCTTCTCGGAACACCACTACAGCCACGCTGCGAGTGCATTTTTCCCGTCACCGTTCGATGAGGCCATTGTCCTGACACTTGACGGCGTCGGTGAATGGGCTACAACCACCGTTGCAGTCGGTCAAGGCAACTCTTGTGAGATCGTCAAGGAGATCCACTTCCCCCATTCCCTTGGCCTCCTCTACTCAGCTTTCACCTATTTCACTGGCTTCAAGGTGAACAGCGGCGAGTACAAGGTGATGGGACTGGCTCCTTACGGAGAACCCGTCTACAAGGACCTGATTCTTGACAAACTGATCGATCTTCGACCTGATGGTTCGTTTCGGCTTGATCAAAGCTATTTCGAATACGCGACCGGCCTACGGATGACGAACGACCGGTTCGCAAACCTGTTTGGACGACCCGCACGGAAACAGGAATCGGAACTTCTAGAGCAGTTCCACATGGACGTCGCCGCCTCGCTACAGGCTGTCACCGAGGAGGTTGTTTTGACGATCACCCGGGCGTTGTTCGCCGAGTACGGCATACCGAACCTCTGCTTGGCCGGTGGTGTCGCCCTCAACTGCGTGGCGAACGGCAAGATTCTGCGAGACGGTGCGTTCTCCAATCTTTGGATACAGCCAGCAGCAGGAGATGCCGGAGGTGCGATTGGGGCGGCTCTTGCTGTCAATTACCGAGAACTAGGTGCCCCTCGTACCGTCGATCGAACCGACTCGATGAGTGGGGCATTTCTTGGGCCCGCCTTTGACGACGATGAGGTCGATGCTGATCTTCGTTCCTGTGGTGCGGTCTTCGAGACAGTGGACGAGGGCAAGATGATCGGTCTGACAGCGGATGCTCTGGCTGACGGCAAGGCCGTCGGTTGGTTCCAGGGACGAATGGAGTTCGGTCCGAGAGCCCTCGGTGGACGGTCTATTCTCGCAGACCCTCGCTCTGATTCGATGCAGCGCACGCTAAACCTGAAGGTCAAGTTTCGGGAGAGTTTTAGACCGTTTGCTCCGTCAGTCCTGGCTGAAGATGTTGACAAGTACTTCCAACTCGACAGTTCGAGTCCCTACATGCTTATCGTTGCTGACGTGAACGAAGATCTCCGAATTTCAGAGACAGGCGAAGAAATACAACTATTCGGTATCGAGAGATTAAATGTGGCTCGGTCAACAATTCCAGCCGTCACCCATGTCGATCATTCAGCACGGATCCAAACTGTTCATAATGAAACTAACCCAAGATATCATGCACTATTGAACGCATTTCGTGAGCGAACTGGATGTTCTGTACTGGTCAACACATCATTCAATGTTCGGGGTGAACCGATTGTTGGTACACCCGCTGACGCCTTCCGATGTTTCATGGGGACTGAGCTTGACGTTCTTGTAATTGGAAGGTCAATACTGAAAAAGGAAAATCAGAATCCAATGTTGGCTAAAGACTACCGAAATCGCTATGATCTGGACTAGATATATCGCTAAGATTGTGGTTGTCAATGTGGCGATAATATTCATGTTGATTGGTATCCTTGTTGCCGCGCCGATCGCCATAATCAAAACCTATGACGCCTTCCGAGTGATCGTTCCTATATCTCCCCAGACGCTGCATCAACTTCCCAATTACACTGATATCAGTTGGGCCAGCCAGCATTTCAGTGACCACAAGAACATCGGTTCCTCATACTCAGATTTTGTCGTATGGGAGCTTGACCCACTTTCGTCTGAAACCATCAATATTGACGATAATGGCCGACGCCACACGGTTGTACCTGACGGAATCTCAGAGGGCTCGGTCTGGGTATTCGGTGGATCTACCGTATTCGGTACTGGTGTCAATGATGCCAATACTATTCCGAGCCTTTTGGCTGAGAAAACAGGATTTAAAGCCGTCAACTTCGGTGGAGACAATTACATTGCCCGACAGGGCGTAAACAGATTGCTTCGCGAGTACGAAAATAACGATATCGAGAACTTAATAGTAGTGTTCTACGATGGTGTTAATGATGTTCATGTCAAGTGCCGGGTTGAAAATCTTGATTTGGTCACCGACCGCCAAGACCAGATTCGAGGCGCTCTGGGGGACAACCGAGCTGCGCTAGACGCCTCCGTAATCCAACTCTTCGGACCGGCTAGCGTCCTCATCGACAAGGTTTCCCAAAGAGGTGTCCTAGGCGGTCCGGGGAAAGAAACCGACGACCTGTTCGTCTGTGACGACGATGCCGATCGAGCGGATCAGGTGGCCAGGGCACTGGTAAGTGATTGGAAGGCGGCGCAGGCAATCACCGAGACTAATGGCGGCCGATTCTTCGCAGTCCTTCAACCAGTCGCCTATCTCAGCGATACACGCCTTGAGCACCTGACGCTGGGCCATTACGATGCTGAGTTCGCGAAGCAGTATTCAGCGGTTTATCCACTGATTCGATTGTATGCTTCGGCGGCCGGAATTAACTTCTTTGACCTGTCACACGTCTTTGACCATGACGAGTTCATCTATATTGACTTCTGCCACGTTTCGCCCAATGGGAATGAGTACATGGCAGAAGTGTTGGCAACAGTTATTTCCTGAGAGTCTCCGAGTCGGATCGTGAGTGAAGTGACCTGTTCCCTAACCATTGTCGGCCTCGGCTATGTGGGCCTGCCGCTGGCTCAGGAGGCATGTCGAAGCGGTCTAAGGGTGGTCGGGCTAGACACAGACCCATCCGTTGTGTCGGGCCTCTCGACCGGCCTCTCCCACATCGACGATATTGACTCGGTGGACCTAGCCAAGATGGCGAGGGCTGGATTCCTGGCTACCACCGATTCAAGTTGTATCCGAGGCTCCGACGTCGTAGTAATTTGTGTTCCAACTCCACTGGACGAGGATGGAACACCTGACCTAGGCGCAGTTAAGGCTGCCACAACCGCTGTCTCAGAGCATCTGCAACCAGGCTCCCTCGTCATCCTCGAGTCGACGACCTATCCCGGGACGACCGAGGACATAGTCCGACCGATACTTGAAGCAGGCAGTGGTCTTGCCGCCGGCACTGATTTCTGGCTGGCGTATTCGCCGGAGCGAATAGACCCCGGGAATCCCGAATGGGGCCTGCGAAATACCCCGAAGGTCGTGGGTGGACTGACACCGGCCTGCACCGAACAGGCCGTGCAGTTCTACGACCAGATCGTCGACACAGTGGTGCCCACAGTCGGAACTCGGGAAGCCGAGTTGGCGAAACTACTTGAGAACACCTACCGACACGTCAACATCGCACTTATGAACGAAATGGCGGTTTTCTGCCACGAACTTGGTATCGACCTGTGGGCCGGTATCGAAGCCGCCAAGACCAAGCCGTTCGGGTTCGAGGCCTTCTACCCGGGGCCCGGAGTAGGTGGCCACTGCATCCCGATCGACCCCAATTACCTGTCATGGGTCGTGCGTTCGGTCGGATACCGGTTCCGGTTCGTGGAGTTGGCAGAAGAGATCTCAGCCCGTATGCCGGCCTACGTAGCGCAACGGGTCCAGGACTTGCTCAATGTCGACAAGAAGCCTGTGAATGGTTCGGTTGTGCTCCTGTTGGGTGTTACTTACAAGGCAAACGTCAGCGATCAACGTGAGACACCAGCGCGGCCACTGGCTGCATGCCTGTCAGCGATGGGTGCAGAGGTCCGATATTTCGATCCCCATGCAGACACCTTCACCTTTAATGGTCGAGAATTGGTCGGCGAGGACGATCTTGAAGAAGCACTTGGCAAGGCCGACTTGGGCATCCTCGTGCAGGCTCATAATGAGATAATTGAGTCGGGCGCGCTTAGTCGAGCCGTACGCATCCTGGATACACGTGGCGTGCTGTCGGGAGACAACGTCGAAAGACTGTGATCCAAGGAGACATTTCTGCTTGCGGGCTAGTTGGCAGAGTCCAGGCGTTGCAGGAAGGTGAACATCTCGGCTCGGGTCACCAGATCCTGCGGGCAGTACGACCACCTTGTACAGCCGGTCGTGGTGCCGGACGCCAGCAGCCAGTCGATGGCCGGGCCGGCGAAGTGATCGGTGGGCACGTCGG
>Ga0114996_10009535_pt1 | contig 10635 bp, 9 predicted proteins | sample ArcticOcean_MG_C_4_FD_87039 | JGI IMG/M metagenome (GOLD analysis project Ga0114996, IMG submission 87039) | Marine microbial communities from western Arctic Ocean - ArcticOcean_MG_CB4_134 | ecosystem: Environmental > Aquatic > Marine > Oceanic | place: Arctic Ocean: Canada Basin | collected... | reverse complement strand
TAACTTTTCGGCTGTAAACAGACTGCAACCAGACTTTTCATTCCCCATCTTTTTCCATTAAATACGTTTTATACTTCCTATACTTTATACTTGGCAGCCGTCGCTCAACAGTTAAGGAGGCTCTAATTGGATTTGCACCGAGATGCGATCGTCATCGATGGCTTGGTCATCGCGAACTGGAGCCAGAGCGTGTTCGAGGACATGCAGCGCGGCGGCATCACCGCGGCGAACTGCACATGCTGCGTCTGGGAAGGGTTCCGCGGTGCGATGGACAACGTTGCGCAGTGGAAGGCGTGGTTCGATCAATACGCCGACATCCTTCTCCAGGTCCACACCACGGCCGACATCCGACGGGCCGAGGCGGAGGGCAAGGTCGGCATCTTTCTTGGCTGGCAGAATACCTCGGGGATCGAGGACCGCATCGATTTGCTACGCGTCTTCAAAGACCTCGGCGTCGGCGTCATGCAACTGACGTACAACACACAGAATCTCGTCGGGTCGGGTTGCTTGGAGAGCCGTGACGCCGGCCTTTCGGACTTCGGCCGAGACGTCATCGACGAGATGAACCGAATCGGCATTCTCATCGACCTGTCGCATGTCGGAGCGCAGACGAGCGAGGACGCCATCCGCCACTCGAAGCGGCCCGTCGCATACACCCACTGCTGCCCCAGCGCCTTGCTCGACCATCCCCGCAACAAGTCGGACGAGCAGCTCAAGCTGATTGTCGACCACGGCGGCATCATTGGCATCGCGACCTATCCGCCGTTTCTGCCCAAGGGCGCCCAGACGACGGTCGATGACGCGCTCGACGCCTTCGAGCATGTCATCGGTTTGGTCGGCGAGGATAGCGTCGCGATCGGCACTGATTTTACCCAGGACCAGACGGCCGAATGGTTCGACTGGCTGTGTCACGACAAGGGCTATGGCCGACGCCTGCTCGAGCGAACCTGGGACACCGCGCCAATGCCGATCGGGTTCGGGACCTTGGGCAAGTATCCGAACGTCACGGCGGCGATGGAGCGCCGCGGCTGGTCGGAGGCCCGCATTCGCAAGGTGCTCGGCGAGAATTGGTTGCGCGTACTCGGCGATGTATGGGGCAGGTGACACTGCCGCGTCGGATCAGGCGGTGACAGTGGGTCCGCTTCGCGCCCGACTAAGAACCTGCCGGATCATCGTCCGATATCGACCTGGACGTCGGTCGGGCGCCCGCCGCAGGTCGGCGCGATATCCTGGGGGCACGGGGCCACCACGATGTAGGCACCCATCTCGGCGCGCAGCACGATGTTGTCACCGGCCTTGTTGGACGGCGCTTCTATAGTCATCGTCCGATCAGGGTGAACCACAACGTTGGTGAACAGGTTCCAGGGTTGCGGCGCGACGTCGAACTCGAGGCCGAGCGCCTTTAATTCACCATGCAGGTTGTCCTGACAGTTCGCATGGTAGCCTTCCACCCCAAGCAACCGATAACGTAAGATGTCGCAGGCGGCGCACTCCATGTCGTGCTCGCCAGGGGAATTGTCCTCGACGATGGTGACGATCGGGTGGCGTCGGTTGGTGTAGGCCGATTCACCCGCCACCGGGGACAATCTCCCGATCAAGACCTTGGTATGCTCGCATGAGAGAAGCTCCTTGGGATCGTCGGCATTGAACGCCCAAAAATCGACCGGCTGCTGCCCTTCCAAATCGGTGATCCGTACGAGGTCTCCCGTGTCGACCTTAATGGTCTTTCCCGTGCCGGCGGGCACGTGATACGTCGCGACGATGTTTTCCATTCCAGACATGGGAACTCTCAATTCAGGTTTGGGGAGACCGATCCTACAATCTACCGCCCGGGACCGCTAGCCCCGTCTGCATCGATTGCCCGCCCCCGCGCCACTATTCCGTCAGTGGACGATCTCTACTCGAATGTCGGTCGCCCGCTCGCCGCAGGAGCCCGTCAGGTCCTGAGGGCAGGCCGAGACGACGATGTAGACGTCGAACTCGGCTTTGAGCACGATGCTGTCGCCAGGCCGGGTATCGGGCGCGGCCTGGACGAACGTTCCATCGGGCCCAATGATGTTGTTGGTGAACAGGTTCCACGGCTGGGGCGTGAAGTCGAGAGCAATGCCAAGTTCACGCAACGCCGCGTGCAGATTGTCCTGGCAATTGGCGTGCGGACCCTTGTGGCCGAGCTGCTTAAAACGGGCGGCGTCGCAGGCGGCGAACAACATGTCATGCTGCCCGGGCGAATGATCGGCCACGACGGTTACAATCGGCCAGCGCCGGTTCGTGTATGCGGACTCGCCGATCCCGGGGCCAAGCTTCATGATCGCCGGTCGGGTATGCTGGCACGACAGGAACTCAAGAAAGTCGCGCCTGTTGAACGCCCAGAAGTCGACAGGTTGCGCGCCTTCGAGGTCGATGATCCGGACGAGGTCCCCGTGTTTCACCTCGAAACCGTGGCCGGACCCGGCCGCAACCTGATGGCTCTGCCGCACCTGCTCCATAATCGTGCCTCCTTCGGCTGTTGCCCGGAGGCAATGACGAATCCATTCAAAAAGTTGTCCCTCCAATTCTATTACAATAGATTTATCTATTTCAAGATAGCGTCGGCGTGGAATTCCGTCCCCCATATGCTGACGCGAGCACGATACGCTCGATTTGGGTAGCACCATACCGGAGGTGGCGAGATGAGGCGAACATATGGAAAGCCGCCAGGGCACTGGGACTTGGCCGACTCGTACTCGGACATCTACCACGACGCCGTGCATTGCGGCGATCTGATCTCGGTCCGCGGCCAGGTCGATCTCGACACCAAGGGTAATGTGCTCAATCCGGGCAACCTCATGGTTCAGGCTCGCAATGTCGCGGCGCACATCCGCACGGTCGTGGCCGAATTCGGTGTCGGACTCGAAGCCGTCACCCGACTAATTGCCTATTACGCTAACGACGGCAGCGTCGACGAGGGAGAGTTCCTGGCGACCGTCGGGGCGGCGTTCGGTTCGGGACCCGGGCCGGCGGTCACGGCGGTGCCGCTACCGCACCTCGCCCTCCCCGGCCTTGCCGTCGAGATCGACGCCGACGCGATGCTCGGCCAGGATGGATCGCCGCTGCCGCGAACCTACTCCACCGGGCGCGGAGCTGGTCCCTTGCCCAAGCCGTTCTCGCATGCCGTTCGTTGCGGCCAGATGATCTTCGTCAGCGGTCAGATGGCGTGCGATGCATCGGGCGTAACAAGGCACCCCGGAGACATCATCGCGCAGAGCGATGTCATCATGAAGAACATCGCGCATATTCTCGGCGAATTCGGCGCGACCGTCGATGATGCGGTCAAGCTTCGCCGGTACTTTGTCGCCCAGGGTGCGACGGCGGATTGGCAAGCAGGTGTCACCGCGGTGGCGCGCCATTTCGGTGATCCCGGACCGGTCGCCACCGAGGTGCCCGTGCAGCGATTGCTCCCCGACGGCACGATGGTGAAAATCGATCTGATCGCCATGCTGGGTACGGATGGGAGCCGTCTGCCACGACGTCATGTTGGCCCCGACGCCCATTGGAGCTGGCCGGTTCACTTGCCGTACGCCCATGGCGTGCAGTGCGGCGATCTGTTCTTTGTCGGCGCCCAACCGCCGCTCACCCGTGATGGAAAGGTCGTCAGTCCAGCCGACGTTGCCGCCCAGACGAAGGCGTCAATGGACAATGTCGTCAGCGTCCTGGCCGATTTCGGCCTGTCGACGAAAGACGTCGTCAGGATCAATGCCTTCTACAAGGGTTCCGATGCTCAGAGCGACCTGTTCGCTAACGTCGGCATGCGCAACAGGTACTTCCGACACCCCGGACCCGCGTCGACCGGCGTTCCCGTGCCCTCACTACCACTCCCAGAGACGATCGAAGTCCTAGCCATGCCGCCTGAGGCGTAACTCCCGAACTTCCGCACCGGCGGCTGTATGGAGACGGACCGCGTTTTCGTGGGGCGGGTCCACCCAGTGTCGCGCTGTCTTCTGTCACATTGATCTGATTCGTTGTTCTGCCCTATGATCTATCTGTGGGCGTTTATCCGACCGGCGTGGAGACGGGAGAGCACAGACGAGAGTTGGGCGGTTCCGAGGCCGCTAAAGACTCTCCGTTTGCGACAAATCTGCCGTTCTACCCAGTCCGGTTGTTACGGGAGAAATACTATGGATAGCACTGCCAACCGCGATGCGTGGCGCTCGCCGCTTCGCCCGGTCTACGGCGAAGGCGTAGAGTGGACCGTCAGTCCCGACGACTGGTACCAGAGTAACATTTTCGTTGAGCAGACCGAGTCGCGGAAGGCCGAAGGCGCAGGGGACCATCCCACCCTTCGCGTGGGTTTCATTCTTTGGCCGGAATTCACGTTTCTCCCCTTCGCAGGGTTTATCGAGGCGTTGCGTCATGCGTCGGACTTCGGCGACAGGAGCAACCAGGTCCTCTGCACCTGGACGGTGATGGCGGAGTCGCCCGATCCTATTCGCGCTAGCTGCGGCGTGGAAGTGATCCCGTGGGAGCCACTTCGCGACCCACGTGAGTTCGACTATATCGTCGTCGTCGGCGGTCGATTGCCGGCGATGAACGCCGCCGATCCGGTCCTAGTGGAATATTTACGGTTGGCTGCGCGCTACAGCATCACCCTTGTCGGCGTGTGTACCGGCAGCTTCGTGTTGGCGCACGCCGGACTTATGAACAGACGACGCTGTTGCGTCCATAGCTATCACTACAGGGACTTCATCGAGGCTTTTCCGACGTTGACTCTGGTCACAGACGAGATCTTTATCGTCGACCGAAATCGTATCACGTGCGCCGGTGGGGCGTCGGTAATCAACCTTGCGGCCTATATCGTCGAGCATCACTGCGGTAAGGGTCGGGCCTTGAAGGTCATCCATAATCTCGTTGTCGACGAGGCCCGTCCGCCATCCCATGCGCAACGGCCGCTTGCCTTCGATTATGAGTGCGTCAAAGATCCCCGCGTGCGTCGCGCGATCTTCCTCATGGAACAACATATGAGCGAGCCGCTTGCGGTCGCCTCTATCGCGCGGCTGCTCAATACCAGCGTCCGGCAGTTGGAACGTGCATTCCGAAAAACGCTGGAGACAGCACCTGGAATGTTCTATCGGAACATGCGCTTGCGGTATGGCCGCTGGCTTCTGTTGAACTCGGCCTATTCGATTACCAGGATCGCATTCGATTGCGGATTTTCGGATGGAGCGCATTTCACGCGATGCTTCCGGCGCGAATTCGGCGGCCTCCCGAGCAAATTCAGAAACAGCGGGCAGGCGGGGCTGGAAAACAACGGAATGGTAGAGGTCCACGTGCCTTCCGCTTAGGCCGGCCCTTGCCGTTGCCACTGATGTTTCGTGTATCGGGCTTCCATTCGGCGTCAGACAACGTCGTCATTCGCCCCAAACATTTGCAAGAAAACGGATCCAGTTTTCCCCCATCACATTGCGAATCCGGTTTTCGGACCAGCCGCGGCGTTCCATCGATAGGGTCAGGTTGGGCATGTCTCCGATGGCTCGAAGACCATCAGGGAATACCTCGTCTCCGACTTCGAATACGAAGCGGCCGTCTCCTTTGTCGCGGGCGAGCCATTCGAGAAAGCCACGTCCCTGGTCCTGCGTAAAGTCGGTACCAATGCCGACCTGTTCCTCGCCGACCCGGTCCAGAATGTAATCGATGGCCGTGACGTAATCGTCGATCGTCGACTGGTTGCCGCGGGCCAGAAACCACGGATACATGGTGACGCCGACGAAACCGCCATGGTCGACAATCAGCTTGAGTTGCTCGTCCGTCTTGTTGCGCGGGTGCGCCTTGAGGCCCGCCGGCAAGCAGTGGGTGAACGCCACCGGCTTCTTCGAGTGTCGGATGACATCTGTGCTGGTCTGTGCCCCGACGTGCGATAGGTCGCAAACGATGCCGACACGGTTCATCTCGTCGACGACGTCGCGGCCGAAGTCGGAGAGACCGCCATCGCGCGACTCGTAGCACCCGCAGCCGCTCAAGTTTTGAGTGTTGTAGGTCAGCTGCATGACACCCACGCCCAGCGCCTTGAAGAGCTCCAGGTATCCGATGCGGTCCTCAATCCCCGAGGTGTTCTGCCAGCCGAGGAAAATGCCGATCTTGCCCTCCGCCTTGGCCCGTCGGATGTCGGCCGTGGTGTGGACTTGAAGGATGAGATCGTCATGCACCCGAAACCATGTCTTCCATTCGGCAACATTGTCCATCGCGCCGCGAAAATCCTCCCATACCAGGCAACTGCAGTTGGCAGCGGTCAGGCCACCGCGGCGCATGTCCGCGAATACGTCGCGGCTCCACTTCGAGATGATCAGACCATCGACGACGACGAGATCGTCGTGCAGCGCGGAAGTATTCATCGCTTGGTCACCTCTACCATGAATTTCTCTTACTTCGGTTGGCTCATAATAACACCCTCCACCGATGGACGGTGAATTGCGTGGTCGGTCGTCGACCGATCAACGCGGGCGCTCGAAAATTGCGCCAAGAAACTCGAGGATCACCGTGACCGCAACTTGGCAGGTCATCCCGTGCAGATCGAGGTACGGATTGACTTCGGTGAGGTCAAACCCGACGACACGGCCCTTCGTCGCCACGCCTTCGAGAATTTCCCGAAGCTCGTGGTACAGCAGGCCGTCGACCGCCGGTGAACCGGTGCCTGGTGCGATCGACGGATCGAGACTGTCGATATCGATCGTCACATAGAGGTTACTCATCGAGGGAAGTTGCTCGACGATCGCGGCGACACCCTGGTTGCGCACGTCTCTTCGTGTGAAGACACGGGCACCCGCGGCAACGGCGTCGGCGTCATCGCCTTCGCGCGAACGGGCGTCGCGAATGCCGATGTGCGTCATCTCGCGGACGAAGGGCAACTCCATGCAGCGGCGCATGTTGCTGCCGTTGCCGTAGCGGATGCCGTCGACGTGGTCGATCCAGTCCATGTGTGCGTCGATGTGAACGATGTCCAAGGGAGCGAAGCGTTCGAACGCCTGGACGATGGGAAAGGTGATCGAATGGTCGCCGCCGAGGAGGACGGGAAGAGCATCGCGATCCAGCACCTCGCCGACGGTGTCGGTAATCCTCCCGAAATTCCGTTCGAGGTCGTAATAGGCGACGTCGACGTCTCCGCAATCGACGACCCTGACGCCCTCCATCATCCGTTTCTGTTTGTCGATGTCCCAGTAGCCGCGGACAGCACCACCGCCCCATCCACCGAAGTATGACGAGTAGCTACGGATCTCGCGTGGTCCGAACCGAGTTCCCGGACGGTTGCCGGTGCCCGCATCGTACGGCACTCCGACCACGGCAACATCGGCGTCGAGGTGCCGCAGGTCTTCGCAGATCGGCGACCTCATGAACGACGCGATGCCAGTCGCCGGCATATACGCGGAATAGCGGTTCATTGGTGGCCAACTTTCTCCTTGGCGGCGCTGATGTCCCAGAGGTCGGCCACCTCGCGGTGGCAATAGACAACATCGTCCTTCGCTACCTTACGCGCCGGCGGCCGCTTACGGTCACACACGCCGTCGATGGCGAGAGGACAACGGTTGAAGAAAGCGCATCCAGCATCGCCGGGGAGCGCGTTGCGATCGACGGCCTCGGCGGCTGTTCCCGAGCCGAGGACGTCTTCCAGCCACCCTTGCCGCAGCTCAGGAACCGACGAAATGAGCAACGCTGTGTAGGGGTGATAGGGCGGTGAAAAGACCTCTTCGGTCGGGCCTATTTCACAGATGCGGCCGGCATAAAGCACCATCACGCGATCGGCAATCGAGGCGACCGTCGCAAGGTCGTGCGAGATAAAGAGAATCGCGACCCCCAAACGGGTCTGCAGGTCCTTGAGCAACTCTAGCACCGACGCGGCGACCACGGTGTCGAGTGACGACAGAACTTCGTCGCACAGGAAGACCGCCGGGTCTGCCGCCAGCGCGCGCGCCAACGACACCCGTTGCTTCTCGCCGCCCGACAATTGCTGCGGATAGCGCGGCGTATATTCGGCCGGCAGGCCGACGAGCCGCAGCAGGTCGCTTACCCGGATACGCCGTTTGCCAGCATCGAGTGCAAAGTACAGATCGAGCGGTCGACCGAGGACCTTCTCTATCCGTTGCGTCGGGTTGAGGGATGTGTCGGGGCTTTGGACGACGAGCTGAATTTGACGTAGCCGCTCGATCGGGCGCTGACGCACCATCGGCGCGAGTGCCTCGCCCTCGAAGTCGATTGCACCGGCGTTAGGCCGATGGAGCCCCGCGATGACACGCGCGAGCGTGCTCTTCCCGCTCCCCGACTCGCCGACCACTGCGACGACTTCGCTGCGCTCGATCGAAAACGCTATGTCGTGAAGGACGTCATCGATCTCGGCTTCGCTGCCTTGCCAGAAACCCCCTTTTCGGTAGCTTGCCCGGACGTCCCGAACGGCTAATACGGGAGAAGCCAACACCGGCCGTTCGGCCCGTTGCGGCGCGTTGCAGATAACGCTTCGCGGTGGCGGCCGCACTGCTTCCATCAAGAGTTTCGTGTACGGTTCACGCGGCGCGGTTAGGATGTCGTGCGTCGTTCCCTGCTCAACGATCTCGCCGCCGTTCATCACGATGATCCTGTCGGCGATCTGCGCCACAACGGCGAGATCGTGCGAAACATAAATTGCCGCGCTGTCGTCGTTGCGAATGACCGACTTGACGACCTTGAGCACCTCGATTTGCGTGGTGACGTCCAGCGCCGTCGTCGGCTCATCGAGCACCAGTACCTCCGGGGAGCAAATCAGGGCCATCGCCAGGATGATTCGTTGTTGCTGCCCGCCGCTGATCTGATGTGGATAGCGTCTGACGAGTGACTCCGGTTGGGGAAGATCGAGGCGCCGGAAGAGTTCGACCGCGCGGCGCCGCCCCTCGCGAAATCCCGCCATCTTATGAACCACAAGCCCTTCCGCGACCTGATCGCCAATGGTGATCGCCGGGTTCAGGGCACCGGCAGCGCTTTGCGCCACGTATGCGACGCGCCTGCCCCGCATGGCCCTTTGCTCGGCCGGACTGAGAGACAGAATGTCGGTGTCGCCGAATTTCACGTGACCGCTGGTGATCCGGCAGCCGCCCCGGGCGTAGCCGAGAGCCGACAAGGCGACGGTGCTTTTACCCGCTCCGGATTCGCCGATAAGCGCGACCACCTCGCCTCGGTCGACGCAAACGTCGACGTCCCGGACGATCCAATTCCACCCGCCCGATGCCGTTTTGGCTTCGACCGTCAGCCCCTGGATCTCGAGCGTCGCGCTCACCGCAGGAGTTCTCGCGAACTGTCCCGCCCACCGGCCAGCCAATCGCAAACCAGGTTTATTCCCACCGTAAGCAAGGCGATTGCCGCGGCGGGCATCAGCGCCGCCAAGGCGCCGAAGTACAACCCCACCAAATTCTCCCGAACCATGCCGCCCCAATCCGACTCCGGCGGCTGTATACCGAGACCGAGAAAGCTCAACGCGGCAAGATAGAGGATCGAGTAGGTGAAACGCAGGCCGAAATCCGCCGCCAAGGGGCGGATCGAATTCGGCAATATCTCCCGCTGCAGCAGAGACCAAATGCTTTCACCCCGCGCCCGCGCGACCTCCACAAAATCGAACACCGATATGTCCATGGCCACGGCGCGCGCCACACGCGCGACGCGCGGTGCCTGTACCACCGCCACGATACCTACCAGGGAGGGGATGGAACTGCCAATTCCGGCGATGACCAACAGGGCAAACATGATTGGTGGGATCGAGATAAAGACGTCGATTAGGCGTGTTATGACGTCGTCGAACCAGCCGCGAATCTCGGCTGCCGCAAACCCCACGACGACACCGCCGACGAAGCCGAGAGCCGTGGCGGCGAATGCCAGCAGGATGGTCAGACGGGCGCCGTGCAACATACGGGACAGCAGGTCCCGACCCAGGGCATCGGTACCGAGGAACGCACCTTCGATTTGCGACGAATAGGCTTTGACGCTGATAATTTCGCCCGTCGAATACGGCGCGAGGCTCGGTCCCAAGATCACGACGAAGGCGTAGGCCGCGAGGATAACAAGGCCTACCCGCGCGGAAAGCGGAAGCGGCCCACTCGCCCGACTTGCCGTCGCCACCGTTTCCGGCTCTGCCTTGGCTGGATCGGGGGCAGAATTCGTTTGCGTTTTCATTTCGGCATGCGTATCCGAGGATTCGCGGCCAGGGCCACGAGGTCAGCCAGCAGATTGACGACTACGTATACGATACAAAAGATCATGGCAATCGCCTGGACCAGCGGAGGATCACGCGTGGCCACCGCGTCGACCATCTGTCGTCCAAGCCCGGGATAGGCGAAGACGGCCTCGACGACGACGACGCTTGTTACCAAGTAGCCAAGCGAGAGAGCGATGACGTTGGCGATCGGCCCAAATGCGTTAGGCAAGGCATGTCGCAGGATGATGCGGCCTTTGGAGACGCCTTTGAGGACTGCCATCTCGACGTAAGCTGATTGCATCACGTCGAGTACGGTCGCACGGGTCATCCGAATGGCGTGCGCCATCAAGGCCAATGTGAGCGTCACCGTCGGCAGGACCAAAGCGTGGAGACGGGTCCCCCAACTGGCCGTCTCCGGTACGTAGCTCATCGCCGGGAACCATCCTAAGTTT
>Ga0114996_10009534_pt1 | contig 10636 bp, 10 predicted proteins | sample ArcticOcean_MG_C_4_FD_87039 | JGI IMG/M metagenome (GOLD analysis project Ga0114996, IMG submission 87039) | Marine microbial communities from western Arctic Ocean - ArcticOcean_MG_CB4_134 | ecosystem: Environmental > Aquatic > Marine > Oceanic | place: Arctic Ocean: Canada Basin | collected... | reverse complement strand
TGATATTGACAACGCTAAAGATTATGATGCCATGAAAATCCAGTTTTATGAATGGTGGAAGTATCTGCAGGAATATAAAGAATCACTGCCTGTTGCCACAAGCCACATTGAGGTTTCCCCCGCGGCTCGCACCGAGAAAGTGGCGCGGCCTTCACCCACACCCCTTAGTACCTCTTCGGAGCATGAAGGCTAAGGAAGAGTACCAAGCACGCTGGCCCCACGCCGAGCGGCCCGAATGAAAACCAGAAAAACCCGGCATGCAATCCCAAGTGGATTGAGAATGCCTTATGGATATTGAACAAGTTATGAAACAGGATCGATTAAGAAATTTTTCCATCATTGCCCATATTGATCACGGCAAGTCCACCCTTGCCGACAAACTGATACTCGCTACCTCGGCAATCCCTGAACGGGAAATGGTAGACCAGGTATTGGACAGTATGGATTTGGAACGGGAACGCGGAATCACCATTAAGGCTCAAACGGTTCGCCTGAAACACCACGCTAAAGATGGACAAAACTATATTTTCAACATGATTGATACTCCCGGCCATGTTGACTTCACCTACGAAGTATCACGAAGTCTTGCCGCTTGTGAAGGAGTATTACTGGTTGTAGACGCGACGCAAGGTATTCAGGCCCAGACCATAGCCAACCTCAACCTGGCCCTGCAACATGATCTGGCGATCATACCAGTGATCAATAAAATTGACCTGCCCAGCGCGGACCCTGATTTTATAAAAGAACAACTGGAAGATGTCCTTCAGATAGAATCCAGCGGTGCGGTTCTGGTCAGCGCCAAGGAAGGAATCGGGATCAATGAATTGATGGAGGCCGTGGTTCGCCAGATTCCTCCACCAACCGGGGGCGCTTCCGAAAAATTGCAGGCCCTGCTCTTTGACGCCTGGTATGACGCGTACCGGGGAGTTATGGTTCTCGTCAAGATACAGCAGGGGAGCCTGAAAGTGGGTGATGAAATCATGATGATGGCAACTGGAAACCGGTTCATTGTCGAAGAACTGGGCACATCCAACCCCAAGCAGGAGAAATGCACCCAACTCCTGGTAGGAGAGGTGGGCTACCTGGTCGCCAATATCAAACAATTGGACCAGACCAAAGTGGGAGACACTATCACCCATTCCCAAAATCCTTGCGAAAAAGCCTTGCCCGGTTATAAGGAAGCCAAACCCATGGTTTTTAGCGGATTGTATCCGATCAGCGGTGATGACTATGAAAATTTGCGCGATGCGTTAAAAAAACTCACGTTGAACGATGCCTCATTTTCTTATGAAGCAGAAACTTCCACGGCACTGGGTTTCGGGTTTCGCTGCGGGTTTCTTGGGCTACTGCATATGGAAATTGTGCGGGAGCGTATTGAGCGTGAATACAAAGTCGACCTTCTCACCACCGCCCCCACCGTCGTTTACAAAATCATTACCACCAACGGAAAAACGGTGCTGATTGACAATCCGACCAAACTGCAAGAACAAAAGAATATCGACCATCTTGAAGAACCGTACGTTCTAGGGACCATCATCGTTCCGGAAGAATATATCGGGGTAGTGATGGCGCTGGTCCGCGACCGCAGGGGAATCCAGAAAAGAATGGAATACATGAACCCGCAAACGGTACTGCTGGAATACGAACTGCCGTTCAACGAAATAGTTCTGGATTTTTATGACCGTCTTAAATCAGGCACCAAAGGTTACGCTTCGTTCGACTATGAATTTATAGATTTCAGGAGATCCAATCTGGTAAAATTGGATGTTCTCTTGAACGGAGAGTTGGTCGATGCTTTATCTTTGATCGCGCACAAGGATAAAGTGTGTTATCTGGGCCGCGATCTGGCCAAAAAACTCAAGCAACAAATACCCCGGCAAATGTTTGAAGTAGCAATCCAGGCGGCGATAGGCGGTAAAATCGTCGCACGTGAAACGATCAAGGCGCTCAGGAAAAATGTTCTGGCAAAATGTTATGGTGGGGATATCACGCGCAAACGCAAACTGCTGGAAAAACAAAAAGAGGGTAAGAAAAAAATGAAACGGGTGGGTAGCGTGGAAATTCCTCAGGAAGCCTTTCTCGCAGTGTTGAGGACCGATGACAAATAATACCCTCCATGACGCTGCGGATAAAGAGCCGAAGCCCCAAAAAAGAGTATTGCCCGCGAGTATACCGAGGCCATTCTTATCGCCCTGCTTCTCGCCTTGTTGATTCGCACCTTTATAATCCAGGCATTTAAAATCCCCTCCGGCTCTATGGAAAGCACACTCCTTATCGGGGATCATATTCTAGTTTCCAAATTCAGTTATGGCACGCATATCCCCAACGAAATCCCTTTTCTTAATATCAAACTGTTTGACGATATCGTTTTGTTTTCTGAAATTCCACAAAGAGGAGACATCATCGTTTTTAAATTTCCAAAGGATGAAAAGCGGGATTTTATTAAACGCGTGATTGGCCTGCCGGGAGACTTCCTGGAAGTACGGCGACAAAAAGTTTATATCAATGACAAACTTTATGAAGATACCCATGCCCGGCATACCGACCCTGCCTCAAACGACTCCTTGGTACCCAGAGATGACTTCGGCCCGGTTCTGGTTCCGGAAGAATATGTATTTGTGATGGGTGACAACCGGGAAAACAGTCAGGACAGCCGCTATTGGGGGTTTTTGAATGTTAAAAAAATCCGCGGCAAGGCGCTCATGATTTACTGGTCCTGGAATCGCATTGAAAACTGGGTTCGGTTTGAGCGGTTCGGAAAAATTCTTGAATAACCTGGACGACCTCATTAAAAAACAGACTGCATTTTGAACGGTTTGGGAAAATTCTGAAATAACCTGGCATGACGGCCTCATTAAAAAACAGACTGCATTCTCTTCTCACCCACTGCAAAGCCGCTATTCTGGATTTTGACGGATTGTTGGCCGACTCGGAACCTTTCCACTACCGGGCTTATAACGAAGTTTTTGAACGGTACGGGCACACCCTGGACAAGGAAGAATATTGGGTGGAATGGACCTCGAAAGGAAAAGGCATAGCAGGAGAGATCGAACGCCATAACCTTAAACTGGATGTAGATCCGGTTGACCTGAGAAAACAAAAGTTCGAAGTGTACTCACGATTTTGCCAGAGCGGAGAGATTAAACTGTTCCCCTTGGCCCGAACCATGGCGGAGGCCCTGTCGGTCAAACACAAACTGGCCATTGCCTCGGGGTCTTGGGCCAGGGACATTCGTTATATTCTGGAAAATGCCAGCTCATTAAATCTGTTCCCGGTTATTCTTGGCAAAGAGTCTGCCACCAAAGAGAAACCGCATCCTGATATTTTTATAAACGCCGCAGAAAAACTGGGGCACGCGCCCAGTGAATGCTTTGTTCTGGAAGACGCGCTGAAAGGGCTCCATGCGGCCAGGGAGGCGGGAATGCCCTGCATCATTTTGCGAAACTCTCTGAATCGCGATATAAATTTCGCAGGCGCAGAACTGATCTTTGAAAGCCTGGAAGATTTTGTTTCCGCTTTGAAAGCCTGACGGCTTTCTCAAGATATCGGTTTTACAACTTCTCTTTTTCCAACTCCGTCTTGAATCCGGCAAACATTTGCTGGATGGGAGGAATGAGTTTTTCCTTCAACTCATCGGGCACCCAGTTAATTTTTTCCACCGGCCAGTTTTCCACATTCTGGATATTGAGACCGGCTTTCGCAAAGGGCGCTTCCAAACTTTCCTCAAAACCGTAAATCAGTGCGTTTTTAAAAACCATTTCATAAAGGTCGATGATTTCATCCCGATCGTGCAGACCTGCCAAAAACCGTTCCGTCATTTTTCCAATGATCGAGTTGGCATGTTTCTGAAAATCTCCACTGCAGGCATTTTCCAGAGTACGGTAGATAATAATGATGTCCTGGAGAAGGTATTTAATTTCTTTTGAGTCTTTTACGACCGGGCCTTTTTTCAGGTCAAAAAATTCTTTATATTCCTTGACGATCCTTACGGTATCGCTGATGATCGACTCCTCCCACGGGACATGATTCCAAACGAAGAACACCCTAAGCCAACTCACCGTTTCGGTGGCGTCTTCCATGTGCAGGGTCAGGCTGGGCTTGGCAGAGTTGCTGAAAGGAAGACGTCCACCCCACATTTTCAGTTTCAACTCCAAATGCGGCGAAAACGCCTCCTTGAAAACATCGCAATAGATTGAGACCAGCCTCTCCATGTTTGCATGTTTGTCCAAAAGAGTATTTTGCGGCAGGTTGACGATGCAATAAAACCTCCAGATGCGCCTTTTGGCCAAACCATTGGGATGGGCAATAAGATATGTGCCGCCCCAGATTCCGGATGTGATGGGAACATCAATCTGGTGAGTTTCCCGCATTCGCTGGGAAACTTCCGTTGCTATGTTCTGGTACAACTCGTTCAGGTGGTACAGGTTGATCAAGTTGTTATCTACAAATACTGGGGTTTTAACTAAATCTGTCATACCTCTCCCACAAGAAACGGGTGGTGGAACTCAATGGTGTTTAATACTATCTTAGAACAAAAAAAACAAAAAAATTTTCAAGGACAATATGAATAATGCAGGCTATAATTCTTTCCGCCTGTTTAAGAGGTCCCCTTTAAACCTTTTAAGAATATTATTTACGCAGGAGCCAGAAACCTTGAAATGCCGCCTTTCATTTATCGTTTTACTATGTTCCATGACGCTGGCAATCAGCCCGGGAGCCCAGACGGCCCCTTCTGCCTGGAAAAACCTTGAGAAAGGTTTGGATGTAGGCATTTTTCAGGCCCCGAAAAAATCTGCTTTCGGCGACTCATTAATACGCATTTTAAGGGCCGACACCGCTTCTTTTAGTTTGCGGCTGTTAAACGCTTCGTCCAAGGACCAGGGAAAACGCTGGTCTGTAAAAGATTGGGCAAACAAGAATGGTCTGGTTGCCGCCATCAACGCAAGCATGTACCAAAAGGATATGATGTCCAGTGTCTCTTACATGAAAACCCGGCAACATACCAACAACACCTGGGTTTCCAAAGATAAAACCGTCCTCGCTTTCGACCCCGATGACAAAAGCCTGCCCCCGGCGCGGATCATTGATCGGGATTGCGAAGATTTTAACACGCTCAGAAAGCAATACGGAATTATGGTCCAAAGCATTCGCATGGTCTCCTGTCATGGAAAAAATATGTGGAAACAACAAAAGAAAATGTCAAGCATCGCCGCAATTGGATTAGATCAGCAGGACAGGATCTTGTTCATTCATGTCCGATCGCCTTACACCACCCACGATTTGATCAATATGCTACTTGAACTTCCGATTGGCCTGAAACAGGCCATGTATGTTGAAGGCGGGGCGGATGCCCAGTTATATATCAACACAGGAAAAGAAGAGCACGAATTCATTGGAAGTTATTCCACCGGGACCAGGGAACATGACGAAAACACTTTTTCCCACCCAGTCCCGAACATACTGGGCCTGGTGCGTCTTGAAAAATAGGGAGGGTGCAATTTGACAGAGAAAAAGAAAAGGTCAGTCCGCTGCCGATCCCGATTCCGCATACTTTCCAGAGATTTAATCGCCTTGGGACCTGGGAAAGTCGATTTACTGGAATCAATTGGCAGGGAGGGGTCCATCTCCCAGGCGGCACGGGAAAGCCATCTTAGCTACCGCCGTGCCTGGAACATGGTGGACATCATGAACCAGTGCTTCAAGAAACCTCTGGTTATTAGCGTCACCGGGGGCAAAGGAGGAGGAGGGGCAAAGCTGACTCCCACAGGCGAAAAGGTCATTCAGCTTTATCGAAAAATGGAAAAAAAAGCCGACACCGCAACCCAAACCGAATGGAAAACCCTGCAAAAGCTATTGCACCCGGAGAACCTCCGGGGGTAACTGGCAACTCCTCGGCGTGGGGCCAGTGTGCAACAACTCGATCTTCCCCTCCCTTCACAGGGAGGGGCCAGGGGAGGGTTGGGCTAACATTCCGTCAGGAAATCCACATCCCTCCTGACCATCACTGGAGCAGTGCCCCTCATGAGAGGGGAGGATTAGTTAGTTCCGCCGCTAAAACTCTTTGCTAGCCAGTAAGCTCTGGGTCCAGCGTCACGCTGGCGCTGGCCGGCGGGTAGCAATGATCTCCAGGCCGACAAATTTTATCGACAGGTTTTCTCCCGGAATCTGGCTATAGGCATCGGTTTCATCTTCATACTCGTGAAAATCAAAATGCGAAACATCAAAACCGATTTGGCGGACATCCTGAATCAGGGTCTCGCAAAATTTCTCTTCAATCTCTACCAGTGTTTCAAGATAACCGTGGGTCAGTTTTTTTTTGTACTCCGGGTCGCGGGCGCGTCTTAAAATTTGGCATTCCAGGTCGGTATCCAGAATCAACAAGGAGCCCCCAGGCTCCAGGGCTTCTGCCGCCCAGCGCAGAAATTGCTGGCGCTCTGTTCTTTGCAAATGATGCAGAAACTTGTTGGCAAGAATACACCCATAAGGTTTGCCGAGTGGGCCAGCCGGAAAATCCACATTCAGAACTTCGATGTTCTCCTTTCCCGAGAGTTTTACAAAATGGACCAGTCCTTTAATGATAAAAGGCATATTGTCAGCCAGAATCAAACTGGGGAAGTCCTTGGGCCAGTCATGGATCAAGCGGAATCCTGCAAGCCCCGTCGCCACATCCATCAGGGGAGATTTCAGGTCATGTGGTACCAATTCCATCGGGTTATCCCAAGGGAAGTTCTTGGTCTGGGACAAGTAAAAACTGTAGCTTTCACTCAGCAGGGTGACCCACTCAGGATCATTATAAAAAATCAGGTCATTTTTAATCAGGCTGATCAGCTCATGAAACAAGAAGGAAAACTTTTCATCCAACTGTTCCAGCGGTTGAGATAAAGTGTCCTTGCGAAGGTTGATGTGGATGTGGTCAAAATTCAAAAAAACTGCCGGACGCTCATGCTGAACGTATAACAAGTCTGCAAGATCGATCAATATTTCAGGGTAAACCGTGCGGATAAGCAGGTTAAACATTTCCTGATTTTGCCGGCCCATCGTGGTATCCGGGAACCCCAGCTTTCCGTTCAAATACCGGAAAACAGATTGGACCCGATGAGCCAGTTCCGGGGACTTGGTATGTTCCAGGCCGAGAAACTTTCTCCCCACATCTGTAACTAGAGGAAGCTGGTCGGTGGATTTTATAAAAGGGGAGGACATGTTAAATCTTTTCCAAGTTGAATCTAAAGGATTTCTTTATAGCAGGGGCAAAGAGAAGTTTCAACCGCTTAAGTAATATCCACCCTGGGTGTTAGGGCCAATCCCACCCTGCCCGTCCAAGCAAGTAAAAAGTAAGCAAAAGGCAAGGCAGGAGATATGGCACGGCCTGAAAGGTGCTTACGTCCATCAAGGAATAAGCCGAAAATAGGGATCGGAGGCCAAAAATAACAGCTAGCACTTGGGCGAGCATTTTCTTTCCCTTAAGCAGGTAATAGGTCAATAGACCCAAAAGGAGTACAAAAGCAACCAGAGAAAGGATCGCCGATAACCCCAGGTTGAACGGAGGAATAAAAGACATTGCGATAGCCAGATAAACCAGATTCAAACCAAGAAACCCATATCCCGCATGAATGAACTTTCTGGTTCTCAGGTCAAGGGCCTCAATCGTTTGAGTATTTTCGTTTTCCATTTTCAGGGTAAGATGAATTCGTGTTATGCATTTGTCACTGCTGTTGCAGATTCATTTGCAGTATGTTAGCTTCCTGCATTTAGTCTATCATTAAACTATTGTCGGTTACCTTCTCTAAAAAATATGATTTCTGTACAAGAACAACTTAAAACCATTCTCCGGGGCACTGCCGAAATTATCAGCGAAAAAGACCTTGCCGCACTGCTGGCTTCCGGAAAACCCTTGCGGGTGAAAGCGGGGTTTGATCCCACAGCCCCCGACCTGCATCTCGGGCACACGGTTCTCCTGCACAAGATGAGGCAGTTCCAGGAGCTGGGCCATGAGGTCATTTTTTTGATTGGTGACTTTACCGGAATGATCGGCGACCCGACCGGTCGTTCCGAGACTCGTAAAAACCTGACACCCGAGGAAGTTAAGAAAAACGCCAAAACCTATCTCGCGCAAGTTTATAAAATCCTAGATAAAGACAAAACCACGGTAGCCTATAACAGCGAATGGATGAATAAGTTCTCCTCGGTGGAAATGATCGAACTCGCCGCACATTATACCGTCGCTCGCATGTTGGAACGGGATGACTTTCAAAAACGACTCGCCCAAAACCTGCCGGTTTCCATTCACGAGTTGATGTATCCCTTGATCCAGGGGTACGACTCCGTGGCCCTGAAATCTGATATAGAGTTGGGCGGAACGGACCAGAAATTCAACCTCCTGGTTGGCCGGGACCTGCAACGGGCTTACGGGCAAAAGCCCCAGATCGTTCTCACCATGCCTCTGTTGGAAGGAACCGATGGAGTGCAAAAGATGAGCAAGAGCCTGGGCAACAGCATTGGCGTTTTCGATGCCCCGAATGATATGTTCGGAAAAATCATGTCCGCCTCAGACGATTTGATGTGGCGCTACTACGAGTTGTTAAGCCAGGTCAGTGCAGAAGAATTAGAGACCATGAAAAAACAGGCTGCGGCAGGAACCTTAAACCCAAAAAACGCCAAGATGAATTTGGCGAAAGAAATCGTCGCACGTTACCATTCTCCCGAACTCGCGGAAACCGCCCTGACCGAATTTGAAAATGTGTTCAAAAAAAAGAATCTGCCCGAAGACATCCCGGTGGTTAAAGGTTGGGGAGATGATTTACGGGGAATCTGTAATATTCTGAAAGACCACAAAATGACCGACAGCACCTCGGCCGCCCGCCGTCTGATTCAGCAAAGATCTGTAACGGTAAATGGAGAAAAAGTTTCCGATGTTAATCAGAAACTGCCTGGGAACCAGGAATATCTCATCAAAGTCGGCAAGAAACGGTTCCTGAAAATTCAACCGGGATGATGGGAGCGTTTGAACCGGATCGAGTTGCCAATTTCCATATCAATTTTACTTTTCACAACAATCGCAGTCGCGGTTTTCTTTTGCGTGGCGATGACCTTTATTTCGCCCAGCATAAACGGTAGGAGAAGTGTCTTTTCCGGTTTCAAGTTGCCCCAGACATTTTCATGTTTCGGGTCCACTTTGCCCCAGATACCATCCTCAATGTAGGGCATGGAGTAAACTTCGAAATAATCGCCGGGCCTCACCTGGTCTTCCCAGCCTTTATCGATGTAAATAAAATCATCATACATTATGCCTATCTTGTCGCCCTTGGACGCAACAATATAACCCTCGATGGATTTGTCCGTCTGCGAAAACGCCGAAGGCTGAACCTCAAACTTTTTATACGGCGTGAGCAAGTGCCCCGGCTCAACGCTTTCATACGATTTCAACACACGGGCATAAGAAAACTTGTCACCCGGTTGGGTGATCTCAATCACACCATGAATCAGTACCCGATGCCCTATAGGTTTTCCCGGGTGGGACTTTAAGTCCTTGCGCTCATAGCCGGTTCTTCGCGTATACTCTTCCAGTTTCTCTTCTCCCCGCCCTGGTAGAACAGGATGATAGATAAAGCGGTCCAGCGAGTAGACCGTGAACCGGTCGCCTTTTTCTATTCCCTGACGCTTGCCAATATCCACAAAAAATTCATCGGGGCCGGATGTTCCCAGCTTTTGTTCAAACAGTTTGACAACGGTGCCTACTGGAACCAAACTCGAAGCAATAAATCCAGCATTGGCGTATTTCTTCTCCTCTACGGATTTTGTTTTTTGGGAAAAATAAGAACCCCCTACCTTGGCATCTTCTTTGAGATAGGAATACTTGCCGGAAGCTGCCATCATGCCCGGGTTTCTATTTCCCAGAAGCGTGCCCTTTTCGGAGGCAAGAAGCTCCATATCCGGAGTAATCCCAGCCACCTCGTTCTCAAGAGTTACCTTCAAATCATTTCCCCATGCAGGCAGAACCCCAGACGCGCCGGCATGCAAAATCAGAACGAACAAAAACCCCAATGAAATTCGCATCTTCATAGAAGAACTCCGTCTATTACTAATTGAATAGTAATATGTTACACCATTTTTGGCCAAAATTGCAGGATTTTCAAGAAAGCTTCTACATAATATGAGGCGCTCATGACCAAAAACAATTTTTAGAGACCCTCTAGAGCCGCCTTTACCAGTAATCACCAGAATCTGCCCCGGTAGCCTTGAAAGAAAGGGACTTGACATGGGCTCCCTCCGGTGAAATAATCCCCCAAACCTTCCCGTAATATCTCCAGTTGTCTAACCATCTGATTTGGTAGGAGTAAGGCGGGATTTTTCGCATTTTGCAGGATTTTTTTAGGATAGATTCATGAAAAGGACTTTTCAACCCAGTAATATCAAACGAAAACGTGTGCACGGATTCCGTAAAAGAAGTTCTACCGTAGGGGGAAGACGTGTATTGGCAAACCGCAGGCGAAAAGGCAGAAAACGCTTGACGGTCTGATCGCGGAGAACCTCCGCAGACAAATTATAATATCTTTATTTTTCGGACAAAGAGTTTTGGCGGCTTGACGAGTCATTGCTCTCTGGCTGCTAGCCGCAGGGGCAACTGACAAGAGCTTTT
>Ga0114996_10009530_pt1 | contig 10637 bp, 8 predicted proteins | sample ArcticOcean_MG_C_4_FD_87039 | JGI IMG/M metagenome (GOLD analysis project Ga0114996, IMG submission 87039) | Marine microbial communities from western Arctic Ocean - ArcticOcean_MG_CB4_134 | ecosystem: Environmental > Aquatic > Marine > Oceanic | place: Arctic Ocean: Canada Basin | collected... | reverse complement strand
CGTTTTTTACATTTTTTAGTTTTTGGTGTACGTTTTTTTGTAGATTTTTTGAGTGTATTTTTTTTTGTAAGTTTTTTTGGAGATTTTTTTATTTTAGAACTTGTGAAGATATCAAATCCGTTTTTTATATGTTTTTTCAGAAATTTTCGTAATCTATCTTCTACTACTTTATTTTGACTACATATTCGAATTTCATTTGGTTTTTCGCTAGGACATGACATAATTGTATATATATTCTAAATAATTTAATATTTGTATTTTGTATATGGATCATATAGAGACCCCTTTTACATCAAAAATAACAACACCAGATGTTGGCTCGCCGCAACCACCTGCTAAAATAAGTCATACTGTAGTTAGTACAGTTTCAAGTTGGAATTGGATGACTGTGATTAAAATTTTACTTATTGTTATCATTGTTTCTGCTTTAGGATTTAATATACTCGCCTATTTAGCATATGGAACAGATTATTTAAGTCATGTAGTGGAACAAATAGCTAGTTATTTACCAGGTGGTTTGGGGCGTACATTACAACTTAGCGCACGTGGAACTGCTTTGGGTGGAGAAGTAGCGGCGGGCACGATTGAAGATGTTGAGAAAATAGTAACAGGTGCAACACCTACAAAAGATAGTACACCATTGAAACACAAGGAAATATGGGAAAAACGCGATCAAAATTTATCTGATGCGATTGATAAAAGACATGTTCAAGGTATTAATACTATGCCGCAACACGAACCTGACCAGAGTGATAGTTCAATACAAAACCAAAAAGGAAAATGGTGTTATGTAGGAACTGATAGAGGTTTTCGTTCTTGCGTAGAAATGGAGAATTCTCAAGATTGTATTTCAGGAAAAATTTTTCCATCTAAGAGAAAATGTGTAAATCCTGATATTAGAGAGGTTCCAGATAGAAGCAATAATGCTGTATAAATGAATAATATCATTGTAAATTTATAATGATATTACTTTGAGATTATTACTTTGAAATATTACCATACCGAATTATTAAATTGTCCAGAGTCTGTTGGCCAATGTGCCCCTCCTCGCGATGGTGCCTGATCATTCTCGAAAAACCATTTAAGTGAAAAGTATGGGGGAACGGCTAAACCAGAACCACCGTCTCTGTCAACAAGGTCTGGTCCTGCCCGAACAATATCCATAATTTGTGTGCCGGTAAGAGCATAGTCGTGGTACCAGAGATCAGACATTGAACCGGAATATCCACCATTCATATTAACATAAACATTACCATAGTTCTGTTTTGGAATACTTTTAAATACGTGACGTAATGCTAATTGTCCGTTGACATATACGTCTAAATTTTTCCCCCTTACGCGAATAGCAATATTAAGCCATTTATTTAATGGAATATCATTAATTTGAACCTCTTCATTCATAGTAGTATAAGTATTCATTGCTACAATAAGTGTGTTACGTGTTGGGTGCAAATATAAACCAGGTGCGTTATTGGGATAAGCAGCACCATCCTTCATTGTTTCACTACCCTTATGAAAAATATGTTTTTTCTGTCCCATTTTATACTGCAAGTCGTCTATATATAACCACACTGACCATGTAAATTCCATCCCACCCCGTTGATTTTTAGAACGTATAATGGGCATAGAACCGCTTACATTTGGATTTTGTGTTACAACTTTTAATTTCTTCGCATCCTTTAATCCCTGAACTACTTTTGGATTAGACGTCGGTGATAGTAACCATCCCATAATTAATACACCAAGACGAAGAAAGAATACAAACATTATAACAACTAAAATAAGAAAAACAACTTTTGCAACTAAACTATTTGATGAAAGAAACTCTTTTGATCCAGATACGTATTTATTACTTCGGAAACCGCTAAACCATCCTCCCATCGCTTTTTCCGTTTTTTTAAAAGGTGACGTAAAATTCTGTGACATTCTTATATATTATTAATAATATTTTAGTAATAATATTTATATTTCAATACTGTTCACTTCTACATTATCTTCCATAAAGGCAAGTTTAATTCTATATTTATTGAGGAGATTTGATAACCAATTGCTTCCCCCATAACCTTCTTTGTAAATTGTCCACGCCTCACGCGGATTAACTGCGCGACTAATATATTGTAAATTACTAATAAATCCATAAAACCCGCCATCTGGTGTAACCTTTAAGTCTGTTCCAGAAGCAGCGAGTGGAACGCCTGGTAATACACAAGTGCGAACAAGTTTACCATCCATATAAAGATCTAAAGAACGATTATTTAATGTCATAATTACATTTACCCATGCTTGAAGTGGGATATTCTCTAAAGTACAAGTATGCTTAGTTGGAACTGAACTTGCTGGTGAATAAGTCGCTAAAGAAACTGTAATATTATTGATATTTCCACCTAAAGCCATTGAATCAATTCCAGTTCTTTCTAAAATAACCTTTTGTTCACCCAGTCTATAATTCCAGTTATTAACGTATAACCATATCGAAAAGGTATAATCTGTCGAACTACCTCCTTTTAGACTACTGGCTGGAACAGTTAAAGTACTTTTTGCGTCACGTTGACTTGCTAAATATGAAGTGGAACTGCCACCAAAATAATACATATAAACGATGTAAAGAATAATAACAACAACAATCCCAAGAATAATTCTGTGTGTGTCCATAATATAATATAAACTAAGAAATTTATCTAAACCGCGGGCGGGTTTTTATCTTTTAGAGTATTATAGAATAAATCAATCTGATTTTTACTTAATGGGCTAGAAAAATAGACAATATTACAGGCGCCCCCGCTAACACCTTTCTCTTCACCAACAGTGATTGTTGCATATGACATATATGGTACTACATTTTTCTTTGATACAACTAATTTACCATTAATAAAAAGATCTAAAGTTCCACCATCGTAATTAATTACTAAATTATTCCATTTTTGTAAATCAATTTTGTCCGTTTGATAAATTATTTTATCTTTATCAAAACTATCTTTCATACGTATTTGAAGCATGTTTTCACTTACATTAAATAGTATATTGGGTCTATCACCATAATTTATAATTGAAGTAAATTTATTGTTAGCATAGCGTTCACTGGGGGGTTGTTCGTGTATAAATATCCACGCTGATAAACCATATTGGTAGTTATATGTTTGAATACCATTTAATAAGTCCTCGAAGTTTCCCAATGTGCGCTGAATATCAGTAAAAACAGCTTCATTAAGTAATTGTTTTGTATCAAAAGCTTTTTTCATTTTCGGCTCCAAAGCATCTCTTTCCTGAATTAGATTTGTGAGATTGATTTCATTATCTTGAAGAATGGGACCATTTGCTTGGATATAAGATTTTGCTGCAGCAAATGTAGGCGGGACACCAAATATTAATGTTTTAAGTTGGTTCTGTGACGAAGCCATATCTTTAAATCCGTGAGCGTGTAAATAATCAGTTAAAATATCATCTTGATCCATTTTATACAAACCATTATTTAATATACCTTTCCAGTCCACGTCCAAACCCTTTTTAAGAGCTTTAACGGTTTGTTGTTCGCTATATATACTTGCATCAATACCACTCATAGCTTGTGAAACAGTTAAGTCTGGTCTACGATTAAAGAAATTTGTTGTAAAAGCTGCCTTTGTTATTAGAGGTAATACAAAATATACAAACACTATCGCAATTTCAACTGCAAGAACTGTCCAAACGACACCTGGTGTACTTTTAAGATCTTTATACATATGTTTTGCTGTAGAAATAATGAAACAAGGAATAAGAAAAATTAAATGATAGAGAATTTTTAAAATCAAATTATCTTCTAATATTTCCTTTAATTTTGGATGTTGGTTTATCCAACGATATGCCAAGAAAAGTAATCCCAATACCGCAAAAACTTGCACTAGAGAAGCTAAACTATCTGTAACAAGTCTATATCTCGCTAAAAGGAGAACAGCAAGTAAAATAAGACCCAACAACAGGGTGATAGCGATTATAATCTCAAAATCAAAAAAAGTCCGCCAAAAAGTCCAAGTTGCTTTATCATTAAAACTTCCACTTTCGGGATATAGATTTTTACGATGGACGGATTTAAGAAATAAATTAAATATACTGAAAAAAAGATAAATACCAAGTAAAATCCAACCTATATTTGATGCCACTAATAATTTACCAGTAGTTTTATTTTTAAACTCTCCCACCGAATAACCATATGAGATACCCATATAAATAATAAAAAAAATCACAGTACCAAGACGAAAATAATTATTTACAATAAAGTCTTTTATATCTATGAAAAATGGAAATATTTTACCCAGTAACCATAATAATAGGTGTTTAAAACGATTCCACAGATTCCACCCTCTAGTATCAACCGGCAATGCTGGACCCGGTGCCTTTGGCCAAATATATCTATAAAAATTCTTTCCAAAATAGTAGATAAGTAATAATGATGGTATATAAATAAGAAGACTCATAAAAATATTAACATATTTAATATGGGATGTTGGCATACTATATTAAATTTATATTAAATTATTGTAAATTATTCAGCATAGTTTTATTACCATGACAATTTCGACAGAGAGCTGCTAAATTACTAACGTGATTTGTTCCACCATACTGCAAATCTATTTTATGGTCCACTTCAAATGTTGGCGGTAATTGTTTATCACAATCAGCGCATTTCCAATTTTGTTGCGACGCTACATACTTTTTTTTTGTTTCACTTACACATCTTGTATTGTTTTTTCCTGAATTTAACATACGTTTCATTTGTGGTGTTTGTTGGTGAAAAGGGGTATGATTCGCATTTTTTCCCAAACTTTGAATATCATCTTTCATACGTGTAAAATCAAAAAGAGGCGTAATAAGATCAGTAGTATCCTTATCAATGGGCATATAACGAATGAGAGTATTAGCATGCGACAAAATGCTCTTTGTTTCATCTGGACTTCGTTTTATAAGAAGATAAAGTGATAGCCCCACAAAGGAATATGTCGCCATTTGAACGTATTTTTTACTGAATGATAAGATTTTTGTATATTTTCCATCATAATAAGTATTCACTACCAGAAAGGTTGTAATAGCGAAAATAACTAATCCGCTTTTCATATATTATATACTAATGTTTTAAATCCAATATTCCAATTTATTTAGAATATATATATATACTTAATCCCAATACAAAGACAAATATTGCAAAATAAATATATTTTTTATTTTTTTTTATTTTCTCTCTCTCGACAAATTCTTTGGGCTTATAATGATTATAATATTTTTCTAAACTTTCATAAAGTTCTTCTGGTGGATGTCCAATAGCCGTATTTAATTTATTGTTCATAAAATTTACCCATTTCATAAATGATAATCGTGAATCTAGATAAGGTGTAACTGGAAATTCATCTAAGAGTGATAGACATTTATTTCCGAGAGGATTTTGAGGGAAAAATAATGGGATATTTTGAATAAAATCATAATATTTTTTTTTTGTAACATCATTTGGGAATTTTGGATAATATAGAGAGATTGTAATCATTATAAATTGATAATGAGGTAGCCAAATAGTAGAATCGAGCTTCATTAATATAGTAAATGATATAAAAACTATGGGTTTAAACATATAATGAGGTCAAACCGTTCACATATATTTTGTAATAATTGTGGAAAACAAGGACATTCTTTTAATCAATGTAAGAAACCAACAATTAGCATTGGCGTTATTGCTTTTACAAAAATTAAAGATGAATTTAAATATCTTCTTATTTGTCGTAAAGATAGTCTTGGATATATCGATTTTCTAAGAGGCAAATATCCTTTATATAATGAAAAATATATTCAAACTTTAATTGATGAAATGACAATAATTGAAAAGAAATCATTACTAAATACAGATTTTAATATATTATGGGCACAATTATGGGGGCATTTCGGTGGTATAAATTATCGTAATGAAAGTCAATCTGCAGAAGAAAAATTTATGCAAATAAGTCGTGGAATTAAATTAGAACATAGTGTGGAGTATAGTTTAGCCAGTATAATTAAGAATAGTATAACAAGTTGGGAAACACCAGAATGGGGATTTCCAAAAGGGAGACGTAATCATCAAGAAACTGATATTTCTTGCGCCATTCGTGAATGGGAAGAAGAAACCGGATTTGATCGTGATGCTTTAACAATTATTAAAAATCTTTATCCTTTTGAGGAAATATTTATGGGATCCAATTTTAAAACGTATAAGCATAAGTACTATTTAGCTTATATCTCACCAGAAGAAACACCTCAAAAATCATATCAGAAAAGTGAAATAAGTGCCCGTATGTGGCTCACATTAGATGAGGCTCTTAAGAAAATTCGCAGTTATAATTTAGAAAAAAGAGAACTTATTTCAAATATAGAACATGTTTTACAAAAATATAGATTAATCTCATAATATATTAACTATGGCAGAAAAAAGCAAGGTTAAAAAACTTAAAACAAAGATAATGATTAAAAAATCTAAGAAAAAAGGAAAAAAAACCCACGTTGTTATGCCCACGTGTGATGTAGTTATACAAAAATATACTGAAGATAATAACGCAACACGTGACATACAAAATCGCGAATACCAACATTTACTTCGATGTATGAGCAACCGTAATAGAGATCATTTACAACAAGACGAAAATGTAGAACAATACTTATATCCAATTAAGGATGATAAAAAATTTAATTCAAAGATAGCAAAAAAAAAGGAATTTTTCGATACAAGATATGAAGAGAAAACGCCTGAAGATTATGAACATATTATAGAAATTTCACAACAGTTATGTGATAATACTGAATTTGAATTAGAACCTCATCAGATGTTTGTACGCAACTTTCTATCTTTTGAAACACCATATAATAGTTTACTTTTGTATCATGGTTTAGGGACTGGAAAAACGTGTTCTGCTATTTCAGTTAGTGAGGAAATGCGAACATATAATAAACAAATTGGAAATCCAAAGCGAATTATTATTGTAGCATCACCCGCGGTTCAAGAAAATTTTAAGATTCAATTATTCGATGAGAGAAAACTCAAAAATGTAAATGGTTTATGGAGTATAAAAGCGTGTATTGGTAATAAGTTTATTAAAGAAATTAATCCCATGAATATGAAGGGATTAAAGAGAAGCAGAATTATTCGGCAAATTAAAAAACTTATTCATCAATCATATTTATTTCAGGGTTATATTGAATTTTCACATTACATCACACGTATTATGAATAAAAATATTACATCTAGCGATACTCCCGATATTAAAGAGAGAAAAAAGCGGCGTTCTCTTCAAAAAGAGTTTAATAATCGTATGATAGTTATTGATGAAGTTCATAATCTAAGAATAAATGAGGAAGGTAAAATTAAGCAAAGTTCTGAAAATTTGATTGATCTTGTTTCATATACAAATCATATGAAATTAATGATTCTTTCAGCTACACCTATGTTTAATTCTTATACTGAGATTATTTGGCTTCTGAATTTATTAAATTTGAATGATAAGAGATATCCTATATCAGAAAAAGAAGTATTTGACAAGAATGGCGATTTTTGTGTGGATAACGGTGGACATCAAATTGGGAAAGATTTATTAATTCAAAAACTAACAGGATATATTTCATATGTACGAGGGGAAAACCCTTTTACTTTTCCAAATAGCATTTGGCCCTCAATTGCTTTAAATCCCAACTCATTAATAACTAAATTACATGATGGTATTTGGAAATACCCATCACGCCAACTGAATGGGGGAACAACCGTTCCCCACTTGACTTTATTTGATCTAGTTATTACAAATATTGGTGATTATCAATCCGTGGGATATAATTTTATTATTCAAACTTTACAAAATAAATATCCCAATCTTAAAGATCCTAAAAAAGGTATCTCTTATACCTTTCTGGAAGCGCCATTACAAGCTTTAAATATGATTTATCCACATACCGGTCTTAAAGAAGATGAAATAGATGAGGATATATCTACATATCTCTATGGTAGGAGAGGGTTAGCACGAACTATGAATTACGATCCTCGGACAAAACGCAATTTTCGCTATAAAGATAAAACACTGCAGAATTTTGGAAAGATTTTTTCGACAGATAAAATCGGACAGTATAGTGGTAAGATTAAGTATATTATGGACACAATTAAACGGTCACGGGGAATTGTTTTTATTTATTCCCAATATATTGATGGCGGCGCCGTTCCCATTGCTTTGGCATTGGAAGAAATGGGATTTGGACGTTATCAAGGAAAAAATCTTTTTGAAACTCCACCATCGCACCCCATTGATGCGTTAACATTGACAGCACCCGCTGATGGTAAACTAAAATATCCAGCACAATATATTATGATTACTGGAGATAAGAATCTAACAGGAAATGTCAAAGCAGAATTAAAAGCTGCTACGGGAGAAAACAATACCAACGGCGAAATCGTAAAAGTTATTATTATCTCAAGAGCAGGTTCTGAAGGATTAGATTTTAAAAATATACGCCAAATGCATATTTTGGATCCCTGGTATAATTATAACCGACAAAAACAAATTGTTGGACGAGCAGTTCGAAATTTTAGCCATTGTGCATTACCTTATATCGAAAGAAATGTTGAAATTTATATGTATGGCACCGAATTAAAAGAACCCGATGTTGAAGCCGTTGATCTTTATATTTATAGATTAGCAGAGAAGAAAGCGAAACAAATTGCCGTTGTTACTCGTGTTATAAAAGAAAATGCTGTTGACTGTTTACTTAATAGCGCCGCGCTGGATTTTTCACAAAAAAAAATTAATAAAGTTGTAAAACAAAAATTATCAAATGGTGGCGAAATTGATTTTAAACTAGGAGATAAGGAAAATAGTGAAATGTGCGATTTTATGAAGTGTGAATATTCCTGCTCACCCGTTGCTAATATTTCAGAAAGTATTGATATTCAGACATATAATGAGAATTTTATTAATATGAATCTAGATAAAATATTACAACGCATTCGTATCTTATTTGGTGAAAAATATATTTATAAAAAAACGGAATTAATTAAAAATATACAACATATAAAACATTATCCATTAGAACAAATATACTCTGCTTTAAATTTTCTTGTAAATGAAAAAAATGAATATATTACCGATTTACTAGGACGATTGGGAAATTTAGTGAATATAGGCGAATATTATATGTTTCAACCTGTGGAAATTGATAATAAACATATTTCACGATATGAACGCGCGCATCCCATCGATTTTAAACGTAAAAGTGTTTCTTTTAATCTCCCTGACCAAATATCAAATTTTAATTTCATTGCACCTTATAGTAAGAAATCCCTTGAATCATATGATATCGATACACAACCATTACTTAATACGATAGAATCACAACTAATAAGTCTTAAAATACCTACAATTATGAGTTCGGAAAATAAAAATAATTGGGTAATGCATTGTGCTTGGGCTATTCAGAATTTAATAAAATATAATAAAATGAAATTCGAACAATTATTAAATTATGCGATGAATCATGTACTAGATCTTCTAACATTTAATGAAAAATTTATTCTTTTAAACTACATTACACAAAAGAAAACAGATTTTACAGAACTTGATAAATATATAGATAACTATTTTAAACAGACTAAGATAAGTGGTGGTAGATATGATGGAATTGTTATAGCGCAATTTAATAAACCCGCTAGTCACGAACAATATACAATCTTAACAAACAAAGATGGCCGATGGATCAATGATAGGAGAGCAATCACGGGAGGTTTAGCGCAAGCCATGTTTGATAAATTTCAAATAAAAGATATTTCAATAAAAACTATAAATAAAATAATTGGATTTATGACTAATTTTAAAGGAACGCAAATTGTATTCAAAACAAAAAATATAGAACAAAGTGAACGTGGGCGTAGTAATAAGGGGCAACGCTGTGATCGGGGTGAAGGAAAAAACAGCATTATTAGGAAAATTAATGCATTTTTAGGTGAAAAAGGTGAAAAAGAAAAATATGAAATGGGACAACAACACAAAAGTTCACTATGCTCTATCTATGGACATAAGAATATAAAACAAGAATATATTGGGAAAGAAGGTAAAATAGAGACAAAAATTAATACTCTTCAGTTATGTGTTGAAAATGAACTTATTTTACGTCATCACAACCATACACGGAAAGATAATAAACGCTGGTTTTTTTCCTCCGTTGATACAATTATAAATAATATAGAAAAATTGAAAATATAATTAAAGATTATATTGGTAAAATATATATGATGGAAACAACGCAAAAGAAAACTTCTTCAAATGCAAAAATAAAAAAACGAGGATTGGGCATTTACATGCAAAATGTTCTATATAAACAGATTACACTCTCTTTTCAAAACGTTGGTAATAATATTGCTGAACTATTAAATGAGAAAATTTCCATAGATTTTGAAGGGAAATGTAATGAAGAAGGATATATAAAATCTGATTCTACACGTCTGATATCCTTCTCTGCGGGAGAAATTAGAGGGAAAAAAGTTATATTTACTGTTTCATTTGAATGTTTAGTATGTAGACCAGTCGAAGGACAACGTTTTAAATGTTTTGTAAAAAATGTTACGAAAGCTGGTATACGCGCTGAGACAAAGGAATCAGAATCCCCCG
>Ga0114996_10009528_pt1 | contig 10640 bp, 10 predicted proteins | sample ArcticOcean_MG_C_4_FD_87039 | JGI IMG/M metagenome (GOLD analysis project Ga0114996, IMG submission 87039) | Marine microbial communities from western Arctic Ocean - ArcticOcean_MG_CB4_134 | ecosystem: Environmental > Aquatic > Marine > Oceanic | place: Arctic Ocean: Canada Basin | collected... | reverse complement strand
GCGATTTCAAGCATTACCCAGTCCCGAGGTAAAGTGGGCGCCGTGCAAAACCGGCTAGTTCGGACTATTTCGAACCTGTCTATTACAGTTGAAAACCTGCAAGCCGCGGAATCCTCCATTCGGGATGCGGACATCGCCGAAGAAGTGGCCGTGTTGACTCGAAACCAGATTCTGGTGCAGGCAGCAACCGCTATGGTAGGCCAGGCGAACTTGATCCCGCAATCGGTATTACAGCTTTTAGGATAATTTTTAAAACCACAGTTTTGAAAACCAATGCGTTATTTTACTTTTTAAAAATGTTTAATTAACAGGAGGTGATTCAAATGTCACTGGACATATCCTCCTTTACGGACAGGTTAAACAACCCCGCATATGTTGCGGGACAAGCCCGAAAGGAGAACACCCGAAACGGGTTGAAAACCAACCCCGTAAAGAATCTTGATGCGAAGGAAGGCAAAGCGGATTCCATAGAAACCGGGGTGCCGGATCGCGTGGGTTCCTCAGCGGGTCACAAGGTGGATTATGAAATCGACCAGGAAACCCATGAAGTGGTCATTCGCATGGTGGACTCTGAAACGGGAGAAGTTGTCAGGCAGATACCTGGAGAAGATTTTGTGAAACTGGCTCAGCGCATTGCAGAATTTAACCGAAAATTTTTGGATCAAACCATCTAACATCTGGTTCGAATAGCATAACTGGCTCCTCCAAAAGATCCCTCAGGATGGTTTATGCGCCCTTTAGATAACTAAAGGGCGCATTTTTTTTGCCCGCCCGCCCAAAAACAAGCAAACCCTTATAAAAAATAAACTTACAAACACAACTGGTTTGTATATTTTATAAAAAATATCCCTTTTTCTCTCCTTTCCGCGCACTTCCTGAAAAAAAACTGTAAAGCTATTTTTTTCAAATCCCGATAGAAACCTTGAGTTAGTAAAACTAGAGTTCGATTTTCCTGGAGGGGATAGGTCGAGCTGGCATTGCAAACTCAAAACTTAGTAATCCTTAAAACTTTAAAAAAAGTAATCGTACGGTTTAGTTTCAAGTTTCAGCAAGGATGCTGAAACCGGGAATCATCTTCATCCCTAATTATCAAGGAGGATAATAAACATGCCCATCAGAATATTTAACAACATCCCATCTTTGTCTGCCCAAAGAATTCTGGGTATCAACAACGACCGCCTGGCAACATCGGTTGAAAGGATCTCCTCCGGGATTCGCATAAATCGAGCTGCTGACGATGCTGCGGGTCTGGCCATCTCCGAGGCTTTAAGATCCGATATCCGCGCATTGCGCCAAGCGGTAAGAAACGCCAATGACGGTATCTCTCTCATCAACGTTACTGAGGGAGCCCTCAACGAACAATCAGGAATTCTAATTCGTCTCCGAGAACTGGCTTCTCAGGCCGCAACGGGAACCGTTGGGTCGATAGAACGCCAAACCATCCAGTTGGAATTTGACGCACTTCGGTTGGAAATCGACCGTATCGCCGGTACCACCGAGTTCAACGGCCAGGCACTGGTGGACGGTTCTTTGGCCTCAACCGTTGACTCCGCCAATCACATTCTTATTCAGGTCGGTATCAACAGTAACTCCGACAGCCGAATTAACCTGAATACCCAGGTGAATTTGACGGCCGTAACTGCCTCCAGCCTGTCAATCGCCGATTTGTCTTTGACCACGGCGGGGGGGGCTTTGTCATCCCTGGACCAGATAGACTCTTCTATTTCAGTCGTGACCCAGGGGCGAGGCAAAGTAGGTGCCGTGCAAAACCGATTGATGAGAACCATTTCGAACCTTTCTATTACTATTGAAAACCTGCAAGCCGCCGAATCGGCCATCCGTGATGCGGATATTGCCGAAGAGGTAGCACTGTTGACCCGGAACCAGATTCTGGTACAGGCATCAACAGCTATGGTGGGTCAGGCTAACCTGATTCCGCAATCGGTATTACAGCTTCTCCAGTAATGAAAGATTTATCTCGGAACGAAAAATTTTCACCCGAGTTAAAAAAGTAAGGAAGCTGAAACTTAAAAATTAACTACCAGAACTTTTCAGGGAGGAAAAGAAAATGGTCGCATTAACCATAAACACAAATCTGGCTTCGCTGAACTCACAACGAATTCTCGAGTTAAGCCGTGTCCAGCTCAGGCAATCCATTACCCGACTGGCTTCAGGTGTCAAAATTTCAGGTGCCTCCGATGGTGTCGCAGAGCTTTCCCTCAGTGAAAGTATTCGTTCAGACGTCCGGGCCTTGCAACAAGGTTCCAGAAATCTCAATGACGGTCTGGCTTTGATCCGTACTGCGGAAGCCGCTTTGAATGACGTTTCGGGCACCTTCATCCGACTTCGAGAGCTGGCATCTCAAGCGGCTAACGGAACTGTCGGTGGCACTGAAAGACAAACCATTAACCTTGAATATCAAAATCTATTGGCCGAACTGGACAGAATCTCAAACTCGACATCATTTCGGGACACAATACTTCTGGATGGGACGCTGGCAAAAAGTGCCTCGGAACATCTGGTTCTCCAAGTGGGAGTCGATTCCACATCTGAAAATCAGATTGATCTGAACAATGAACTTGACCTGACCCAGGTAAGTCGGGCGGGTTTTAACTTGGGAGATTCAAACGTTACATCCCAGGGTGCCGCCTTTCTAGCCCTCAATGATTTAACATCCTCTATCGATACCTTGATTGAAATCCGCAGCAGGGCGGGCAGTACACAAATTCGCCTGACTTCTGCTTTGAACAACCTCAATTCGCAAATCGAGAATTTGACGGGGGCGGTATCAACCATTCGAGACGCTGATATAGCAGAGGAGCTGGCCGCCCTGACCAAAAACCAGATTCTGGTTCAGGCAGGCGCCGCTATGCTTGGACAGGCCAATCTGATTCCTCAAGCAGTTTTGACACTGTTTGAAGGAATTCAATAATGTAAATGATGAGATGAGGGAGGCTTGAGCTTCCCTGCATTTCGTTCAACAATAATTTGGAGATTTAAAATGCCATTAACCATTTTTCCAAAAGCGTTTAATGTGGGCTTTTCGCCCCAGTATCAACCTCCAAAATCGCAAGTGCAAGGAACCGCAGACCCTCCGCAAGTAGATTCCAGTGGGCAGGTTTCAGGCAACCCGACCGAACTGAATACGGTGAAAATCATTTCCGATGACAACAATATTTCCTCTGACGATACGGGTTTGAGGGGTTCCGAAAATAAAACCCGGGTCCGCATAGATCCCGAATCCCAGGAAGTCATCATCGAAGTCGTCAATGATAAAACAGGTAAAGAGGTTCGCCAGATACCCGGGGAGCAACAACTGCGCCTCAGTAAAGGAATCAGCGAATACAATAACTTGGCCTTCAATCACGACCGACCCGTTTAACCTTCCATCCGAACCGCAAACCGGGGCCATTTACAAAAGGCCTCGGACAGCAAAATCATTCTCGTTAAAACAGGAATGATTTTGCTTTGCAATCCCACGCGTTGTCCAAGCAAATATTTTCCGATGATCCGGTGTTATAATAATCTTGATCATTTCGTCCGTGAAAACAAATCTTCTCTTCATGATCTCCCGTGAAAAAATTTAAAACAGGAATCGTTGGTTGCGGACGCATAGGAAGCATTTTGGAAGAAGACCCCTTACGCGGCATACCTTGCACCCACGCCGGAGGCTTTTCAGCCTTGCCCGCAATCCATTTATCCGCGGGCTGTGATATTGATCCTGAACGACTGCGGAAATTCGGAAAACGCTGGAATATAACTGGATTATATTCTGATTACAGGAAAATGTTGGAAAAGGAGAATCTGGATATCCTCTGCATCGCCACCTGGACCTCACTCCACGCAAACATGACACTTGCGGCGGCAAAGGCTGGAGTCAAAGGTATTTTCTGTGAAAAACCCATTGCGATCAATCTGATTCAAGCACGAAAAATGGTTCGTGTTTGTAAAAAAAACAATGTCTCCCTGATCATCAATCACGAAAGAAGGTGGGACGCTAACTACCAGCAAGCTCGCAAACTAATCCTCTCTGGGAAAATAGGAGAAATAAAAACTCTCATTGGCAACACCTTGAGTTGGAAACCAGGCAGATTATCTGTATCCGAACATGGCGGTGGCCCCCTCTTTCACGATGGCACTCACCTTACAGATCTCCTGCTTTTTTTCGGTGGCCCTGTTGCCTGGGTCTCAGGGCATGAAACCAGACCAGGAGGAAAAAAGTATGTCGAAGAAACTGCATATGCCATGTTGGGTTTCAAAAATGGCGCTATCGGATTTATTGAAGGTGGTGGAGCGAGAAAATATTTTAATTTCGAGTTAGATATTCAGGGTTCAGAAGGCCGATTGCTCATTGGCAATTCCGGACGAGAACTGTATGTCGCAAAAAAAAGCCAGCGTTTCACCGGCTTTCACGAACTGGAGAAAATTCCTTTTCCTGAACCTAAAAAATATGAGTCTCCCTTTATCGGAGGAGCACGCGAAATGCTTAAAACAATTCGCACAGGAAAAGCCGGGACCTCAACAGGTATCGATGGGTTACGCGCCCTTGAAATCATTTCCGCCGTTTATCAATCAGCGCAACAGAAGGGCAAACGTGTGATTGTCGGATGAATTTTAAAACCATTACATCCTACATATTAGTAACCCTGACAATCCTAATCCTGTTTACTTGTATGAAAATTCTAATGACCAGTAAGAATGAGTTCCTTTTGGCCGAAGATCACCTTGCTAAAAACGAACTTTCAAAAGCAGTCAACCATTACGAGAGGGCTTTGCGCTGGTTTTTACCTTTTTCTCGAACCCCAAACCGGGCAGCGGAAAAACTATGGGAGATCGCCCAAAACCAACAAACCCAAAACCAGAATATAGAAGCATTAAAAACCTACCGGATTCTCCGCAGCGCTTTTTATTCTGTCCGCAGTATTTACACTCCCGGAAAAAAATGGATTCACCTTTGCAATGAAAAGATTGCCCATCTAATGGCATTTATTGAATCTCAAGAAAGACCAGGAATAACTTTTTCAGAAAAAAAATCAGAATACATGGATTTAATGGAGACAGACCGCCCTCCCTTCACCTTTCCATCTATAATGAGTGCGATTGGGTTTTTTGGATGGGTTTCAAGCATTCTGTTGTTCATCTTCAAAGCTCTCTCCCGGCAAGGCCATCTTAAAAAACGCCCTGCCATTTTATTCGTTTCCACTTTTTTGCTCTTTTACAACATATGGATTTGGGGAATGTTCAACGCATAAGCCTCGCCCGCTAAACTACTCAACATTAAAAATATTTAATTGAAAATCACACCTCTTCTATGATATTTTTTTGGCACAGTATTTTCCTGCATGATGATTCACTTCGAGTTTTTCTGCTAGCCAAAAAACAAACAACCCCGCCGCAGGCGTACGGGGAATAAAACCTCCTTGTGGGACTTGAAAATCCCTTGGAAAGATACAGTCTTATGGAGAACCCGGATGATCGAGGTTGAAAATCTTACCAAGTACTACGGTCCAAGAAGGGCTATCAACAATTTAACTTTTCAAATAGCACAGGGGGAAGTCGTTGGCTTTCTAGGCCCTAACGGGGCGGGTAAAAGCACGACTATGAATATTCTTTCATGCATCCTTCCCGCATCCAGCGGGACGGCCCGAATCCGAGGATACGATACCTTTGAGCATTCGCTTGAGATCAGGAAAATAATCGGTTATCTGCCGGAAACTCCGCCGCTCTATCCGGACATGAGTGTTTGCGATTACCTGATGTTCGCCGCGCAAATCCGGGGAATGACAGGCAAGCAAACAGGAAATGCCCTAGAGAGAGTGATCGAAAGTTGTTCATTGAAAGATGTCAGCCATCGTATCATAGGACGGCTCTCTAAAGGATATCAGCAACGCGTTGGATTGGCGCAGGCCATGGTGCACGATCCTGATATTCTTATTCTTGACGAACCGACCATCGGTCTGGACCCTATTCAAATTATAGAAATCCGCAAACTGATTCAGGAGCTTGCCGTATCGCACACCATCATCCTCAGTTCACATATTCTTCCTGAAATCACACAAATATGCCAGAGGGTTATCATCATCAACGAGGGAGAAATCGCGGCGGTGGATTCCCTGGAAGGTTTGACCGCCTCACTGAGAAAAAGCGAACGTCTCTCCCTGACTGTCAGGAACGGAAATAATGCGATTGAGGAAAAATTAGCTGCCTTAGAGCAGGTGCTTTCAGTTTTACCTGGAGAGAAAAATCAATTCCTGCTTGAATGTGAATTGAATTCCAATCTTCAGGATGAAATCGCCCGCCTGGCTTTGGAAAACCAATGGGGCCTTGTCGAGATTAAACCCCTCATCTTGACCCTGGAAGATATATTCCTCAAACTAACTATTGAAGAAAAGGATGTAAAGGCATGAGAAGCGCATGGATCATTGCAAAGAGGGATTTGGGGTCATTTTTCAACTCACCCATTTTTTACATAGTCACCACCGTCTTTTTAATCATATACAGTTTTATATTTTTTAATATCCTGAATTTTTTCAGCTTCCAGAGTTTTCAGGCAGGACAATTCCAGGCTATGGGAATGAACCTGAACCTGAACGAAATGGTAGTTGAACCCAGTTTGCAAAACATGTCGGTCATTCTATTGATGATCATCCCGATTATCACCATGCGCAGCTTTGCGGATGAAAAAAAAATGAAAACTTTCCGCCTCCTGCTTTCCTCCCCGGTTCATCTTAGGGAAATTATTCTTGGCAAGTTCCTGGCCTGCATGATAGTAGTGGCGGTGATGATTTTACTCTCCTCTTATTCTGTAGGCTTCCTGTTTCTGCTGGGAGAACCTGAACTAGGCCCTGTGGTTACAGGCTATCTAGGGGTGTTATTGATGGCAGGCTGTTTTGTGTCAGTAGGCATCTTCGCTTCATCTCTAACGGACAATCAAATTGTCGCCGCCGTTTTGACCTTCGGATTCTCCTTATTCATGTGGGTCATCGGCTGGGGTGCCCAGGCGACGGGCTCCACCGCCGGACAGGTGCTTCAATACATTTCCATTGTCGATCATCTGGAACGTTTTTTAAAAGGCCTGGTGAATACCAGCGACCTGGTTTATTACCTGAGCTTTATCTTATTCAATCTTTTCCTCTGCCACCGCGTGCTGGATTCCAATCGATGGAGGTAAAGCAATGAAAAAACTAGGACCCATGGCAGGTTGGCTGGCTCTGACAACAGGTTTTATCGCCTTGTTTTTTTATATTGTCCTTCCCGATCTCAAAAGCGTATCAACCTCTCTGACGGTCGTCTGTATTATTAACGGAATATTTTTCTTCATTGCCGAAGGCCCCAGTTTAAAGCAGAACCTTTCTTCACGTTCTGCACTATACGGCGCAAACACCCTGGTCGTGACCACCGTATTCCTGGGCATATTGATTTTTTTAAACCTGCTTGCTTTCCGCCATGAACATCGTTTTGATTTTACAGAGGGAGGGTATTTTACCCTTGCACCCCAAACCAAAAAATTTATTTCCAATCTACCCCGCGAAGTGACGCTGACGGCTTTTTTCCAAACCGATTCTCCGGAAAAGGCCGCCTTTGCCAATTTGATTGCCGGTTATCTTGAAGAAACCAATAAAATTAAACTTAAGTATGTGGACCCGGATAAAAACCCCTTAGTCACCAAGCAATATGGTGTTACTACCTATGGAACCGTAGCCCTTGAAAGCGGTGCCAAGGAAACCAAGATTCAAAACACAACCGAGGAAAACATCACCAACGCGCTTTTAAAAGTAACCCGCGATGAACAAAAGGTGATTTATTTTCTTGAGGGACATGGCGAGAGCCAAATAGGAAGCACCGAAAACGAGGGCTACTCCACCGCCAAAACAAATCTTGAGCAGGACGGATTTATCGTCAAGCCGTTATTACTGCTCCAGTCGGGGGAAATTCCTAAAGACGCCTCGGTACTGGTCATTCCTGGCCCCAAAAAACCGATCCAGGATGAAGAAAAAGCAGTTATTGAAAACTATTTAAACTCCGGCGGTTCGGTTTTCATGCTCATCGATCCCAAATCTTCATCCAGCATGGAGGCTTTTCTCAAAAAATGGGGCATTGAGCTTGGAGAGGATATCGTCATCGACCCCATGTCCAAACTTTTCGGAGGAGATTTCGCGGCACCGGTTGTCAATCAATATACGGTTCATGAAATCACCAGCGACTTTGTTCTGGCAACTATTTTCCCGATTATAAGATCAGTCCGAGGGATTCCTGTAGCTGGCATCACCACCACTGAACTTTTGAAAACCGGCGCTAACAGTTGGGCGGAATCCGATTTTGGCTCCGGCACCGTACAGTATGATGAGGGCAAGGATGTCAAAGGGCCGGTTTCCGTCTCAGTCATCGCTACAAAATACCCAGAGGAAGAGAACCCTGCAATCGCTGAAAACCTGGAAAAACCAAAGAGTGAAAAACCCGCATTAAAAGCCACCCTGCTTGTGGTAGGCGATTCTGATTTCTCCAATAATCGCTACACCAACTTTTCAGGAAATGGGGATTTTTTCCTCAACGCCATTTCCTGGCTTGCGGAAGAGGAAAACCTGATTTCCATTCGCCCTAAAGAAAGAAAAAACACGCCTATTCAAATGACACAATCCTGGGGCTATGCAATATTCATCATGGGTGTCATTGTGTTTCCCGGACTGGTTGCGACCATGGGAATTCGCACTTGGTGGAGGAGACGCCGACTATGAAGTTTAAAGGAACGGCCCTGATGTCGGCTGTATTCCTGAGCCTGGTGCTTTTTTATTTCTTCGTTGACCTTCCCGCCGAACAAAAGGAAAAAATCGAAAAAGAACGAGCTGAAAAAATCTTTCCCTTTGAAACAGAAAAGGTGCTTGAGTTTTCTCTAGCTGGCAATGGCGACCTTATAGCCTTAAAACGCAACGCCCCACATAACTGGGAACTCACCCGCCCCCTCTCGGCATCCGGCGACTCCGTCGAAGCAGAAGCCTTTTTATCAGAAATTGAAAACCTTAAAAAAACCCGGGTGGTAGAGGAAAGCCCTAAAGATCTTTCCATTTATGGCCTGAGCACCCCATTTCTTAAAATCCATTTCAAATTCGAAAATGAAAAAGAGGGAACCTTGTTGTTAGGCAACGAAAATCCTATGGGGGGCAATCTCTATATCAAGCGGGAAAACTATCCCGCCGTGATGATGACCCCTGCATCCAAATCCCAATTTGAAAAGTCCGTTTACAATTTTCGCGACAAAACCCTTCTTAACTTCAGCACCGGTACCATCAAGCGCATACAAATCATCAGCGAGAAAAAAAATCTGGAGTTAAAAAAGAAGGGTGAGGTCTGGAAAATATCAGGAGATATTGATGCTCAGGGAGACAAGGATGCCATCATGAACTTTCTTCAGTCCATTCAATTTTCCAGGGTCCAAGAGTTTGTGGATGAAAATCCCGACTCGCTGGAACCTTATGGGCTGAATCCGCCGAAACTGAAACTAATTTTAGAAAGTGAAAAAGACAAAATCCACACCCTTGCCCTCGGTAATACGAAAGAGGGAAAAGGCTATTTCGGAAAAATCAACGATGCCAAAAATATCGTGCTGGTAGATACCAGACTGTTTGATACACTTTCCCAAAAAACCGTGGAGTTTCTTGACAAAACATTGATAGCGTTTGAGGAAAAAGAAATTCTTGCATTATCTCTGCGATCCGAAAACGAAACCATACATCTGGTCCGTGGGATAAATAATAATTGGGACATCCAGAGCCCGATAAAAACAACCGCCGACCTGTCCACCCTTAACAGTCTGCTCTTTGATCTCAAGGAAGCCAAGATTACAGAGTTCATAAAAATCTCCCTCGATATCCCCAAAAAATTTGGTCTGGACACCCCGCAAAAATCTTTTAGCCTGAAAATGAAAGACGGGAAAACCTGGACCCTGCGATTCGGCAATCAAACCAGTAATGGCAAACAGGTATTCGCTAGCCGAACCGGCGAGTCGACCGTATTTTCAATTTCCAAAGAAGTGGTCAATAAACTGTTTCGCAGCCTTCACGATTTAAGAAATAAAAAGCTACTGCAATTTGAAAGTGATGAAGTGACTAAAATTTTAATTAAAGCTTCTGACAAACTCTTTGAGTTGAAGAAAAAAGGATCGGAATGGCACCTTGAAAAACCTGAAAAAATCAAAACCAAACATATCGGCCACGATCTGATTTGGACCCTGAAGGGATTGGAGTTTAATTCCATTGTCACCCCACCCCTGCCCGAGAATCTCGCTGGATTGAATGCCCCCCTGTTTACCATCAGCCTTTGGAAAAATGAACTAGAAGAGGTTGCCGCCTTAAAGGTCGGGAAACTTTTTGACCCTGAGCAGGAATATATCGTTCAAGCCGGAAACCAACAATATCGGGTCAAGAATAAATTTATCGAGCCCATCCCTTTCGACCTAGAAAAATTCATGCCTTAATAGGCGCTTAAAATTTATAGGAATCATAAAAAATCTGGTTTTAAGATCCCCACCTTATATAGTATGTATTGCTCTCTATGGCACACATTATATAGTAGATAAAGAACCAAACTCAAAAAAAACCGGTTTTTTACACCCAGTAAATATATATAAAAAAAGGACTTAAAAG
>Ga0114996_10009527_pt1 | contig 10640 bp, 8 predicted proteins | sample ArcticOcean_MG_C_4_FD_87039 | JGI IMG/M metagenome (GOLD analysis project Ga0114996, IMG submission 87039) | Marine microbial communities from western Arctic Ocean - ArcticOcean_MG_CB4_134 | ecosystem: Environmental > Aquatic > Marine > Oceanic | place: Arctic Ocean: Canada Basin | collected... | reverse complement strand
GGCTGAAATCGCGGTGGCTCGTCATGCACTTCCAGCCTATCAACCCCGAACTGTTTGAAATCTTTCAACATGCTCGGGCGAATCTTTGTACCAATAGTATAATGCAAGACGGGTCTCTCCAGATACTTTCCTTTTGCCTGGCGGTAATCAATTACCTGACTTCCTGGCCGCGCTTGGTACTGATTAACAAAGGAACTATACGGAATTATATCACCCGGCACATAGTCACCGACCTCTTCATCTATCCGAACGTGGTCGATCAACCCCCGGGATACCAGCTCAATATTACGCCTATGCACACTAATTCCCGCGTCAGCGTAGGCATCGCTTAGGCTCCCCACAAGGTACCTGCGCCCTTCTCCGATGCCCTTATGTTGCACAATTTCTGCCGGATTGGGGACGCCTGCAGAAAGCACATCGCCGGCCTCTACCGTGTCGCCCGGCTTTACATTTACTTGGAGGCCTGGTTTCACGTAATGTTGCTCGCCCTGAATCGTTACGTAACTGCCCCCTTGAGGAGCCGCTTCAACCTTTTGTACTTTTCCATCAACTTGGGCATGCGCTGCGCCGTGCTTAAATGTCTTGGGAACATTGACCAACTGGTTAATCAACGCAAAACCGCTGACACCTGCGGCAGCTCCCGCTACACCACCAGAGTGCTTAGATGAAATCTGCGCTTGGGTGAGCGGCTCAGAAACAGCTTGTGCAGCAGCCATTCCTACATAATCACCAATAGGGGATAGCCCACCGCGCTCTCTCGAGCCCACATCCCGCGCATAAACACCGCCATCTGCCGGGCCACCTACCAACGGACTCCGGATAAGGATTTGCTTAGTCCCACCCTTCCGCAGCTCCTTCAGAATTTTCTGCGTTAATACCGTGTTACGCTTATAACCACCCGCGGGTAATGCAAGAAGTGCGCCCTCGCTATCCATATCATCCGTATCAACGGGTAGTCCCAGTCGCGCAGCACCCGTTTCTTTATCGTCGTCTAAAGCGCTAACTAACAATCGGTGCGTTGCGCGGTTCATTTGCTTGGCCATGTACCCAGCATCAGCCGTAGCCAACTTAACATCAGTGATGCCTTTGCGCGCACCGTATGTACTAGCCCAATACTCCACAGGATTTAAACCCTCAGAGTAACTGCTAAGTACTGGGATGGGCAGCGGGCGGTCCTGGCCGTCCACATATATCCCATCGCCCGCAAGCAATCCGCGCAAGCTCCGCGCGTTGCCGCGGGACCCCGATGCGACCTGGCTCGCGAGGGGATTATTTTCTCGGGTACTTTCCTGATAAATCGCATCAATGAGCGGTTCGTTAGCGGCACCAACAGCTTTAAGGATCTCTTCGTCTTTGCGCTTATCACTAAGCTTAGGGTTGCTATGAATAGCGGCAATCTTACGACGAAGCGGTCCGTATGCTTTTTGCGCAGCTAATGATTTGCGCATATGCTTCAAACCAAATGAAGTCCCGCCAGTAGAGTAAGCAACATCACGACCAACATCGGACAACTCTTTAGCAATCTGACGGTACTGTTCAGGATACTTCTCTGCTACTTCCTGCAACAACGCATCGATGCCCTTCTTGTCGAGCTTGCGATTGTAGTCTCGCAAGTTCGCGGGGAGGGTCTCGTTGACCATCAATTGTCCGATAGTTGTATTCAACATCCGTGTTTACCTATCAACGACTACCTACGCTTGGAACGAACTTCCGCAACCGCATGACTTAACAGCATTTGGATTTTCGAAAGTGAACCCCCGTTTGTCTAGTCCGTCGTGCCAATCAATAACCGTACCATCTAGGTACAGGGCGCTCTTCTTATCAACGACGACATCAACACCATGCTGGGTGTACCTATTGTCGGCTGATTTATCAAATTCAGATTCGAATTTGAGCGAATAACTGAATCCGCTACATCCGCCGCCTTCTACACCGACTCGCAAGAAGGTTGCCGCATCGAGTACGATCTGCAGGAAGATGGCGTCGGCTGGTGCCTGGGCCATCAGGGCAGCATTGACCTGGTCTGTCTTAACTTTTGTGACTTCTGCCGCTGCTTTTTCCGTTATAGAAACTGGCATAATTTATGCACTTCCCCAGCTATTAAATACTGTTGTATATGGTTTCAAATGGTCAATAATATCTTCGAGCATCAGGACATCAGAAATACACTTCTTAGTAATCTGGTCCATCGCTTTTTTATCGCCGTCAAGAATGGCCCGTAACCAAACCTGACCATCCACATTCTTTTTCTGATTAACTCCCAGCACAGATGCGATGCGCTCTAGGCTGTTGTAGCCCAACCTCAAACTTTTGCGCGCGATCTTTACCGGATCTACAATCTTAAAATCAGGCAACGGCGGAAGATCGTTAACTAACAACCTGGTACGCAAGAAAGGCAGATCGAAATCTACCCCGTTATGCGCTACCAAGATGTCGTACTTCTTCAACTCATTTGCTACTGCTTCAACAATCTTCGAATCATCCGACCGGGCTTTCGCCCAGTTTGGATTCAACTTATCAGCTCGAAACACTGTAGGCTTCTTAAACGGTGTCTTGATAACAGCCGCCAGAATAATCCCAAAATCTGCCTGTAACGAACTACACTCTAGATCAAAGCACGCAGATCCAATCATATGCCGCTTTGTGCCACTCATATAAGTTCCCTCGCTTCCTTGCTCAGTACATTTATGGCCTAATACGCGGAGATATATCTACCTCGTCCACTAGGACAGTTTTATTAACCCCCAATGATTCAAGTAATGAATTGAAGTCCTTATCTCCAACCTGCGACGTATAGTACGCACCTGGATGAAATTCAACTATCAACGAAAGTGGGTTACCAGTTTCTTCATCATATACGACAACCCGGGTAGTTTTTACCTTTAAAGGCTTGCCGTTCTCATCAAATAATTCTGCACGTAACACACTTATTGACCCCGACTATTCGCATTACGCGCCATCTGTGCAAGTGCCGCAGTCCTATTAAAAATATCCGCTGCAGAAGGGGATATGCGCGCTTCACCAGTAGAACCAGTAAACGGCGAACCAACTGTTGGTACCCCTGACAACTCTTCAGAAACCTTAAGCATGTCACCACCGCCGCCGCCGTCGCCCATCGGAGGCCCGCCTCCGGCTTCAGGGCCCATTGGCATTGCTGGTTGAATTGCCTCGATCGGTTTGATCGCACTGCCTGGACCGGCAAGATCTACTGGCGGCGCCTCCAGGCCGTCAGCACCTTCGGGAGCCGTAGTGCCTTCCGGTGGCGGACCAAGCAAAGCTTCCGGAGGTAAACTAACGCCCATCGCGTTAGAAATGGCAACAATCAGCTTTTCCATGTTGTACAGCTTGGTGTTCAATTCTTCCGGATCAAATTTCTTTGCCTTGGCTCCGGCAGGACCCATAGCTCCGACGCCACCGCTGACGCCGGCATTAGAAAGCTCCTCCTGAATAATACTCCTAACATCCTCCGTAGGCGGAGGCGGCGGAGCATCCATTGGCGGCTCCATCGGAGGAGGTCCGCCCATTGCGGGATCACCGCCCAATGGAGGTCCACCCATTGGAGGTCCACCCATTGGAGGTGCGCCGCCCATTGCGGGATCACCGCCCATTGCGGGATCACCGCCCATGGGTCCGCCGGGAGGAACAATCCCCTGTTTCTCAAGCTGCCATGTTGCGAGCTTCAAAAGTTCTCTATTAATACCCATTTCAAGGTCTCCTAACCGTTTAATATTGTTACTTGCTGACCTGCATCAATTTCACCACGGCGATAAGCACGAATAGCCTCTGCCTTTGAAGAAAAAGTTCTAGGGCCTTTTCTATTCTTCTTTGTAGAGGCTGCGTACAAACCACCTGTATATTCCTGAGACGGCTTGTAATGCACATTAAAATCACGCGCTGAAAACAAATTACGAGATGGCATTAGTTTGTTAATCGCCTCGTCCACTGCACTTGATGATACAGGTACATGATACTGCATTGCATCCCCGTCAAAATCTGCGTTAAAACCCCCGACAATAAGCGGGCTTACCTGCATTGTGTCATTTTTTACCAGCTGAGGCCAGAAAGCCATAACACCATACCGATGAAGTACCGGCGCACGATTAATGACAACAGGACGCTTAGACATAATTTTGAGCAACTCTTTGCGCGCAACAGCAGAGCGATCCTTTACCGCACGTGCTGCATCTAACTTGGGAATACCGCGCCTACCCAGATCTCTAATAATAAGCGGCTGATAAACCTCCCACGCTTTTTCCTCAGGTATCCCAACTTGATCCATATCCAAATCAGGATTAGGCGTGATAGCTGCCCTACCTACTAAGTCGGTCGTATTGCTCAGTAGCTTTCTTTGCACAACGCTGTATTTTGGATTTTTACCGAAAACTTCCCGAAGGATCCCGCGAACTTGTTTTTCTTGAGCATCACTACTAATAGGATCTCCCAAACCCGTTACTGCTTTAAATGCATCATAAACAGATAGCCGTTCTTCACCAATATCATCAGATTTCTTAGCGTTCTCGCGTAGAAACTTATTGGCTTCAAACAAATCTCGGTACAAGTAATTCGTGTCGGAAACCAGCTGGTTTCCTGAGCCTTGCATAACACTTATTGGACGAAATGCAGGGGGCAACACGGGTGCACGAGAAAGCATCCAATCCCGCGGATGTAGCTTCTGTTTCTCTGCGCCTTTAAAGTATCGCAAACGCTTCACAGCAGCATTACGCTTCTCACCTTTACTCGACTTGACATCTTCTCGCGCCTGCGCTGTTGCCTGCTTCAAGTTTATCTTATCCAACGCATGCGCAATTGCGCGAGAACCTGTCTGCCCCTGGAATTCTTGCTTACCGGATAAGATATCCCGGAAATTAGATTCCGTAAGCCCCAGCACGCGCATGATAGGTTCTTGCATTGCTGGGTTTGGCATAGGCTCAGCAAGACGAATAAACGACCACTTATTGCCACCGTGCCCGCCCGTCGCCGAAGGATCAAACAAACCACCCTTTAACGGCTTTAGACCCTGCTTCCAGTCGACAGTGTTGGAACCCGTAATCTCTCTATCGCCGGCTAACTTGGTTACATCTGCCTCCGTCATAGCCAACAGATGAGTGCGCGTTCCCTTCCGAACTGGGTTGATTCCCGCCGCCCGCAGCTGATTCACAAATTTCTCATAAACCATGGGAACCTTTGGTGTCGCGGGCTTGAACCCCGCCTGGAATGCCGACCAGTAATCAGGATTCATTTGTCCCCGAATCATCTTCGCGTCCCTGATAACCTCAGTAGCGCCATGCGAAAGCAACGCGTTAAGCTCAAGCATTCCAATCGTCTTAGCACCTTCCTCGCCACCTTTAGACGGACGCCCCTCTGACGTGTATCCCCCAAAGCTACGCCCTGTTCCCTTAGACTCGGCAACGTGGTGCAATTTCATGAAAAAGCGATTACCAACAAAGACATCATTAATCTGGCGCCCGTTAGTGGGGTCCGTAATCGTTTCCAGATCCTGTATATCATTTGCTTCAAGTTCGCGCATTGCGAACTCGGTGAGGTCTTCAATATTTTCAAAATCCTGGATCTTATATGGCTTCCCCGTCCGCTCTGCAATTTTACCAAGCGCCGCTTCTATCATTTGCGCAGGATTAGTTCGGCTAATAATACCGAGCGGATTTAACAATAGTTCAGAAGAACGACCATCAGCCGCTACGGGCATTTCTTCATCTGGAATGATCTCAGAGATAACGCCCTTATCACCGTACCTACCTGAAAGCTTATCGCCCACTTTTGCCGTAGCCGTAGACTTAACCGTAACTAGGATTCCGTGCTTGGTTTTGGCAACATCTGTGACAATGCCGGGCGCATGGTGGGACCACATTTGGGTTTTATCAATGTACTTGGGGGCCCGCCCACGGGAGACCTGGTTAGCTGTCCGTTCTCGTTCTCGGACAACAAGTGCCAACGGATCTCCGCTGTTGACGGTCGTTCCTGGTTTAATGACTCCGTCATTGTCCATTTTCTCCAAAGTAGTGCGATCAAATTTGCCAGGAAACATAGCGGTGAAACCAGCCTTGCTAGTCCGCACCTTTTCCTCAGAAAAATCGACCGTGGTCTTGTACATATGTTGCGAAGACAACCGGTTAGCAAACGATTCACTAATAACAACGGCATCCTCGAAATTAAGGCCGCGAAATGGAACGTATGCTACACGTGCATTTAACCCAAGAGCCGTCGTTCCCTTGTCGTCTACGAAATTAGACTTAGCTAACAATGCGCCCTTCGGAAACCGCTGCCCCTTCTGAACAACAACATCCTGATGAATATACGTTTTACGGTTATATGGATAGTTGTCGTACAGCTCTATCGTCTCAACAGCACCGTTACCATATTTAACAGTGATCTCATCTTTATCGACCTTCGTAACAACCCCGCCATGCTTTGCGCGAACGGCGCCCATTTTAGTTCCATACCGATTTTCAAAACTATCATCCTCACCCGGAATACCCGCTTGAACCAACGGAGCTTCCGCATTATCCAGCGGGAGTGCTTGCGTTAACATCCTGGCCGCCATCACAGATCTCTGCGCCTTAGTTGCCGATTTCATCGGGATCATATTGGCAAGAAAAGAAAAAGCGCCCTCCATATGCGGAACCTCGTAATCAACCGCGTGAGGAGACACGTGCCGAACAGTGCCGCCAGACATAGCAGCTACCCGTGATTTACCCGATCGCAGCTCTCCTGGAAAAGCCACAACAGAAGACGTAATAGTCTCCGGGTCTCGCCACACCGTTTCACCGCTGCGAACATCTCGCATCTTTGTGTAAATCTTACCGTCCCGTCCTTTACGCGCATTACCCGCCATACGAAGATCGACGCCCGCACGCTCTGACTCAGGGGTTATGATCGGATCAATGAAACCAAAGTGGCTGGACTGAACATTCCGCGCTTCCGCGGGCACACCACGTGCGCTCTGAATGCCGCCATCGCCCATCTTTGAAACACGGCTTTGCTGCTCAAAGATTTGCGCAGGATTGATCCCTTCCAACGGCTGCGCCAGAGAACCAAACAACACCGAATCCAGGCTCTTATTCATCAAGCCCGTACCAATACTCTGCACGTTTTTCTTAGATGTGGCTTTCCAAAGTGCGCGGTTAAGCAAACCTTTATTCTTGCCAATACGCTCTGCAAGCAAATCCTCAGGACCCAAAAAACGCATGAACGCCAAGGAGTCCCGATCATCAACCTCGGCCGGGTCTAATCCCAATTTAGCTAGTACAGCTGGATCCGCTCTATTCTGAATAGCCAATAGCTTCCGAGTACTAGCAAGTAAACTTTCAACAGTTACTCGCTTAGTTGGTTTACCCAGCGTCCGCTCTGTTGTTGCGGGATCCAACTCCATCTTTGCAAATGCCTTAGCAATTGCTTCCTGGCGAGATCGCGCGTCCGTATCAACACCGCCGAGAACAAACTTCTTATAGATCTTCGCCAAGTCCGCTGGAGACGCCTTTTGCATATTCGCCGAGGCGAGCTCGCCCCAAGCTGTCTGTAGTTCCTTATCCGTCGCGCCCATTGCGCGGAGAATAGAAATCAAGGGGATATTCGCGTTACCTACGTTCGCCTTAAAAAGGCCCGTTGCGGGGTCCAAATGGATACGATGCGATAAACCCGTACCAGGCTTTACGTTTATGCTGGATTCAAGCTCGCCGTTTTCTTTTTCCCGATGATAAACTCCGGGTCGCAGTCGCATTTGATTAGACAACGTATACTCATTGCCGTTGCGGATAAACGTGCCGCGGCTAGAAAAGTAAGGCACCTGCGCAACCGTTGCGCGCTTATTATCAAGCACCGTCCCGGAAGCATTATCAACTAGCTGCCAAGTACCGCGTAAACTACGGCGCAGGTTACGTTGCTCCAAAAGCGCGCGTTTTTGATCAGCGAGAGAAATTTCCTTCTCATCGTCGTCGTAATCTACGTCAACAAGTTGTAACGTATGCGTCTGGTTAGAAACTGGTTCAATCGCGCGCGCAGCTGCTCGCACATTTTCATAAATGCCGCGCCGCACCGCCGCAGAATCCCCAAATTCTCGAAGGCCTGCGGGCGCACGAGAGGAAGGCGCCAACGGCTTCGCGGGTGGTGTCACCAACGACGGGGGCGGATTGCGGGGATCAAGTACACTTGGCATTTAATGGCCTCAAATTCAGACGGACGCCGAAATGGGCTCGTCTTCTTTTTCTTCATGCAAAACCTCCGCACCCGGAGTGAGGTAAATCGGCTGAGGGCGTCGGCGAGCTAAATCAGCTTTGCGTCGACGCATTGCTTCACTTAGCGGGCTCTTGCTGCGCGATTTGTTACGCGTCCAGTTATACGCCATCATTCCTGTAGGTATTCCAGAAATTGCAGCCATCATAGTGAGCAATCCCCCATACTGCTTAAGGCCCTTAGTGATGTCTCCGGTGGTAACATTTTCTAGACCACCAAGATTAGGCTGCGGAAACTCGATTCTTGGTACCTCCGCCAGCTTAACAAAACCAGCGTACAGTTCGTCCAACGACGAGCCTAATACGGAAGCTTCCTTACTCGCCTCAAATTGCTCTGCAATAGCCGTTTCATATTCGTCTTTGGCATCTCGTACAGCTTCTTCCCGCAACCGCTTTCTACGGCGCGAAGCAAGGTAATCACCCAGAGCATTTCCGCCCCAAAAACCACCCAAGCCTAAGCCAACCATCGCGGGCCATTTGGCTATGGGAGCCGAATCACTGCCCAACCACGAGGTCTCGGCCTCTAGCTTGTTCGCTTCATTATATGGGCTCGCTGATTGCTGTGCGGCTTTATCCAGCCGATCTTCTTCATCCTCTTCCGGTTTCCGCCGACTAACAAATTTACGTTGCGGTACCGAAAGCTCCATGGGCAGGGAAGATGTGCCAGCTCCCGCCATTTGCGCCACACTCGGACGCCTTAAGGCTTTGACTAACGAAGCTCCGCCGCCAAGCAACGCCGCCCCGCCGCCCACCGCAAGAAGCTGCATCAGGTTTTTGTTGTACAGCAACTCTGGGTCGCTCAGGATAGTCGACGGAGTCGTCTCGTAAAGCAGACTAGATTCTTTGCGCATATCCTGCGCGTGCTTAATCAAGTCCGGAGCAATGTCGATGTAAAGGCGCTCGTTTGCAAAAGAGCCCCCCGTCGCCTCGGACTGCTTGCGCATATCCTGCGCATGCTTGATCAAATCCGGAGCAATATCAATGTAAAGGCGCTCATCATCGATTGAGGCGGACTGTTTGTGTATTTGTTTCTGCATCGGTTACCCCGCGATAATTAGGCGATTTACCCTTGGGAAGTTCCCCGTAAATCTGATTCCATTCTAAGTATACTCGCCAACTTCCGTGCTCCTCATCAAAGAGGCGCTCAATATGTATCAACTGATACCACCCGTTTGATGCGCGATCACGTATCTGACGATATTCTTTTAATTCATCCGCGTTCCACAGCTCAAACATCCTGCAGTGGAAATCAAACGCTAGTGGTATCTCTTCTGTTTCGTCTGACGTCAGCGTTGGAGGAACACTTGTACCCCTGAAAGGAAATCCAGAAGTAGTTCCTGGCCAATGTAACTGTCCGCCATGTGCGCTATCAGTGCCACCACGTTCACCAAAATATTTCAATATGCCCATTTATTCCTCACTAGATCCTAGACCAACGATTCGCATCTTCTTCTTCCCTCTTACGTTTAAGCTTAAGCATCCCTGCGCGGCGTCGCGTGGAAGCCGCCTCCCTACTAAGCGACTGAACAAGCTCTGCTGCTTGAATATCTTGAATTTCTTCTGGAGTAGACTCACCCTGTGCACCCATAACCGGATCAAACTCATTACGAAGCTTACCTGCGAGCATGCCACCGCCCGCGCCCGCAATAGCGCCGCCGCCCAATGCCAACCACGGAGCCTTCACCAAAAGATTAAGAACACTGCCAGCCAGATTTGCCCCGGCCTGGAGAGGACCAAAGGCCTGCTTCACAAGCTGTTCTTCCTCGGGAGTCGCGTTTGCACACCTGTGATGCAGAACGTGCGCAGCCTTGGTCCGCGCAGTGATCTCGTCTGCGCCCAAACCCTCTTCTTCGCACCGGATTAAAAAACCCGTTTTAAACGCTTCTCTTGGTGTAAGTGGCATCCGTGCGGACTCCCCTCAAGGAATAATTATGTTGGTATCTTCTTCTAAACCCGGCATCATAAAGGTACGAGGACGCTTCATCTCATGCTTTTGGATGTACGCACAAACTTTAGGATCCAGGGGGTCGCCTTGAGCTTTTGCCTGTTTTGCGCACGCAAGCATGCACTCAACTAACGATATCATAGCGTCCCGTTCTTGGACCGCCGTCATTTTTTTCCACTCATTTCCAGCTCTTGTTGCAATATCCCCAAGCCTTTGCGCATCGGCGTTGAACGACGATGTGCGCTCCAACCAGTCCCGCCGACTACATGTAGTAAACGATCCATCGTCTTTGTCTTCGATATAAATGAAACCGTTTTCCGGCCAAAATATCAAACTCAGGTATTCGTAACGATTCCCACGCTTTCGCGGCTTCGTGGGAAATAATGACTTATCAACCATAAACCCAGTTCCTATATAAATATGCGCCTATAACTAGCATAACTGAATTG
>Ga0114996_10009526_pt1 | contig 10641 bp, 14 predicted proteins | sample ArcticOcean_MG_C_4_FD_87039 | JGI IMG/M metagenome (GOLD analysis project Ga0114996, IMG submission 87039) | Marine microbial communities from western Arctic Ocean - ArcticOcean_MG_CB4_134 | ecosystem: Environmental > Aquatic > Marine > Oceanic | place: Arctic Ocean: Canada Basin | collected... | reverse complement strand
GTAATACTTTTGCTGGTGTTCTTAATGGTCGTTATAAAGTGTATGTGGATCCTTATGCAACAACTACAGCAAGTAATTACTTTATTGTTGGGTATAAAGGTTCCAGCGCATACGATGCAGGTCTTTTCTACTGCCCATACGTTCCACTACAAATGGTTCGTGCGGTTGGTGAAAATTCCTTCCAGCCTAAGATCGGATTTAAGACTCGCTACGGTATGGTCTCCAATCCTTACGCAAACTCGGCCGGAGCAGGTGCATTAACGTGGAATGCAAATATGTATTACAGAAGAGTTATCGTAACTAACTTAATGTAATATTATTTTCGATTAAATCCAATCGGATAAATAAAAGCGGGGGGAGTCAAATCCTTCCGCTTTTTTTGTTTCTAGTCAAAATAATATTATGGCAGTCGTACAAAGACAACCTAAAAATCAAAATTTTTTATCTCCGTCGGATTTAAATTTATATGCGATAATATTCCTAATGTAGAATTTTTTTGTCAATCTGCAAATATTCCTGGAGTATCTGTTTCAGAAATTTCAGTCCCAACTCCCTTTAATCCTCATTATGTTGCTGGTGATGGGGTAAATTATGAAGAATTGTCAATTCGAATTATTGTTGATGAGAATATGAAAAATTGGCAAGAAATTTATAATTGGATTATTAATTTAGGGCGGCCGGAAAATTTGCAAGGTTATGCAGAACAGAAGAAAAAAGGTCTTAATACGCAAGGTGTTTTGACTATTCTTACAGGATCTAATACGCCTCAGATTGAATTTCATTTTAAAGAAATGTTTCCATTATCAATTTCAGGTCTATCTTTTGACGTAAACAATACTGATATAACATATCTATCAGCTGATGTTACTTTTCGATACAATACGTATACGATAAAAAATTTATTAATCAATTAATATGAGGAACTTATGTGGAAATGGATTTTACAATTCTTTAATAATAATCTGACTACTCAGGATGTTAAAGAAAGTAAAAATGAAAATGAAGTAGTACAACCTTCTACTGAAGAAAAAGTTATAGAGATAAAATTTAAAAAGAAACCTTTATCTAAATCGCAATTACAAAAAAAGACTAAATCGCAATTAGTTTTATATGGTAAAAAAGAATTTGGAATACAAATTGATAAGAATCAAACAAAAGCGTTGATACTAAAACAAATATTAAAATCTTAACACTATATATATTATGAAATTAAGTGATTTGCAACAGCAGTGGCATGCTGATTGTCAAATTGACAAACTTTCTTTAGATAGCGAATCTTTAAAATTACCAAATTTACATTCTAAATATATTACATATTGGAATGAAGAAACTTTAAATTATAAAAGATTACAGGGCGAGTATAAGATTATATATAAGCTTAAATGGGAATATTATAATGGAAAGTTATCTTTAGAAGACTTGCAAGAACATCAGCTGGAACCCTTCCATTTAAAAATACTCAAACAAGATATTGACATATATATCGATAGTGATAAAAATATCATCGATATACAAGCTAAAATTGATTATACAAAACAAAAAATTAATTTTTTAGATAGTATTATTAAGCATATTAATACTCGTGGGTATTTAATTAAAAATGCTATAGATTTCATGAAATTTCAATTAGGTTCATGATTGAACAAATAAAAATAAGTAAGTTAAACGAAGTCTATATTCAACTAGACAGTAATAGAGGTATTTTACAAGAATTAAGTGAATATTTTACATTTTCTGTACCAGGTCATACATTCATGCCTGCTTACAGAAATAAAATTTGGGATGGTAAAATTAGATTACTTAATTTAAGAGATAATTCTTTATATTACGGTTTATTAAATTATGTAGAAAAATTTTGTGATGAACGACAATATGGCATTATAAAAGATTCATTAAATGATCTTAATAATATTACATATAATGAAATAAATACTTTTGCAAGTTCATTACAGTTATCTTTACAACCTCGTAAATATCAACTTCTAGCTGCCCTCAATTGTATACAAAATAATAGATCTTTATTGATTTCTCCTACAGCATCGGGAAAATCATTAATTATTTATTTATTATTAAGATATTATAATACTAGAAGTTTAATAATTGTTCCTACGATTTCTTTAACACAACAACTATTTACAGACTTTAAAAATTATAGTCCGAACTGGGATGTAGAAAAATATTGTCATATTATTAAACAAGGACAAGAAAAGACGTCTGATAAGCAAATAATTATTTCAACGTGGCAATCGATTTATAAACTCCCTAAAAAATATTTTGCTGATTTTAATTTGGTTATTGGAGATGAGGCTCATTTATTTAAAGCCAAATCTTTAAATAGTATTATGACTAAATTATATAATGCTAAGTATAGATTTGGTACTACAGGTACTATAGATGATATACAAACACACAAATTAATATTAGAAGGATTATTCGGTCCAATGTTTAATGTTGCATCAATTAAAGATTTAATAGATGCTGATTATTTAGCTAAATTTCAAATTAAAATTTTAGTATTGAAATATTCATTAGAAACTGCTAAATTAGTCAAGAAAATGTCATATCATGAAGAGATGGATTTTATTGTAACACATGAGAAACGTAATAAATTTATTCGAAATTTAGCTATAGATCAAAGCGGAAATACATTATTATTATTTCAATATGTAGAAAAACATGGTAAAATATTATATGACAGTATAGCTGAAAAAATTAATGATGATCGTAAATTATTTTTTGTTCATGGTGGAGTTGATGGCGATCAAAGAGAGATGATTAGAAAAATTACAGAATCTGAAAAAGATGCTATTATTGTCGCTAGTTTTGGTACGTTTAGTACTGGTATTAATATTCAAAATTTACATAATATTATTTTTGCAAGTCCAACTAAATCTAAAATTAGAAATTTACAATCGATTGGTAGAGGTTTAAGAAAAAGTAATACTAAAAAAGAAGCAATATTGTTTGATATTGCAGATGATATGCATCATGGTACTAAAATTAATTATACTTTACAACATTTTAAAGAACGAATTAAACAGTATAATGAGCAAGAGTTCAAGTATAGTATGTTTGCAATCCAAATTGAATAATACATGTATTCCTATCCTGCCCGGATTGCATTATTATTATACATGATATAAAAAGAAAAGTCAACGCTATTTTTTCGTGGGCATAATTATATATAGTAAATGTGCTAATAAAAAAGCAGCGTTGTATTATTAAAAGAAGTATAGTATAATATAGTAATGATAAATTAAAAAAGGTTCAAATGGCAAGAAAAAAGAGTGTGCATTATGTTGATAATAAGAAATTTTTAGAAGAAATAATGGAATATAAGCGGATGTGTGCGGAATACGTTGAGAGAGAAGAATTGATTCCTCCTCTGCCTGATTATATTGGTGAATGCTTTATGAAAATTGCGGAACGATTAAGTTATAGACCTAACTTTGTTAATTATGCTTTTCGTGAAGAAATGATTGCAGATGGTATAGAAAATTGTGTGCAATATTCTCACAACTTTAATCCAGAAAAATCAAACAATCCGTTCTCATACTTTACACAAATAATTTATTTTGCTTTTGTGAGACGTATTCAAAAAGAAAAAAAGCAGTTATATATTAAATATAAGACTATTCAAAATTCTTCATTATTGTCTGATAATGTGGAATTATCACAACAGGATAAAGGATCATTTAATGTTGAAACTTTGACAGAAGAACAAAAAATTAATATGTATGAATTTATGAATAATTTTGAAATTGCTAAAAAGAAGAAGATAAAAAAAGTAGCTAATACATTGGTTACTTTTGCAGTTGAGGCTACGTAAATAATAAATGTCAAAAGTAGCCTTAATTACAGATACACATTTCGGTGCTCGTAATGATAGTCAAGTTTTTATTGACTATATGAAAAGCTTTTATACTAATGTATTTTTCCCTTATTTAGAAACCCACAATATTAAATATGTTATACATTGTGGTGATGTTTTTGATAGAAGAAAGTATATTAATTATAAATCATTATCAGAGTGCAAATCTTATTTTTTTGATCAGCTAGCTGAAAGAAATTTATCAACTTTTATGTTAGCTGGTAATCACGACACATTTTATAAATCAACAAATGAAATTAATTCAGTTAAATTATTATTAAAAGAGTATGATAATCTAACTATATATGATGAACCATGCGAAATTACATTACCCTTTGATCAACAAGTTGTAATGATACCATGGATATGTAATGATAATTATCAACGCACATTAGATTTAATTAAAAATACAAAATGTGATTTAGTATTTGGTCATCTCGAAATAGATGGTTTTGAAACACATTTAGGTTTTGTTCATTCTGGTGGCTTAAATAAGAATATATTTAACAAATTTGATATGGTATTTAGTGGACATTTCCATCACAAAAGCGACAATAAAAATGTTTATTATTTAGGTAATCCATACGAATTAACGTGGCATGATTATAAAGATCAACGAGGATTTCATATTTTTGATTTTGAAACAAGAGAATTAGAATTTATATCTAATCCATATAGAATGTTTCATAAATTTTACTATAATGATAAGGATTTACAACCACATGATGTAGGTAATTATAATTTTGATGAATATAAAAATAGATATGTTAAAGTTATTGTACAAGAAAAATTAAATCCTTATATATTTGATTTAATGATGGATAAGATGTATAAAGCAGGAGCATTTGATATATCAATTGTTGAAAATTTTGTTGATATGGATAACAATGAGGAAATAATTGATGAAGCTCAAGATACTATGACAATATTATCACAATATATAGAACAAATGAACACTAAGATTGATAAAACACATCTTGATGAGTTAGTTAAAACATTGTATACTGAAGCCTTAAATATTGAGTGAACTAATGTCAGATACGATATCTTGGTATTATAAAGATTATTTACCGGAACAAGAGAGATTACAACAAAGAAAGGATATTTCAATGAAGCAAGAAGACAAAGGAGAAGTAGTTGAATTAAATTTAGATAAAGATTTAATTTTGAAACTTTCATTAAAAGCTCATGAGAAGGATATTACGTTAAATCAGCTCTTTAATGATATCTTATCAGAGACAATAAGCAATCCACAATACCTAGTAGAACGTGATAACATTTCATAATATACGTTTTAAAAATTTTTTATCTTCTGGTAATAATTTTACCGATATTCAATTAGATAAAAATTCCACGACCTTAATTATTGGTGATAATGGTGCTGGTAAAAGTACCATGTTAGATGCATTAACTTTTAGTTTGTTTGGTCGACCTTTTCGTAACATAAATAAGAATCAATTAATTAATTCAATTAATGAGCGAGGGGCCGTTGTTGAGTGTGAGTTTAGTATAGGATCAAAAACGTTTTTAGTGAGACGAGGAATAAAGCCTAATATTTTTGACATTATAGTTAATGATCAGCATCTTGAACAGAGAGCTAATGTTAGAGATTTTCAAGAGTTTTTAGAAAAACAAATATTAAAATTAAATTATAAATCTTTCACCCAAATTATAGTATTAGGTAATTCTTCTTTTGTACCATTCATGCAATTAAAATCTAATGATCGTCGAGCTATTATTGAAGATTTATTAGATATACAAATATTTTCAATTATGAATGGTTTATTAAAAAATTATATCTCTGATAATAAACAAGTTATCGAGAATAATTTAATATCTAAAACTATGATTGAAAATAAAATAGAGTTAAAGCATAGTTATATAGAAAGGCTTAAACAGAAAACTAAAAAAATAATTGAAAGTAATGTTACACAAATTGATCAGTCGCAGAAAGAAGCTTCGATATTGCGAACAAGTATTGCAGATACGAATAAAAATATTGAAGCATGTTTCAAATCGATCAACGACAATTCAGACATAGAAACTAGTTTAAATAAATTAACTATATATAAGCAATCGATTGAAAGAAATGTTAATAAAGAAAAAAATACAATTAATTTTTTTGAAAGTAATAATGATTGTCCAACGTGTAAACAAAATATCGATCATCAATTTAAACATAAAGAAATACAAACAAAACATAATCAAATTAAAAAATATGAAGAAGGTCTTGAACAACTTTCAGTTCAAATTGCCTCTTACAACGATAGAATTAGTACGATACAACAAGTACAAAGAATTATACAAAGTGATCAATCCAGTATACAACAAAATAATAGTAGCTTAAATGCTATAGAACAATACATTCAAAAAATAGAGAAAGAAATAGATAAATTAAAACATAATGATGGTGATATTACAGCTGAAAAAAAAGAATTAAAAAGTATTAATATAGAGTATGATAATATTAATAAACAACGTATAGAATTAATAAATTATAGAGAAGTTTTAGAATTAGTAAAACTAATATTGAGAGATGATGGTATAAAAACAAAAATTATTAAACAATATCTACCAATTATGAATAAATTGATTAATAGATATTTGCAAGAAATGGATTTTTTTGTATCATTTCATTTAGATGAAAATTTTGATGAAACAATAAAATCACGTTATAGAGACGATTTTACGTATACATCGTTTTCTGAAGGTGAAAAAATGAGAATTGATTTAGCATTGCTTTTTACGTGGAGATCAATTGCTAAATTAAAAAATTCTACTAATACTAATTTATTAATTTTAGATGAAGTTTTTGATTCATCATTAGATACAGATGGTACGGAAATGTTTATGAAAATACTTGATGGATTAAGACAAAATACTAACGTTTTTGTTATTAGTCATAAAGGTGATTTGTTGTTTGATAAATTTGAGCATAATATCAAGTTTGAAAAGAAAAAGAATTTTAGTGTAATAGTGTAATTACCATGATAAAAAAACTAGTACCTGATAATCATATAGTATTATCACAACAATGCAAATCTTTTGATTTAAATACTCCACCAATAGATCCTAATATTTTAAAAAGTGATTTAATAGAAACTATGCATCATTATGGTGGAGTTGGATTATCTGCTAATCAAATAGGATTACCTTATCGTGTTTTTTCTATGATACACGAAAATAATGATATCATATTATATAATCCTCAAATTTTGCAACAATCAACACAATTGACATATGAGGTAGAAGGATGCTTGAGCTATCCTGGTTTATATGTCAAAATTCGAAGACCTATTAATGTTTATGGAACATGGTATAATGAACAAGGTCATCAATTTCAAGCATATTTTAGTGATTTATCATGTAGAGTTTTTTTGCATGAAATGGATCATATGCTAGGTAAAGTATATTATGAAACTGCTTCTCGATTTCATATGAGTGAAGCAAGAAGAAAAAGAAAACCTCAATTAAAAAAAATCAAACAGAAACATTACGAGTTATGGCAAAATCATATAAGCAACTTAAAACTAAAGAGAAACTTAGTAAAGCCGTTGTAGAAAAAAGAAAAAGAAAAATCCGTCAAGAAAACCGATTTGTTGCAGATCATTATTTAGATGATCTGGAATCTGAAGATTTAATGGATGAGTTGGAGAATGTTGAATATATGAGCATTTAGGTATAGGTTTATAAAAATGAAAAATTTAAACCTATTTCGTGTTTATGATTATAAAAATAAAAAATTTAAACCTATTATATATTAAAGGTTAAACAATAAGGAATCAAATGATAAAAAAAATAACAGCTCATCGGTATCACGATTTTAGTACAGGTCATAGAGTATATCAACACGAAAGTAAATGTGCACATTTACATGGACATAATTATAGAATACATTTTTATTGTGAAGCACCTCAATTAGATTCTGTTGGTAGAGTAATAGATTTTAGTGATATTAAAACATATCTGTGTAATTGGTTAGAGGATGAATGGGACCATAAATTTTTAATTTTTAAAGAAGATCCATGGGTACCTACATTAAAATCTATAGATCCAGAAGGAACTGTTATTGTAGATTTTAATCCTACTGCTGAGAATATGGGTTCTTATTTACTTGAAGTGATAGGTCCTCAACAACTAAAAGATTCTTCAGTAAGGCTTTATAAAGTAACAATAGAAGAAACACGTAAATGTGCAGCAACTATTGAAGATGCTAATCAATCATTAATTATTTCTGAAACATTGAGAAATTAAAATGTCAAAAATTAGATACAGTGAAATGTTTTATTCCATTCAAGGAGAAGGGAAATATGTTGGTGTACCAAGTGTATTTCTTCGCTTATTTGGATGTAATTTTGAATGTGCTGGTTTTGGGCAAAAACGTAATCAACCATTACTTTCACGAGATAAAATGCCGTGGAAGCAATTAGATGTTTCGAAATATAAATCTATTCAAGAGTTGCCAATTATGCCAATTGGTTGTGATAGTTCTGCTAGTTGGGCTAAAGAATATATGCGTCTATCAACTTTTGAAGACTCTTCAGTAATTGCAAAAAAATTAGTTAATCTGTGTCCAGACAATTCTTTAATTCCTAGTACTAAGCAAGATGTACATTTAATATTAACTGGAGGTGAGCCATTAATGTGGCAAAAACAAATACCAGATTTATTAGATGATGAAGAATTGATAGAAGATTTAAAAAATATAACTTTTGAAACAAATAGTACTTTTGCTTTAACTGATAGTTTTGTGGATTATCTAGAAAGTTTATCAACTTATGTTACCATTACTTGGGCCTGTTCTCCTAAACTGAGTCTAAGTGGTGAAGTACGTGATAAAGCTATTCGTCCAGAAAATTGGTTACAATATTCAGAAATTTCTAATAGTAATTTATATTTAAAATTTGTTGTTGAAGATAAGATTGATGTAGAAGAAGTTAAATTAATTACTCGTAATTTACCTAAACAATATGATATATATTTAATGAGTGTTGGTGGAACTTTAGAACAATTGCAGCAAAATGAAAAAAGAGTTTGTGATTTAGCTATGGAAAATGGATATAAATTTAGTCCTCGTTTACATGTACAGTTATTCGGAAACAAATGGGGAACATAAATACATAGAAGGAGATTTCTATGGCTACACAAGTTAACATTTTTGCTGATCAAGGTTCAGATTATTCTTTAGACGTAACGGTGAAAGAAGATGATGGATCAACAACAGATCTAACTTCTTTTACTTTATCTGCAAAATTTACAAAAAATTATGGAACTGCTCAAACATACAATTTTACAACTCAAGTAGTAGATGCTGCTGGTGGAACACTAAAATTAAAACTTCCTGCAGAAACATCAAATAGTGTTTCATATGGTCGATATGTTTATGATATGACTATCGATTCTATCTTATTAGATAAGACCCGTAGAGTGGTAGAAGGTATATTAACAATAAGACCGAAAGTATAACATATGCCTGTTGAAATTAGTGGACCAGGTATTGGTGCCCCTTCAGTTTCTACAACAACTGTAACTTCAAGTATTAATTTAACCTCTAATATTCTGTCAACTTCAATAGCTACTGCACAAGTATCTGTGAATGCTCCTAATATGCAATCACAGGATGTAAAAACATCTCTTCCTGACACAGCATTAGTTAATTTATCTAGATTAGACTTACAAAATTTAGATGTCTCTATTACACCTGCTTCAAATTTACTATCGCCACCTGATTTAGGTGGCACTACTAGCCCTTTTGGTGATTTATTTTTATCAGGACAAACTCTGCATTTACAAGATAGAACTATAAGTATTACAACAGTTGATTCAAGTAGTTATATTGATTTAGGAGCTAATGTTATTATTGGAGTTAATCACGTTAATTCTTCTGCTGCATTTGCTTATCAATCTGATCTTACTACCTTACAATTAACAAATAATGACATAGGCGAATTGAAAAATGTTACCACAACTGGTATAACAGATGGTCAAGTTCTGGCTTATGAATCCTCTGTAGATAAATTTATACCAGCTAATGTTAGTGGAAGTGGTACATTAACTGGAGCAGACATTAAAACCTTATTAGAAGCAGTTGATGGACAAGTTTTAACAACTAGTACTACTGTAGCTGAAGTTGCTGGAACTTTTGTAGCAGACACCTTTTCCATAAATACTTTACGATCAGCTAAGTATGTAATTACTATCTCAGACAGTGACGATACAACTTACTACATAGCAGAAGTTTTATTAATACATAATGGAAGTAGTGTTAGTTTTACAATATATGGTGAAGTTGTGGTAGGAGGACTGAGTACAATATTTCCGGAATATTCAGCTGAAATTATATCGAATATGGTAAAATTTTATATTGAAACTCAGTCAGATCAACAGCAAATTAAAATTTCACGAATTGGATCAAAAATTTAATAGAAAGTAATAATGCTTAATAGGAGATATTAATGGCCGCATCACAATTTAGAGTTGCTAATGGGCTAAAAGCTAATGGTAATGTAACATTTTTAAGTACTGCAAACGAAGCCTCAGATAGTAAAATTCTAGGATTAGATTCTGCCGGTAAAGTAATATACCGAACTAACTCCGACCTAGCAGCTGATTTAAGTGTAATCACAGCTGTGTCTGCTGGTGCTGGTATGGATTTTACTACGGTTTCTTCAGGTTCTGCAGAAGTAGTAATGGGCGATCCTGGTGCCACAGTACACGACTCTACAAGCGAAACAACTGCAACTTCACATACACATGCAATTACAGCATCT
>Ga0114996_10009523_pt1 | contig 10642 bp, 9 predicted proteins | sample ArcticOcean_MG_C_4_FD_87039 | JGI IMG/M metagenome (GOLD analysis project Ga0114996, IMG submission 87039) | Marine microbial communities from western Arctic Ocean - ArcticOcean_MG_CB4_134 | ecosystem: Environmental > Aquatic > Marine > Oceanic | place: Arctic Ocean: Canada Basin | collected... | reverse complement strand
TACTGGCAAGCTGGATCCAAAGATCCCCCTCCCGCGCCATTACAAGCGTTGTTGGATAGACTTGAAAAAGGACAACCCATTTACCTTTATTGCCGATAACAACAAACTACTGTTATTTGATCAGCAAGGTGCCCATGACGGAAATCCAACTGGCCAGGAGGATGCCGGTCACCCACTGAAAGCGCGTATTGATCTCTTTCCGCAGCATTTCGAATTATTTGACCCTGACTTCGGGCAGTCGCAATTTCTATACTTCTTTTTCGGCCGCCGTGCGGGCGCCGGCAGAAAAATCGACTTTCGCTTTTGGCATGGGGGTCGGGGTTCACATCGAACAAAACGAACAAAGTCCATGGTATGTAGAAAACGATCTCAATGTCTACGGGGGAGCGCCTCTTCCAGCAGCCGGTCTCGAGCATTGCCCTTTCACCGCGGCAGATCAATAGCTTGCCCCAGGTGGCCGAGGCCGATTTGCTGCGTTCGCTACAGAGTTTGCCGGGCATTTTGCCGCTGTCGGATTTCTCCTCGGCGCTCTACATTCGCGGCGGCACACCAGACCAGAACCTCTATCTGATCGACGGCACCGACGTTTACAATCCCGAGCATGCTTTTGGTATTTTCTCCACTTTCAACACAGACGCCATCAAATACGTAGAATTGTACAAGGGCGGTTTTGGCGCCGAGTATGGGGGGAGGCTCTCATCGATTCTCGATGTCACTCATCTAGACGGCAACCGCGAGCAGTTTGAAGGCAGCGCCGCCATCAGTTTGCTCTCGGCCAAGACGACATTGCAGATGCCATTGGGGCAGGTGGGTTCGTTGTCGGGGTCGCTGCGGCGCACTTATTTTGACCAGACGGTGGCGCGGACGCTGGATGACGTGCCAGACTATTATTTTTACGATGGCAACGTCAAGGCCTACCTAGAATTGGACGCCAATAATAAGCTGACCCTAAGTGGCTATGGGGGCCGTGATTTTCTCGACGTCACCTTCAACCCCGATGCCAACGACGATGTCAGCCTGCAAGCCGATTGGGGCAATAAGACGGGCAGTGCGCGTTGGACCCGGGTTTTCAGTCCGCAGCTCTTCGGCAATTTTTGGGTGACGGGCAGCCGTTTTACTTCGGATTTTTCGCTTGAAGAGGCAGATATTGCAGAGCGCAACCAGGTAACCGATGTCACTCTAAAGGGCTACGCTACAATTTATTCGACGAGGAGGACAAGACTTTCCAGCACCTGTCGCCGCGTTTGGCCGCTAAATACCGGCTCTCCGACAAGGCGACGTTGAAGGGCTCGACCGGAATCTACCGCCAGTACTTGCACCGGGTGCCGCGTTTTATCGCCACCGATATCTGGACTACGGCCAATCGCTTTCAGCGGCCCTCTACTTCGGTCCACGCGATTTTGGGTTACGAGCAGGAGTTCAAGCGCAATTACCAGTTTGAGATCGAGGGATTTTACAAAGACTACAGCAGCATCTATTCGCTCAACCAGACACTGGTGACGGAATTGCAGGAGGACGACTTTGATGCAGATGACAAACCCATATTCAGGACTACCCAGGGGATCTTGAACGAAGGCGATGGGTCGACCGTCGGCTTTGAGGCGCTATTGAGGAAAGATAGCGGCGCCGTCAGCGGCTGGATCGGTTATTCCTTTTCGCGCACCAAGTATACTGTAGAGGGGGTCAATCAGGGCGAATCTTTTTTTCCGCGCCCCGACCGCACCTCCACGGCCAATGTAGTGGGCAATGTGGACGGTCGACGGCCAAGATCTACAGGCGCGGGCGACAACGACGGTGCCGTTGCAAGGTTTTAAAATCGCTACAGTCAACCACGAGGAACTCACCTACCGACCGCGCGATGCGGACGACGAGTTAATCATTTTTGAGCTGGAAATCGAGCGCTCGCCGCAGACGACTTTCTACGTTTTTACTGTGCGGCCGCTCAATCCGGACCCCGATTTGTTTATCTATGACAATCCCTACGAAGAGTTGGATCGGCAGGACGTGGAAGACGATCTGGACGACTACAACTATTCGTGGGATTGGATCCAGAATACGCCGTTGATACCGGGGCGTTCCCAGATCGATATTTTCTGGTTTGAGTTGTCGTTTTATGGCGCCTATGAAGTTATAGTTTACGCGGCGGATAAAAATCTTATAGATTTTCTGCGCACTCATGGAAATGTGCAAGAAGACGACGGTAATTTCCACGAGCCGAAATTTAATATAGAAGGGGATGGGATCGGCGTATTTGGCGCCGCCCTAGCCGACACGGTCCAGATCCGCGTATTAAGAGAATAGAGAGGGAGGCAATATGGCGCAGTTTAAAGTGGGAGTCATTGGCTGCGGCGGTCGGGGCAAAGCGCACGCCGAAGGTTATCAGGCATCTGCCGATGTCAAAATGGTTGCTTGCGCCGATCCGATGGATGAGGGGCGTGCCGCTTTTATGGAGGAATTTGGGGTAGAGAAGGGCTATGCGGATTACCAGGAGATGCTCGACAAGGAAGACCTGGATATCGTCAGCATCTGCACCTGGACTGGCATGCATAAGGATATGGTGGTGGCGGCAGCTAGCAGCGGCATCGCGGCTATTCACTGCGAAAAACCCATGGCCACAAATTGGGGCGATAGCAAGGAATTGTACCAGGCCTGTGTCGATAACGATGTGGTCATTACTTTTTGTCACCAGCGGCGTTTTGCGGCCAATTACGCCAAGGCGCGCCAATTGGCACACGACGGCACAATTGGCCAATTGGTGCGGGTAGAGGGTGCCTGTCCCAATCTCTTCGACTGGGGCACACATTGGTACGATATGTTCTGTTTCTACAATAATGAGGCAGCGGCCGAGTGGGTCATGGGCCAGATTGACGTGGAGGCGGAGAACAAGGTATTCGATGCGCTGGTCGAGACCAGTGGTCTTGCTTGGATCCATTTTAAGAGCGGGGTGGACGGTTTGTTGGCTACGGGCGGGGTCAGTTTTGGCGACGGGACGCGCAACAGGCTGATCGGCACCGAGGGCATGATCGAGGTGGGGGGAGGGGAGGAGCCGCCGCTGCGTTTTAAGGGCAAGGGGGACGCCGATTGGGTAGAACCAGATTTGCAAGACGTGGTGCCGCCCGGCGGGGATTCGGTGCTGGCGACGCTCGATTTAATCGACGCACTTAAGAACGGCCGCGAGCCCGAGTTGAGCGGGCGCAAGGCTTTGCAAGCCACAGAACTGATTTTTGCCACCTACGAGTCGAGCCGGCGGCGCGCGAAGATCCATTTGCCGCTCGATGTTGACGATTCGGCTTTGGTGACGATGGTGGAGGAAAGGCTTATTGGGCCGCGGCGAATTTAGCTCAGAAGATCCCCAATAGACTGCGCCGCTTTCAGGCCGTGCCCGGAGAGCACGGCGACGGTGGTGTCATTCGGTGTAATAAATCCCTGCTGATAGAGCTCTTGCACGCCGTGCCAGACAATAGCTGAGGTGGGTTCTACGCAAAAGCCGGCTGTGCCCATGGCTTGTACCCCGGCGGCAATGTTCTCTTCGCTGACCGTTACGACTGTACCTGCCGATTCGTTCAGGGCCTGGAGGATTTCGCCGCCGCGCACTGGTCCTGGTAGGGCAATGCCCTCGGCCAGGGTGGGTTGCGGATCGGTAGCTGGGACGATGTGATCGGCTCCGGCGCTAAAGGCTTGGTAGACTGGCGAGACATTGTACGATTGCACCGCGACTAGACGGGGCAACTGTGCAATAAGGCCAGCATCGAGCAAATCTTTGAATCCCAGATATACTCCCAGTAGGATACTGCCGGCACCCACCGGACAGAGCACGACGTCGGGGGCTGACCAATCTAATTGTTCGGCGATTTCGAAGGCGGTAGTTTTAATGCCTTCAATGAAGAGGGGATGCCACAAGTGAGAGGCGTAGAAGGCGCCGGTTGTTTCGATATATTCGAGCAGGGTTTCGGTGGAGCGGATGCGCGGTCCCTCGACGCGCACCAATTCGGCGCCGTAAAGCTGAATCTGCACCAATTTGCCGGCTGAAGCTGAGGCCGGGCAGAAAACTTTGAGTTTTAGCCCCGCCCGGGCGGCATAGGCGGCCATGGCGGCGCCGGCATTGCCGGAAGAGTCTTCGACGGCTTCTTCGATACCCAATTCGCTCAGATAACTCATCAATAGAGAAGCGCCCCGGTCTTTGTAAGAGCCGGTCGGTAGGAGGTGCTCGCATTTGGCCAGGACCTCAAGGTCGCCGCATTGGAAGGGGACCAGGGGAGTGGTGGGTTCGCCCAAAGAAATGGGACGGTCGAAGCTGGGCAGGGCTTCGGCGTAGCGCCACATGGTGGCTGGGCGGCGGGCGATTTGCTGGCGCGGGAAAGAGGGCGAATGACCTGCGGCCAGGGACAGGGCCCCGCCGCAGGCAGTGCAGCGATACGGCAGAGCCCGGCTACCATAGTCGGTGGCGCAGGAGGGACAATATATTGTGCCGTTCATCTTAACCTCAGATGGTGACAGCGCCCTGCGAGGCCGAGGAGACCGAGCGGGCGTATTTGGCCATGACGCCAGTGGTGTAGTTAGGTTCGGGGGCTTGCCATTGGGCTAGGCGCTGCTGGATTTCGTCGGCGCTCAAGCTAACTTCGATGAGGCCTTGGGTGGTATCGATGATGATTTCGTCGCCGTCGCGCACCGCGGCAATGGCGCCGCCCACTGCCGCTTCGGGGGCGACGTGGCCGATCATTAGGCCGCGGGTGGCACCGGAGAAGCGGCCGTCGGTGATGAGGGCGACAGATTCGCCCAGGCCGGCGCCGACGATGGCGCCGGTGACCGCTAACATTTCGCGCATGCCCGGGCCGCCCTTGGGGCCCTCGTAGCGGATGACGACGACGTCGCCGGGTTGAACTTCTTTGTTGATGATGGCCGGCACCACCTTCTCTTCGCCGTCGAAGACGCGGGCCGGGCCTTTGTGTACGGTGCGTTCGTAGCCGGCCAATTTAACTACGCAACCTTCTGCGGCCAGGTTGCCCTTGAGCACGACTAGACCGCCGGATTTTTTGATGGGATTGTCGATGGCGCGCACTACTTCCTGGCCCGGTGTTTCTTTGGTGGCGTCGGCTTCTTCGCCCACGGTACGGCCGCTAACGGTGAGGCAATCTTCGTGCAGCAGGCCAGCCTCTTTGAGGCGTTGGGCTACCAGGCCAATGCCGCCGGCGGTGTGCAGGTCGGGGGCAACGAAGCGACCCCCAGGTTTGAGGTCGACAAACATGGGAGTGCGGGCACTGATTTCTTGGAAGTCGTCGATGTTGAGTTCGATGCCCAATTCGCGTGCGATGGAGAGGAAATGCAGCACGCCGTTGGTGGAGCCGCCAGTGGTAGCGATGGAGGCGATGGCGTTTTCAATGGATTGGCGTGTGATGATTTGCGATGGGCGCAGATCGCGGCGGATCAGGTCGACGGCCAATTCGCCGATGGCAAAACCGACGGCGTCCTTGTCCGGGTGGGTGGCCGGCACCGAGCCGGAGCCCATTTGGGCGATGCCCATTATCTCGATAGCGGTGGCCATAGTATTGGCGGTGAATTGCCCGCCGCAGGAGCCAGCGCCGGGGCAGGCCTGGTCTTCCATGGTTTTTAATTCGTCTGCGTCCATGCGCCCGGTGGCGTGGCTGCCGATGGCCTCGTAGACATCCTGGATGGTGATGATTTCGTTGTTGTGGTGGCCGGGCATGATGGAGCCGCCGTAGAGCACCACCGAGGGGATGTCGAGGCGGCATAGGGCCATGACGGCACCGGGCGTGGTCTTGTCGCAGCCGGTGAGGGCGATGACGCCGTCGAGCATATGGCCGCGCACCACCAGCTCGATGGAATCGGCAATGATCTCGCGGCTGATCAGCGAGGTTTTCATGCCTTCGGTACCCATGGTGATGCCGTCGGAAACGACGATGGTGTTGAATTCCATGGGGGTGCCACCGGCGGCCTTGACCCCTTCTTTGACCTTTTGGGCCAGGTGGCGCAGGTTGTAGTTACACGGTCCGATTTCGGTCCAGGTATTGGCGATGGCGATCAAAGGTTTGGACAGGGCCTCGTCGTCGTAACCGACGGCTTTGTACATGGAGCGGGCGCCGGCGCGTTGGGGACCGGAGATAATGTTTTTGCTTTTGTGTTGGAGTTCAGTCATTGTGTCTCCCTTTTTATTGTAGGGCGGCGGCGACAGCCTGGCGCGCGCCGTCTATATCAAAACAGGCTTCCTGGTTTTTGCGCATCAGGCGGATTGCTACGTCGATGGCCTGGGATTCGCTTAATAATTTTTCGTCTACTTCGGCCTGTAAAGCGCGGGTGAGCCAGCGCCGCGCCTGGATGGCGTAGGCGGTGGAGGAGGTGGGCCAGCCGGTGTCGCCGCCAAAGCCGAAGATTTTGTTGATGGGGGCAGCGTGGATAAAACGGCGCACGAAGTCGCTGGAGCTAAACGGGTCGATGGACCAGGCCCAGCACAGATCGGCCCAGACGTTGGGGTAGTGTTTGGCCAGGGCGACTAGTTCGTCGTTATAGGGGTAGGCAATGTGCATGAGCACAAAACGGCAGTCTAGATAACGCGCCAGCAGGGCGCAGAGGTTGCCGCCTTTGATGAAGTTGACCGGCATGCGGTTGTTGCCGGCGTAATAGCCGGTGTGCAGCTTGAAGGGCAGGTTGTGTTCGATGCACAATTCCGCACCGCGGGCCCAGCCCCAATCGCCCAAACAGAGGCGCTCGTCTTCGCTTATTTCTTGACCGCTAAGTTGTTTCTGTAGGACTTTTTCGGCGTCGGCGTCGGTGCGTTCGCGCCATAGCAGGGTGCGGTTGTAGGCGTGTTGGGCTTTAACGGCGATGGCACAGGCCGCGTATTTGGTGAAGATTTGCTGCATGGCCTGGCGCAGGGTGACCAAGTCGGTTACTTCGACGCCGGTTTCTTCGTGTAGGGCTTTAGCGTCGATCTGGCCGCTGCAGAAGGCGGCCCAGGAGATATCGTAGAAAAAGAAGTCGGGGCCGGAAGCATCGGGCAGGCAGGGCCAGCAGAAATCGTCGGTCTGGATGTGTTCGAGGTTGGCCGTTTCTTTGAGCAGGCGGTAGCGGCCGCCGGGTTGGCGCCATTGGTCGAGTTGTTTCTGGGCTTTTTGTAGCGAATCGCTACTCCAGTCCTCCATGCCGTAGATTTCGTGGGCCAAAATGCGCACGGCTTCGCCGTAGCCGGTGTATTGAGAAGCTTCCCAGGCTGGGCGGATGGCGGCGAAGCGGGCGTCCAGGTCGGGGTTGGCAGCGTCGTTGAGTTTGGCTATGGCTTCGGGGGTGGCACCGGCGGTGATGAGGTCGGCCGGCACATAATTGCTAAAGAGGTCTTGGAGGATATCGGGGCCGTTTTCTACCCAGTCATTCTCTTTGCGCAGGTGCTCGTGGGTGTCGATGAGGGGTGTTTGCTGGATGTGTTGGGCCAGGTCAGTAGCCATAGTTATGTCCTTCGATAAAGGGGGAAATAAAGCGCCCAGATTATATCGCGCTGGAGAGACCATGTCAACCGGTTGGCTTGCCTGAGCAGAGGGGAGATCGTACTTTGCGGCAGATTGAATTGGCAGAGAGAAGGTAGCGATGGAATGGCATCCGGTTATTGTACATTTTCCTATAGTGCTCATTCCTCTCGGAGTGGTGGTGGACTTGCTGGCGCTGGTGAAGAAGCGGGAGGATTGGCATGTCTTCGCTTATAATTTGACCTTGGGGGGGACGGTTGCGGCGTTGACTGCGGTGTTGACGGGCAATGCTGCGGCTGAATCTTATCGCGAGCAGAGCAGTTTGTTGGCACCATTGGAGTCGCACGAAGATACAGCGACGCTGGCTTTGTTGCTGATGCTGGCTGTGGTGTTGGGGCGAATGCCGTTGCAATTGCAGCGGCGTTTTGAGGGGTGGCCGATTAGGGGTTGGATTGGGGTTGCGGTGGTGGGTAGTGCTTTGGTGTGGTTGGCGAGTTTGTATGGGGGGGATTTGGTGTATGATTATGGGGTGGGGGTGAAGTGAAACGCAATGAGGAGTTGATTTATGTTAGAACGTTTTGAAATTTCAGTGCGGCGGCCGGTCCTTGAGAGCAGGCCGTTTGGGGATACGGGGGCGTACGAGCAGATCGAAGGTAGTGCTTGGTTTGTGGTTGATCCCAATAATCCACTCAATGAGCCGATTGTCGATTTGAAATTGGCGCCGCGCAATGCGGCTGGCCTGGTTGAATGTCGCGCTGATATCTGGGTGCTCAAGCCGGTTGATTGTGGGCGTGGCAATGGCGGTTTATTGCACTATATATCCAATCGTGGGCGCAAGGGGGTGCTGACGGTTTTTAATTTGGCGTCTGGGTCTAACCGGCCGACGACAGAAGAGGAATTTGGGGATGGGTTTCTTATGGAGCAGGGGTATGTGGTCGGTGCCTGTGCCTGGCAGGCGGATGTGCCGCCGGAGGCGGTGGACACGCCGCATTTGATGACCTTGGATGTGCCGGTTGCTGGTTCGCAGGGCGGGCCGATTAGGGGGCCTGTGGCTTGCGAGATCTTAGTTGATGAGCGGGTGGAGATTCATTCGCTCGGCAGTCGTTACCATCATCCTTATGAGGTAGCCGAGGGCACGGAGGTGGAGGCTGTGCTGACGGTTAGGGAAGAGCCTTATGGGGAATTGCGGGTTATTGGGTCGGAAGAGTGGTCGTTTGATCGTCTTGACGATGGGCGTGCGGCCATTCGCTATGTGGCCGGGTTTGAGCCGGGGTTTCTTTATAATCTTGTTTATACGGGTAGAGATCCTCTGGTGATGGGGTTGGGGCTGACGGTTACACGAGATTTCGTATCCTTTCTTAAATACGATGGTTCTGTTAATAATCCGACGGCGGTGGATGGTCGTCCGGTGTTGGAGCGGGCGCATGCCTTTGGTTCGTCGCAGAGCGGGCGTTTTTTACGCCACATGATGTACCTGGGATTTAATGAGGACGAGGGGGGACGCCAGGTGTTTGATGGCCTGGCGGTTAATGTGGCGGGTGGGGCTATGGGATCGTTTAATCATCGCTTTGCACAGCCGTCGCGCCATGCTGCTACCCACTTTGATACTTATTATCCGACGGAACAGTTTCCCTTTAATGATGCGCCGCAGGTCGATCCACACACGGGAGAGGTGGGTGGTTTACTCGATCGCTGTACGGCAAGTGGTACTACGCCCAAGATTTTCTATATCAATACGGCGACGGAATATTGGAATAGAGGGGCTTCGCTTATTCACACCGATGTGGACGGCACCGTTGATGTGGAGCCGCCGCCGTCGGTGCGCATCTACCACATTGCTGGCGCCGAGCACGGGCCCGCCGAATTGCCGACGGGGGCGGAGGTCTTGCCTGGCAGTCCGGTCAATTTCCGCTTTAGCCATCGCGCGCTCTTGGTCGCCCTTGATGAATGGGTGAGCACGGGTGAGGAAGCGCCGGCGAGTCGCTATGGCCAGATCGGCGATGGCACGCTGGTGCGCCCCGACGGGGACGCCTTTCGTTTTCCCGAGCTGGCTAAATTGCCCCGGCCAAAGCCGACGGCGCATCGGCGGCCGTGTCGGCTCGATTTCGGTCCCGAGTGGGCTTCTGGTTTGATTGCCAACGAGCCGCCGCTTGTTGGGCGCGAGTACGTTGCGCTGGTTGCGGCGGTGGACGAGGACGGCAATGAGATCGCTGGGATTCGCTTACCCGAGGTCGCGGTGCCGCTGGGCACATTTACGGGCTGGCGTTTTCGCGCGGCGGAGATGGGGGCGACTTGGGCGTTGATGGGGCTGGCGGGCACCTGGTTGCCGTTGGCGCGTACTAGCGCAGAGGCTGCGGCTGCAGGGGATGGGCGCCAGGCGATTGCCGAGCGTTATCGGGATCGGGAGGATTATGTTGCTCGTTGTGTGGGCGTTGCGGAGGAATTGGTTGGCGAGCGCTTGATGTTGCAGCGCGATGTGGCGCGGGTAGCGGACAGGGCGCGGCATATGTACGATTGGGCGATGAGTAGAGAGCAGGAGTAAAGGCAAAGCACAATTATAGGAGGAGAGCGATGAGAATACCTATTACCATGTGTCACGGAATGAGTCCTTCGGGGGATTATCCTTTGACCGAAGAGCACTTTGGGCAGTTGGTGGGGATAGCTAGCGAAATGGGTTTTAGCTCGATTAATTACGACCAGCTGGCGGCGTGGCGTGCCGCTACTGGGGAATTGCCCGAGCGGCCGATCATGTTCGATTTTGATCATCCGGTCAAATCCATGCGCCACGAGGTCCACGCGGCACTGGCGCGCCATGGTTATGCCGGCAATCTCTTCATCAACACGGGGCCGATGTTGGGGGAGGGATATGGTGTGGAGACCATGACCTGGGAAGAGGCGGGGGAGTTGGTAGAATTGGGTTGGCATATCGGGGCGCATACGGTGACGCATCCCAATCTCTCCGAATTAGCTAAAGAAGATCCCGACGGGGAGAAATTACAAGGGGAGCTGGAGGAGTGCGACCGGACCCTGAAGGAGAAGTTGGGCATTGAGGCGCAAGACTTCGCTTTTACCGGGACGAGTTGGAGCAGCGTAGCCGAGAAACGGGTGATGCAGCGCTATCGTTTTGGACGGCTGTGGATCGTTGGGGCGCATTACCAGGCCGATGG
>Ga0114996_10009521_pt1 | contig 10643 bp, 8 predicted proteins | sample ArcticOcean_MG_C_4_FD_87039 | JGI IMG/M metagenome (GOLD analysis project Ga0114996, IMG submission 87039) | Marine microbial communities from western Arctic Ocean - ArcticOcean_MG_CB4_134 | ecosystem: Environmental > Aquatic > Marine > Oceanic | place: Arctic Ocean: Canada Basin | collected... | reverse complement strand
GGGGTTGGCGTCGATATGGATGTTGACCCCCTTTAATGAAGAAACGGGTGGTACCCTGGTAGTACCCGGCAGTCACCGAATGAACAATAATCCCTCGGCCGAAGGGATAAAAGGGATTGATCGTCATGCCCCTTATAAAACGGAAATGCAAATCTGTGGAAATCCGGGCGATGTTCTGGTTTATGATCCCCGTCTCTGGCATGCCGTGGCCCCTAATCTCAGCAGTGAAGCGCGCGTCGCTTTGGTTATGCGATTTTCCCCCTGGTGGTTTAATATTACCCCCGCGATGAAAGGGTCACCGGAACATACTAAAATGGTTGTCGATACGGGGGGGAAAAATTACGATGTCCCACCTATAAAGCGTAACGTTCTCGAAAAATTACCTGACGATATAAAACCCCTCTTCAGTCATTGGGTGGAGGACTAGGGGGGAACGTTGAAGCGTGGAAGTGAAAAAGCGTGAAAGCGATAATGCTGCAAAGTGGATTGATTCAGGATAGATAATAATTCTGTCAGTATTTTGGATGACCGTTCTTCGCACGAAGCTATAGACGGCAGGTAAGTTTTACTCGTCGATACGCTTATACGCATTTTAGGATGTCGGGCTTTGCCCTCGGTAATCATTTCCGCATCATCGCGAAAACGCATCTTCTTTGACATAAAAATTCCCTTTCAACCTAACCGTTGTTTTCTTTTTTCCGGTTCAGCGTATAGAGGGTGAGACCATCCAGGGGTTTTTCTTTTTCCGGGATGATGAGGCTGGCAAGATAGCCTACAATTAAGCATATAAAGAATCCAATTATGGTGTAGAGGAAAAAGTGAATTGGCGTGTGGAATTTAATAAAGTATAGGAACAGCGCGCTGGCGATGGCACCAATTAAAGCTCCGATCCCTTTCGCCCGTCGTGTAAAAATGCCGAGGGCAAAGAGACCGGCCAGCCCACTGCTGAATAAACCGACAATGGCAGCAGAAAATAATGTAGCAGACTTAATGTCAAAGCTAACCATCATAAGGGCGATTGCCGAGGCAGTGATGCCGCTGAGCAAAGTAATCCTGCGGGCGAGAATAAAATAGGAATGTTCAGGCTTGTCGGGTAAAAAGCGTCGGTAAATATCAGTGACAAAAACAGTCGAGATCGAATTCATCCCGCTATCTAAACTGGACATCGCGGCGGAAAAAATAGCCGCAATAAGAAACCCAGCGAGTCCAATGGGAATAGTCTGAGCAATATAGAGGGGAAAAATGGCATCATTCTGCATCCCGAGGCTTATGCCAGTGGGATGTGTTTTAAAATAAGCGTAAAGAGCTGATCCCATTACATAAAATACGATTGCCGTCGGAATACCGATAATAGCATTTAACCATAATCCCTTCGCGGCTGATTTTTCGTCTTTCGTGGTTAAAAATCTTTGTATCCTGGACTGGTCGGAAGTTAAGACCACGATCGTCCTGAAAACACCTCCCAAAACGACGACCCATATTGTCGGAGTGGTTAAATCCCAGTCCAGGTAGAGCATGCGAAATTTATCGTTAGCCATACCGATTTCGAAAACTCCCATCACACCGCCATCGACATGTAAAGTGACCGTAATGATGGCGACAAAAATTCCGATAAAGAAAATAATGACTTGTAACACATCCGACCAGATGACCGCTTCAATCCCACCCAGTGCCGTGTAAAAAGTGCTGAGTAGCCCCATGGACAGTATGCACACATAAATATTAATCCCCGTAATTGTGGAGAGAACAATTGCTGGCAGGTACAAGATGAGGCTGATCCTTATCAATTGAAAAATGATGAACTGGACGCTGCCAAATAAACGAACCGCGACGTTAAAGCGTAATTCCAGGTACTCATAGACGGTCGTAATGTTTAATCTTCGGAAAAAAGGCAGATAGAAATAGATAATAATTATCGGCACGATGAAGGCACCAATCGAAGCGGGAAACATGAACCAGTCCGTGGCAAAAAGTAACGCTGGAGTGGCTATATAAGTCAGGGCACTGAGCCCGGTACCCAGCATACTGATCGCCGCGGCCCACCAGGGAATACGGCGTCCCGCTAAAAAATAATCCTCCGTTCCCTTTTCTCGTTTTGAGAAATAAAGACCCATAAGGACAAGGATCGACAGATAGAGGATAAGAAAAGTGTAATTGACAACGCCGAAGGAAGCTTTTTCACCTGATTCATGCTTCATCAATTGAATCCAGGGTGTGTTTTCGCCGGAACTGAGCTCACCACTGACGAGCACAAATCCTCCCTCCCATGGCACCGCCTCAGCATTTGCCACCGCGTGGGGAATTTCTCCTTTAACTAACCAGGTGTCGGTGATTGTGTGATAGGCGAGCAGTTCGTTCGAATGTTTGAGTTTTTCATTTTCCCCAACGTGTCTACCGCCAAAAATAATAATATGTGATTGGCCATAATTAATAACCGGAGCTGCAGTAATGGGGTGAGGGGTGTCAGCGATCCTCTCCCATATTTTTTGTCGCACTGAATAACGATAGCCGTCGGTCAGCGACTGTGTTTGAAGATCACCTTCCTCGTCCTGGGCAATCACTTCACCACCTAAAAGATAAACATAACTTTTATCTCCCGTGTTTTGTCTGACCACTTTGGCTTTTGTCCGGGACGGACCATCCCAGGGGGCTAAATCATTCCACCCCGCATCCAAGTTAATGAGATTGAGCGACCAGAATATTTTTGATAGCTTTGATTCTCCCGCTTCAACTTTTCCTCCAGCAACATAAAGCGTATCGCTGACAAGTGTAGCGTCGATGAAGGAGACGGGATGCGGAAGGGGAGGGAGAGATTCTTGCTCTATCATCTGGGACTCGGCATTCCAGGTTAATCGTGTCACCTGGTCTTGATTACCTTCTGCGTTTCTTCCACCAATCAGTATTAAACTGTTATCTCTGATTACCGATGCACCATAAGCGAGGGGGGCCTTTAATTTATATCCCTCTAGCCACTCATCCTGCTCATCATCGACAAGAACATAGATAGTGTCATACCAGGTGGTATTGCCTCCACTCTTCCACACGGTGTTGTCAGGGGAGTTAGCGCCACCAGCGACGATCAAAGCACCGTTGCTGGCACCCGCGAATGCGCCACTCAGTCCAGAAGTATGGGGCAGTTCGGGGAGATCTTTCCAGGTGAAAGTTTCTTCCCTCTGGGACTCAACATTACTGCAACCACTAAAAAACAGGAGTGCCGTAAGAGAGGATGCAATGATCTGCGAGTATTTCATTTTATAAGTGTATACGCGATTAAGCGTGAGCAGTGAGCAGTGAGCAGTGAGCAGTGAGCAGTGAAATTTCGTATTCTTCCTAACAAATTTCAGATAATATTCACGTCAAATATTATTCACGTCAAATATTATTCAGCTATACGTTGAACGATCATACAGTGCGTTCAATCTGTTTGCTTAACACCTAACACAGATCGTTAGTTCACGCCTCATTCAATGGTAACTCTTCAATAGCTACCGTAATCGCATCGCCATCCTCGTTGGCAAAAGTGGCATCGATACTCAGGGTCGGTTGAGGGGTGTTGTCGGGCTTGAAGTTGTTTTGCGTGATCAGGGTGTCAAACCCGGCTGTTGTCGATCCACTCTCAGCGACCACGATTGCGGCGCCGTTTGTTTGCAACAGGTCTCCACCCGTGATCCGTAAACCCGGGTTGCCGGCTGGTACCGTGAAGGAACCATCTCCGAACAAGAGGTGTGGCACGGCATCGCCACTTGCATCAATGTCGCCGACGGTTAACCGTACAGCGATCGACACCCCACGTGCATCGACACCGACCCTGCCGATGCTTCCACTGAAGACGGTGTTCGATAACTGCACCCCTCCAAGTCCTGTGGAATTAACGACTTCCACGAGAGCCACGTCCGCTTGTGCGTCATAGACCTGTCCTTCGGGGAAGAGGGCCTGGTTAAACGCGTTGATCCTGCCCACCGTGAAGATGCTGGCAGATTAGTGACGAGGTTCTTCGTATCGGTATGGCTGGACCAAGGTTGTGTGACGTTCACATCGTAGGCTATGACGAGGACGCCCGTGAATATGTATGCTACACACGCCATTTCCTCATGACGGCAGGAGCTACGCGCGTACGCTTTGTTCGCGATCAAACCTTTGGTCGACCCTTAGAATTGGATAACTTCGCCACCTATTGCCAGCGGCGCGTGTGGGTTATGCGCAGCACTGATTTCATTCATTGGAGCGAACCGGTTCTGGTCGCGGCGGCCGATGAGAGCGAAGATAATTTAGATAAATCCTTTTATTACATGGTACCCTATAAGGTAGGTACGTTGCATCTAGCGCCTGTGGGTGTGTTCAAATCGGTTGATAATGAGATGGAGTTACAGCTTCTGCACAGTCGAGATGGACTCCGCTGGCAGCGCGCGATGAAACGGCAACCATTCCTGGCCCATCGCGGCGAGGGTTTTTGGGACGCTCACATGGTATTCATCACGAGCCCGCCGATCGAAGTAGATGATAAACTTTATTTCTATTATAGCGGGACAAACTTTCATCACGACTGGTGGCTTGTCGGCTTGCGTGAGGAGATCGATCATCCAGAGGCAAAGGATCCTTTAGGTTGTGGGTCTGCATTTGCAATGGGGTTGGCAACCTTGAGGAAAGATGGGTACGCCTCACTTTACGCCAATCAGTACCGCCAGGGTATTGTCATTACGCGTAACCTGATCAGCCTGGGGACTCAGCTTATTATCAACGCCCGTTGCGCCCCCGGGGGGTCAATCAGGGTCGAGGTCCAGAACCGCCTGGATAAGGTCCTTGGAGAATGCAGCATCGATAACAGCGACGCTTTCAGTGGTGACAGCGTCGAACACACCATGACGTGGAAGGGCGATCCGACAATCCCCGCCGGTCGCGGCCAGGAACTCTACTGGCGCAAGCTCAGATTCCACTTGCGAGACGCCGAATTGTTTTCTTTCCGATTTACCCACGAGACCGAAGAAAGCGATCCCTTCAAGACAGAGAAGGAGTGGTAATGCGTGAAAGCGATGATGGGAAAATGGGTATAAGCGGGAAATTGCGAGAATAGGGGTGAAAGCGTATAAGCGAGTATGCGGATGTTGGATGGTTGGAATAATGGAACGTTGAAAATTAACTTAGGTTATTCACATTCATCCACACTTCCAGTTTTCCAATATTCCTGCTAAACTCTTATTCGCATATACACATTTGCTTTTGACAATGACCTTCAGGTTTCGATTATTATTTAAATAATGAGAGACCTGAGGCAAGATAGCACACAACTTTACATTGCGGATCAGGTACAGACCTTCGTCGATAACTTAATCCTTGAATCGGTAACCGACGTAACGCGGCGCTGGCAGACACCCGAACGAGTCGGCGACGGTCCAGTTCTCACAAAGACAGAGCCTTGGGAAGGTTTACCCTATTTTAACTGTGCAACCACAATCATCCGCGATCCGGATGACGGCCTATTCAAATGTTGGTATGAAATCATGGTGGGCGAGCCTGATAAGAGCAGGATAGCTCTGGGTATGGATTCCTACTCGTGTGTGGCAACGAGTGAGGACGGCCTTCACTGGGAAAAACCAGCACTTGATAACTTGATCGTGGATGGGCGCAAAACGAATATTGTTCTGGGCAACCCGAATACTGGTGGTGCGCACTCCATGACCGTAATCAGGGACCCTTATCCCAAATCCGAGGCGGAGCGCTTCAAGGGGATGCTTACCCTAATGTGGGACCATAACAAGAATCGCAGGATCGTTACCGCCTACTCGCCGAATGGAATCAATTGGAAGATAAATGACGATGTTCCACGCATGGGGCTGGCCGGTCCGAGACTATGCGACGGCCACAACCTCGCCTATGACGAGGACGCTCGTGAATACGTTTGCTACACCCGCCATTTCCTCATGACTGCCGGAGCCACGCGCGTACGCTTTGTTCGCGATCAAACCTTTGGTCGACCCTTAGAACTGGATAACTTCGCCACCTATTGCCAGCGGCGCGTGTGGGTTATGCGCAGCACTGATTTCTCCTCGAATCGATTTCACTCCTATACACATTTCCTTTTGACTCTATCCCTGATTTTCAATGATCGAAATACTTGATACCGGCATTATTTATCGGGGAGATGAGAGTGCACCGCACTTTCGAAATACTTACTGGCCCAGTGTTGTAGAACTCGACAACGGCGAGCTGCTGGCGGCAATGGACATCAGTAATTTTATCAACAGTCGTGACGCGCGCTCTTATTACAGTCTTTCTAAAGATGAGGGTAAGACCTGGACTGAACCTAAGATAATCTGGGACGGTGATCGGTGGCCTTATCCCTTTCATACAACCTGCCGCATCAGTAAGACACCAAGTGGTGAAGTCGTCGGTTTTATGGCGATCAAAGACCGTTCAAATAGTGATCAACCGCATACCAATCCGGAAAATGGGGGTATGATAAATATGGAGCATGCGGTCGTACGCTGGGACAAGGATAATCAGAGTTGGTTGAAACCGGAGGTATTTAAGCGTCCGCTGGATTGGAATTGCTATGAGAGTTGTCATGCAATTTTTCCCATAAGCGCGGAAAAATGGCTTTTGCCCACCGCGTTTCGAACGAATTGGGAAGGGGAATGTCCGTACGGTCACAAAGCGTTTGCATTTGTCACGCGGGATGGCGGGAAAAGTTGGAATGAGACGGTTGATGTTTTCGATTGCTGGTCTGAAAATTTGATTTGTTGGGAACAGAAACAAACGTTCCTCTCCGACGGCAGGGTGTTTGCCGCGTGCTGGGCATTTAATGCCGAGACAAGAGTGAACCATAAAAACCGTTATACATTTTCAGATGATAAAGGTGAATCTTATGGAAAGATTTTTGAAAGCCCTCTTTACGGTCAGACCTGCACCCCTATAGGTTTGGCCGACAATCATATTCTCGCCATCTACCGCCGCCTGGATAAAAATGGATTGTGGGGGCATCTGGCAAAAATCGAAGGTACTGAATGGATTCCAATCAGTGAAAAACTTATCTGGGGGGAAGACGTAGAAGCGATCAAGGGTGTTAAAGATCATTCGATACAAAATCAAAAGACCCTGCAATTTGGATTTCCCACCGTGATACAGCTTCGGGATGGGACTATCTATTTTACATTCTGGTGTGTTGAAGATGAATTGAGTAATATTCGTTGGTATCGTCTCAAAATTGAAGTGTGAGAAATCTTTATTATGCCCATGGTCGATGTAAAATTGATAAGCGCTCCCCGATTTTTATAGCGGTGTAAATCCACAGGCTAAGATTGATCTCTCTCATACTCATAACGACAGGCATTATTTTCATTGCCTCTATTATTCGGTCTGCACTCGGCTTTGGAGAAGCGCTCATTGCGATGCCGCTCTTAGTGATGATTCTCGGTTTGAGCACCGCAACCCCGGTCGTCGGCTTAGTGGCGGTTACCTTGAGTATCATCATACTACAGAAAGATTGGCACTTTGCCGATTTTAAATTAACCTGGCGCCTGGTCCTGTCATCGTTGTTGGGGGTTCCTATCGGTCTATTGATGCTAAAAGGTGTAGCCGACGAGTTGATGCAGGGGTTACTGGGAATAGTGCTCATTGCTTATGGATTGTATAAATTGGTAAAACCAGAACACCGGTTAAAAGAAGATCGTTTCGGATTGGTATACATATTAGGATTCTTTTCCGGAATTCTGGGCGGCGCCTACAACACTAACGGTCCCCTGGTCGTTATCTACGCCAACCTGAGGCGATGGCCGCCACAGCAGTTTCGTAGTACCATGCAAAGTTATTTTTTGCCAATCGGGTTATTTACGATGATCGGGCAGGGGGTCGCCGGTTTATGGACGATCAAAGTCATCACGCTCTATCTCAGTTCCCTGCCGTTAATTTTTCTTGCCGTTTACATCGGAAGAAAAGTTCACATGTCTTTTGCCCCACACCGTTTTGATCGTATCATCAGCACCGTCCTTCTGCTGATGGGATTACTGCTCATAGTCCGTGTGTTGATGAATTAGTTTATGCGGGCATGCGTGCAAGCGATGATGAGGTAATGCGGATCGAAACAAGATGATAAATAGATTTAATAACCGTCCGGCACAATCCACAACTTGTCACGCCATAGCCTTGGCGACGGCGGCTCCGAAATCCTAAATCACCCAGTGCCGGTAAAGCTGTTTAACGTTATCCGGTAGTTTATCGAAGACGTCTTTTCGAATCGGTATGGCGTCGTAGTTTTTGCCGCCCCTTTCGACCACCATGCGATCGTGATCGGGAGTGCCTTTCATCGTCGGCGTCAGGTTGAGCCACCATGGTGCGTAACGTACGATTAACGCCACCCGGGATTCTTCAGTGATATTCGGCGCCACCGCGTGCCACATACGGCTGTCATAGATCAGCACGCTACCGGCCGGCCCCAAAGCCCGGTGCTCATCGGGATTCGGAGCGTCGAGGTCAATACCCTCCATCTTTCCGGTCGCCGGGTTGTTCGTCCGGTTATGACTTTTAGGAAGGATGAATGTGGCCCCATTATCTTTAGTGAACTCCGTCAGCATCCAGATCGATGAAAGGTGCATGACCATATCGCCGTAGGGAACCTTGACGTGAGTGGAGTTAGTCCCGTTATAGGGCCAGTCGGCGTGCCAGTACCCGCGGTCACCGCCGGGTTGGTTGATCACCGTGTCCGTGCAGGATATCCTTACATAGTCGCCGAAAAAATGCTGCACGGCATCGAGTATGCGCTTATCGGCAAGGAAGGGAGCAAAGCACTGCGTGGCGTTTATCACCTGCTTGAGCACCGTGACTCCCGGGTTGCCAATGCGGTGTCCGCGTGACCGTGTTTTCGCCAGCTCTGCTTCCGCCTCTTCATTATGGGCGCGTTGCGCGGCTACGACTTCAGATCGAATGGCTTCCACCTTATCCGCTGGGATTACCCCATCGACGACGCAATAACCCTCTTGTTCGATTTTGGAAACGATAGCTTCCAGTGGCATTTTTTTGATCGAAGTTTCCATTACTTAATAATCGGCTTAATCGGTAGAGAAATAGTATCGGTTTTCTTGAGAAAAACAATGAATTACTGAGAAACGATCAAAACATCGAAAGGTTCCACCTATCTTTTCTCTTTCTCTCGGAATTTCTTTCTTGTGTCTATTGTGCCTTTGGAAGATGTTGTCTCGCTGTTTTAATTAAGACATTTCGGTAAACGATAACACGAAATCGAGATGAAATTTAAATCATTTTTTATAACATTAGGCGCAATATCTCTATCCCTGGGATAGATAACCAGCTACGCTGATGATGAAAGTTTTGGGATGTATATGCCTGACGGGCAGATCACCTCACGAATAGTCAGAGTGTATCTCTACAATTGGGATTTGTCCTACGACATGAATCCCCGTTTGGTCCTCGGAAAGCTGGGTAAGACAGATAAGGAAATTACCAGCGATCGCCTGACAGATAATGTTCAGCACTCCGCTATTGAGGTAATACCTGACCAGCGTTGGACGGAAACAAGAGAGGGAGAATCCTTTGTGCGGCAATCGCATGGATCGGTGATATTGTTTGACCTGTCAAAGCAGAGCGTTCCGTTTTATAAACCGGGACAACGCTTCCTGCCGATTCTTCTTTGGAATGAAAATGTGCAACCGGGAAAAAAAGTAGACGCAAGTTCCCAAATCCAAGTGATCAGCAAAGAGGATGTCTATTTACGCGGTCGAGCGGGTATTCTTATTTGGACGGTTCTCGTCCTTTTGATTTTTCTGGGAATTATTTACCTGATCACTATGCGTGCAGAACGGGGAATGCTGGGTATACTTTGTACCGCGAATGGCCGTATCTCAGTCGGGTTGACACAAATGGCCCTTTGGACACTCGTCGTCGGTGCGATGGTACTTGGGTTTGGTTTGATGCAGCTGACGGTGCCAGAGATTCCTCTTACCTTGATCCTATTAATAGGGATGTCCTACGCCACGAGTGCAATAAGCCATTATCAAACGTATCGGCTGCAAGGCGTGATGGCATCGGCAAGTCAAGAGCGTGAACCCAGGTTAAGTGACCTCGTTTCGATCCCCACTATTATCACGACAGATAAAGGCGATGCGAAGGAAACAGACGATCAATCCCTCGCGAAAGCACAATTATTATTTTGGACCGTTGTCACCTTAGTTATTATAGCGATGAAAACTATCGCCGAAGGTCAATTGTGGGCGATCCCAGAGACTTTGGTCTTTTTGATGGGATTCAGTCAGCTAGGCTATTTAGCGCGTAATGAAATGTCATTGTGGGTCACTCGAAAAGACACCATACCAGACGCTAAATAAAGCCAGAGAACCGTAGAGAAGAATTTATTATATAAGGTGGAACGCGCTGCCTGACCGCCATAGCCTTGGCGGCGGTTGTTCCCTAGCGCGTTAAATAATTAGGAAATAAGGAGCGCTAGGGACAGCCCGCTCCTCCTCAATACCTAAAACACAACCATGTGCCTTCACAGGCTCTTGGAATCGGACTCGAAATCGCGGAAAATTCAATTGTGCTGAGAGGCTGAGATAAAGCCGCTCCAATTTTCTAGTTGCCTGGCTGATAAAATCAAATTGAGAATGGAAAAATGAAACGATTAGAAAACAAAGTTG